>Ga0209458_1000157_pt1 | contig 35357 bp, 35 predicted proteins | sample WorMetLIZAISLAND_FD_187411 | JGI IMG/M metagenome (GOLD analysis project Ga0209458, IMG submission 187411) | Marine gutless worms symbiont microbial communities from Max Planck institute for Marine Microbiology, Germany - Inanidrilus manae... ...
CCGTCGGTTTGCCCAGGCAGTGCGGCTCAATCTTCGCCCATTGGGCGTCTGTCAGCACAAAGCGTTCCATCCCGAGCTTGAATCACAAACAAACCCAAAAGGGAATCCTGAATCTCAACAGGCCCTAGAACGACCTCGGGCGGATCATCGGTTTTATCTAGGTCTTCTCGGTCTTCCGCGGTGATCTCTCGAATATCGTCATTTTCAGTCGCCTGGGGCGGGAGGCGGCTCACGTCCAGCGACAGCACGTACTGATGGTCGTACTCGAACCAGCCGGGTTCACTGAGGCGCTTAAAGGCGAGGTACAGGGCATAAGGCAGCTTCACCTCTCGCAGCCTGCGCGTTATTCGCGAAATGCGGGAGCGTTCGCATTCGTTGGCGGGTGTGGTCATACCTGCCCCTGGCTCGGTATCAACCAGAGCGACATTATGGAACGAAGCTTTGTCGCCTGTCATGGAGGCAATCGTTTTTTGGGATCGTACGGCTGAGCGGATCTTGCCGCTGCAGTGAGCGCGGGTCGGGTGCCACTGGAACAGAGTGGCAGAGGGCAAAATTCGGAGCCACGCGCTGCTTGAGACGCGTTGCTTGAGACCGAGGCCGTGTTCCGAGATGATGGGACTCACCTGAGTCCTACACCTGCATCACCCAAGTAGCATGACTGACCGACAGGGACCCTTGACCGGCGTCACGGTGATCGAGCTGGCACACATCATGGCCGGGCCGGTCTGCGGTCTGATGTTGGCTGACATGGGCGCCGATGTCATCAAGGTGGAGAAGGTGCCCGGCGGCGACGACACGCGGCGCGCGGTGCCGCCCGCCATCGGCGGCGAGGCGGCCGCCTTCATGATGATGAACCGCAACAAGCGCGGCATCGCCGTCGATCTCAAGCAGGAAGACGGCAAGGATGTGGTGCGGCGCCTGCTGGCGAATGCCGACGTGGTGATCGAGAACTACCGCCGCAGTACCATGGCACGCATGGGTCTCGACTACGAGGGCCTGGCGCAGGCAAATCCCGGCCTGATCTATTGCGAGATCTCTGGTTTCGGCCGCAGCGGGCCCTATGCCGACCGCGCCGGCTTCGACCTGATCGCGCAGGGCATGAGCGGCCTCATGAGCATCACCGGCGAGGGCCACGGCCGACCACCGATCAAGGTCGGCGCGCCGGTCACCGACATCACCGCCGGCATCCTGGGTGCCATGGGTGTGGCCGCCGCCTACGCCAACCGGCTCAAGACCGGGAAGGGCCAGCGCGTCGACACCTCGCTCTTCGAGGCCGGCATCGTGCACAGCTACTGGCAGTCGGCGATCGCACTCGCCACCGGAAAGTCGCCGGGGCCGATGGGCTCGGCCCATCCTTTGAACGCGCCTTACCAGGCTTTCCGTACTGCCGACGGCTGGCTCAACATCGGTGCGGCCAATCAGGCGAACTGGGAACGGCTGCTCGCGGTCATCGAGGCCGAAGAGCTGGCCGCCGACCAACGCTTCGCCGACAACGCCGCACGTATGGCGAATCTGGGCGACCTGGTCGCGGCACTGGAGCCGAAGTTCGCGGCGCGCAGCACCGCCGATTGGCTGGCCCGCTTCGAGTCTGCGGGCGTGCCGGCCGGACCGGTGCTAAGCGTCGGCGAGATGCACGACGATCCGCAGACCCGGGCCCGAGACATGGTGGTGGAGGTCGAGCACAGCCGCCTCGGTCCGGTGGCGACCCTCGGCCTGCCTGTGAAGTTCTCTGAGACGCCGGGCGCGGTGCTTCACGGTGCGCCGCTCTATGGCCAGCACTCGCGCGAGGTTCTGGCCGAATACGGCTACGACAAGGATGAGATCGAGGCGCTGATCGTCAGTGGCGCGGTGGTCGCGGAGGAGTGACTTTATGCTGAACACGGCCAGAGCCACCGGCGGCATGGTGGTCGCACCGCACCGCCTGGCGGCGGAGGCGGGTCTTGCCGTGCTGCGCGAGGGCGGCAATGCCATCGAGGCCATGATCGCCGCCGCGGCCAGTGTGTCCGTCGTCTATCCGCACATGAACGGCTTGGGCGGCGACGGCTTCTGGCTGATCAGCACGCCGGAGCGTCGGGCACCCTTGGCGATCAACGCGGTCGGGGCCGCCGCCGCGGCAGCGGGCGAGGATTTTTATCGGACTCGGAACCTGACGACGATCCCAACGCGCGGCCCGCTCGCCGCCAACACGGTAGCCGGCACGGTCTCCGGCTGGCAGGCCGCGTTGGACGTCAGCGCGGATTGGGGCGGTGCCCTGCCGCTCGAACGCCTTCTGGAGCCGGCGATCGGTTATGCCCGCGACGGTTTCCCGACGAGCGACGGGCAGTGCCGCCTGACCGCCGAGAAACGCTCCGAGCTGGCGGAGGCGCCGGGCTGGGCCGACCTCTTCCTGCCGAACGGCAAACCGCCGGAACCGGGCGCGATTTTCAAGCAGCCGGCCCTGGCCGAGACGCTGACGCAGCTCGCCCGCGCCGGTCTGGAGGACTTCTATCGCGGCGATCTGGCCCGGCGCATCGCCGCCGATCTGGCGCGGACCGGCTCCCCAGTTTCGGGAGAGGACCTGGCCAGGCAGCGGCCGGTCCGCAACGATCCGCTGTCGGTCAAACTTCGCGCCGGGACCGTCTACAACGTGACGCCCCCCTCGCAGGGCCTTGCGTCGCTCCTCATCCTCGGCCTCTTCGACCGTCTGGGCTGTGAAGAGGCGGACGGTTTCGCCTATGTGCACGGGCTGGTCGAGGCAACCAAGCAGGCCTTCCTCCTGCGCAACGCCGAGATCACCGATCCGGTCTACATGACCGTCGATCCGGCGGATCTGTTGAGCGACACATCCTTAGACGCGCTTGCGGGCAAGATCGACAAAGCCAAGGCTTTGCCCTGGCCGGTCTCCGGTGCTCCAGGCGATACCGTCTGGCTCGGCGCCGCCGATAATGCCGGTCGCGTGGTTAGCTTCATCCACAGCATCTATTGGGAGTTCGGCTCGGGTACCTGCCTGCGTGACACGGGCATCCAGTGGCAGAACCGGGGTTCCAGCTTCGCGCTCGATCCCACCGCACAGAACTACCTGCGGCCGGGACGCCTGCCCTTCCACACCAACAACCCGGCCATGGCGCTGCTCGACGACGGCCGGGTCATGGCCTACGGCAGCATGGGCGGCGACGGCCAGCCGCAGACCAAGCGGCGGTCTTCACCCGCTACGTCCACTTTGGCCAGGGCCTGCAGCAGGCGGTGACCGCCCCCCGCTGGGTGCTCAGCCGCACTTGGGGCGAGCCGCGCGACGACCTGCGGATTGAAAACCGCTTCGACCCGGCGGTAATCGCCGCCCTGCGCCAGGCCGGCCACGAGGTGGCGCCGGTCGGCGCGTTCGACGAGGTCATGGGGCATGCCGGCGCGGTCGTGCTGCACCCCTCGGGGCTGATCGAGGGCGCGAGCGACCCGCGCAGCGACGGCAGCGCGGCAGGCTATTGAGGTGTCCTTCCTGCGGAAGCTTTGGCCCCTTGCCTTGTCCGTTCTCACCGTGGCGCCGGCCGCCCTGGCCGAGGAGGCTTCGCTGCCGCGCGCGGTTTTTGACAAGGGGGTGGCGGCGCTGCAGGCCCGTCTCGACGGCATCGCCCACACGGCGGAGGGCGTGCACGGCAATGCCTACGTGGCCGAGGTGATCACCCGACCGACCGGCGACTACATCGCCATCCTCGTAACCGCGCTCTCCAATGATCCGCAGACTTCCGAGGTCTGCGACAGTGTGCGGCGCCATTTCCTCGGCCGCCTGACCGGCGCCGCGGATAGCGACCAGCTGCCGGAGGCGAGCGCCGTTTTGATGCGGGCGCTCTTCTCCCCCGGATCGGGAGAGCTGCCGGCCTCCGAGGCGCGTGCGCTCGCCGGCAAGGCGTCCCTCACGGTTGCGCTATCGTGGCGTAAATGCGCGGGTTGGCTGACTGACTGGCACGCCGTCAATTGAGCGCCGGACGCCTTGTCCCTCCGCCTCCGATGGTCTTGTGCCTGGGGGCGCCAGCGCGCATGATGCCGCGCTAGAGCGGTGCGTCGCCAAGCCGGATCCCCCTCGAGACCTCCTGGGGCGCCCGGGAGCGCCCAAGGAGGATGCGTCGAGCAGCGCGGCTTGACCAAGGCTAAAGGCAAGGGAAACTCAATCGATGAAAACTCGTCTCATTGCAGGCGCTGCTCTTAGCGCGGCGCTTGCCCTGGCATGGCCTGCGACGGCGGCCGAAGAGGAGGCCGCGGAAGCGGAGGATCCGGTAGTGGCGACGGTCAACGGCCAGGAAATCTTTCAGTCAGAGGTCATCCTAGCCGCGCAAAGCCTGCCGCCGCAGTATCAGTCGCAGGTCAACATGCTGTTCCCCTTGCTGGTCGAACGGCTGATTGACATGCGCCTGCTATCAATTGCCGCAGAAGATGCAGGCCTGGCGGAAGACGACGAGGTGAAGCAGCGCCTCGAGGTGCAGAAGCTGGACGTCATGCGCGAGGTCTATCTGGAGCGCCAGATCGCGGAGCTGGTTACCGACGCGCGGGTGAAGGAGCGCTATGACGTCTTTGTCGCCGAAAATCCACCGGAGCAGGAAGTCAACGCCCGCCACATCCTGCTGGAGAACGAGGAGGATGCGCGCGCAGTGATCGCGGAGCTCGATGGGGGTGCCGACTTCGCCGAGCTGGCGAAGGAACGCTCGACCGGCCCTTCGTCGGAGCAAGGCGGCGATCTCGGCTACTTCACCAAGGAGCAGATGGTGCCGGAGTTCTCCGAAGCCGCCTTCGCGCTGGAAAAGGGCGGCCACTCGAAGGATCCGGTTCAGACCCAATTCGGCTGGCACGTGATCAAGGTGGAGGATCGCCGGACGCCGGAACCGCCGTCCTTCGAAGAGATGGAAGAGCAGATGCACGGCGAGGTGACTCGCGAGGTGGTGGCCGAGATGGTCGAGGGCCTGCGCGCGGCGGCCGACATCGAGCTGATGACGCCCGCCGAGGAAGGGCAGCAGGAAGAGGGCGACGCCGGTGCCAACGAAGAAGGTGCCAGCGAAGAAGGTGCCAGCGAGGAGGGTTCCGCCCAGTAGGCTGACCATCTAGGCCAGGCGAGATCTGTCTGCCTGGCTGCCCGCTTGGACGAGGTTGTTGCTGGATGATGCGGCGTTCGACGATTTGGCAGCCAGTGGGTCGGCAGTCGGGGGGTCGGCAGTCGGTAGGTCGGCGCTCATTGGCTTCGATCCTCGCCGTGGTGGGGCTGTTGTGCCTGGTCTTGCCGCTGGCGCCCTTGTCGGCCGAGGGCCGGAAGCTCGGCACTCCGCCGCCGCGGAACTTTTCCGATTACCTGGTGGCGCCGGCCCAGCCGCTGGTCGAGGTGCAGGCCGACGAAAGCGACGTTCTCGATGCGCGCTTGCCCGACGACGGGGCCAAGACGCGCGAGCTGCTGCGTCAGCTCATGGCCGACGATTCCGTCGTGGCGCGGGTCAATGGCCGGGATATCCTCTGGGGCGATGTCTGGCGCTCGGCAGAAGCGTTGCCCGAGGACTACCAGAACCGGCTCGACACCCTGTTTCCCGCGCTGCTCCAGCGGACCATCGACCTGATGCTGCTGGCCGACGCGGCGCGGCGGCTGGGCCTGCAGAACGATGCGGCGATCCGCGCCCAGGTCCGTGACTATGAGGACGAGCTGATCCGCGAGCGGCTCCTGGAGCGGCAGATCGAAGCCGGCGTGAACGAGCAGATCTTGCAGGGGCTCTATGCCGACTACCTGAAGGAACAATCGGAGGCGGTCGAGGTCTCCGCCCGCCATATACAATTGCCGAGCCGCGAAGAGGCACTGGAGGTGATCGACGCCCTGGATGACGGGGCCGACTTCGCGACGCTCGCAAGCGAGCGCTCGGCGGCCACCTCGGCATCGCGCGGCGGCGACCTGGGGACCTTTCGCCTGAACCGCATGACGCCGCCTTTCGCGGACGCGATCGCCCGACTGGCTCCCGGCAACTACACGCGGGAACCGGTGCAGACCGAGTTCGGCTGGCACGTCATTCTGCTTGTTTCGCGACAGGGCGGGACGCTTCCCAGCTTCGCGGAGCTGGAACCGGAGCTGCGGGACGAAGCTTCGCGCCGCGCGGTGAACGACTTGTTGCGCGACTTGCGCGAGCAGGCGGTCATCAAGGTCCTGCCGGTCGAGTCCGACGGAGCGCCCGCCGCCGGGAACGAGGCCGCGGAAGACTCTGCGGCGCCGGACGCGACAGAGTAGCGCGGACGAGTGCGGAGCTGACTGCATGAGCGACAAGCGGTCTCCCCTCGCGCCCGCGCGCTTCCCTAACCTGCCCACTGTCGAGGGGGTCGGTCTGGCTGCTGGGGCCTGTGGTATCCGCTATCGCAATCGCAGCGATGTCTGCCTGGTCACCCTGGCGCCGGGCACCACGGCGGCGGGAGTCTTCACCCAATCCAAGACCGCCTCGGCGCCGGTCGAATGGTGCAGGCGGGCCCTAGCCCGAGGCCGGGCCCGTGCCCTGGTGGTCAATTCGGGCAACGCCAACGCTTTCACCGGGCGTGCGGGCACCGGCTCGGTCGAGCGCGTGGTGGCGGCGACGCGCGAGCTCTTTGACTGCCGCGCGCAGGAGGTTTTCGTCGCCTCGACCGGCGTGATCGGCGAGCCGCTGCCGGAGGAGAAGCTGGTCGCAGCCCTGGGATCGCTACGCGAGGCGCAGGCGCCGGAGGCCTGGAAGGCCGCGGCCGAGGCGATCATGACCACGGACACCTACCCCAAGGGTGCCAGCCGCGAAGCGCTCATCGGCGAGACCAAGGTGACGATCAACGGCATCGCCAAGGGCTCCGGCATGATCGCCCCCAACATGGCGACCATGCTGGCCTTCGTCTTCACCGACGCGAAACTGCCGGCACCTGTCCTGCAGGCGTCGCTGAAGCGCGGCGCCGACCGCACCTTCAACGCGATCACCGTGGACGGCGACACCTCGACCAGCGACACGCTCATGCTCTTCGCCACGGGGCAGGCGCAGCATCCGCGGATAAGCGACGCCAAGGCGCCGGCCTTGCGTGGCTTCCGTACGGCACTCGAGGACCTGTTGTGCGATCTGGCGCAGCAGGTCGTGCGCGACGGCGAAGGGGCGCAGAAGTTCGTCACCATCACCGTTACCGGCGCCGCCTCGGCCAAGGCCGCACGCCGCATCGGCCTCGCCATCGCCAACTCGCCGCTGGTCAAGACGGCGATCGCCGGCGAGGACCCCAATTGGGGCCGCATCGTCATGGCCGTCGGCAAGGCCGGCGAGAAGGCCGACCGCGACCGCCTAGTGATCGCCATCGGCGGCATGGAGATCGCCCGCGAGGGCGAGGTCGTGCCCGGCTACGACGAAACGCCGGTCGCCCAACACATGAAGGGCCGGGAAATCGACATCGCGGTCGACGTCGGCGTCGGCCGCGGCCGGGCCACGGTCTGGACCTGCGATCTCACCCACGGCTACGTCGACATCAATGCCGACTATCGCAGCTAGCATGGCGGCTCATCTGCATAGCTTTCTCGTTCTGCCGTGACGGGCTGGGCCGAAGACAGCGGCTGCTGGTCGGCCGGTGCCGAGGGGGCGGCAGCGTCCGACAAGCCGCTGCTGCTGGTCTCTGCTGCCGCATTGATCGACGCCGACGGGCGCGTACTGGTGACGCAACGCCCGGAAGGCAAGGCGATGGCCGGCCTCTGGGAGTTCCCCGGCGGCAAGGTGGCCCCCGGCGAGACGCCGGAGCGAGCCCTGATCCGAGAGCTCAAGGAAGAGCTGGGCATCGACACGCGGCGCTCCTGCCTGGCGCCGATCGCCTTCGCCTCGCATGCCTACGACGACTTCCATCTGCTGATGCCGCTATTCGCCTGCCGGGTCTGGCAGGGCGAGCTGACGCCACAGGAAGGCCAGGCCCTCAAATGGGTGCGGCCGGCCCGGCTCGGCGACTATCCCATGCCGCCGGCCGACGTGCCTCTGGTCGCCCTGCTGCGCGACCTGCTCTAGATCCGGGGCCTTAGGGTGCGGCCGCGGACTAAGCGGCGGCCACGGCGCGCTTCGCGGTGGATGATGAAGAGGCCGGCGCCGACCACCAACAGAACGCCGGTCAGGGTGTGGCTACCCGGCAGCTCCGACCAGAAGACGTAGCCCCAGAGAATCGCCCAGGGCAGCGAGGAGTACTCGAAGGGCGCAACCGCGCTGGCCGGCGCGATCCGGTAGGCCTGCGATAGAAGGTAGAAGCCGGCCCCGGCGATCAGGCCGCAGATGCAGAACAGGCCGAAGTCTCTGGCCGTGGGCCAAACCCAGGCGCGCAGCAGAAACTGGGCGCTGGGATGGGCCGCCGTATCCAGGCTGCCGTCGCCGATGGTCAGGCCGATCAGCCCGCTGGCGATGATGAACACGATCATGGAGTGGAACGACATGGTCGAGCCCGCCTCAGTCTTGGAGAGGCGCCGGGTCATCAGCACCATCGTGCCATAGGAGAGCGCCGCGGCGACGGCCAGCAGCATGGCCGGATCGACCACGCTGCTGCCGGGCCGCATCACCACCACGACGCCGGCGAAACCCACGCCGACCGCGAGCCAGCGGTAGAGACCGACCCGCTCGCCGAGCATGGGCACGGAAAGCGCGGTGACAAAGAGCGGGCTGGCGTAGAACAGGGTGATGGCATCGGCCAGCGGCAGGGCGGTCAGCGCCAGGTAATAGGTCATGTAGGAGATGAAGCCGCAGAGACTGCGCAGAGTCATGGCGAGGGGGCGGCTCGTTCGGAACAGCCTTGGCCCGCCCTCGTAGTAGATCAGGGCGATGATCGGCAGCATGGCGACCAGGCCGCGGAAGAAGACGATCTGGTGCGCCGGATAGGCGTCGGACAGACCCTTGATGATGACGTCCTGCAACGAAAAGATCGTGATGCCGGCAACGAGAAAGGCGATGCCCTTGAGCGGCGTGCCGTCGTCGGCTGCGGCCAGTGTTGCATCGGCCATGGCGCTCGCCTTTCCGCCGTAGGAGGTTCCGAAGGCGAGGCTCGCTCCGATCGAAGTTCGTGAGAAACGAATTTTTCTGGCTGCCGCAATCGAGAATTCCGATTGCAGTTTCGGCACCTACTCCAGTCCCTCACTCACAGTCGGGTAGAGGGCCAACCTTGTCGCCGGTCCCGATCTCCTCGCTGTCCAGGGCATCGGCGAGGCGGGCCGTGGCGCTCCCGGGCCGGAGTGGTTGCTGTTGCGAGGCGTGCGGGGCCCAGGCGGTCAGGGTGATGATCTGGAAGCTGGCCGGCAGGCGCCCGTCTGCGTCCTGGAAGCGCTCCCGGTAGAGTGCCGCCGCGCGCAGTAGGGTGGCACGGCGGGTGAAGCCGCGCCGGCGCGCTTGCACCGCGTTGCTTTCCCCCATGCCGCGCAGTTCGCGCATCAGGGCGAGCGCATCAGGGTAGGTCACGGCGATGCTGTCCAGATCGGCGACCGGCAGGGCGAAGCCGGCCCGCTGCAAAAGAGCGCCGGCATCGCGGATGTCGGCGAAGGGCGAAACGCGCGGGCTGAGACCGTCCTCTTCGGCGATCTCCGCCTCGGCCAAGGATTCGCGCAGCTCGCGCAGGGTCTCCCCGCCCAGCATGGCCGCTAGGAACAAGCCGTCGGGCTTGAGGCACTGGCGTGCCTGGATCAGGGCGCCCGGCAGATCGTTGACCCAATGGAGGCTCAGCAGGCTGACGATCAGATCAAAGCTTTCCGGGGCGAAGGGCAGCAGCTCCTCGTCGGCCGCCAGGCTCGGCCGTGCCGTGGTCGCTGCGGCGGCGGCCATGGCGGGCGAGAGGTCGCATTGCACCAGCCGTTCGATCCCGCCGCGCCCGGCGAGCGCTCGCGCCAAGGTGCCATCGTGGCAGCCGAGGCCGAGGGCGCGCGGAAAGCGATGGGTTACGTCCTCCAGCCGCCCGGCCAGCCGCTCGGCGACCTCGCGGTGCAGGAAGTCGTGCGCGCCGAAGCAGCCCGCAGCGCGCTCGCGGTGGCGGCGCAGCGATGCGCGGTCGAAGACGGTCATCGTTTCGGTCATAGGCTCACTATGGCGCGCAGCTTGCCGCAGGCAAGCGCCTCGGGCATCACTATCGCGTGGCACAGCAGCCGGAAGAGTCAGGCGCTACCAAAGAGGTCATGGCGCTCGGCACGGACAGCATGGCCTCGGTCTTCGCGGGACAAGGGACGCAACGAACATGAGCGAACGGGAAAACGATGTGCGCAAGGAGGTCGAAGACCTACACCGCTTCTTCGTCGGCTGGTTCAACGGCACGGTGGATGAGGCGGATCTGGAGAGCGTGTTCGTTTCGCGCTTGGACGAGCACGTGCTCTTCATCTCTCCGGACGGCAACAGGATGGGGCGCGACGGCCTCGTCGGGATGTTCCGCCGGGCCCACGGCGCCAACCCGGAGTTTCGCATCGAGATTCGCGATGTAAGAGTCCTACGTGATCTCGGCGACCATCTGCTCGTGACCTACAGCGAGTGGCAAAAGCGCGCCCGATCCTCGGCGAAGCCGGACAACGCCCGCTTTACGTCAGTGCTGCTGACGAAGAAACAACCGTTCAAGTGGCTGCACATCCACGAGACCTGGTTGCCCGAAGCCGAGATGGCGGCGGACCCCTACGACTTCTAAGCGACTTTGGCTATTCCAGGCTCCGCGCCAGGCGTATCGCGGCCGCCCTAGAGGCGTCGCGAAGGTCGGTCATTGGGCCGATGGGCGTCAGGGACTCCACGTTGAAGTAGGCGGCGGCGATGCCGGCAGCGACGGCCTGAACGGCCTCTTCATCGGCATCGGGATAGCTGGATGCGACGACGCCAGCGACGTCGTCAAGGAAGTCGCGAATCCATTTGCGCATGGCGCGGCAGAGCTTCGGATCGTTTGCCCCGGCCGCGATCAGGGCTTCCGAGACCAGCACCACCCTTGGATCGGACAGGGCTGGATCGAACAGCCAGTCGATCAAGGTGGTCAGGCGGTTCTCGCTCGGCAGCGCCTCCAGCAGCTGCGTCATCGCGTTTTTCGAGCACTCCAGAAAGCGGACCACCAGGGCCTGCAGCAGTTCGTCGCGATTGCCTACGTTGTGGCGGATCAGGGGGCGAGCGAGTCCGGCCTCCTCGGCAATGCGCTCGAGCGATGCGCCCTCCACGCCATAGCGCGCGATGCAGGTCTCGAAAGCATCGAGGATCTGGCTCCGGCGCTGATCTTTCGTGCTGGGACGCGGCACAGGATCGCCCTATAAATTGTCCGTTTTGACAATTTATTCTACGACGCCTATCTGTGGCGTTCAAGGACAGCGGTCCTCGATGAGGATCAGGGAGCGCAGCCATGGAGTTCCTGATGACACCCCTCACCGATATGGAGGTCTGGGCCTGGGAGGAGTTCCTGGGCGACTGGTTCTTCGTCGGCGCGATCGGGCTGTTCCTGCTCGAGCTGCTGCGTTACGCGCTTTTCAAGACGCTCAGCTGGAATCTGATCGGCGACGCCGTCGCCAACTACGTCACCTTGGCGATGTACCTTGGACTGGGGTTCTTCGTCTACGGCGCGCTCTACGTCGGCGCCTACTTCACCGCCTACGAGTTTGCGCTGTTCGACATCGAGATCAATTGGGCGACGATCGCGATTTGCGTGGTCCTGGCCGACCTCGCCTACTATTGGGAACATCGCTTCACCCACCGGGTCAATCTCGCCTGGGCGACGCACTCGGTGCACCACTCCTCTCCCCACTTCAACATATCGGTCGCTTACAGGTACGGGCCGATGGACGACCTTTGGCCGATCCTGTTCCACATCCCGCTCTGCCTGATCGGTTTCAATCCCTTCGTCGTGTTCTTTTCCGAGATGGTCGTCCAGCTCTATCAAACGGCCCTGCACACGGAGGCTGTCAAGAAGCTGCCGCGCCCCATCGAAGCGATCATGAACACGCCGTCCCATCATCGCGTGCATCATGGATCGAACCCGGAGTACCTCGACAAGAATTACGCCAGTATCTTCATCATCTGGGACCGGCTGTTCGGCACCTTTGCCGAAGAGAGGGAAAAGGTGGTCTACGGCCTCGTCCGGCCGATCGACTCCGTGAATCCGATCGTCGTGTTCTGCCACGGGCTCTATCGCTTGGGACACGCAGTCGCGACGACTCCCGGCTTCGCCGACAAGCTTGGCCGCCTGCTCCGTCACCCGGGGTGGGAGCCGGGAGACGAGCGCCGCGAGCGGGCGCCGGCGAGCGCCGAGTAGGTTGCCAAAGGTGGCGCCGATCCGAAGCCTGTCCGCCGCGTTGGCCTTGTCGGCGGGGCTCGTCGCCGGTGGCGGGTGGCTCGCCAGCGAGCTCGCGCCGACAGCCTCGAGTGCCCCCTCGACTGCCAGGGCAGCGCTCGGCGAGACCGAAGCGGCTAGCGCGGCCCGGCCCCTCTCCCACGACGGTCTGCGGGTCGAGGCCAGAGGCGTGCGGAGCAATCGCGGCAGCATCGTCGTGACGCTCTACGACGACGCCGATGCCCTGGCCCGGTACGACGACGAGCGCGCCGTCGGCTTTGCGGAGGTTCCGGCATCCGTCGGCGCCGTCAGCGTGGACTTTCCCGATCTCACCGGCGGTCCCTATGCGATTACGGTCTTCCATGACGAGAACGGCGACCGGGATTTCAATATGGACGGCGAGTGGCCGTTGGAAGGCTACGGAACTTCCGGCGCCAAGGGCGCGTACGATGAGCCGAGCTTCGAGCGGGCCTCGACCACGCCCGGCCGCACCTCGGTCGACATCTACTATCTGCAGTAAAAGCGCTATTGAACAAACGCGGGTAACGGCTGCTGCACGCCACGGTTACCCGGCTTCTTTTTCGCCCAGCAACCGCACCTCGCGTTGCGGGAAGGGGATCTCGATGTCGTGCTGCTTCAAGGCCATCCAGATCATCAGCAGCAAGTCGGCGCCGACCCGGTTGTCGCCGTCGTCGATGCCCTCCATCCAGAACTCGACCAGGATGTTGATCCCGGAATCGGCGAAGCTCTCGATCTCGGCATCCGGCTGCTCGCCGATTGTGTACTCCTCGCCGCTCAGTACTTTCGGGTGGCTCCGCACGGTTTCGCGCACGATCTCGAACAGCTTCTCCAGGTCGGTGCCGTAGGCCACCTGGAAATTCAGCGGATAGCGTTGCTTCTTGTTGTTGTGGGTCCAGTTCACGAACGCTGTGGTGATGAAGCGTTCGTTCGGGACCATGATGTCCTTGCCGTCGAATGTCTCCAGCGTGGCCGAGCGCATGGTCAGCTCGCGCAGGTTGCCGGCCCGTCCGTCCTCAAGCTCGATGTAGTCGCCGATCGTGATGGTGCGGTCGAGCAGAATGATCAGGCCGGAGATGAAGTTGGAGGCGATCTGCTGCAGGCCGAATCCGAGGCCGACGCCGAGCGCGCCGCTGAACACGGCCAGCGCCGTCAGGTCGATGCCCATGATGTTCAGCAGCAAGACGAAGATCACGATGAAGACGCCAATCTCGAACAGCTTGGCGACGACTTCGCGCGTGCCGGCGTCGATGGCCTCCTGGCTTCGGATGACCCTTTGTCCGGTCGCGTTCGACAGGCGGCCGAGCCAGAACAGGACGGCGCCGAAGACGATCGTCCTGAGAATCGCGTAGAGGCTGACCTTGATGTTGCCGATCTCGAAGATGACGCTGTCGAGGTGCTCAATGACCGGGCCGAGCCACCCCAGGATGTAGAGGATGGCGAGCGGAACGCAGATCCAGCGCAGGAACAGCTTGATCGTCGCGTTCTCGATGAAGTGCCCGGCGATCCTGTAGGCGAGGTAGACGAAGGCGACGCCCTGGGCGCCGCGCACCAGCCAGGACTCGCCGAGATAGGTGTCGCTGATTGCCGTCGCAGCGCCGAGGACCACGGCGGACATGATCGGCACCAGTAGCCTGCGGCCGCGGTAGATCGTCGAACGCGCCTCGAAGAAATCGCCCGGCTCGGGTTCGTGGCTGAAAATGCGCGCGCGCCTGGTGATCTGACCGGCAACCAGCCCGGCGAGTAACAACGCCGCCCCGACCACGGCGATCTGAACATAAAGCTCCAGGCTCAGTAGCTGCGTGAGCAGCTCCCGCAGGGTCGCTTCCAGTGTCTCGGTTGACCATTCCATAGCGGCGCCAATCCAACCAGTTTGCTGGGGCAAAAGCCAGTCGTGAGTCCTGGGTAGATCCGGCGTAGGCCGGCAAAACACCTTCTAAACCCCTGCGTTGACTCGCGCTGCCCGCGCTCGGAGACTGGCGGGTATGTCGCGCCTGGACACGCTCCACGACGGCCTGCGTCGCTCAACCGCTGCCCTCGCCGGCCTGGCGATCAACGCGCTGCTGCCGCCGCGCTGCCTGGCCTGCGGTTGCGTTGTCGAGAGGCCCGGCGCGCTTTGCTCGGACTGTTGGGAGGGGGTCGATTTCATCGCGCCGCCGCTGTGCGCCGCCTGCGGCTATCCCTTCGCCTTCGAGATGGAAGCCGAGGCGCTCTGCCCCGACTGCATCCGCGAGCAGCCCGCCTACGACCGGGCCCGGGCGGTCATGACCTACAACGATGCCAGCAAGCGGCTGCTACTCGGTTTCAAGCACGGCGACCGGACAGACGGCGCGCCGGCCTACGCGACTTGGCTGGCGCGGGCCGGCGCGCCGCTGATCGCCGAGGCCGACCTGATTCTGCCGGTGCCATTACACTGGCTGCGCCTTTTCCGCCGCCGCTACAACCAGTCCGCCCTGCTGGCCCAGGCCCTGGCGCGGCATAGTGGATTGCCGGTCGCGACCGGCCTGCTGCGTCGCCGGCGTAACACGCCGCCACAGGGGCATCTGCCGCGAAGCGCTCGCCGGCAGAACGTGGCCGGGGCCTTCGCCGTCGCGCCGGATGCGCGGGCCCAGCTGGAGGGGCGGCGCCTGCTTTTGATCGACGATGTCCTGACCACCGGCGCCACGGCGGAGGCTTGCGCCAAACTGCTCAAGCGCCAGGGCGCGGCGGCGGTCGACGTCCTGGTCCTGGCCCGCGTGTTACGCAGTTGAGACTCGCTGAAAAGTCATGCCGCGAGGCCTGTATTTGGGCCGAGGCGCGGTCTAAATATGTTGCCGGAACTCGGTTCGTTAGGGGTGGAGGAGATTGGATGGCCCGGGTCGAAATCTATTCCAGCATGCTCTGCGGCTTCTGCCATCGGGCCAAGCGGCTGCTGAAGGACAAGGGCGTCGCCTTCGAGGAAACCGACGTCACCATGAACCCCGGCAAGCGTGGCGAGATGATGGAACGGGCCGGCGGTCGCACTTCGGTGCCGCAGATCTTCATCAACGGCGCGCACGTCGGCGGCTCCGACGAGCTCTACGCGCTGGAGATCGAGGGCAAGCTGGACGCGCTGCTGGCCGCGCCGTCGGATGGCCCCGTGGACGGTAGGGCGTGAACTTCCGCGCCGCCTGCATCCAGTTTACGGCGGGCCCTGAGTCCGATCCCAACGTTGCCACCCTCGACGGCCTGATCCGCCGTGCGCGGAGCGAGGGTGCGGACCTCATCATGACGCCGGAAGTGAGCGACATGATGGAGCCCCGCCGCCGCTTGGCGCTTGAGAAGGCGCAGCCCGAGGCAGAGCATCGCCCCTTGGCGGCCTTTTGCGATTTGGCGGCCGAGCTCGGCGTCTGGCTGCTGATCGGCTCAGTCGTGGTGCGTGTTGCGCAGGACCGTTTGGCCAACCGTTCCTTCCTGATCGATCCGCGCGGCGTCATCGCAGCACGCTACGACAAGATCCATATGTTCGACGTGGAGATCCAGGACGGCCAGTCCTATCGCGAATCGAAGGCCTATCGGCCGGGCGAGGCGACGGCCCTGGCCGAGCTGCCCTGGGGCCGGCTCGGCCTGACGATCTGTTATGACGTTCGTTTTCCGCATCTCTATCGCAGCCTAGCGCTGGCCGGTGCCGACTTTCTGACCGTGCCCTCGGCCTTCACACGGGTCACCGGCGCGGCGCATTGGCATGTGCTGCTGCGCGCCCGGGCGATCGAATGCGGTGCCTACGTCTTCGCCCCGGCGCAATGTGGCGTGCACGGGGGCGGCAAGCATGAGTCCGGCCGTGAGACCTACGGCCACTCCCTGATCGTCGCGCCCTGGGGCGAGGTGCTGGCCGATGCCGGGGAGGCGCCGGGCATTGTCTGCGCCGAGATCGATCCGGCGGCGGTCGAACGCGCCCGGGGCATGGTGCCCGCCCTGCGGCATGATCGGCCGTTCAGCGCGCCGGCGCCTGCCGCGGCTCGGCGCGCGGCCGGCGCGTAGCGCGGCCCGCCCTCCTGCGGTGCCAAAGGTTACCCCGTCCCGGCTGGCGGCGGCTCGCACCGCCTTCGCCGTCAAGAGCCTGTAAACAAACAGAAAAATACCGTTTCGGCCAAGCTAACCGTAGGCCGTGCTTAGGGATTTGTTAGCCAATCTTTGCAACCCTCGTGTGGCGTTTCGCGGAAGCCGATGGCCTCCGGCGCCTTGTAAGAGGGACCCCTATGAGCAATGCCGCGCTAGCCTACGACCTGGTCGGAGAGATCGCCGCCCGGCGCGGCATCACCGCCGAGGATGTACGGGCCCTGCGCCGCGAGGTCTTTGCCGGCGGCATCGTGAGCCGGGCCGACGCCCAGACCATCTTCGACCTGGATGCGACCTGCCATGTGAAGGACCTGGTCTGGGCCGACCTCTACGTCGACACCTTGACCGACTACTTCGTCTGGCAGAGCGAGCCCTCGGGCTTCATCGATACGGCTAAGACCGGCTTCCTGATTGAGAACATCGTGCGCGACGGCCGCGTCGCGCATGCCGCTGCGCTGGAGCTGCTGATCAACGTGATCTTCTGGGCGGAGAGCTGCCCGGAAGACCTGGTGGTCCTGGTTCTTGAAGCGGTGCTGGAAAGCGTGCTCGGGCCGACCCGCGCGGTCTATGGCGCGGGGCGCTGGCCGGGCCGGATCGATGCGGTGGACGTGGAGGTGATTCGCAAGGTGCTGAACGCGGGTGCCTCCTGCGGTGGCCTCTCGATCAGCCGTCGTAAGGCCGAGCTGCTGTTCGACCTCAACCGCGCCTCCGTCGAGCGGGAGAACGATCCCGGCTGGCGCGAGCTCTTTGTCCGCAGCCTGGCCACCTACCTCATGTTTCCGCAGGGCCTGGCCGTCGCCCCGGCGGAGCCGCAGGGCTCGCGCCGCGAGGCCTGGTTGCGGGAACGGCGCGGCATCGGTCTGCTGCTGATGGACGTCGGTCGCGCCTTCGGCGGCTTCGACTTCTCTGCCGTTTGGAAGGAGGTTGCACCGCGCCAGGGCGGCGACGAGGCCGCGAACGACGATGGCGAGTCGCATGGCCTGCACGCCGGCGGCGCGATTGCCCAGGCCGAGGCACAGTGGCTGATTGCCCGGCTTGCCGGCATAGAGAGCATCAGCGAGAACGAGCGCGCTCTGCTGGACTACATTCGCAACGAAGCGACGACGGTCGATCCGGTTCTGGCCGAAGCCCTGATCAAGGCTACCGTCTAACGACGGTTCCCCATCATCCCGCGTCTTCGGTCGTTTCCATCTCGCGGCGTGCGGCGATGCGCTGCACGGCGGCCGGCGTGGGCCGCTCCACGACAAGGTCCTCGTATGCCAGCACGCGTAGGCGGCCGCTGACCGCCTCGAGCAGCTCGCCCCGGGCGAGCAGGAAGTCCGGGTTTCGCGGTCGTCCGAAGCGTTCGTTACCCTGGGCGAAGGTCTCGTAGAGCAGCAGGCCGCCGCGGGCGATGGCGGCGACCAAGGCCGGCAGCAGCGGCCGGTAGAGGTAGTTCGCGACCACCACCGCGGCGAAGGATCGGCCGGCCAGAGGAAAGGCCCTGCCGTCTTCCAGATCGGCTTCGATCAGCTCGACCTTGGGATTGTCGGCAAGATCCCGAACGGCTGAAAGGTTCCGATCAAGCGCCACGAGCGAGTAACCCAGGCTCAGGAACAACCGACCGTGACGCCCGCCGCCGCAGGCGAGATCGAGCACCGTGCCGTCCTTCGGCACCAGGTTCGCGAAGCGCTCGATCCAGGGCGAGGGCGCCCCCATCCGGTTGTGTGCCGAGGGTATAGCGCTTTCGGTCATCGTTTGCTGGCCCGAATGTGCACAATTATTTCCTTGCGTGAAACGGTGCTTCGTTCCATGGTTCCTGATTGCTTTTATGTCAGTAGGTTAACGTTATTTCCGCAGCGTTTCGAAAGGTTTCGTCGACCCGTTATGATTCTCTACAACCTCCGCTGCCGCAAAGATCACACCTTCGAGGTCTGGTTCCGCGATAGCAGCCTTTATGACTCCCAGCGCGAAGCAGGCGAGTTGCGCTGTCCATTCTGCGGCTCGAAGAAGGTCGAGAAGGCGATCATGGCGCCACGCCTGGCCTCCGGTACCGCCTCCCGTTCGGACTCCCATTCAGACTTCCATGCAGACTCTGGGCAGGCCTCCGAAAAGGCGCCGGGCTCTGGCGGTATTGACGAGGCAGCGGTCAACGCGCGTCAGGCGCTGCTCGAGCTGCGCAAGAAGATCGAGGAGACCTGCGACTATGTCGGCCCGACCTTCGCCGAGGAAGCGCGCAAAATGCACTACGGCGAGATCGAGCAGCGCAGCATCTACGGCGAGAGCAGCGAAGAGGACGCCAAGGCGCTTGCCGAGGAGGGCGTCGAGGTGCGCCAGATCCCCTGGCTTCCGCGCGAGAACTCCTGACCCGAGCGTGCCGTCCGGTTAGTCCTTCGCGGCCCCATCCTTAATTGCAAACAGCATGTAGTTGACGTCGGTGTCGCGCGGCGCCAGGCGCCAGGCGTCGGTCAGCGGGTTGTAGGCCAAGCCGCAGACCTCGGCGACCTCCAGACCGGCCGGGCGCAGGGCGCGCGCCGCCTCCGAGGGGCGCACGAAGCGGCGCCAGTCGTGCGTGCCGCGCGGCAGCCAGCGCAGCAGGTATTCGGCGCCGACGATGGCGAAGAGAAAGGCCTTGGGCGTGCGGTTCAGCGTCGCCATAACCATGGCGCCGCCGGGCCGCACCAGCGCTCCGGCGGCGGCCATGAAGCCCTCCACGTCGGCGACATGCTCGACCACCTCCATGTTGAGGACCAGGTCGAAGGTCGTGCCGCTACCGGCCAGCGCTTCGGCCGTGGCGTGGCGGTAGTCGATCTCGAGGCCCTGTTCGGCGGCGTGCCGGCGCGCGATCTGCAGGCTCTCCTCGGCCGCGTCGAGGCCCGTCACCTTAGCACCGAGGCGCGTCAGCGGTTCTGCCAGCAGCCCGCCGCCGCAGCCGATGTCCAGAACGGTCAGCCCCACGAGCGGGCGCTCGGCCTTGGGGTCGCGTCCGAAGTGCGCGGCGGCGCGGTCGCGGATGAAGGTCAAACGGGCCGGGTTCAACCGGTGCAACGGCTTGAACTTGCCGTCCGGGTCCCACCAGGCCTCGGCGAGGGCGGAGAACTTGGCAAGCTCCTCAGGATCGACGCTGCCGCCTGGCGCTGCCGCCTCGGCGGTCTTGCCGGCCCGCCTTGCTGCCTTTCCCATCGATACGCGCTCCTGCCGCCGTCTTGGCTTTGCTTGCAAGCCCTTAGGTGAATGAGTATGGATAGCCGCCGTTGACCGGGCAAGTCATGCCTGGCGCTCCATCCGTAACTGCCTGTGCCTGAACGGGATTTTCCAATGCCGCGCATCGTGATGAAATTCGGCGGCACCTCGGTGGCCGACCTCGAGCGCATTCGCAACGTGGCCCGCCGCGTCAAGGCGGAGGTCGAGCGCGGCAACGAGGTCGTGGTCGCGGTCTCGGCCATGGCCGGTACGACCAACACGCTGGTCGACTATGTTCAGAACGCCGGCCAGCTCTTCGATCTGCGCGAGTACGATGTGGTCGTCTCCTCCGGCGAACAGGTCACGGCCGGGCTGCTGTCGATCGTGCTGCAGGAACTCGGCGTGCCGGCGCGCTCCTGGCTAGGCTGGCAAATCCCGATCCTGACCGACGAGGCGCATGGCAGCGCACGCATAGAAAAGATCGAAGCCGAGGAGATCCTGCGCCGTCTCGGCGAAGGTCAGGTCGCCGTCGTTGCCGGCTTCCAAGGCATCGATCCGCAGGGCCGCATCACCACCCTGGGTCGCGGCGGCACCGACACCTCCGGCGTCGCCCTGGCTGCGGCCATCGGCGCCGAGCGCTGCGACATCTACACGGACGTGGACGGCGTCTACACCAGCGATCCGCGCATCGTTGCGAAGGCCCGGAAGCTCGATAGAATCACCTATGAGGAGATGCTGGAGATGGCCTCGCAAGGGGCCAAGGTCCTGCAAACCCGCTCGGTCGAGATGGCCATGAAGCACCACGTCCGGGTGCAAGTCTTGTCGAGCTTCGAGGACAGCCCCGGCACCCTGGTCGTCGATGAGGACGAAATCGTGGAAAAAGCCATTGTAAGCGGCATCACCTATAGCCGCGACGAAGCCAAGATCACGCTGTTCGGCATTCCCGATCGGCCCGGCGTCGCGGCCAAGATCTTCGGCCCGCTCGCCGATGCGGCGATCAACGTCGACATGATCGTGCAGAACGTATCAGAGGAGGGCGACAGCACGGGGCTGACCTTTACCGTCACCAAGGCCGACCTCGATCGCGCGGTTACGGTGATCAAGGAGAACCTGGCCGAACTGGGTTACGCGAAGCTGATTCCCGATCCCAACGTGGTGAAGGTCTCGGTCATCGGCGTCGGCATGCGTAGTCATGCCGGTGTGGCACAGCAAATGTTCACGGCGCTTGCAGAAAAAGGTATTAATATACAAGTAATCTCTACATCGGAGATTAAGGTCAGCGTCCTGATCGCCGAGGAGTATACGGAGCTGGCGCTCCGGAGCCTGCACACGGCCTATGGGCTGGATGCGGTCTAGTGTGGTCCGGTGCCCCTGAATGACCCCCGCGCCGGGTGTCTGGTAGTGGCCTCTGGTAGGGGCCGAGGGGACAGCCGAGCCGGCCTAGGGCCGAGACGAGCGGGGCCAAGGTCAAAGCTGCGTCAAACGACTGAATTTCTTGATTTGTCGTCCGCCGTAGCACGACAATGGATTTGCTGGACTTAACGCAGATTTGCTAGAAACCCTGGAGTAGCATCTGTAGTGGTAGCAAGTAATGGCTGGCCACGCAGAAGGCCCCGATCCGAGAGGTGGTTCGACAATCGGGAGGGCTGCGAGAGGTACGGCAATCTGCCAACAACGGCAACGCGCATCCGTCATGGCACGAAACGTACGACAGAAAGTAGAACCAGCACTGGGTGACAGGGCACGCCGCTTGCAGGCCGAAAGGCAAGCGCCACAGGTCGAGCTCCAGGAAAGCGTGGCCGAGCTTCTGCGCCGTACGCGCGAACAGTACGGCGAGGATCTCAAGGCCGTGGCCGAGTCCTTGCGTATCCGGCACGTCCACCTCAAGTCGATCGAGGACGGCCGCTTTCGTGACCTGCCGGGTCCTGCCTATGCAATGGGTTTCGTCCGCAGCTATGCCGATTACTTGGGGCTGGACGGTCCCGACGTGGTCGAGCGCTTCAAGGACGAAGTCGAAGGCCTCAATCGCAAGACCCAACTTATCTTCCCGACGCCGGTGCCTGAGGGCAAGGTTCCCGGCGGCGCCCTAATCCTGATCTCCTTGCTGCTGATGGGCATTGCCTACGGTGGCTGGATCTATCTCTCGAACCAGGGCAAGACGATCGCCGATCTGATACCGCCGGTGCCTGAGCATCTCCAGGCTCTGGTGAGCGGCGTCGATCCCGAAGCGGCCGATGCGCCGGCCGAGGAGTTCCGGACCGCCGGAAGCGAGGTCGCCGATGCGGACAGAGCCGACAGCCAAGCGGCCGAACCCGCGACCGACGCCCAGCCGACAAGCCCGACCCCGCCGGCCGATGACTCCGCCGAGGGCACGCCCGCTCCACGCTCTGCAGCGGTCATGCCTGTGGAGGAGGTTCCGGCCGATGGCGAGGCTACGGCCGCCTCGGCGCCGGACGTCGACCGCGCCGCCAGCGACGAAGCAGGCGTCATACCGCCGTCGGACGAGTTCGACCTTGCCGATGCGGCCCCGGCCGAGGTGGCCGAGGCCGAAGCACCCGAGCCCGAAACGGCCCGAGATGATGCGGCCGAGACCGAGACAGCAGCAGTCGAAGAGGCGTCGGATCCCCCGCTTCAGTTTACCGAAAGTGCATTGTCACCAGACGGCGCGGAGAGTGGCGCGGACTCAGAGCCGGGTGCCGCCAGCGCCGAATCCAGGACGCCGGAATCCGTTACACCGGCGCAGGCGGCTGAAGTCGGCGCTGAACCCACGAGCACGGAGGGCTCGGTTACGCTGGCTCGGGTGATCGACGCCCAGGCGCGCGCCAACGCCGAGGCCGAGCAGGCGGCTGCTGCGACCGCCGCGGGCGAGAGCATTCCCGCCGCGCCCCAGCTGGCCTCCCGCGGCCAGGGGCGAGAGCCGCAGGTCTATGGCGCCGACAACGAGGACGCGCGCATCGTGCTGCGCGCCAAGCTCGACAGCTGGGTGCAGATCCGCGACGGCGAGGATGGCCTGGTGATGACCCGCGTACTACGCGAGGGCGACAGCTACCGCGTGCCCAATCAGGAAGGCCTGACCTTGCTCACCGGCAACGCCGGCGGCATCGAGATTTCCGTCGACGGCGCCCCTCTGGCGCCCATCGGGCCGGTCGGCTCGGTGCGCCGCGACGTGGCGCTGGACCCCGAGCTCCTGGTCCAGGGACGCGCCGTCTCGCAGTAGTTTCGGCGGGGCCCGGCGGCTGCCGGAGGCCCTTTTCGAGCGGGCCGGTAGGCTTGAAACTCGGCCGTCAAGCAGGCATCTTCCCTCGGGACAGCGGCACGGCCGTGCAGCCGCGGCGGCCCTTGCGGCAGCCCTTCCCGGTAACCTGGCCCGAAGCCACCGATCAGGCCACAAGCGAGAGCGTTACGATGAGCGTCCGCCCTTACCGCGACATCTATCGTCGGAAGTCGCGCCAGATCCATGTCGGCAAGGTGGCCGTGGGCGGCGACGCGCCGATCACCGTCCAGTCCATGACCAACACCTTGACCCAGGACGTCGAGGCGACAATCCGGCAGATCCGCGAGCTGGAAGTGGCCGGGGCGGATATCGTCCGCGTCTCCTGCCCGGACGAAGACTCGAGCGCGGCCCTCAAGAAGATCGTCCCGGAAGTCACGGTCCCGATCGTGGCCGACATCCACTTCCACTACAAACGCGGCATCGAGGCGGCGGAGGCTGGTGCGGCCTGCCTGCGGATCAACCCCGGCAACATCGGCTCGCGCGAGCGCGTACGCGAGGTGGTTCACGCAGCGCGCGACCACAACTGCTCCATGCGGATCGGCGTGAATGCCGGCTCGCTCGAACGCGACCTGCTCGAGAAGTACGGCGAGCCCTGCCCCGAGGCAATGGTGGAAAGTGCGCTCAACCATGCGCGCATCCTGGAAGACCTCGACTTCACCGAGTTCAAAATCTCCTGCAAGGCCTCCGACGTATTTCTGGCAGTCGCCGCCTACAACGGCCTGGCCGAGGCCTGCGACTATCCGCTGCACCTCGGCGTCACCGAGGCCGGCGGGCTCCGCTCCGGCACCATTAAGTCCTCGATCGGCATGGGCTCGCTTCTCTGGGCGGGCATCGGCGACACCATTCGCGTGTCTCTCTCGGCCGACCCGGTGGAGGAGATCAAGGTCGGCTTCGACATGCTGAAGGCGCTCAACCTGCGGCACCGAGGCGTCAACGTGATCTCCTGTCCCTCCTGCGCGCGTCAGCAGTTCCAGGTGATCAAGACCGTGGAGGTGCTGGAGAAGCGCCTGGCGCACATCACCACGCCGATGACCGTGTCGGTGATCGGCTGCGTCGTGAACGGGCCGGGCGAAGCGCGGGAGACCGACATCGGCTTCACCGGCGGCGGCAACGGCACCCATCAGGTCTACGTGAACGGCTTGCCGGACCACCGGCTGAAGGATGCCGACATCGTCGATCATCTAGTCGGCCTGATCGAGCAGAAGGCGGCCGAGATCGAAGCGGCCAAGGCGGCCGAGGATGCGGGCACGCCTCCGGCAGCCAGCGCCGCCGAATAGCCGAAAACCCGGAGGTCATCCTTGTCTGCGCTGCAGCCGGTCCGCGGCACACGCGATATCATGCCTGCGGAGATGCGCCGCCATCGTTTGGTGGTGGAGACGGCGCGCGCCCTGGCGGAACGCTACGGCTATCAGGAGATGACCCCGCCGATCTTCGAGTTCACCGAGGTCTTCAAGCGCACCCTGGGCGACACCTCGGACGTGGTGACCAAGGAGATGTACACCTTCGCCATCGGCGAGGGCGAGGAGGTCACCCTGCGGCCGGAAGCCACCGCCGGCGTGGTGCGAGCGCTGATCTCAGGCGGGCTCAGCCAGAACTTGCCGCTGAAGGTCTTCTGCCACGGCCCGATGTTTCGCCACGAGCGGCCGCAGAAGGGGCGCTACCGCCAGTTCCATCAGATCGATGTCGAGCTGCTCGGCGTCGCCGATCCCTTGGGCGATATCGAGATCATCGCGCTTGGTGCGGCGATCCTGGACACGCTTGGCCTGCGCGACAAGACGACCCTGGAGCTCAACACCCTGGGCGATCCGGAGAGCCGTAAAGCCTACCGCACGGCGCTGGTCGACTACTTCACCGACCACAAGGACAAGCTGTCGGCGGACAGCCTCGATCGCCTGACGCGCAATCCCCTGCGCATCCTCGATTCCAAGGACGAGGGCGACCGTAAGGTCGTCGCCGACGCGCCGCTGTTCGGCGACTACCTCAACCAGGCGAGTGTCGACTTCTTCGCCGCGGTGAAGGAGGGGCTGGACGCACTCGGCATTGGCTACAGCCTCAATCCGCGCCTGGTACGCGGTCTCGACTATTACACGCACACGGCGTTCGAGTTCACCACCACGGCGCTTGGCGCCCAGGGCGCGGTGATCGCCGGCGGCCGCTACGATGGCTTGGTCGAGACCATGGGCGGCCCCTCGGTGCCGGGCGTGGGCTGGGCCGGCGGTATCGAGCGCATGGCGCTCCTGCTGTCGACAGAGCCATCGGCACCGCGGCCGATCGCCGTTGTACCGATCGGCGCCGAGGCGGCGGCGGCGGCCCTGAAGCTGACCCAGCAGCTACGCGGGGCGGGCTTCGTTGCGGACCTCGGCTTCAGCGGCAACGTCGGCAAGCGTATGAAGCGGGCCAACAAGCTGGGCGCCTGCGCCGCCCTTCTGCTCGGCGAGGACGAGCTGGCGCAGAACGCCGCCACTCTGCGCGACCTCGATACAGGCGAGCAGGAACTGGTATCTTTGGAGTCCTTGGAAGAGCGCCTGACGCGCTTTCGCTAGCCGGTGTGCCATGAACAGGAGTCCGGAATCCGGTGAACTGCTCGTGGTCGGTCTCAGCCACCGAACCGCGCCCTTCGGCCTGCGCGATCGCCTCTATCTGGAGGTGTCCGAGCAGCCGAGGCTGCTGGCCGAGATCGGCGCGGCCGGCATTGCCGAGGCCTGCGTCCTTTCAACCTGCGACCGGATCGAGGTGGTCGCGGTGCATAGCGAGCCCATGGCGGCGGCGACCAAGCTGCTGCGCATCCTGGCAACCCGGGCCGAGACCGAAGCCGGCGGCCTGCTCGAGCAGAGTTACCACCACGAGGGCAAGGAGGCACTGCGCCATGTCTTCGCCGTCTGTGCCTCGCTTGACAGCCAGATGGTCGGCGAGCCGCAGGTGCTCGGCCAGGTCAAGGAGAGCCATCGCCTCGCCACCGCGGCGGGCATGACCGGGCCGATCCTGGAGGCGGTGCTGCAGGCGGCCTACGCCGCGGCCAAGCGGGTGCGCAGTGAAACGCCGGTGGCGCAGCAGCCGGTCTCTATCGTTGCCTCGGCCCTGTTGGTGGTGCGCAACCTGCATGGCGAGATCGGCCGCTGCAACGCCCTCCTGGTCGGCCTCGGCGAGATGAGCGAGCTGTTCGGCTTCGAACTGCGTGATGCCGGGGTTGGCGATCTGGTCGTGCTGCATGGATCGGTCGCGCGGGCCGAAGCCGCGGCCCATCGCCTGCAATGCCATTTTCGCCCTTGGGAGCAGCTTGAAGATGCGGTGACGGAGGCCGATATCGTGGTGGCGTCGACCGGTTCGGGCCGCTACAGCATCGAGCCTGGCCTTGTTCAAGCGGCCCTGAAGCGCCGTCGGCGCAAGCCGATCCTCTTCATTGACGCGGCGGTGCCGGGCGACGTGGACCCGGCGGTCGACAAGCTCGACGGCGCCTTCGTCTACGATCTGGATGACCTCGAGCGCGTCGCCCGGGAAGGCAAGGCGAGCCGCGAGGCGACGGCGGTCGCGGCTTGGCGCATCCTGAACGAAGAGATCGACGCCTTCCTGCGGCGGCAGGCCGAGCGCGTCGCGGTGCCGGCCGTGAACGCGCTCAGGCGGCATTTCGAGGGGGTGCGCGCGCAGATCCTGTCGGACGGCAAGCTGGATGCGGAGTCGGCGACTCGCCTGCTGGTCAACCGGCTTCTGCACGATCCGAGCGAGGTTCTGCGCGAGGCCGCGGCACGACCGGAAAGCGAAGCGACGCAACTCGAACGAAGCGTCGAGCGTCTCTTCCGGATCCGCCGACCGGCGGCCGCTGGCGGAGACGACAAGACGTGAACCTGGAACAGAAACTCGACCGCGTGGTCATGCATTACGAGGAGCTGCGCGATTCGGTCGCGGGGCACCCCGAGCCGGGCTCGGAGGCCTATACGCGCATGCTGAAGGAATTCGCCGACCTGACGCCGGTGGTCGAGCAGATCGAGGCCTTGCGTTCGGCGAACCGGGAGATGGACGATCTCACCGCCTTGATGGAGGACCCGGAGTCGGACAGCGACATGCGCAGCCTGGCTGAGGAGGAGTTCTATGCGCTGAAGGAGCGCCTGCCGGAGCTCGAACACCAGGTCAAAATCCTGCTACTGCCGAAGGATCAGGCTGACGAACGCAACGCGATCCTGGAGGTGCGCGCGGGCACCGGCGGCGACGAAGCGGCGCTTTTCGCCGCCGAGCTGCTGCGCATGTATCAGCGCTACGCCGAACTGCGCGGCTGGCGCTTCGAAATACTGGACTATTCGGATACCGGCATCGGTGGCTGCAAGGAGGCGAGCGCGGCGGTCACCGGCAAGGATGTGTTCGCGCGCCTCAAGTTCGAGTCCGGCGTGCACCGGGTGCAGCGGGTGCCGGTGACCGAATCGGGCGGGCGCATCCATACCTCCGCCGCCACCGTCGCGGTGCTGCCCGAGGCCGAGGAGGTCGATGTCGAGATCGAAGAAAAAGATCTGCGCATCGATACCTACCGCTCGCAGGGCGCCGGCGGCCAGCACGTCAACACGACCGACAGTGCCGTGCGCATCACGCACGTTCCCACCGGCGTCGTCGTGCAGTGCCAAGACGAGAAGTCGCAGCACAAGAACCGGGCTAAGGCGATGAAGGTGCTGCGCGCGCGTCTCTACGATCAGGAGCGCCAGCGTCAGGCCGACGAGATGGCGGCCTCGCGTAAGAGCCAGGTCGGCAGCGGTGACCGTTCGGAACGGATTCGCACCTACAACTTCCCGCAGGGCCGGGTCACCGATCACCGCATCAACCTGACTCTCTACAAGCTCGACAAGGTGATCGTCGGCGAGGCGCTCGACGAGATCATCGAGGCATTGATCGCCGAAGATCAGGCCGAACGGCTGGCCGCGCTGCAATGACCCCTACCGCGATCGATGCGACGGAGGCGGATCGCAGCAACGTTGGCGAGGAACTCGCCCGGGCGGCCGTGCGGCTGCAGGCGGCGGGCGTGGAGGGCCCACGTCGCGACGCCCGGCTGCTTCTCGCGCGAGTTCTCGGCGTCAATATCGAAGCGATTTTGGCGCATCCGGAACAGCCGCTGACGCCGCCGCAGTGCGCCGCCTTCGAGGCGCTGGTCGCGCGCCGCACCGAGCGAGAACCGCTGTCGCGCATTCTCGGCGAGCGAGAGTTCTGGGGGCTCAGCTTGCGGATCTCGGCCGCGACGCTCGATCCCCGGCCGGACAGCGAGACCTTGGTCGAAGCGGTCCTCGAGCGCCTGCCGACCCGAAGCGAGGCCTGTTCGATCCTGGATCTCGGCACCGGCAGCGGTTGCCTCCTGCTGGCCCTTTTGATGGAGCTGCCCCATGCGACGGGGCTTGGCGTCGATTTCGATCCGGCGGCCATCGAGACCGCCAGGGGCAATGCCCAGCGCCTGGGCCTGGCCGGTCGCGCCCGTTTTGCGGCCGGAAACTGGGGGGAGGCGGTCTCCGGCGGTTGGAAAGCAATCGTTAGCAATCCGCCCTATATAACGGAAAGTGCGATCGACAGCCTGGCGCCGGAAGTGGCGCTCTACGAACCGCGACGCGCGCTCGATGGCGGTTCGGATGGCTTGTCGGCCTACCGATCCCTGGCACCCCAGTTGCGGCGGCTTTTGGCGCCCGATGGGGTTGCGGTATTGGAGATCGGCGAGGGTCAGGCGGCCTCTGTCGAGGATCTGTTAGCTGCGGCAGGCTTGGTTTCCTGGGGCCGGCGGCGTGATCTGGCGGGCTTTGATCGCTGTGTAATTGCGACGGTCGCAAGCTGACCGTTCCGGTTCTGTCAACTGGAAAAAAAGGTTGGAAAGCCACGCGTTCCCGACTACCTTGAACTCACGAGCTTGAAGCTCAAGCGTCCGTCGGGGACGCCCCACGACTTCCAGTCATGTGTCCGTGGTGAAGATTTCGCACAACCGCTGCAGCAGCGGTCCAGGAGGGAATGCGAGCTTTTAATGTCCGTACTGAAGTAGCGGAGCGATGAGACAAGGTTCAAGTGGCAGACGGCCGCGCGGGCGGCCGCACCGCAAACAGCACCTGTCGCCCAGGTCGCAGACCTTCGACAGCAGTGGGCCGGAGGGGCGTGTTCGGGGCAACGCACATCAGGTCTATGAGAAGTACCTGGCGTTGGCACGGGATGCGACGGCAGCCGGCGATCGGATAGCCGCCGAAGGCTTCTATCAGTTCGCCGAGCACTATTTCCGTGTGGTGAACGATAGCACCGATCCGCATAGCGAAGGCTCTTCGCGACGGTCCGATCAGCGCCGCGACCAGCACAGCGGCGAGCAGCCCGATATCCAACCGCCTCAGGGCGCGGGCCGCGGCGACGGGAAGCCGGCAATGCCGCCGACCAACGGTGCCGCGCGTTCTGATGGCGCGCTGGCCGACGCCGGACAGGTGGACGGTGCCCAGGCGGACGGCGTTCGGGCAGAGGCTGCCGCATCGGCGATCGCCGTTGGCGATGGCGAGGAGCAACCCGAGGTGAAAGCCGCACCGAAGCGGCGGGCACCGCGCCGCCGCAAGGCGCCGGCCGGCAATGGTGCGGCACCGGCGGAGCCCGAGGCGGAAACCAAGGAAGCTGCCGGCGACGACGGGGAAACCGAACCCGTTACCCCCTGAGGCCGTTCTGACGTTTGCTGAAAGGGCGGTGCATTCGATGCGCCGTCGCTGCACTCGCAATGACTGGTGAGAGGATCAAGTCCTCTCATCGCAGCTCGGTACTAGTCCGGCTGGATCAGGCTGTCGCCTTTCTTGATCAGCCCGCCGACTGTGACCGTCGCATAGATCCCCATGGTGACGTGACCGAAACCTCGCTGCAGGGCCAGCGGTATGTTGAGGTCGCGGGCCGCCGTTTCGGGATCCACGTTGGTCGCCGCACACCGCTCGATCGGCTCATCGACCTTCAGGTGCACCTCGCCGAAGCCGATCTCGCGTCCGACCCAATCGAACTCGCTCCAGGCCGGCAGGCCCTCGAGATAGATGTTGCCACGAAAGCGCAAGGGCGCGACCGGGGCCCGCACGACGCGTTCCAGGTCACGCACGGAAGCCAGGTTGATGAGCGAGACCGACTTGACGCCGTTGTCCGAAAACATGTGATCCTCCGCCTCCAGCAGCTTCGGCGTGCCACGCACGGCGCCGGTCATGAAGCTGGCGAAGAACTGACCGACCAGAGTCCGGCCCATCGACTCGGTGATCTTGGCGCGCACCACCTGCTTGCCGTCGCGTTCGATCGTCAGCACACCGCTGTCCGCCTCGAAGGCAGCATGCAGCTGCGCCAACTTCTCGTCGCGCATCAGCATCAGAAAGTTGGTCTTCGGCAGGAACTTCGGCGCCTTGGGATCGAACTGGGTGGAGCCATGGGCGATGGCGAATCGCCGGTCGTGCGGCAGCCCCTGGCCGGCTTCGAGGGCGACGCTCTCGAGGCTTTCGGCATTCAGGCCCTTAACCGGATAGCGGTAGATATCGGCGACGCTTGCCGTCACTGTCTTTTCCCCTCCCAAGCGGCCGGAAAGCTAAGCGCGCGCGCATAGCCAAAGTCAATGCCGCCACCTCGCGGCCGGCGCATGGGAGGTACCGCCGAAAGCTATTCCTAGGGGCTTTTCCCGAAGGGGTTTTCCTTGCCGCCCCTCTTGTGTCTTTTCTGTCACAGCCCCATATGCCTAAGTGGCGGGTGACTCACATCAACGCCATGGTAACCACGTGCCGCACATATGGGCGTGGTGGGGCAAACTCAGCATCGTCGAACGCAGGCTGCAGAGGCGCGGATGCGGACGAAGAGGGCATGATCGATGGATATTGAGCGTTATAGCGAACGGGCGCGGGGCTTTCTGCAGGCCGCCCAATCCCTGGCACTGCGCAGTCAGCATCAAGGGCTGACCGCGGAGCATCTCCTGAAAGTGTTGTTGGACGATCGCGAAGGCTTGGCCGCCAATCTGCTGCAGGCCGCCGGCGCCGATCCCAAGCGCGCTCTGGACGAGGTGGATGCGGCGCTGGACAAACTGCCGAAGGTCCAGGGCTCTGCGCAGCCCTACCTGACATCGGAGCTGGCGCGCGTCTTTGAGCAAGCTGAGGGCCTGGCCGAGAAGGCGGGCGACAGCTACGTCACGGCCGAACGCCTGCTGCTCGCCCTCGCGCTCGCCAAGGGTACCGGCGCGGCCAAGGCGCTGAACGCGGCCGGCGTGACGCCGCAGAGTCTGAACAGCGCCATCAACAACATCCGCAAGGGCCGCACCGCTGACAGTCCCACGGCCGAGCAGGGCTACGACGCGCTCAAGAAGTATGCACGCGACCTCACAGAGGTGGCCCGCGAAGGCAAGCTCGATCCGGTAATCGGCCGCGACGAGGAGATCCGACGGACCATCCAGGTGCTCTCGCGTCGGACCAAGAACAATCCCGTCCTGATCGGTGAGCCGGGCGTCGGCAAGACGGCCATCATCGAGGGACTGGCCCAGCGCATCGTCAATGGCGACGTGCCCGAGACCCTGCAGGAGAAGCGCCTCATGGCGCTCGACTTGGCGGCCATGGTGGCCGGCGCAAAGTTCCGCGGCGAGTTCGAGGAGCGGCTCAAGGCCGTGCTGCAGGAGATCGCAGCGGCCGAGGGCGAGATCGTCGTCTTCATCGACGAGCTGCACACCCTGGTCGGCGCCGGCAAGGCGGAGGGGGCGATGGATGCCTCCAACATGCTGAAGCCGGCCTTGGCGCGCGGCGATCTGCACTGCGTCGGCGCGACGACCCTGGACGAGTACCGCAAGAACATCGAGAAGGACGCGGCCTTGGCGCGGCGCTTCCAGCCGGTCTTCGTCGCCGAGCCTTCGGTCGAGGAAACGATCTCTATCCTTCGGGGCCTCAAGGAGAAGTACGAGCTGCACCACGGCGTGCGCATCACCGACGCGGCGATCGTCGCTGCGGGCACGCTGTCGAACCGCTACATCTCGGACCGCTTCCTGCCCGACAAGGCGATCGACCTGGTCGACGAAGCGGCGAGCCGCCTGCGCATGGAGGTCGACTCGAAGCCGGAGGACATCGACGAGCTGGACCGTCGCCTGGTGCAGATGAAGATTGAGCAGGCGGCGCTGAGAAAGGAAACCGATGAGGCCTCGAAGGAACGCCTGAAGAAGCTCGATGGAGAGGTCGCGACCCTCGAGGAAGAGTCGGCCCGACTGACAGCCCAGTGGCAGGCCGAGAAGGACAAGCTGGCCGGCGCGCAGAAGCTCAAGGAGGCGCTCGACCAGGCGCGCGGCGAGCTTGAGATCGCGCAGCGCGATGGGCAGCTTGAGCGGGCGGGCGAGCTCGCATACGGCGTCATTCCAAACATCGAGAAGCAACTCGCCGACGCTGCGGCGGCCGAAGAGCATCGCATGCTGAACGAGGAGGTGACCGACGGCGATATCGCCTCTGTCGTCTCGCGCTGGACCGGTATCCCGGTCGACAAGATGCTCGAAGGCGAGCGCGACAAGCTACTGCACATGGAGGACTCGCTGCAGGCCAGCGTGGTCGGGCAGGGCGAGGCGATCGTCGCGGTTTCCAATGCTGTGCGCCGGGCGCGCGCCGGCCTGCAGGATCCGAACCGGCCGATCGGCTCCTTCGTCTTTCTCGGCCCGACCGGTGTCGGCAAGACCGAGCTTACCAAAGCGCTGGCCCGTTTCCTGTTCGACGACGAGACGGCGATGATCCGGCTCGACATGTCGGAGTACATGGAGAAGCACGCGGTGGCCCGCATGATCGGTGCGCCGCCGGGATACGTCGGCTACGAGGAGGGCGGCGCCCTGACCGAGGCGGTGCGCCGGCGGCCCTATCAGGTCGTGCTGTTCGACGAGGTCGAGAAGGCCCACCCGGACGTCTTTAACGTGCTGCTCCAGGTGCTCGACGACGGCCGGCTGACCGACAGCCAGGGCCACACGGTCGACTTCCGCAACACGCTGATCATCATGACCTCAAACCTGGGCTCGGAGATCCTGGCGGCGCAGCCGGAGGGCCAGGACAGTTCGGCCGTGCGCGACGAGGTCATGACCGTCGTGCGTGCCGCCTTCCGACCGGAGTTTCTCAACCGGCTCGACGAGATCCTGCTGTTCCACCGCCTGACGCGCGAGCAGATGGGCGGCATCGTCGATATCCAGCTGTGCCGCCTGACGGCCCTCTTGGAGGATCGCAAAATCGAGCTGACGCTTGACGCGGCGGCGCGCGATTGGCTGGCCGACAAGGGCTACGACCCGGTTTACGGGGCGCGGCCCCTGAAGCGGGTCATTCAGCGCGAGCTGCAGAACCCCTTGGCAGAGTTGATCCTGCGCGGCCGCATCGCGGATGGCGACCGGGTTGCCGTCTCGGCCGGCAGCGAGGGTTTGATCATAAATGGTGAAGCAGTGGCCGCGGAGGCCGCCGCCTGATGTGCGACCGGGCGAGCAGTTGCAGCTAACCGCCGGGTCTAACCGCTGTGGTTAACCGCTGGGGCTAGCCGTCGGTCGCGAGCGAGTCGCCAGCGGCGCTTTCCTGCCGCTCGATATCGAGTCGCACGGGGCCGACGCAACCGTCCGAGGTCGCAATGTGGAATTGCAGCGCTGCCTCGTTGTCGGCCTCGGGTGGGCAGGAGGCCTGAACCAGCAAGGTTTCCTCCGGGCCGGCATCGCGCAGACGGTCGATACGAGCCCGCGCCGCCTGGAAGGCTTTCAGATCCTCGCCCTTCAGCCGCTCGCCGTCGGGCAGCTTGAGGTCCGCCGGATTGAGCTGCTCCCTGCCGTTCAGAACCTCGTAGTGCAGATGCGGGCCGGTGGAGCGTCCGGTCGAGCCGACATAGCCGATCACCTGACCCTACTTGACCCGCTTGCCGGGCTTGATGCCGCGGCCAATGCGGCTGAGGTGGGCATAGGCGGTCCGGTAGTCGGCGAAGTGCCGGAGCCGGATGTAGTTGCCGTAAGCGCCTTTGCGTCCGGCCACCTCGACGATGCCGTCGCCGGCTGCGTAGATCGGCGTGCCGCGCGGTGCCGCAAAGTCGACGCCGCGGTGCATCCGGGAATAGCTGAGGATCGGATGCTTGCGCATGCCATAGCCGGAGGAGACGCGCGCGCCGTCGACAGGCGTGCGCAACAGGGCGCGGCGCACCGAGATGCCATCCGGATGGAAGTAGTCGGTGTTGCCGCTTTTCGGCGTGAAGCGATAGATCTCGTGGCGCCGGCCGCTCAGGGTCAGGCCGGCGTAAATCACCGCGCCCGTCTTTGCTAAATCGCCGTTTTCGTCGTAGTGGCTTTCGTAGAGCAGCTCGAAGTCGTCGGCCTGGCGCACTTCGCGCTGGAAGTCGACGTCATAGCTGAAGGCGCGGATCAGCTCGATCATGACCGGCGTCGGCACGTCGGCGCGCTGCCCCGCCGTGAAGAGCGAGCTCTGGATGACGCCGCCCCCGCCGACGATCTCGCGGAACAGTTGCCGATCGATCGCGTTGGCGACGAAGTACGGCGCGCCGTCGCCGCGGTCGACCCGAATGTCCTGCTCGGCGTTGGGCTGGAAGGCCAGGGACACCAGCCTGAGACCGGTTGCCTCCGCGTTCGTCGCGCCCTTCGGTGTGCTTTTCTTGGCCGCACCCTCTTCGACCGTACGCTCGTCCACCGTACGCGTAGCCGCTTCGCTTGGCAGATTCGGCGCCAAGGCGACGCGGATCGCCTGGCCGCTGCGCATCTGCCGAGGATCGAAAACCTCCTCGAGGGCGCTGATCGCCTGCAGGGCATCGCTCCGGCTGACCTCCATGCCCAGCAGGACTTTCAGCAGGGTATCGCCCTGGTTGAGCGTCACTTCTCGGCCGATCGGCTGCGGGGCGGCTTCCGCCTCGACGCTGGCAACGGTGCTGGGTTGTACGGCGGTCAGATGTGAGCCCGGCAGGTCCGCTTCCAGATCGGGCAGCGGGCCTTGAATCGGGAGCGCACTTGGGGAGGAAAGCCAGAGGCCTAGGCCGGCCAGCGCCGGCAATGTCAGGCTGGCAAGGCCGATACCGGCCCGAAGCCATGGCCGACGAGCCACGCTAGGGGCGGGGCCGTGTCTGTATTCGTTGTTTGTGTGGGTATCGTCTAGATGTGCGTCGTTGAGTTCGACGTTATGCGTTCCGCAGTCCCCCGGCACCTGCGCCCCCCCCGTAGCCTCTTCCCGTTCGCTGCTCCAGACCCTACCGAACCACGGCAACAACCGGAGCCGATCCCCGTTAAAGTTTTGTATCTTGATCATGACTATAGCGCGCCAATTTCTCATGCAAAAGTTAAAATTCCGCCAAATCAAGCATTTGCCGAAAATAATGAGAAGGAATTGCATGTTTCGAAGCGATCTCTTCCAGGATGCAGCAATCGAAGTTTCGAGGCCGTGGCGAATTGATGGCTTTGCTGTGACAAAGCGTTTGACAGGCTCTCCGGGGGGGCGTATAAGCCGCCGCCGCAGCACGGAAACGGGCTTCGTCCCGCCCGTGCTGCCCGTTATTTGACATTGTAGGTTTATAGGAAGGGATGCGCGGGCGGCGGTCTTTGGCTGTTTGAGGCTTGGGGCCTTGCTAGCCTGTCGTATCTTTGATGTCTTCCGGGCTTTTGGGGTTTCTTTGT
>Ga0209458_1000159_pt1 | contig 35004 bp, 25 predicted proteins | sample WorMetLIZAISLAND_FD_187411 | JGI IMG/M metagenome (GOLD analysis project Ga0209458, IMG submission 187411) | Marine gutless worms symbiont microbial communities from Max Planck institute for Marine Microbiology, Germany - Inanidrilus manae... ...
TCGTCATCAATCCGAATGACGTTCGACAAGCCCGTGGTGCTATCCTCTTCCATGGTGGCTCCTGGTTCCTCCTCTGGCTCAAAGGTTTCGCGACTTCAAGCCTGAAGGGTTTCGGGGCCACCAACCCCATCCAAATGTGCGAAAGATCTTTTACGTTATCGACGAAGCAGGTTTGCTTCGCAAATCACCCTCACCCTCCCATTGCTGACGCAATGGGTCCCTCCCTCTCCCCTCGAGGGAGAGGGGAAAACGGCGATCTGACCCTTCGCTAAAAGCGGGTCGCGTCCCGAGTCACTCTCCATCCGCCATTTCGTCCCGTTCCGTCAGGAGTCGATACGCGGCGCGCCAGAGGGTGAGAGCGTCGCCGAGGCCGGCGGGGCCGAGTGCCACGTGGGCCAGGTTGTCGACCAGGTAGAGCTCGGCCTGGCCCTCGGGCAGGGCCGCGGCGAGGGCGCTGCTTTCGCTGAAGGGAATGATCGGGTCGTCGCGGCCGTGGATCAGCAGCAGCGGCACCTCCAGATCCGAAAGATCGCGCGGCTTGAGGTCGAGGCCACGCATGTTCTCGGCGATGCGCCGGGGCAGGCCGGCCATCAGCGCCGGCACCTGCTCCGGATCTTGGTTGATCAGCAAGGCGTAGACGCTGCGGCCCTCGGGACCGAGTTCGGCGACTAGGTCGTCGATGTCGGCGTCGAGCCGGCGCATCTTGCGGTTTGCCATGGCGGTCAGCAGTTCGCGGTCGCGCGGCGTGTTCAGCACCTCGGCGTTGCTCTGGACGAAGGCCCATTTGCCGTAGACGTTGGGCTTGCCTTTCAGCCAGGGGCCCTCGGGGCTCTCCCTGTAGTAACCCGTGGTGAAGAAGGTCACCACCGCCGTGATGTCGTAGTAGCCGCCGATCAGCAGCAGGAAACCCACGGCCTCGTCCGCCTCGTCCTTGAGGGCGGCCAGGATGGCCGGGCCGGCGGCATAGGAGATGGCGACTAGCCCAACCTGTCCCGAGGAGGACGCGCCGGCTTCGCTCTCGGCCAGATGGCGCAGGGCATCGGCGATCGGGACCGCGTCCTCCGGGCTCACCTTGAGGGATCGCAGATTCGTGATGTCCGGGACCAGGACAGCGAAGCGTACGCGGGCAAGCGAGTTGGCGAGCGCCACCAGGCGGGGGTCGTCCTTGCCCTGCGGCGTCACGCCCGGCACCAGCACCAGAGCGGCCTTAGCGACATCGCCTGCCGTCGTGCTTGCGGGCTTGTACAGGTCGGCGCGCCGCTGCCGGCCGTCGACCTCATAGGCCAGGGCAACGCGGCTCGGCGGTTCCGTCTTTTCCTTCAGGCTGCTGGGGCCGGCCCCGGCCGCCATGTCGAGCAGCAGGCGTTGTGATTCCATCGCCCGATCCGGCGAGCAGCCGACAAGCAGCAGTGCCAGGCAGAGAGCCAAGGTCCGGGGGTGGCCGCTTGCCTTGCCCGAGGGCCCGATCTCGTCCGGTACGTACGCTTGCGATCTGTACGCGTTTGGTTGCATCTAACCGCCTTGCGGCTCCCTGCTCCGGCCTGTTCGGTTGCCGCTTTATGGCTTGTCGTCGCTTTGCACGTCGGATTAGATATGGTCCCCGTTTCGCTAGGCAAAAGGCAAGCTCGACTATGGGGTATGGCCGCGGGATAACCCCGTGGCTTAAGGCCAGGTGAGATAAGGCCGGAGATGCGCCACGAAATGGAGGCTGGCGAGCGGGCGATCCCCTAGGATCGCATCGGGCGCCTAGCATGGCACCACGGCAGTATGCGCGAGAGTGCAGGCATGAGTACCACTGACACCGCTTCCGAAAGGGACCCGAACCGGGTCATCGTGTTCGACACGACCCTGCGCGACGGGGAGCAGTCGCCCGGCTGCTCGATGAACCTGGAGGAAAAGCTCCAGATCGCCCAGCTGCTCGAGGAGATGCAGGTCGACGTCATCGAGGCCGGTTTTCCGATCGCCTCGCGCGGCGATTTCGAGGCGGTCAACGAGGTCGCCAAACGCATCAAGGGCTCGACGGTGGCCGGCCTGGCCCGGGCCACCCAGAAGGACATCGACCGCGCCGCCGAGGCGCTAAAGCCGGCAGCCCGGCCGCGCATTCACACCTTCATCTCGACCAGCCCGCTGCACATGAAGCACAAGCTGCGCATGGAACCGGAGGAGGTGCATCAGGCGGTGATCGATTCGATCAGCCATGCGCGCGACCTCTGCGACGACGTGGAGTGGTCGCCGGAAGACGGCACTCGGACCGAGCACGATTTCCTCTGCCGCTGCGTCGAATCGGCGATCAAGGCCGGCGCCGGCACGATCAACATCCCGGATACCGTGGGCTACACGGTCCCGGCCGAGTTCCGCGCGCTCATCGCGATGCTGATGAATCGCGTGCCGAACATCGACAAGGCAGTCATTTCTGTCCATTGTCACAATGACTTGGGGCTCGCCGTGGCAAACTCGCTGGCGGCCGTCGAGGCCGGCGCCCGGCAGGTCGAGTGCACCATCAACGGTATCGGCGAGCGGGCCGGCAATGCCGCCATGGAGGAGCTGGTCATGGCGCTGCGCACGCGCCACGACGCGATTCCCTGCACCACCGGCGTGACCAGCGAGTTGATCATGAAGGCCTCGCGTCTGGTCTCGGCGATCACCGGCTTCTCGGTGCAGCCCAACAAGGCGATCGTCGGCGCCAACGCCTTCGCCCACGAATCCGGCATCCATCAGGACGGCGTCCTGAAGAACGCCCAGACCTACGAGATCATGACCCCGGAATCGGTCGGCCTGCATCGCTCGACCCTGGTCATGGGCAAGCATTCCGGCCGCCACGCCTTCAAGGCCAAGCTGAAAGAGCTCGGCTTCGAGCTGAACGACAATCAGCTACAGGACGCCTTCGAGCGCTTCAAGGATTTGGCCGACGCGAAGAAAGACGTCTTCGACGAGGACATCTTGGCCCTGGTCGACGACTCCGTGGTGCGCCACAACGATCACATCAGATTCGTCTCGCTGGGCGTGGTCTGCGGCTCCACCGGTCCGCAGACGGCCGATCTGGAGTTGGAGGTCGAGGGCAGCGTGAAGCGCGCCACGGCACACGGCAACGGCCCGGTCGATGCCACCTTCGCGGCGATTCGCGCGATCTTTCCGCACGAAGCCAGCCTGCAGCTCTATCAGGTGCATGCGGTGACCGGCGGCACAGATGCCCAGGCCGAGGTGACGGTGAGACTCGAAGAATCGGGCAAGTCCGTTAACGGCCTTGGCGCCGACCACGATACCCTGGTGGCCTCTGCCCGCGCTTACGTTAACGCTTTGAATAAATTGTTGGAAAAACGGCAAAAAACCGCTCCGGCGGCGCTCTCAGCTTAATCATTAACCAAGACTTCACGTTATGCGGTAACATTGCCTTGAAATCGTCATAGCGGGACGTTATCTCCAGCCCGCCATGATCCCGGTCATCTTGATGGATGTGAAATAGATGTTCTCGCGCGTGCTTGGCATGTTGTCCGCCGACATGGCAATCGATCTCGGGACGGCGAATACCCTGGTCTACGTCAAGGGGCGCGGCATCGTCCTGAACGAGCCCTCCGTCGTGGCGATCGCCGAGGTCAAGGGCAAGAAGCAGGTTCTCGCCGTTGGTGACGAGGCGAAGATGATGCTGGGCCGCACACCCGGCAACATCCAGGCGATCCGGCCGCTGCGGGACGGTGTGATCGCCGACTTCGAAGTCGCCGAAGAAATGATCAAGCATTTCATCCGCAAGGTGCATAACCGGCGCAGCTTCGCCAGTCCGCAGGTCATCGTCTGCGTGCCATCGGGCTCGACGGCGGTCGAGCGCCGGGCCATTCAGGAGTCGGCCGAAAGTGCCGGCGCGCGCCGGGTTTTCCTGATCGAGGAGCCCATGGCCGCGGCGATCGGTGCCGGCTTGCCGGTGACCGAGCCGACCGGCTCCATGGTGGTCGACGTTGGCGGCGGCACCACGGAAGTCGCGGTGCTTTCCCTCGGCGGCATTGTCTATTCGCGCTCCGTGCGGGTCGGCGGCGACAAGATGGACGAGGCGATCATCGCCTATATCCGTCGCAACCATAACCTGTTGGTCGGCGAAGGTTCTTCCGAGCGCATCAAGAAGGAAATTGGCTCGGCCTGTCCGCCCGAGGACGGCGAGGGCGAGACCATGGAAATCAAGGGCCGCGACCTGATGAACGGCGTGCCCAAGGAGCTGGTGATCTCCGAGCGGCAGATCGCCGAATCCCTGGCCGAGCCGGTCGGCGCCATCGTCGAGGCGGTCAAGGTGGCGCTCGAGCACACGGCGCCGGAGCTGGCCGCCGACATCGTCGATAAGGGGATCGTACTGACCGGCGGCGGGGCGCTGCTGGGCAACCTGGACTACGTGCTGCGGGCCTCCACCGGCTTGCCGGTTTCGATCGCCGACGATCCGCTTTCCTGCGTCGCGCTGGGCACGGGACGTTGTCTTGAAGAAATGAAGACTCTTAAGAACGTCCTGATATCGATGTACTAAGTCCTAAAGAGATTCTTTATTTATCTCTGCTATCAGACTAAACTAGTGAGTCACTAAAGTTTACCCTAACGCCCTCGGGGGAGCACGGCGGTCTGGAGGGGCTGTGAAACATCGGGCCGGTTCAGTCCAGCATCTGGCAACGCCTCTCAAGGCTTGGGCGCAGCGATTCGCTCTTCTGGCGCTGGTTGGCGCCGCTTTCGCTCTCATGCTTCTGGGCAAGACCGACGCACTCTTGGTGGAGCGCGCCCGTACGGCCGTGACCGACGCGGTCGCGCCGATCCTGGATGCGGCCTCGAAGCCGGTCGCCACCGTTAACGACGTTTTCGAGCAAGCCAGGCAGCTCGCGGCGCTGCGCGAGCAGAACGCGGAGCTGCGCGCGCGCAACGAACGGCTGATGCACTGGCAGACGGTGGCGCGGACACTCGAGGCCGAGAACGGCGCCCTCAGGGATATGCTCAAGCTGGTGCCCGACCCGGCGCGCCGCTACGTCACCGCACGGGTGATCGGCGATCAGGGCGGCGCCTTCGTGCGTTCGGTGCTGGTCAACGCCGGCAGTCGGGATGGCGTGAGCCGAGGCCAGGCGGCGCTCAGCGGCGAGGGTCTGGCCGGCCGCGTGGCGCACGTGGGCAACCGCTCGGCGCGGGTTCTGTTGGTCACCGACATGAACAGCCGCATTCCCGTACTGGTCGGCGGCCTGCGCCATCGGGCGGTGATGGCCGGCGATAACACGCAGCAGCCGAGCCTGCTCTACATTGGCCCCCGCGTGAAGATCAGCGTCGGCGACCGGGTCGTGACCTCGGGGCACGGCGGCGTCCTGCCGCCGGGGCTGCCGGTCGGCGTGGTGGCTGAGATCGGCGAGGCGGCGATCCGGATTGAGCCCTTCGTCGATTGGCATCACATGGAGTTCCTTCGTATTGTCGACCATGAGATGCCCGGTCTCCTGCTGCCGGCCGCCAATCAGCAGTAGCGCAGGGGCCCTAGCGTGAAGCAGAGCGTCTGGCACCGCCTGGACCTGCTGGCCCGCAATCTGTCGCCCTTTGCTATGACGGTTCTTCTGGTGATCTTTGCCAAGGTGCCCCTTCAGGTCCCCGATATCTCTCCGGTGCTGCCCTCGCTGGCGATCATCGCGGTCTACTACTGGTCGGTCCATCGCCCCGATCTGATGCCGATCTGGGCGGTTTTCCTGGTCGGTCTCGTGCAGGATCTGCTGGGCGCCGGGCCGATGGGGATCGGCATTCTGGCGCTGCTCCTGGTCCAGGGTATCGTCGCCTCCCAGCGGCGCTTCTTCGCCAGCGCCTCCTTCCTGATGATGTGGTGCGCCTTCGCCCTTGTGGCGATGGGCGCCATGGCCCTTATCTGGCTGCTCACCTCGGCTTTTCAGAACGTCCTGCTCGATCCGCAGCCGGTCATCTTCGGCTATTTCCTGACGGTCGCGATCTATCCCTGCCTGGCCTGGCTGTTTGTCCAGGCGCAGCGCGCCTTTTTGCGACAGGCCTGAGGGGGGGACGCCGTGGCGCTGATGCACGACGATAACGGGCGCTACAAGTCCTTCGGCCGCCGCGCGCTTCTGCTCGGCGGCGCGCAGGCCACGTTGCTGAGCGCGCTGGCCGGGCGCATGTACTACCTGCAGATCATCGAGTCCGACCGCTACACCATGCTGGCGGAGGACAACCGTATCAATCTGCGCCTGCTGCCGCCGCCGCGCGGGCGCATCGTCGATCGCTTCGGCACCTTGTTGGCGCTCAACCAGCAGACCTACCGCCTGGTCATGGTGCGCGAGCAGAGCCCCGACGTGGAGCAGACCCTGGATGCGCTCGGCCAGATCATCGACCTGAGCGAGGCCGACCGGGCTCGCATCCTGCGCGAGATGTCGCGCAAGCGAGCCTTCGTCCCCGTGACCTTGCGCGACAACCTGATTTGGCGCCAGGTCAGCCGCATGGAGGTCAATGCCCCGGACCTGGCCGGCGTCAGCATCGACGTGGGCCAGACGCGCTACTACCCGCACGGCAACAGCATGGCCCAAGTGCTGGGCTACGTCGGCGCCGTGTCGGAGCGCGAGCTGACCGGCGATCCGTTGTTGGAGCTGCCAGGCTTCCGCATCGGCAAGATCGGGATCGAGCGGCACTACGAAGCGGAGCTGCGCGGCTCGGCCGGCACCAGCCAGGTCGAGGTGAACGCCGTCGGCCGGGTGATCCGCGAGCTTTCGCGCCGCGAGGGCGAGCCCGGCCGCGAGCTGGTGCTGACGGTGGATTCGGCGCTGCAGAACTACGCGCATCAGCGCTTGATGGGCGAGCGGGCGGCCGCCGCGGTGGTCATGGACATCCCGACCGGCGACGTGTTGGCCCTGGCGTCGGTGCCGAGCTACGACCCCAACGCCTTCAGCATCGGCCTGACCTCGCAGCAGTGGAGCGATCTGATCAGCGATCCCTTGCGACCCTTGAGCAACCGGGCGATCAGCGGCCTCTACAGCCCCGGCTCCACCTTCAAGATGGTCGTCGCGTTGGCCGCCTTGGAGGCTGGCATCGGGCCCAGCTACCGGGTGCACTGCTCCGGCAAGATCCAGCTCGGTAACGCCCGCTTCCACTGCTGGAAGAAGCATGGCCACGGCTGGATGGACATGCACAACGGCCTCAAGCATTCCTGCGACGTCTACTTCTACGACATCGCGCGGCGCGCCGGCATAGACCGGATCTCCGCCATGGCCCGGCGTTTCGGCCTCGGCAACCTGGTCGATCTCGATCTGCCGGGCGAAAAACCGGGCCTGATCCCGACCCGCGATTGGAAGCTGGCCAACTTCGGCGAGCCCTGGCAGGGCGGCGAGACCCTGGTAACCGCCATTGGCCAGGGCTTCGTGCTCTCCACGCCGCTGCAGCTGGCGGTCATGACCGCCCGCCTGGCCAGCGGTCGGCAGGTCCAGCCGCGGCTGATCCGCGGCTTCCGCGAAGGCGAGGCGGAGGCCGAGGCGGAGACCGAATTCGCGGAACTGGAGATTCCGGAGGAACACCTCAAGATCGTGCGCCGGGGCATGGACGCCGTGGTCAACGAGCTGCGCGGCACGGCCTACCGCAAGCGCATCGACACCGAAGGCTGGGAGATGGCTGGCAAGACGGGAACCTCCCAGGTGCGTCGGATCACCTTGGCCGAGCGGCGTGCCGGCGTGGTCAAGAACGAGGACCTGCCCTGGCGGCGACGCGACCATGCGCTCTTCGTTGCCTTTGCGCCGGTCCACGCGCCGCGCTATTGCTGCGCCGTGGTGGTCGAGCATGGCGGCGGCGGCTCCAAGGCCGCGGCGCCGATCGCCCGCGACATCCTGATCGAGACCCAGTCCCTCGATCCGGCCGGCCCGCGCGCCGCGCCGTTGCTGGCCCGGCTTGGCGTGGAGGAGGGCTGATGGCCTTCTACGAGCCGACCCTGCTGCGCACGCCCGAGCTGACCCTCACCCAGAAGATCTGGCAGATCAACTGGGGCCTGGTGGCGCTGGTGACACTGATCGCCGGCATCGGTTTCGCGGCGCTGTACTCGGCCGCCAACGGCAGCGTCGATCCTTGGGCATCGCGTCAGGCGATGCGCTTCGGCGTTTGCCTGCTGCTCATGATCCTGGTCGCGATGGTCGACATCCGCTTCTGGTTCCGTGCCGCCTACGCCATCTTCTTCGGCAGCATGGCGCTGCTGGTCGCGGTGGAGTTCATGGGCACGGTCGGCATGGGGGCACAGCGCTGGATCGATTTGGGCGTCATGCAGCTGCAGCCATCCGAGCTGACCAAGGTCGCGCTGTTCCTCGTTCTGGCGCGCTACTTCCATGGCCTGGCCCAGGAAGAGGTGGCGCGTCCGCTGCGCCTCGTCCTGCCGCTGCTGATGGTCGTTGCGCCGACGGCGCTGGTGCTGCGGCAGCCGGACCTGGGTACCGCGGTGATGCTGGTGTTGGTCGGCGGGGCCATGTTCCTCTGCGCCGGCGTGCGTATGTGGAAGTTCGGCCTGGTCTTCGCCTGCGGTCTCGGTGCGATCCCGGTGGCCTGGCAGTTCCTGCACGACTATCAGCGGCAGCGCGTGCTGACCTTCCTGACGCCGGAGACCGATCCGCTGGGTGCCGGCTATCACATCCTGCAGTCCAAGATCGCGCTCGGTTCCGGCGGCCTCTGGGGCAAGGGCTTGCTGGCCGGAACGCAGAGCCATCTGAACTTCCTGCCCGAGAAGCAGACCGACTTCATCTTCACCATGCTGGCCGAGGAGTTCGGCATGGTGGGCGGGCTCTTCCTGCTCAGCCTCTATACCCTGATCCTGGTCTATGGGTTCGCCATCGCCCTGCGGTCGCGCAACCACTTCGGGCGCCTGCTGGCAGTCGGTGTCGCCACCAATATCTTCCTCTATGTCTTCATCAACATCGCCATGGTGATGGGTCTGATCCCGGTGGTCGGCGTGCCGCTGCCGCTGATCTCCTACGGCGGCACCGCCATGTTGGCGGTCATGCTCTCCATCGGGCTGATGATCTCGGTCTATGTGCACCGCGACATCCGTATCTCCCGCCGCGGCCTCAACGAGGATTGACGGCCGCAAGCGGTCAAAAGGAGGGGCGGCAAAAGCGCGTATCGGCCTCTCGACAAAGCCCCTGCGAGTTGCTATCTAGCCCGTCCCTTTGGGGCGCATAGCTCAGTTGGTAGAGCAGCTGACTCTTAATCAGCGGGTCCAAGGTTCGAGTCCTTGTGCGCCCACCATCTTTTCAAAGACTTAGCGGCAGCATCGGCGGACTGTCCAACTCTGTTTGCCAAAACTGTCAGACTTTCGCGGCCGAGGCTTTGCCTTGCGGTCACAGGGGGCGGTTAGCCTTCCGGCCTCCGGCGCGGGATCGGCGGCGGGCGCCCCTCCAATTCGGCCAGGCGGCCCTCGAAGGTGGTGGCGAGCTCGCGTGTCTTTGCGGCCTGGTCTTGGATCTCACTGTTCAGGCGCCGCAGCTCTTTCAACTCCTCGGGTCTAACCCAGGCCACGACCGCGCCGCTCGAATCCAACGCCTTCATCAAGGTGAAGTCGACGGCTGCCGCGCCGTTCGACAGGGCGTTTCCCAAGGCCAGCCTGTACAGCTCCGCATCGGTGATTCGGTGGTCGAGCTCACGCTCTTCTGCAGGCTCTAGTTCTATTGATAGATCGATAGCAACATAGCGTTGTACCTCGGGGACACTCCGGTCCAGCCGGTAGACCAGCAACTGGCCTTCCACCTCGGAGAGCGCTTGCTCCAAGTCATTGGCGACGCTGACCACAGCCAGCACGCTGTCATCCTCGCCAGGCTCGATACGGGTGACCTGGACCTCAATCCTGGACGCGGCCTCGGCCTGCACCTCGGCGAGCCTGAGCACGCGCGCCGCTTCTTGAGCGTCGGCCTCGACGGAAGCTACGCTCTGCCGCGCCAGCGCTACGTTGGTGCGCGCCTGCTGGAGCGCCGCCTTGCGCTCGGCCTCACGCACGGCCTGCTCGGCCCTACGCCGCGCCTCTTCGGCGGCGCGTCTCTCCACCAGGCAGCGAGCGCATTCCTCCTTGTCCGCGACGTCGCCGCGCGCCTCCCACCGCGTGATGATTTCCTGCGCGGTCATGCCGTCGAGCGCAGCCCACTTGTCGGGGTCGGGCTCGTACCGCCACCAGGCTACCGGGTCGAAATCGTCCCCTAGGAGGTCGGACACCGCCGCGGCGAAGCGCTCCCGCTCGGCGAATGGGAGATTGCCGAACGCCAAGATCAGGCCGGAGACGCCGCCCGAAGGCGAGACGGTGATGCGCCATGCTCGGGCCTCCTCCGTGGCTGCCGGCCCCGACAGGACAAACGACATCCACAGCGCCGCCATCAGGTGCTTGCGCACCGTCATGTCGGCCACTCCCTTCCCGTCCTCAGCGCCCCGAATCCCAACGCCTTGACTACGGTCCACTCCTTATCCCGTCAGCACTGAAGCGGTGCCGCTTCGCCCCAATCCCGCCGGCAGGCCCCAGCCCGCTCGACAACAGCACCACCGCCCTTGGGCTCCGATCTCGCTTAGATGCCCTGGCAAACGATCAGTAGGCAGCTCTCCCTTGGCGAGCCGTGCCCAAGGTCCTTCAAAAACTCTCGGCCCGGCAGCAGGAGAACAGCGCCTAGCGACAACAGGGGGCCGGTTTTGCTCGTTCAGCCGGGTTACCTCTCCTCGACGGCATCCTGTTTTTCGGCCTCGGAGAGGGCGGCATTGAGTTTGTCGAACTCGTGCTTGGCAGCGTCGAGCTTTTCGCGGAGGACATCGACATCCTCATTGATTTCGACGGACTGGACACCGCTCGATGGCCGCCGCCGCGGCGTGATCTGGTTATCCAAATTGCGGAAATCGGCAGCCTTCGTCGAGGCTTCCAGGGGCTCATCGCCGGATGGCACAGCCTCGTCTGTGAGAGCGGCCATGAGAGCCGTCAGCTCGGCAACCTAATCTTCCAGGGTGCGCCGCGCTTCGCTCAGCTCTTCATTGTTCTGCCTGACAGCGGCCAAGGCCTCCCTCAGCTGATCTCTCTCAGTTACGAGCGCTTCTTTGGCCTGGGTCAGATCTTGCTCTCGCGTCTCGGCCTCGGCACGCACCGCCTGGAGCGTTGTTTCAAGCTGCTCCCGCCTGGACTGAGCTTCGGTCCTTTCCTTCAAGGCAGCAGCCAACTGTTCGCCCAGCTCAGCGGCATCGCGGGCGGCGCTTTCTACCGACGTGTTCAGCTCGTCAAGCTTGCCCTCCAGTGCGGTCCGAGCTTCGGTCAGCGTCTCGTTCTCTTCCCGAGCCGCGGTCAAGGCCTTGTCGAGTTCTTCTCTCTCAGCCTCTCCGGCTTCTTGAATCAGCGCTTGCTGCTTCTCCGCTTCCTCGCGGGCGGCGGCCAGCCTTTTTTCGAGCTCTTGGTGCTCGCTTTGAGCCTTGCCCACCGCGTCGCCGAGCTCTTCAACCTGCGACCGTGCGGCCTTCAGCTCCTGTTCAAGGCTTGTCGTTTCATCTGCAGCAGCGGCGGCGGCCTCGGTCATCGCCAGGACGTTCGCCTCGGACACGTCGAGCGCCGCTTTGGCATCCGTCAAAGCAGCCTCCAACCGCTTAGTCTCGTCTTGCGAGGCGGTGAGCTGATGTCTCAGATTCACGGCGGCGGCACCGGAAACTTCCAGTTTCGCAGTCAGCCGTTCGCTCTCTTGTCGAGCCGCGGTCAAGGTCTCGCTCAGTTGGTCTCGCTCTGCGGCCAGTGCCTGCTTGGCCTGGGTCAGCTGTTGTTCTTGCTGCTCGGCCTCGGCCCGAACCGTCTTGAGCGTTGCCTCAAGCGCCGCCCGCCCGGACTGAACCTTGGTCTTCTCCTCCAAGGCGGCCGCCAGCTCCTCGCCCAGCCGCGCGGCGTCGGCGGCGGAACCCTCCGCCGTCGCGATCAGATCCACGACCCGGTTGTCCAGCGCAGCGCGGACTTCGGCCAGGCGTTCGTTCTCATGCCGAGCCTCGGTCAGCGCCTTGTTCAGCTCGGCTGCCTCCGCGGCCATCGCCTCCTTGGTCTGGGCCAGGTCTTGCTCTTGCGCTTTGGCCTCGGCACGCGCGGTCTCGAGCGTTGCCTCAAGCTCCTTCCGCGCGGTCTGCGCTGCTGTCTTTTCCTTTATGGCAGCCGCCAGCTTCTCGTCCAGCAGAGCGGCCTTTTCGGTAGAGTCCTGAAGCTTGGCGGCCAGGTCCTCGAGCTGCCCCTCCGTCGCAGCACGGGCCTCGCCCAACGCCTTCTTCTCTTGCCGAGCCGTGGCCAACGCCTTGTTCAGCTTGTCCCTCTCAGCCGCTATTGCATCCTTCGCTTGGGTGAGGCTTTGAGTATTCTTTTCGGCCTCGGCCCGCACGCTCTTGAGCGTTGCCTCCAGCTCCTCCCGCCCGGACTGGGCCTCGGTCTTTTCCTTGAAAACTACCGACAGTTCCTCGCTGAGTTGAGCAGTTTCGGCGGTAGAGCGCTCGACCGTGGCGGTCAGGTCCGCAACCCGGCTTTCGAGCTCAGTTCGGGTTTCGGTCAGCGTTTCGTTTTCTTGCCGGGCAGCGGCCAAAGCCTCGTTCAGCTCGTCCCTTTCGGCCGTTATCGCCGTCTTGGCCTGGTTCAGCGCCTGCTCTTGCGCTTTGGCCTCGGCGCTGACGGTCTGGAGCCTTGTCTCAAGCTCCTCGCGGCCGGATTGCGCTTCGGTTTTCTCCTTCAAGGCAGCGGCCAATTGCTCGTTCAGCAGCGTGGCGTTCTCGTCAGAGCTGCGCGCTTTCTCGACGAGTTCCGCGACCTGCCCTTCCAGTGCGAGGCGGGTTTCGGTCAGCGCGTCGTTTTCCTGCCGAGCCTTGGCCAAGGCCTTGTTCAGTTGATCTCTCTCGGCCGCTACCTCCTGCTTGGCCTCGGTCAGCTTCTTCTCTTGCGTCTCGAACTCGGTACGAGCGGTCTGGAGCCTTGCCTCCAGTTCTTCCTGCTTGGACTGGGCCTCGGTCGTCTCTTTTACGGCAGCGGCCAACTGCTCATCGAGCTGGGCGATGTTCTCGGCAGATCCCTGCAGCTTTCCAACTAGCTCCGCCAGCTGCTCCTCCAGCGCGCCGCGGTTCTCGGCCAGCATTTCGTTTTCCTGCCGAGAAGCGTCCAAAGCCTTGCTCAGCTCATGCCGCTGGGTGGCGATCGCCTCCCGAGCCTGGACCAAATCCCGCTCTTGGGCCGTGGTCTCTTTGCGGGCGGTCTCGAGCTCGGCCTCGAGCTCTTGCCGTTCGCCCTGGCTCTTGCTCAGGGCGCGACTAAGCTCTTCAACCCGCACCCGGGCGGCCTTCAGGCCCTGCATGAAATTGGTCGCATCTTCCGCTGCGGCGGTGGCGGCATCGGTCAAGGCCTTGACGTTGGCCTGGGCCTCGTCGCGAGCAGCTTTGGCATCCGTCAAAGCAACCCCTAGCTGCTCAATTCTGGTCTTCGAGGCGGTGAGCTGTTCTCCCAGGGTAACGGCGGCAGCGCCGGAAACCTCCACCCTCTTGGCCAGGCGTTCGTTCTCCTTCCGAGCGGCGGCCAACGCTTCACTCAGTTCGTCTTTCCGGTCGGCAACCGCCTCACCGGCCTGGTTCAGCGCCTGTTCTTGTGTCTCGATCTTGGTGTGCAAGGCCAACAGCGTCGCCTCGAGCTCTTGCCGCTCGGACCGCGCCTGCTTCTTTTCCTCCAGGGCTGCAGCCAGCTCTCTATCCAGTCGAGCGGCGTTTTGAGTGGAGCCCTGTAACTTCGTGATCAGCTCGGCGAGTTGCCCTTCCAGCGCGCCGCGGATTTCGCTTAGCGTCGCGTTCTCCTGCTGGGCCGCAGCCAGCGCTTTGTCCAACTCGTCTCTCCGAGCCGTCGTCGCCTTCATTTCTTGGATCAATGCCTGCTGCTCCTCCGCCTTCTCATCGGCGGTTTTGAGCCTCGCTTCGAGGTCTTGTCGCTCGGCTCGGGCGTCGCTCAGGGCGCCGTTCAGCTCCTCGTTTCGCGCCCGGGCGGCCGCCATTTTTTGGGCCAAGGCGTCGGCGTCCGCTTTTGCGGCGTCGGCGGCGTCGGTCATGACCTGGATACTGGCGGCCGCCTCGTCTCGGGCGGTCTCTGCGCCCGTCAAGGCCGCCCTCAATTGCTCAGTTTCATCCTTCGAGGCGCTGAGCTTCTCTTCCAGACCAGCGACGGCAGCACCGGACTCTTCCAGCTTTGCCGTCAGACGTTCGTTCTCCTGTCGAGCGGTAGCCAGCTCCTGACTCCGCTCGTCTCTCTCCGCGGCTATCGTCTCCTCGGCTTGTATCAGAGCCTGACTGTGCGCCTCGGCCTCGGCACGTACAGTCTGGAGCACCGCCTCGAGCTCCTCCCGCCTGGACTGCGCTTCGGTCTTGCTCTTCTCCGCAGCTGCCAGATTCTCCCCCAACCGAGCGCCGTTGTCGCTGGCGCTCCGCACCTTTTCGATGAGTTCGGCGATCTGCACTTCAAGCGCAGTGCGGATTTCCGCGAGCGTCTCGTTCTCCTTCCGAGACGCAGCCAAAGCGCTGCTAAGCTCATCTCTCTCAATCGCCGTCGCCTTCATGGCTTGGATCAAGACTTGCTGCTTTTCCGCCGCCCCGCTGGACGTCTCTTCACCGGCGGTCTTAAGCGTTGCCTCGCGGTCTTTCCGCTCGGTCTTGGCGCCGGCTGCCGGAGCGTTGGCGGTTTCGGTCTGCTCCTGACCCTGTGGCCCGACTTCGGCGCGCGCGTTGTCCAGGGCCTTTTTGGCCGTCCACAAATCACCCTGCGTTTCTTTTAGGGCGGCACTGAGTCTCTCCGACTCTCGCTGCGAGGCGGCCAGGGCATCGCTCAGCCTCGCGGCGTGCTCGGTGGAGCTTCGGGCTTCTTCGGTCAGCTGTGCGATCTTGCCCGTATAGCCAGCACGAGACTCCGTCAGATCTTCGATCTTCTCCCGTGCTGCAGCCAACTCTGCCTTTAGCTCGTCTCTCTGCTGCGCCGATGCCGTACTGACGTTCTGCGGAGCCCCACTTTGCACACCGCTAGCTTCGCCATAGATCGCACTTCCCTGCAAAGCGCTCTCAAGACGGCTGATTTCACGTTCTTGCTCTTCGAGCTCGGCCAAATTGAGAAAGTAGCTTATCGAGGCGACTAGAAGGCCAACCGTAGCCAGGCATATGCCGCTGGCTATGCCGATCTGAATATTTCGCGTGAGGACGAAGTACCAGCGATCCTGCTCGTCAAACAGCCACAACTTTCGCTCGCGAAAATTACTTTCGACGAATGCTTTTAAGCGTGGGGCCATTTCTCTCAGCACTACGCCGCTCCAGGCAGAGAACAGGCATAAAGGAAAAGACGAATACTATGGTACTGGACGAGAAATCGTGAAAGGGAAAATCCGTGTCATTCACACAAGCTCGGTCCCCTTTGACTTTCCATGTTTCAGAAGGTCATGAGCTCGACAGTATCCCACGAAAGGCAAAACCCAATTGTTGTCTCCATAAATGGACAAAGGGTTCTCTCTCCGCGTCACCGCCTCGAAGTCTTCTGGTGTTCGGCACGAAGCTGTACGGCCACGTCGCAGGAGTACTGGCGGCAGGCGAAGGCGTTCGTCCGTAACGGAGCTCTCTTTCCACGGCATCGACGCTTTCCGCCCGAAAATTCAGGCAAAAAGCGTTACCCATGCCTCCGGAACGAAATGTCGCCTATCTCTCGGCTTGGGCAATAGCTCAACGGCGGGTTCGGCGGACTTTCCGATTCTCCGTTCCAAGACAGTCAGATTTTTGCGCCCACGGCACCTCGTAAAAGCGACAAACTCACGCAATTTCTACCGTTAATCGGCCTTTCACGATAGCGGGGTAGTCTTGTTGAATTGCCGCATAGCACTAAAGCGAACTATTTTTCGATATTTTATTGTCGTCAATATTTAATATTTGCTTGAAGGTTATTTTGAAAGAGCCGCACAATGCCTCGTTATCTTGGGCTATCGATTCTTCTCTTTGGGGGATGGGTCGGTTTTGTGCAGCAGGCTTGGGCTGCCGGCCAGCCGCAGTCGCTAGAAGCGCTATCCGCTCAGCTTTCCGCGCTGCAGACCAATCTCGACCATGTTTGGATGATGACGACTGGCGGCCTGATCTTCTTGATGCAGATCGGCTTCATGCTCGTCGAATCCGGTTTGGTCCGGTCCAAGAATTCGATCAACGTCGCGCAGAAGAATCTCGCTGACTTCGCCTTGTCGCTGGCCTGCTTCGGCGCCCTTGGCTTTATGGTGATGTTCGGCGCGACGGTGTATGGCCTGTTTGGTTTCGATCATGGCCTCATCGCCTTCGATCGTCTCGACAAGAACACCTATGCGTTTTTCATTTTCCAGGCGTTCTTTTGCGGCACTTCAGCCACCATCATGTCGGGCGCCATCGCCGAACGCATGCGCTTGTCCGCCTATCTGATGACGATACCAGTCATTACCGTCGTCATCTATCAGGTCTTCGGCCACTGGGCTTGGGGCGATGCGTTAGTCGATAGAAACGGCACGCTCTTGGCGGGTTGGGGCTTTATCGACTTCGCCGGCTCGACCGTCGTTCATTCGGTTGGCGCCTGGGTCGGTCTCGCGGCCCTGCTGATCATCGGCCCGCGTATCGGCCGCTTTGACGAGCACGGCCGGCCGATCCGGATACAGGGCCATAGCGTCGTCCTGGCGACAGTCGGGGTGTTCCTGCTTTGGATTGGCTGGATGGGATTCAATGGCGGCTCGACCTTAACCAGCTCCGGAGACGCCAGCCATATCATCGCCAACACTATGATCGCGGGCGCTATGGGCGGTGTCGGTGGCTTCGTTTTGGGTTGCTTGAGAGACGCTGAATTTCAACCATACCGCATGATGAACGGCGTCCTTGGCGGTTTGGTGGCGGTGACGGCTGGATGCGACCTGGTGAGCAGTTGGGGGGCCGTTGTCCTGGGCCTGACTGGCAGTTGGGTCGCGCTGGCCGGCATGGAGCTCTTGGAAAAGCGCGGCATCGACGACGCCGTTGGCGCCATACCCGTGCATGGCTTCGCTGGCGCTTGGGGCACGGTAGCGCTGGCGCTGATCGCGCCGCAGGATGCCCTACCGTTAGGCAGCCGAATCGATCAGCTGCTGGTGCAGTCGGCCGGTGTCGCCCTAGCGTTTTGCTGGGCATTCGGTACGGCCTTCATTGCCTTCAAGATTATCGACCGTCTTTGGGGGCTTCGGATCACCGTGGCCGACGAGGTTGCGGGGCTCAATCAGGCCGAGCACGGTGCGACGCTCGGCACCGGCGAGCTACAAAAGCTGCTGCTCGACCTTACCGCCGGCGAGGCCAGCTTCAGCCAACGGCTGCATGTGGAGCCGGGCGATGAAGCTGCGGAGCTGGCCATACTGTTCAACGAACATATGGGTAGGCTCGAAGCCGAACAGATCCGGCAACGTCTGGCAGAAGAGCGCCACGCCGCGAGTTTGCAGGCGGCCCTCGAGCAGGAAAAGGCCATGAGCGCAATGCAGCGCAACTTCGTCTCGATGGCCTCCCATGAGTTTCGAACCCCGCTCACGATTATCGACTGCAACGCGCAGAAGATAGAGCGACGCATTACCAAGATGGCACCGGGCGATGTCGTCGGCCGCGTCAAGAAGGTGCGCGGTGCGGTCAAGCGCATGCTCTCCTTGATGGAGAGCACGCTCGCTGCCGCTAAGATGGAGTCGGGCAAGATCGAGATTGCCCCGAAGCCAATCGATGTCCGCGCTTTACTGTTGGATTGTTGCGAGGTTCAGCAAGAGCTCGCCACCGGACATCGGATCGTGGTCGATCACCAGGGCCTCCCCGACGAAATGGTCGCCGATCCGACTAGTCTGACCCAGATCCTGACCAACCTCCTTTCCAATGCGGTCAAGTATTCCCCCGATGCCGATCTAGTTGAGGTCCGCGGCTGGCAAGAGGCCGGAGACGTCCTTATCTCGGTGAAGGACCATGGCCTCGGCATCGACGAGAAGGAGCAGGATCAGATGTTCACCCGCTTCTTTCGCGCCAAAACCTCGATCGGCATTCCCGGCACGGGCATCGGCCTCAATCTGGCACAAATGCTGGCCGCGGAGCACGGTGGGGCGATCACGCTGGCCTCGACCAAGGGCGAAGGGTCGATCTTCACACTCAGGCTGCCGCTGACGGCTAGGCCGCCGATGACTGTCGCAGCCGATCAAGAGACGCCTCAAGCCGTATGTCCGACATCGTGAAGGTCCTGGCCAAAAGGGGTGGGCCTTGGGGTTAGGCAGTGATCTTCGCTGAGCCGCTTCGAACCTAAAGGGCGGGTTTGCGGTGCCTGGGTCGTACGCTTCTTCTTTTCACTGGTGACTTGATCCCTGTCACTCTCTTCGCATATCCGCACAGGCTGTTACGTGCCGTCGTTCGCCGTGACGGACTTGTCGGCTTGATCGATATGGCATAAGCAATCGGCAGTCTTTCCTGCTGTGCGGCCTGCCCGGGGAGCGCGCGGCCAAGATGGCGATCAAGCCGGGTGGTTGGCGCCGCCAGGCCCGAGGTGTGCATGAGCAAGCTTACCGACGTTTCCTCGCACTACGAGTTCGGCCTGAACTGGAAGGGCTTCGAGGCGCAGCTCTCCGACGCGGCCGTCGAACGGGCCGTGACCGCCTTTGGCCGGCTGTTCGAGGCTGAGGAGGTCGCGGGTAAGCGGGTCCTGGACATCGGCTGCGGCTCGGGGCTGCATTCCTTGGCCGCTTTGCGTCTAGGCGCCGCCTCGGTGACGGCGATCGATATCGACGAGAATTCCGTCGAGACGGCGCGGCGACTGCTGGGCCGGCTCGCCCCCGGCGGTCCCTGGACGGTCGAGCGCCGCAGCGTGTTCGACAGCGGCGATATGCCCCGCTTCGATATCGTCTATTCCTGGGGCGTGCTGCACCACAGCGGTGACATGACGCGGGCCATCGGCATGGCGGCGGACCGCGTCGCGCCGGACGGCCTGTTTTGCCTCGCGCTCTACCGCAAGACGCCGTTGTGCTGGCTTTGGCGGATCGAAAAGCGGCTTTATACCAAGGCGCCGCCCTGGTTGCGGCGGGTCATCGAGGCCGCCTACATCGCAGTGTTCCGTCTTCGTTTTCTGGCAACGGGCCGCCGCTTTCGGCCTTATGTGGAGAGCTACGAGAGCAATCGCGGCATGGACTGGATGACCGATGTGAGGGATTGGCTCGGCGGCTATCCCTACGGGTCAGTGTCGGAGGCAGAAATGCTGCAAATAGCCGACAAACATGGTTTCTTGCCGATCCGCCGGTTCTGCGAGAAGCCCGGATTGGGGCTGCTCGGGAGCGGCTGCGACGAGTATATTTTCCGGCGCGCCGTATCAATGTAAAATTCCGCTATTTCAATAAGATAGGCGACGTCTATTCACTATAGATGGGCGGAGTATCTTTTTCAGCGCCAGGCGCCGGCACGAGCCCCTCCGGGCGGATTTCATGTTCCAGGCTTGGCTAGAGGAGAATCCCAGTGTCTTCTGAGGCGAGGTCCAGCATGGCCGTGTTGAAGGCGTCGATATCTGCCCACAAGGCCGGAGTAGGCGAGCAAGGGATGGAGCAGAAGGAAGCGAAAAGGCGCACCGTCGGCGCGCAACCGGTGCCGCTGCTCTTCGTGATCGGCAGCCTCGACATCGGTGGGGCCGAAGGCCATTTGGCGCGAATCGTGCCGCAGCTCGACCGCCTCGTCTGGGCACCGGCGATCTACACCTTCATCCGGCGGGGCGCCTTGGCGGAGGCGGTGGAGCGTCAAGGCGTGCCGGTCTACGACGCCACCTTTCCCGCCTTTCTTCGCGGTCGCGATTTGGTCTCCCGTGGTGTGCGTCTTGTCCTGACGTTCGCCCAGCTCGTTCGTCACCTGATCCGGCGCAAGCCACGCGTGGTCCACTACTTTTTGCCGGCGAGCTACCTCATCGGCTTGCCAGCCACCTTCGTCGCGCATGCTCTGACGGCCTTTGCCGGACCCTTGCCGCGGCGGGTGATGAGCCGACGCAGCCTCAACCTCTACCAGCGCAAGTACCCGATACTCGCCCGGCTCGAACGCCTGCTGCACAAGGGATGCAACGTCGTGGTCGGCAACAGCCGCGCGGTGATCGAGGAACTGAAGGGCGAAGGCGTCTCTTCCGAATGTCTGGAGTTGATCTACAACGGTATCGAAATGCCGCCCGTGGAGGCGCGCGATATGCGGTCGCGGCGCGCAAACCTGGGCCTCCCCGAGCAGGCTGTCATCGTGACCCAGGTTGCCAACCTGATTCCCTACAAAGGCCACGCCGATCTGTTGGACGCCTTTGCCAAGGCGCAAGCAGCTACCTCCGTCGGGATGGCACTTTGCCTGGTGGGCCGCGACGACGGCATCGGAGCAGAGCTCGCGGCCAAGGCCGAGGCGCTCGGGATCGCTGACCGCGTGACGTGGCTGGGCGCTCGCGGCGACGTGGCCGCGATCCTGGCGGCTTCGGACATCGGCGTGTTGAGCTCGCATCAAGAGGGCTTTTCCAACGCCGTTCTCGAGGGCATGGCCGCGAGCCTGCCGATGGTGGTCACCCGCGTTGGCGGCAATTCGGAGGCGGTGATCGACGGCGAAACCGGCCTGTTGGTCGAACCGCACAATAGCGATGCTTTAGCCAAGGCCCTCGTTCGCCTGGCGGACGATGCTGCCTTGCGCCTACGCCTCGGCGAAGCGGCCCGCCGACGCGTCGAGGACAACTTCACCCTTGGCCGCTGTGCGGACCGCTACGAGCGTCTCTACACGTCTCTCATCGGTACGGGCGTGAGTGGCCCCCCCGATAGAAGCTAGGGCGTTCGCGCTGCCACACGCCGTCTCTCTGAGCGTCCTTAAACCCAGCCGCCCGCGTGGGGCCCAGGCGTTTGCCTGCGGACCACCAGCCGTAGCTTGACAAAATACAGTTTCGTATATAAATTACTCCGAATATGGAGGTTGAAGTTTTATGACTGTTCGGCTCACATACCCAGCCACGCGCTACGATCCGGCTCCGCTGATCGATCTGACAGACCGGCGCGAGCGCGAGCGCCTGAGCCCGGGGGCGGCGCGAGCTTTCCTCAATATCCTGGCACGCTGGAACCTGCGCGACGAGGATGCGCGCCAGCTCCTCGGCGGTATGTCGAACGGCGCTTTCTACGAGCTCAAGAAGAACCCCGACCGGCTGCTCGACGAGGACAAGCTGCGGCGCGTGTCGTACCTGATCGGCATCTTCAAGGCGCTCAACATCCTCTACAGTGAGGAGCTTGCTGACCGCTGGATGCAGCTTCCGAACAAGAACCGCATCTTCGCCGGTGGAACACCGCTTGCCTATCTGACCAAGGGCGGCCTGCCGGCGTTTCAAACGGTTCGACGCCTGCTCGATGGCCGGCGAGGCGGCGTGTGAGTCTGCCTCCGGTTACGCGCCTGCGACAGCTCGATAGCCACCGTTTGATCCCCTCGAAGTACAGTGACGGCGGCGATAGCGTATTGGCGCGCATCGCCGACGACGATGACCACCTGCAGATCATCTTCGACCTGGACCACGCCACCAACGACCGCATCCTGGCCGAAAACAATCTGCTGCCCGGAATTGGCATCGACGAGCTGGTGTTCGGGGTCGCCTACTATCGCATCGTCAATGCCGCCTTCGCGCATGCGCATCCCCTCGGCAGCCGCTTCAACGGGCCCGACCGGGGCGCTTGGTATGCCGCCTTTGCGCTCGACACCGCCCAAGAGGAAATCGCTTGGCACAAGTCGGTGGAGCTGACCGAGATCGATTGGTTCGAAGAGACCCTGACCTACGACGACTACCTCGCGGACTTCGCGGGCGACTTCCACGACATCCGGGAACAGCGGGCATTTGCCGCCTGTCTCGATCCGGAAAGCTACGTGGCCTCCCAGACACTTGCCACGGACCTACTCGAGCAGGGCTCCCCCGGGCTCGTCTACCCCAGCGTCCGGCACCAGGGTGGGACCTGCCTCGCCTGTTTCCGTCCCGCGCTGGTCAACAACGTACGCAAGAGCGCCCGGTACCGTTTCGCCTGGTCCGGCACGCCGACGCCGAGTGTCGACCTCGAGGAGGGCGACCTCTAAGGCCTGTTGACCTCTACCGCGCTGTCCTGTCCGAGGGTCTCACGGCTGCGTGTGGTGGCGGATGACGAAATGCTTGGTGGTGGTCTCGATCACCTCCCAATAGCCGCGAAAGCCATTCGGGATCAGGAAGGCGTCGCCGGTCTTGAAGGTCTGTGCATGGCCCGTTTCGTCGATCAAGCGGACGTGGCCCGAAAGGATCATGCAGAACTCGTCGCGGTCGGTGAAGGCATGCCACTTGCCCGGCGTGCTCGTCCAGGTTCCGGCGATGAGCGCGCCGTCGGGGCTTTCGAAGTGCATCCGGGTCACGTGATGCGGGTCGCCTTCGACCACCCGGTCGGGCAGATCGGCGAGGCGCCGTTCGGCTTCGCTGATCGGAGTGGCGGAGAACGAGACGACGGCGATGTCGGGCGCGGTATCGGACATGGGGCAGGTCCTTTCGCTGCTTCGCTCAGGCGAGGTAGTGGATGCCGATCAGAATGAAGGCGGCGATAAACAGAGTCTCGGCGATGATCAGGGCGATGGCCTGCCCGCCGACGTCGAGAATGCGTCGCAGTGCGGTCTTCATGCCGACCGCGGCAATTGCGGTCAGCAGCGCCCAGCGGGAGAGGTCGCCGAGCACGTCTGCCACCACGTCAGGAATGACGCCAAGAGAGTTGACGGCCGCCAACGCCAGAAAGGCGAGGACAAAGCCGGGGATCAACGGCGGGCGCTTGCCTTTCTCCGCTCCCGCTTGCCCGGAGGCACGGATGAGCAGCGCGAAGGTCAGCACCACCGGCGCCAGCATGGTCACACGAATCAGCTTGACCAGCGTCGCCGTCTCTCCGGTCTGCTCCGAGACCGAGAAGCCCGCGCCGACGACCTGCGCCACGTCGTGAATCGTGCCGCCGAGGAACACGCCGGTCGCGAGATGATCGAGCGTCAGCAGCTGCGTGACCAGCGGGTAGGCGACCATCGCGACCGTACTGAGGACGGTGACGCTTAGCACGGTGAAGATCAGGTTGCGCTCGGAGTGTTCGTTCTTCGGCAGCACGGCGGCGATCGCCATGGCGGCGGAGGCGCCGCAGATCGCCACCGATCCTCCGGTCAGAAGCGCCAGCCGCCAGCCGCGGCCCAGCAGCCGTGCCCCGAGGAGACCGAAAAGTATGGTGAGGATCACGCTCAGCACGATCAGTCCGATCAGCGCCGGTCCGAGGCCGATCAAGAGTTCCACGCTGATGCGGGCGCCGAGCAACGCCACGCCGAAACGAAGAACATGCTTTGCGGTGAACTCGATACCCTCGACGCAACGCCCCTCTTCGGCGAGAAAGTGGAACGCGATGCCGAGCAGAAGCGCCATGAGCATCGCCGGCGCGCCGTAGTGTTCCGAAAGGAACTGCGCCGTCACGGCCACGACCAGCGAAACTAGAAAGCCCGGACCGACGCCAGATAGGAACTCCGGCAGGCGACCGAGCTTCGCGCGGTCCAGGACAGAAGAGAAAGCCATGTCGAATATCTCCAGGACCGGCGCCGCCTTGGTTTCGGGGGCCGACTTGGTTGCAGGTACGGCAGGATGTCGGAGTTTCGCCACCCCTCTGGCCCTGGCACGCGGCCCAAGCACGCTTCCGGGGCCGAGGGGGACGTCGGAGGGAGACGGGCGCCTGCGCCCGCCTCCGCTCAGAGCTTAGGGTCAGCTGTCCGGCGGATCAGGCGCCCGGCTGGGGACGCATGTCCTTGGGATCGATCCCGGCGACCGCGACCGGTGCCTTCATGGCATCGCGGCGGAAGGGCTCGCCGAGCTCCTGGTTGAGCACGACCTCGATGAAGGTGGTGACGCCATCTTCCATCTGTTCCTTGATGGCCGTCTTGAGGCCTTCGGTCAGGCTCTCCATGCTGTCGACCTTGACGCCCTTGACGCCGCAGGCTTCCGCCACCTTGGCGTATTCGACGCCGACGTTCAGCTCGGTGCCGACGAAGTTGTCGTCGTACCAGAGGGTGGTGTTGCGCTTCTCCGCGCCCCACTGGTAGTTGCGGAAGATCACCATGGTGATCGGCGGCCAGTCGTTGCGCCCGCAGGCGGTCATCTCGTTCATGGAGATGCCGAAGGCGCCGTCGCCAGCGAAGCCCACGCAAGGTACGTCCGGGCAACCGATCTTCGCGCCGAGGATCGCCGGGAAGCCGTAGCCGCAAGGCCCGAACAGACCCGGCGCAAGGTATTTGCGGCCTTCCTCGAAGCTCGGATAGGCATTGCCGATGGCACAGTTGTTGCCGATGTCGGTGGAGATGATGGCCTCCTTCGGCAGAGCCGCCTGAATGGCGCGCCACGCCTGACGCGGGCTCATGCGATCCGGCTCACGCTCGCGAGAGCGTTTGTTCCAGGTGATACCCGGATCGTCGTCTTCGTGATCCATCGAAGACAGCTCCTGCAGCCAGCGCGACTTCGTCTCCGCGATAAGGTCGCGGCGCTCCTGTCGGCCCGCGTCGCCCGCCGTCTTGGACAACTGCTCGAGAATCTGCTCGGCCACGCGCTTGGCGTCGCCCTGGATACCCACGGTCAGTTTCTTGGTGAGCCCCAGCCGGTCGGAATTGATGTCGACCTGGATGACCTTGGCATCCTTCGGCCAGTAGTCGAGCTGATAGCCGGGCAGGGTCGAGAAGGGGTTGAGCCGCGTGCCGAGTGCCAGCACGACGTCAGCCTTGGAAATGAGCTCCATCGCCGCCTTCGAGCCGTTGTAGCCGAGCGGTCCGGCGGACAGCGGATGGGAGCCGGGGAAGGCGTCGTTGTGCTGGTAGTTGCAGCAGACCGGGGCGTCGAGACGCTCGGCCAGGGCCGCACTCGCCGGGATCGCCCCGCCGAGCACCACGCCCGCGCCGTTCAGGATCACCGGGAACTTGGCCTCGGACAGCAGCTTCGCCGCCTGGGCGATGGCTTCCTCGCCGCCACGCGGACGCTCGAGGCGGACGATCTGCGGCAGCTCGATGTCGATCACCTGGGTCCAGTAATCGCGCGGCACGTTGATCTGCGCGGGCGCCGAACCGCGCCAGGCCTTCTCGATCACCCGGTTCAGCACCTCGGCGATGCGCGAGGGATCGCGGACCTCTTCCTGATAGCAGACCATGTCCTCGAAGAGGGCCATCTGCTTGATCTCCTGGAAGCCGCCCTGGCCGATGGTCTTGTTGGCGGCCTGCGGGGTGACCAGCAGCATCGGCGTGTGGTTCCAGTAGGCCGTCTTGATCGGGGTCACGAAGTTGGTGATACCCGGGCCGTTCTGGGCGATCGCCATGCACATCTTGCCGCTGGCGCGGGTGTAGCCGTCGGCGCTCATGCCGGCGTTGCACTCGTGCGCGCAGTCCCAGAACGTGATTCCGGCGGCCGGAAAGAGATCGGAAATCGGCATCATCGCAGAGCCGATAATGCCAAAGGAATGCTCGATCCCGTGCATTTGCAGGACCTTAACGAAGGCCTCTTCGGTGGTCATTTTCATGTCGCTGTCTCCTTGCTCTCGTAACTCAGTGGCCGTGCGGATCAGAGCATTTCATCGTTGATGTAATACCAGTGGTACATCATCCGCTGACCCATCCGCCGGAATGGGGTGAGGATGCCGTGGCTCGGCAATTGCGAGGTGAAGATCGGCAGGTCTAGCCCCTGAGTCTTCCCTGCCACCATCTGCGCCATGCGTCGGCCAGCCTGGGCCGAGTACATCACGCCGTTACCGCCGTAGCCCATGGCATAGTAGATTCTCTCGCCGGGATCGGGCTGGAAAATCCGTGGCATCATGTCGTGGCTGACATCGACCCAGCCCCACCAGGAATAGTCGAGGTCGATTCCCTCCAGCGCCGGAAACTTGCGGTAGAGGCCCTTCTGCAAGAGCGCTAGGTGCTTCGGGTTCTCGGCGTCGCTGCCGGTGATCGCGCTGCGGCTGCCGATTTGCACCCGGCCGTCCGGCAGGTACCGGTAGTAGTGGCGGAGCGTGCGGGTATCGGTCAGCGGCGAGCAGGTCTTGAAGCCGCAGGCCTCCTTCTCGTCGTCGTTCAAAGGCCGGGTGACGATCGAGTTCGACAAGACCGGCATCAGCCGGTTCTTCGTCCGGTTGCTGAGGCCCGGGGGCGTGTATCCGGCCGTCGCCAGCGCCACGGCCCGCGCCCGCACGGTGCCGCCCGGTGTCGTGAGGTGATGGATGCCGTCTTTGATCTTCCAGCCCATGACTGGGCTCGCCGGATGGACGGTCGCGCCGAGCTTCCGGGCGAGCCGCTGATAGCCGAAGGCGAGCTTTGCCGCATGGATGCAGGTCCCGTCCGGCTCGTGCATGGCGCCAGCGGCTTCCTGGTCCTTCACGTGCTCCGCGTGCAGCTCCTCGCGAGAAATGATGCGTGAGCCGTAGCCGAAAACCTCGTTCAGGAGCTTCGACTCCTTCTCGATTTTCGGCATCACCCCGGGTTTATGGGCGATGTAGTAGTGGCCGCCTTCCTGGGGATCGCAATCGAACTCATCGGAGCCGATCAAGTCGCGGAAGACATCGAAGGCTTCGCAGACCTCGGCGTGCATCTTCTTCGCGACGTCGATGCCCCAGCGCTTGATCCACTGCGATCGCTTGAGACGACCCGACGAGATCTGCGCCTGACCGCCGTTCCGCGTGGAGCAACCCCAGGCCACGGAGTTGGCGTCCAGGACAGCCGCCTTGATGCCTTGTTCCTTGGCCAGGTGAATGGCGCAGGAAAGGCCGGTATAGCCCGAGCCGACAACGACCACCTCGGCGTCGACGTCGCCCGAGATCGGGCCGTCGTCCTCCGGCGGCGGACCCGCGGTTCCGATCCAGTAGGTCGGCGCATAGTCCCGATTGTGGCCGGGCCCGGCGTCGACCAGCGGGTCGTAGCGGGGATCGTAGCTGGCCTTGGGCCAATGCTTTGGTCTGAGTGTGTGAGGCATTGTCTTGTCTTCTTGTACGCCAAGAGGCGCATAAGCCAACGGGCGCATAAGATGTTTCGTTAGGCCTTTTGCAGCGGCCGGTCCTTGCGGAGCGCCTGCTTCACGACGACCTTGCCGTCGCGCAACGTGAAGAGGTCGGCGCCCTGTGCCTCGACGCGCGTTCCGTCGCCGTTCGTCCCCGTGAAGGTCCACTCGGAGACAGCGCGATCGCCGTGCACGAAATGGCTATGATGGTCCCAGTGCGCGTCGGGCATCGCGGTCCAGACAGAGGTGAAGGCCTTGGCGATCGCCTCGGCACCCTCAATCCTGCTGCCGTAAACCTCCGGACCGCCGACGGTGTAGAACACGCTGTCGTCGGCGAAACACTGCATCACGCCGTCGATGTCGTGACGGTTGAAGGCATCGAAAGTGGCGGCCAGATCTTTGGCAGTCAGTTCGCTAGGCATATCTTCCCTCTTCGCGCTTTCTGCGCGGAATTGTCGTTGAATAGGGGTGTTCCTGAGCCGCCGCTGCGCAAGGTTGCTTTGCGCAGATTTCAGCGGGCTGTCCGATGTTTAGGCCAAGGCTTGACACTGCGATATATCCAGATGGAAAGTTAAATAAGTCCAGATTGACGCGGGATGCTCTGGCGATGAGCGCACACGAGGTTCCGGAGGAACTTTTCTTTCTCGACCGGGCGCAGAGCCGCTCTCTACAGGCGCAAATCCGCGAGTCCGTTGTCTCTGCGGTTGTAACTGGAAGACTGCTGCCCGGTGCGCGGCTGCCCTCGACTCGCAAGCTCGCCAAATACCTGAGCGTTTCCCGCCTGACGGTCACGCTGGCCTATCAGGAGCTGGTGGGCCAAGGCTTTCTGGCAGCGGCGCCGCGCAGCGGCTACGTCGTCTCGGATGCGGCACCGCGGCCGCACATTAGCCGGGTGCCGCATCTGGAGGCTTCGGAGGGGATCGACTGGGGGGCGAAGCTGCCGCGCAGTCTTCTGGAGCGGCGTCAGATCGAGAAGCCGCTCGACTGGCGAAGCTTTCCCTTCCCGTTCATCTACGGGCAGATGGACATGTCGCTGTTCCACCACAACGCCTGGCGAGACTGCGCGCGGCAGGCGCTGGGACGGCGGGATTTCGAGGACATGGCCAGGGACGCGGCGGCGGACGACGATCCCATGCTGGTCGACTACATCTGCTCGCGGACCCTGCCGCGCCGCGGTATCGCGGCCGATCCGAATGAAATTCTCGTCACCGTTGGCGCCCAGAATGCGCTTTGGCTGACCATACAGCTGCTCGCCCGGGAGGGGCTTCACGCCGTCTGTGAGAACCCTGGCTATCCCGACATCGCGACGGCGCTGCGCTGGAACGGCGCCCGGGTTGCGGCAGTCGACGTGGATCAAGATGGCCTGCCCCCGGACGACCTGCCGCCCGACGTCGACGTCGTGTTCGTTACGCCGAGCCATCATGCGCCGACCGCCGTCACCATGCCGCCAAGCCGCCGCTTGCGGCTGCTGCAGGCGGCGAACGAGCGGGACTTCGTGATCGTGGAGGACGACTACGAGTTCGAGATGAGCTTCCTGACGCCGCCAAGCCAGGCGTTGAAGTCTCTCGATGGGGCCGGGCGGGTCATCTATGTCGGCAGTTTCTCCAAGGCGCTCTTTCCTGGGCTGAGGCTCGGCTACTTGGTCGGGCCGGAGCCCTTCATCCGCCAAGCGCGGCAGCTGCGCTCCCTCATGCTGCGCCATCCCCCCGGCCATCAGCAACGGACCGTCGCCTACTTTCTGGCGCTCGGGCACTACGACAGCCTGATCCGCGACATGCGCAAGGCCTTCGCCGAGCGGCGGGAGATCTTGACGCGCGCCTTGGAAAACAAAGGTCTGGAGATATCCGGCGCGGCCAGCTTCGGCGGCACCAATCTCTGGATCAAAGGGCCGGACGGCCTCGATTCGCTCCGCTTCGCACACGAGCTGCGCGACGATGGCGTTCTCATTGAGCCCGGCGCGCCCTTCTTCGAGAACAGCAGCGAGCCCATTCAGTTTTTCAGAATGGCTTACTCGTCGATTCCATCCGGAAGGATAGAGGAGGGCGTCGATAGGATCGCCGGGAGGCTCTTCGCCTGATCTGCAAGGCGGCTTTTCGTCTTGCGGCTCTGGTCGAGGTCCACAGGCTCCAGAGCAAAGTCCCAACAGATCGAACCGGACTTGGTTCGATCTGTTGGGACGACTTTGTTCTAAACCTACGAGTTGGAGCAGCTTTGTCCGACCACGCCGTATCGCTTGCGCGATTCCGCCTGGTCGGATGCTGCTCTAGTGCGACTCCTTCCGCAGTCTTTTCCAAGCCATCAGGCCTTAGGACTCGACCGCCAGCTCCTCACCGAAGATGTAGCCGGTCGGATGCTGCTTGAAGCCCTTGACCTTCTTGTCGTAGGCCACGACGAGAGAGCGCCACAGCGGCTGCGCCATCGGGCCCTCTTCCTGCATCAAGGTCTGAAGTTCGCCGATGATCTCGCGACGCTCCTCGACGTCGAGGGTGCCTTCGGCCTTGGTGAGCAGGCTGTCGAACTTTTCGTTCGAGAAGTGGGACTCGTTCCACGGCACGCCCGAGCGGTACGCCAAGGCCAGCACCATGAAGCCGAGCGGCCTATGCGCCCAGGAGGTGAAGCCGAACGGCACCTTGTCCCAAACATCCCAGAATTGGGCCGAGGGCATGAGGTTGATCTTGCAGCGGATCCCGGCTTCCTTCCACTGCTCGACCATGGCCTGAACGGCCTGGATCTCCCAGGCAGGGTCCCTCTTGGAGGCGATTTCCAGATCGATGCCGTCGGGATGGCCGGCCTCGGCCAATAGCGCCTTGGCCGCCTCGACATCGCGCTCCATGAAGGGGAGTTCCTTGTAGTCCGGATGTACCGGGCAAACATGATGGTGCTCACCAGGTGCGCCCAGCCCGCGGTGCGCGAGCTCGAGACAACGCCGCGTATCGGTCGCCAGGCGCAGGGCCTTGCGCAGGCGGGGATCCTTGAACTCGTCCCGATCCACCTGGAAGCGGGCCACGGCCGTTGAAGCGGTGAGAGCCTCGTAGACCTGTAGGTGCGGCATGCCCTGGTAGACGTCGATCTGGTCGACATCACCCTGATACATGCCATCGACCTGCTTGGAGGCCAGAGCGCCGATCACCGCAGAAGGATCATCCCCCAGGTCGATGTAGCGAAGCTCGTCCAGATAAGGCCCATCGCCCCAGTAGTCGTCGCGCGCCTGCAGGACCGCGATTTCGCCGACCCTATGCTCGGTCAAATTGAAGGGACCGGTACCGTTGGAGCCGACACCGAAATTGCCGCCTTCCTCCGGATCCAGCATGGAGAGCGGATAGTGGAATAGATGTTCCGGCACCGCCACCTGGCCTTCTTTAAGGTTCAGCCTGACCGTGTGGTCGTCGACCTTTTCGATGGCATTGGCGTCCCAAAGCCGGGTCGACATCTTGGCATTCCCCTCGTCGTCCTTCTCGCCGGTGTCGAACTCTTCCAGCATGTAGCCTTTCATGAGGCCGATAACGGAAGAGCCCGTGTCCGGGTCGAGTACGTGGTTCAAGTTCCAGATGACGTCGTCAGCGACGAAGTCGCGACCGTTATGCCACTTGATGCCTTTGCGGATGTTGAGCGTCCAAGTCTTCAGATCATCCGAGGTATCCCAGCTTTCGCAAAGGAAGGGGCGGGTGATGTTGTCCTGCCCAGTTTTGGTGAGATACTCGTGAACACCGCGTCCGACGTTGGAGTCCTCCAGCCAGTTGTAGGCGTGGGGGTTCGCGACTTCCAGCACGCGCATGGAGATTTTCAGCTTACCGCCCTTGGGCAACTCGGCCTTAGCGGGCGCCACGTAGTGCTCGCCGGTGACCTTGCCCGCAAAGGCATAGGCCGCCGAGGCGGACATGCCCAAAAGCGTGGAGTAACGCAGAAACTCGCGGCGGCTGATCCGGCCTTCCGCGAGCTGCTCCTTTAGTGTCGGAATGTGTGGATTTTCTTTTCGTTCAGACATGAAACTGTCTCCCTGCTGTTGACCGAGATTTTTGATTTGCTCTCGTTTCGAGGTTCACCTTGTCCATGGAATGGTCGAGAGGCAACAGTTTGAGGCCTCTGCGGGCCAATTTCAGTCCAAAAGCGACCCAATCTTTCCAAAAGGTTAGAGTTCGCTTTTTTTCAGCTGGTTGCGGCAAGCTTGCCCTCGGACCTTCTCGGCCATTCCGTTACGCCTTCGCGTACCGCCGCGCCGGACTTTCTGGCAAAGCGCCAAGCAGACTTAGGATGTCGGCGAGCAAGCCTTCTCGAGATGCCGGCCTTCTGTACCCGCCGGGTCCAGGTGCTGCGTCTGCCAACGATTGCCGTGCCTTTCGTGGGGGTATAGCTCTCGCGGATACACGGGATCACCTGTCCGCTCTTCGCTGATACCCGGCGACGTTCACAGTCATGCCGCGGTCGCCCATTCATTTGCATCTGACCGGGTTCGGGTCCGAAACTAAAGGAGGGCCAGCAGGCATCGCTGTCTCGCCGGTTATCTTGGCTTGGCGGGCCTGGCCCCTAGCATCGGAGGTGTCGTTATGAGTGCACGTGCGGGCTCGAGACGCAGGAGCGGTGGACGCGAGGCACGTCGCGCGTTGAGGACGGCCGGTCCGGACAAGGGCCAGCGACCGGTCGAGCCCGGGCTCGAGGGCGGCGCCTATCGGCCCTTGAGCGATGCCGAGGTGAAACGGGTTCACGGGGCCGCGCTGGACATCCTGGAACGCCTCGGCATGGGCGAGCCGATCCCGATCCTGCAGGAGTTGGCGCTGGAGAAGGGCTGTCACCTGAACGATCAAGGGCGCCTCTGCTTCCCGCGTGGTTTCGTCGAGGACATTATCGCCGGCGCGGCACGGCGCTTCGTGCTGCACGGCCGCGATCCGAAGCACGATCTCCGCATCGAGGGGACGCGGGTGCACTTCGGTACCGGCGGCGCTGCGGTCAAGGTGCTGGACTCGAAGACGGGCCACTACCGGCCCTCGACCCTGGTCGACCTCTATGACTTCGCCCGCCTTGTCGACCAACTGGACAACGTGAGCTGGTTCACTCGCTGCGTGGTTGCGACCGACCTGCCGGACATGTTTGAGCTCGACATGAACACGCTCTACGCCTGCATCGCCGGGACGACGAAGCACATCGGCACCAACTTCTACCTGGCCGAGCACGTGCCGCCGGCGATTGCCCTGCTGGACACGGCACTGGGCGGCGAGGGGCGCTTTCGCAAGCGGCCCTTCTGCAAGGTGCACAGCAGCCCGGTGGTCTCACCGCTGCGCTACGGCGCTGACAATGCCGAGGTGGCGGTGGCCTGCGCGCGCGAAGGCATGCCGGTCAACGTGATCATCGCCGCGCAGTCGGGCGCCACGGCGCCGGCGGCGCTGGCCGGGACTCTCGTGCAGACGGTCGCCGAGACCCTGGCGGGGCTGATTCTGGTCAACCTGGTGGCGCCGGGCCATCCGGTGATCTTCAGCAACTGGCCCTTCGTATCCGATCTCAGGACCGGTGCCTTCACCGGCGGCGGCGGTGAGATCGCCGTGCTGAACGCCGCCGCCGCCCAGATCACCAACTTCTACGACCTGCCGAGCGGGGTTGCCGCCGGCATGGCGGATTCCAAGCTGCCCGATGGGCAGGCCGGCTACGAGAAGGCGCTGACGACGGCCATGGCCGGCTTGGCCGGCGCCAACCTGGTCTACGAATCGGCCGGCATGCTGGCCAGCCTGCTCGGCTGCTCCTTCGAGTCTTTCGTCATCGACGACGAGATCCTCGGCTTCGTGGAGCGCGGCCTGCGCGGCATCGAGGTAACCGACGAGACGCTCTCGCTGCAGGTGATCGAGGACGCGGTGAACGGCCCGGGCCATTACCTCGGCCACCCGCAGACCCTGGAAGTGATGGAGTCCGAATACCTCTATCCGGTGCTCGGCGACCGCCATACGCCCGACGAGTGGGAGGAGATGGGCGCCACCGATATCCGCGCCCGCGCTCGGGCCCAGGTTGCCGAGATCCTCGGCAGCCACTATCCCGACTACCTTTCCCCGGAGGTGGATGCCGCGCTGCGCGAGCGCTTTCCGATCAAGCTGCCGGCTTCTGCCATGCGGCCGGACAGCGGGCGCTGGTAGGTGATCCGATAGGGCCGTTTTCCGTACGGAAAAACCACTAATTTCAAAGGGCTGGCCGGATTTCGCCGTAGCGAGTGCTGGCTCGGCGCAGCCGGAGAAAAAATTCTCCATCCGCGTGCGAAATCGCACAGGCCCGTCGAGCAAAAGCTGCGAAAAATGGTGTCAGTGTGGGATTCGGCGGCCTTCCAATAGGGGCCATGCCCACAGAGGGCGAGTTTAAACTATTGAAGGAATTGAATGATGTTTCGTGAGTGGAAAAAAGATCGCCAGGAGGCCGAGGCGCAAAAGACAACGGGAGAGCGTCAGGTGCTGCAGTTGAAGTCGAGCTGTCGGCGCTTGGTCGCGCGCGGGCGCCAGCAGATCCAAGATGTCAGCGATACCTGTGCATTCGACATGGCCACGGCAGCGGGAAGCCAAGGCTAAGGGAGGGCGACGACCGGAAAGCGGCCCGGCGGGAGGGCCCCCAAGAGCTCTGAAACCTGCCGAGATGGATGGACGTGCGGTGACGAAAGCCGCGCGCCGCCACTGGCTGGCATCCGGACTCGCGCCGGTGACGGAAAACGCGATCGCCGCGCCGATATCGGTCGGCGCAACGATCAGTTTGACCGGCAAGCCGTCCGCCACCTGCCGATAGAGCGTGGCGCGTGCTCCTTTGGGCATGCTGTCGTAGGCCGGCGCGTCGGCCGCGCTTTGTCTCACGCGCTTGTTGCTTTCTTTTTTGCCGGCGGGCGTCCATCGTCTGCGGCGGGCCAGGTGCCCGAGCAACCTTGAGCACCGACGTCTCCGCGGAGATTGCCGTGACCATCGTAAGGCGTTCGCTTCTAATCCTTTGCCTCCTGGGCCTGGTGTTTCCAGTCCGGGCCGGCAGCGAGACGGCTCTGAAAGGCCGCATCGTGCGGTCGCTGGCCGTTCATCCCGCGGACCCCTACCGCCTGCTGGTTGGCAACAAGGGCAAGGCGGCAGGCAGCGGCCTGGTCTTCGAGAGCCGGGACGGCGGCAAGAGCTGGACCAAGCTCAACGGCGGTCTGCCCTTGGCCGAGCCCGCGACCGATGTTCAAGCCGTGGCCTATGGTCCTGACGGACATGTCCTGGCCGGCACCTGGAAGAACGGCCTTTTCATCTCGAAAGACGGCGGCGCCCGCTTCATGGAGCACGCGACCTTTCCAAGCAAGGACATCCGCGACCTCAAGGCAGTGCCCGACGATCCCTCCGTCATCTACGCGGCAACCGGTCGCGACGGCCTCTTCAAGAGCGAAGACGGCGGCGCGAAGTGGCGTAGTCTTGGTCACAAAGGGATCTTCTTCTGGTCCCTGACCCTGTCGCCTTCGGGCGATGTCGTCTATGCAGTTTCCCTGGAAAAGAAAGTGCTGCGCTCGCGCGACGGCGGCTCGAGTTGGGAGACGGTCTTCGATCAGGATAATGCCTATGCCTTGGCGATCGCGCCGGGCGACGAGCGGTCGTTGGCACTGGCGACCGAGAAAGGGCTCGGTAGTGTCTAGATTCTTTCGCACTTTGGGGTTGGCGGCCTGTCCCGTCAGGCACTCATTTTGTGCTGTTTGAGTAGGTTCATATTCATATAGCGCTTGCTCGACCACTTGGTGCCGGCGATGTGCCTCAATCTGGCCGCGGCCAGGTTGAGAGCCGATTGACCATCTGGAAAGGCGCCGACCACACGGGTCCTCCGTCGGATTTCGCGCATGATGCGCTCCAGTGGGTTGTTGGTCCTGATCCGGCGCCAGTGTTCGTTTGGGAAGGCGTAGTAAACCAGGGTCTCGTCAACCGTCTCCTCGAGCCATGTGGCCACCTTGGCAAGCCGCATGGCCTTCAGCTTGGCGATGACCTCGTCGGCCTTGGCCCGGGCTGCTGCGCGGCACTCCTGAGCGTGGATCGCCTTCAGCATCAGCG
>Ga0209458_1000160_pt1 | contig 34859 bp, 36 predicted proteins | sample WorMetLIZAISLAND_FD_187411 | JGI IMG/M metagenome (GOLD analysis project Ga0209458, IMG submission 187411) | Marine gutless worms symbiont microbial communities from Max Planck institute for Marine Microbiology, Germany - Inanidrilus manae... ...
GTGGTGCTATCCTCTTCCATGGTGGCTCCTGGTTCCTCCTCTGGCTCAAAGGTTTCGCGACTTCAAGCCTGAAGGGTTTCGGGGCCACCAACCCCATCCAAATGTGCGAAAGATCTTTTACGTTATCTTTGGCGCGCAAACTACTGCGGCTGTATTCGCGGAAGGATATCGCGTATCACATCGACTAGTTTAGGTGCGCTGTCATTTCCGAAGATCCTCGCAATCCAGCTTTCAAAATCTGCCACCTTACATCGCTTCAGGTATTGGGCCGCCAGCACCATCAAGCCCTTGTTGTCATAGTTTGCTAGTAGTTTCGGAAGATCATCGTCACGCACCGCCTCTTGAATTCGGGTTGTAGCCCTCTGGGCTATGGTCGGGATGTCGAGTGCGCCTGTCTGGCGATCATACTCTTCCGCAATGTCAGCAACGCTGCTTGCATCGCTAAGGTCAATTCTTTTTAGGAGTCTATCGATACGGCGCCGACAATATCGCGCAACTACTTCGTCCACTGCCTGGGCAGAATTCAGAGTTGCGAATATAGCCACCTTAAGCTGATTCAACCTGTCTTCTAGCTCGGCGCCCACATAACCCTCGATCTCTACAATGGCGCGGCTGACAGCCGGCAAAAGAAATATGTTTTCGATCTCCGATACCGGTAAGACGGCAATGCCGAGATTGTCGAGATACGTGACATCATCATCCTCATAGTCATCCGCATCAACGATACCCGAACAAGTTACGCGGGTAAGTTCTCGGTTTCGCCTCATCGTTACAACTGAGTGGATGACCTCCTCGCAAGACCCCCTCGGGACTACTGTCCAATCGGCATAACAGCATCAATAGATCGCCAGATCGAGGCTGTTCTCGCCGCCTTCAACGAAGAGAATTGGCCGCCGGCTACCGAGGATAAGAGTTGTGATTTCCTCGTCGAACCCAGTGTTCTCTGGAACCGCTTCTATGGTCCAACGCGGTGAGGGCTCATAGTCTCGGATGACATACTTCTGGGCTACGCGGGAAGCCGCGAATTCTAGATCATGAGTGATGAAGACAAAGGCGCAATCCTGTCGAGCTGCTTCCAGCTCATCCCAGAGTTTAGCCATTATTGAAGGATGGACGTGGAGTTCGGGCTCATCGAAGACTAGAAGCGAGCTATCCGCTGCGGCGAGCGTCTGGCCAATCATGTAAAAGATGGCGCGCTCACCGTCGCTCATCTCGGATGCTCCGTAGCGCTCATCTGAACCTGAAATGCCTACTTCGATGTCATCACCCGAAACATGAAGTTTCCGATCTGGTAGCAGGTGTTCCCAAATTTCGACGAGTTGCTCGAACTTCGTTGGGTCAGCACCACTACAATCGCCTGCACGAACTTTTTTGTGCGTTTCCAATGATTTATTGATTTGATCAGCAAACAGCGCCTGTAAAAGAAAGTTGAAGTCATTAAGAAGTGAAACGGCTACTTGGTTTTGCCATCGACTGCCCGCACGATGTGACGACTGGGCTGATTCATGCGGATTGCCGATCCTAAGGCCAGCCAATGCCAACTCTTCATTGATCTTAGCGACACGCGGGTTGAGGGACAGCGCTCGATGAGCCGAGATACGATGGGCGTTTAGTTGGAGCGTATCCTCGATTAGCACGGCAAGTCGTGTTTTTCCTCCGCCGTTTGCACCTACGAAGACCACTGACGACCCAGGCTCAACTCTGATCTCTGTTTGGCCATTCGGGGCAGGAATCGAGAACTCGAAAGTCATTTGCTGTAACGCTCCAAATGAATTGTCCGAGGAACGGCGTCCCAACTACGCTGACATGATCTCTTGCCTACAACTACAGAGTGTAGAGAGCAACCGTCCTCTGATTAGCTGAGTGCTTCTGCTGCGAGGCATGCACCCGCCCACATGGCAAAGCGGGTTTCTTCTTAAGCCCACTTAGCCTTCGGCCCTCCCACAACTCCGTTAGCCTCCGTGCTACTGCGCCGGAGGCACTTCCTATCATGTCCTACCAGTTGGTCCCGGAGGCCCAATGCCCCGACACCTGAGCCTCGACGAGCTGAAAGCCGGGCTGCCGGAGATCCTGGCGTCGCCGGCCGACGAAGGCGTCTTGCAGGGGAACGTGATCCGGCGGGCGCGAAAAGCGGCAGTCGCGTGCCAATCCTAGAATTGCCGCACGAAAAGCGCAAAGCCGACTCGACTGTCGGCTTTGCGCTTCGTCGCGGCCGGCCTTACGGCAAGAGCCCGATCACCCTTGCCTGGGCCTGGCTGCCACCTTTGACCGGGAGCACGCCGACAATCACCGTCGCGCCGGTGGCCGGTAGGGCGTCGAGGTTGGCCAGGTTTTCGATCTGATACTTGTTCGCCTTCAGCATGGCGACGTGAAAGGCGAAATCCTTCGAGCCGCCAAAATCCAGGCTCAGGGTGTCGATGCCGACACCGGCGATATTCCGCTCGAGCAACAGCGCCGCGCTGTCGGGATGATAGCCCGGGAAATGCATCACCTTGGCATCGTCCATGTTGATGTAGTCCGCCGGCGTTTCGAACTTCTTGTGCCAGCCACTGTTGAGGATGACCAGGGAGTTGGCCGGGATCTGACCGTGTTCGGCTTCCCAGGCGAGGATGTCGTCCGGCGTCAGCATGTAGTCGGCGTTCTCGGCCACCTTGTCTTGCACATCGATCACGACAGCCGGTGCGATGAGGTCGGACAGGGGCAGTTGGTCGACCGCCAGATTGCCCTCGACGAAATGGGCCGGCGCATCGACATGCGTGCCCGTGTTCTCGCCCATATCGAACTTGTGCAGAAGATAGCCTTGCTCGTAGCTCACGAGGCGTTCCATCGTGAAGGGAACGCCGCCCGGCCAGAAGGCCATGCCTTCGTGCATTCTTTGGGTCAGATCGACAGCCTTCGTAGCGGACAAAGGCTGGTTCAAATCCTCCGCGCCGGCCGTTGCCGCGGCCAGCATCGAGCACGCCAGAAACCCAGCAAGGCACATCTGTTTGCTCATGATCGCTCCCTCCCCTTGTTGTCACCGCCTATTGCTTGACCATGGTCGATTATCAATCCGGCCCCCGCGCGCGACAAGCCGGAGCGTTTCGATTTCATTCGTTGTGCGTCCCGCCGGGACATCGCTGCAAACCGCGACTAGGAAGCTCACCCTGCTTTCGACCCTGCCACCACTCTGCTAGCCTCCGCGCGAAAGCACCGGATGTCCTCCTCATCACGCCCCATCAACACGTCCCGGAGACGCCTATGCCCAGACACCTGAACCTGGATGAGCTGAAGGCCGGACTGCCGGAGATTCTGGCCTCGCCGGCCGACGAAGGCGTCTTGCAGGGGATAGTGGTCCGGCCGGCGCCGGGAGAGCGGCGCGAGCCGGATCGCTGCCGGATCAGCTTGGCCGGCGGGGTCGAGGGCGATCACTGGGCCAAGGGCTGCTGGAAGACGACCGAGGAGGGCCTGCCGCATCCGGACGTGCAGGTCTGCCTGATGAACGCCCGCTGCATCGCCCTCATCGCGCAGGACCGCAGCAACTGGGCGCCGGCCGGCGACAACCTCTTCATCGATATGGACCTGACCCCGGACAACATGCCACCGGGCCAGCGCCTGGCGATCGGCTCGGCGATCATCGAGATCACCGACACCCCACACACCGGCTGCGCCAGCTTCGTCGAGCGCTATGGCCGGGACGCCTGCGTCTTCGTCAACAAGGACGAGGGCCGGCGCTACAAGCTGCGCGGCATCTACGCCCGCGTCGCGCAGGACGGCGAGATCGCAGTCGGCGACAAGGTGGTGAAGGTTCCGTAGCCCCTATCACACTGCGGCCATCATTGCGAACCAGCTTTGACCGGCACGGATTGGGATCAAACCCTTATCCGTGTTCATCCGCGTCCATCCGTGTCATTTCCCACGGCAGTTGCTGCTGGCTCCGCCCCCGGATCAGGAACTCGGGCGTCACTGCATACGGCAACCGGTGTCTTACTTGACACGGATGAACACGGATGGACGCGGAATTATGTGAGTGCGCGGCTTCAATGGACGATCAAATCGGGGTGCAGTACGGGCCCACCCCGCTTTCGAGCAAACCGCGACTCTGCTAGTCTCCGGGCAAAAGCGCCGGATGCGATTCCTGTCATGCCCTATCAGCACGTTACGGAACATTGCCTGGCCGAGGCCATCGGCGAAGGCGGGCTCAGCGCCGAGAGCTACGCCCGCGGCCTGGAGGCCTGCCAGCCGGCGCTCGCCCGCCTGAAGCAGCAGCACGACGAGGGCAGCCTGCCGCTGCTCGGCCTGCCCAAGCGGCGCGACGACATCGAGGCCTTCGCCCCGGTCGCCGCCGACTACCGCAGCCGTTTCGCCGATGTGGTGATCTTCGGCACCGGCGGCTCCTCGCTCGGCGGCCAGACGCTCTACAAGCTGGTCGACCGCGGCTTCGGCCCGCCCGCCGGGACGCCGCGCCTGCACTTCATGGACAACGTCGATCCAGACAGCTTCGGCGCCCTGCTGCAGGCGCTGGAGCCAGCCAGGACCGGCGTAATCACAATCTCCAAGTCGGGCGGTACGGCGGAGCCGTTGGCCCAATTGCTCATCCTGCTGCCACGCTTCGAGGCGGCTCTGGGCCGCGCGGCGCTCGGCCAGCACATCACCGTGGTGACCGAGCCCACAGACAACCCGCTGCGCCGCCTGGCCGAACGCTTCGGCCTGCCCTCGCTGGAGCACGACCCGGGCGTCGGCGGGCGCTTTTCCGTGCTCTCGGTAACCGGGCTGTTGCCGGCGCTGATCGCCGGGCTCGACGCTACGGCGCTGCGCGCGGGGGCGGCCGAGGTGCTCGACCTGGCGCTGTCCGCCGCCAGTGCTGAGTCCGCTCCACCGGCGGTCGGCGCGGCCATTGCCGTCGGTCTGCTGCACGAGCGCCGCGTCGGCCAGAGCGTGATCATGCCCTACGTCGACCGCCTGGCCAGCTTCGGCGCCTGGTACTGCCAGCTCTGGGCCGAGAGTCTGGGCAAGGACGGCACCGGCACCACGCCGATCCGCGCGGTCGGCGCGGTCGATCAGCACAGCCAGCTGCAGCTCTATCTGGCCGGGCCGCGCGACAAGATGTTCAGCCTGATGCTGCTCGACGTCGCCGGCGCCGGGGAGCGTATCGATGCGGGCCTGGCCGACGACGAGGCGCTCGCCTATCTGCGCGGGCGCAGCCTGGGCGACCTGCTGGATGCCATGGGCCGAGCCACGGCCGAGACCCTGGCGCGCAACGGCCGGCCGGTACGACTCTTCAAACTGCGCGCGCTGGACGAGCGGGTGATGGGCGCGCTGCTGATGCACTTCATGCTGGAGACGGTGATCGCCGCCGACCTGCTCGGCGTCAACGCCTTCGGTCAGCCCGCGGTCGAGGAGGGCAAGGTCCTGGCCCGCAAGTATCTGAGCGAGATGAGCGTGAGCGTAACATGACGAGACTTCGATGACCCTGCGCGTCCTGCCGGAGACCCTGGTCAACCGCATCGCCGCGGGCGAGGTGGTGGAGCGGCCGGCCTCGGCGGTCAAGGAGCTGGTCGAGAACGCGCTCGACGCCGGTGCGCAGCACATCGATGTGGTCATGCGCGACGGCGGCCGCGCCTTCATCGCGGTGACCGACGACGGCTGCGGCATGAGCCCCGAGGAGTTGGCGCTCGCGGTCGAACGGCACGCCACCTCCAAACTACCGAACGACGACTTAGTGCGAATCGCAACCCTCGGCTTCCGCGGCGAGGCGCTGCCCTCGATCGGCGCGGTCAGCCGCCTCACCGTGACCAGCCGCGCCGAAGGTGCCGAGGAAGCCTGGTCGCTCACCGTCGAAGGCGGCAAGAAGGGCACGCCGCAGCCGGCCGCCCACAGCGCCGGCACGCGGGTGGAGGTGCGCGACCTCTTCTACGCCACCCCGGCACGGCTCAAGTTCCTCAAGACGCCGCGCACCGAACTCGGCCATGCGCAAGACACCTTGAACCGCCTGGCCATGGCCCATCCCGAGGTCGGCTTCACCTTGGCTGACGACACGCGCAGCCTGCTGCGCCTCTCGCCGGCCGGCGACAGCAAGGGCGGCGACCTCTTCGAATCCCGCCTGGCACGGCTGGCCGCCATCATGGGCCGCGAGTTCGCCGCCAACGCGCTGCCCATCGAGGCCGAGCGCGAGGGCCTGCGGCTCACCGGCTACATCGGTCTGCCGACCCTGAACCGGGGCAACGCCCAGGCCCAGTACCTCTTCGTCAACGGCCGGCCGGTGCGCGACCGTTTGCTGTTGGGCGCGCTGCGCGGCGCCTATCAGGATTTCCTGGCGCGCGACCGCCATCCGCTGGCGGCGCTGTTCCTCGAGGTGCCGCCCGAGGCCGTCGACGTCAACGTGCATCCGGCCAAGGCCGAGGTCCGCTTCCGCGAGCCGGGCCTGGTCCGCGGCCTGATCGTCTCCGCCTGCAAGCACGCCCTGGCCGAGGCCGGCCACCGTGCCTCGACCACCGTGGCCGAAGCCGCGCTCGGCGCCCTGCGTCCGCAAGCGGCGGTTGGCGCGGCTGGGACAAGTGGAAGCAACTACGCCTGGCGCCCGGCACCGGCAGGCCGTTATCCGCGCGGCCTCTCCGAAGCGGCAAGCGCCTATCACGCGCCGCTTCCGGGCCTTTCCGACGCGCCGGCGGCACGCGCCGGCGCCGTTCCCAGCGCCGCCGCGGAAGTTGCCGAAGACGACGCGGCGCAATCCTATCCGCTGGGCGCGGCGCGCGCCCAGCTGCACGCCACCTACATCGTCGCCCAGACAGACGACGGTATCGTCATCGTCGACCAGCACGCGGCGCACGAGCGCCTAGTCTACGAGCGCATGAAGGCCGACCTGGCGGCCGAAGGCGTGGCCAGCCAGATGCTGCTGATCCCCGAAGTGGTCGAGCTGGAGGAGCCGGCGGCCGAGCGCCTGGCCGCCCGCGCCGAGGAACTGGCCGAGCTCGGCCTGCGCCTGGAGCCCTTCGGACCCGGCGCCATCGTGGTGCGCGAAGTGCCGGCGTTGCTCGGCGAGGTCAACGTGCAGGGCTTGCTGCGCGACCTGGCCGACGAGCTGGCCGAACTCGGCCAGGCGCTCAAGCTGAAGGAGTCCCTGGAGACGGTCTGCGGCACCCTGGCCTGCCACGGCTCGGTGCGCGCCGGTCGCCAGCTCAAGGCGGAGGAAATGAACGCCCTGCTGCGCCAGATGGAGGCCACCCCCCATTCCGGCCAATGCAACCACGGCCGCCCGACCTACGTGGAACTGAAGCTCGCCGACATCGAGAAACTGTTCGGGCGGCGCTAGGGACGCACGGGCCGGCGGTGTCTTAGATACCCTGCTCTCCCCTGTCATGCCCGGACTTGATCCGGGTATCCATCTGAGACGCGTGCGAGGTGAAGACCTACTACGTCTACATCATGGCGAGCAAAAGGAACGGGACGATCTATGTCGGGTCCACCAGTAACCTCGTTCGCCGCGCCTATGAGCACCGCCAAGGCTTAGTCGAGGGCTTTACCAAGAGGTACAACGTCAAGCGGCTTGTCTGTTTTGAGGAAACACCGAACGCCCGTGCCGCTGTACAGCGGGAACGGACGATCAAACATTGGAGCCGCGCCTGGAAAATCGCCTTGATCGAAAAGGCAAATCCTTATTGGCGCGATCTCTACGATGACATCGTTCAGTGAATTCTGGATGCCCGGATCAAGTCCGGGCATGACAGAGAGGACAGCGGTTACGCAATGTCACTGCCTGAGATCCACTGGCGAATGCAGCTCGCCCCAACAACGGCTCCAAGTCGATACCATTTTGGGGGCAAAACACTCCAGGAAGAGATCGCCCAGACGGTCGGGGGCCGTGACCGCACGTTTGAGGGTGCGGCGTGCTTCCTCTTCTATAGAAACGCCCTGACAAGCAGCGCGTTGACGCAACCGCCGGCACGTCTCCATGTCTAGGTCGCGGATGGTGAGTTCTGCCATGGAAGAACCTCCCTGGCTAACATAACAGCTCCGCACCGCCCTAATCGCCCCCCTCCCGCAGAAACACCAGCTTGGCCTTGCCATAGGTGCGTTGGTCGACGACCGTGAAGCCTTCCGGCGGGGCAAGGGGCTCGGCCTTCATGAGCTCGACCGAGACGAGCGCGCCGGGCGCCAGCCAGCCGGCCGCACGCAGGGCTAGGAGCGCCGGGCCGGCCAGGCCCTGGTTATAGGGTGGGTCCATCAGGACGATGGTGCAGGGCTCGGCCTCGGCGGGCCGCGGCGGCGGGCGCAGCACATCGGCGCGGTACACGCTGGCATCGCCGAGCTCGTCCAGGGCCAGCACGTTTTTGCGTAACGCGGCCAGCGCGGCGGCGTGACTTTCCATGAAGGTAACATGCGCGGCGCCGCGCGACAGCGCCTCCAGGCCGAGCGCCCCGGTGCCGGCAAAGGCATCGAGCACCGTCGCACCCCGCAAGCCCGGGGCCTCGCCGTTCTGCAGCAGGCGTCCGTGGGTCAGGATATCGAACAGCGCCTCCCGCGTGCGGTCCGCCGTCGGTCGAACGGCGAGTCCTTCCGGTGCGATCAGGCGGCGCCCGCGGTATCTGCCGGAGACGATGCGCACGGCCTAGGCTCCGGATGCGCGCGGTTTGCGGGCGCTCGGCTTGCGGGGACTTGGCCTGCCGGGGCGTGGCTTTGCCTTGGCGGTGCCGCCACCGCCCTTGGCTGCCTTGTCCGGGCCCGTGCCGAGCTGCTCGCGCAGCACCTTGGCCGGCACTTCCTCCAGGCCGCCGGCGGCAAGCTTGCCGAGCTGGAAGGGGCCATAGGCGACGCGGATCAGCCGGTTCACCTTCAGGCCCAGATGCTCGCAGACGCGGCGGATCTCGCGGTTCTTGCCTTCCGTGAGGCTCATGGTGAGCCAGGCATTGGCGCCGCTTTGCGAATCAATGGTCGCGGTGATCGGGCCGTAGTCGAGCCCCTCAACTGTGATTCCGCGCGCCAGGGCCTGGAGTTGGCGCGGTGTCGGCTTGCCGTAGACGCGCACCCGGTAGCGCCGCCGCCAGCCAGTGGCCGGCAGCTCCAGGCGCCGCTTCAGACCGCCGTCGTTGGTGAAGAGCAGCAGGCCCTCAGAGTTGAGGTCGAGCCGCCCAACCGGCATCAGGCGCGGCAGGCCCCCTGGTACGTCCTGGGGCAGCAGGTCGAAGACGGTGCGCCGGCCCTGCGGATCGCGCGCCGTGGTCAGGACCCCGGCCGGCTTGTGGAGGCGCCAGAGGCGCGCCGGCTCCAGCGCCGGCAGGGGCTCGCCGTCGACGGTCACGCGGTTCTCGACCAGCACGGTCGTCGCCGGATTCTCGATCACGGCACCGTCGACCGCGACCCGGCCCTCGGCGATCAGGCGCTCGGCATCGCGGCGCGAGCAGATGCCGGCGCGGGCAATCACCTTGGCGATGCGCTCTGGGCGCTCGGCCTTCTCCGGCTCGCTCACGACCAGCCCGCTCCGACCGCTCGGCCGGGCCCTTGTGGTGTTGCAGATGAGGGATGCATGGCCGGACTGTATGCGCCCCTCCAGGCCCGGAAACAATGCCTGTCGCCAAGCTTTCCGGCTTGACTCATGGTGAAATCGTATTTAACAATTTAATTAAATAACGAACTCATGAAATACAGCCCAAATGACACCCCAAACCGACGAGCTGAGCCGGACCTTCGCCGCGCTCTCCGATCCGACCCGCCGGGCGATCCTGGAACGGCTGGTCGAGGGCGCGGCCACGGTCGGTGAGCTGGCCGAGCCCTTCGCCATCTCGCTGCCGGCGGTGTCGCGCCACCTCAAGGTGCTGGAGGGTGCCGGGCTGATCGTCCGCGAGACCGACGCGCAGTGGCGGCGCTGCCATCTGCAGGCCGCACCCTTGCGGGATGTGGCGAATTGGATCGAGCACTACCGCACATTCTGGGAAGCCCGCTTCGACGCGCTCGCCCGCTATCTCGACAGACAACAAAAAAGGGAGAACAAGGATGCCGCCCACAAACCAAAGCCCGACAAACCAAAGCCAGACGAACCCGGTGCACAGTGACGCCGCCCCAGTCGACCCTGCTGGGGCCGCGGCAGGCGAGACCCCACAGGTTCTGCGCCTGACCCGCCGCTTGGCCGCGCCGCGCGAGGCGGTGTTCCGCGCCTTCACCGAGCCGGAGGCCATGGTGCAGTGGTGGGGTCCGGAAGGCATGGACGTACCGGAGATCCGCATGGATGTCCGTGTCGGAGGCGGCTGGCGCACCTGCATGCGCTCGCCCGCAGGCGATCTGCACTGCGTTGCCGGCGTCTACCGGGAGATCAGCCCGCCGGAGCGCCTGGTCATGACCTGGGCCTGGGAAGGCGACGATGGGCCCGGCCGCGAGACCCTGGTCACCCTCGAGTTTCACGATCGGGACGGCGAGACCGAGCTGGTCCTGATCCACGAGAACTTGGCCAGCGTCGAGGCCGCCGAGAAGCATCAAATGGGCTGGACGAGCAGCTTCAACTGCCTGGCCCAGTATCTTGCCGAGAACGGAGAACAGGCATGACAGCGCAGATCAAGGGCGGCTGCCAATGCGGTGCCCTGCGCTACGAATGCACGGCCGAGCCGGCGGTCGCCGTGCAATGCCATTGTCGACAATGCCAGAAGGCGACCGGCACCGGCAGCGCACCGCTGCTGGCCGTCCCCAAGGAGGCCCTCACGATCACCGGCGAAGTTCGGTACTTCGACAGCAGGGCCGACAGCGGCAACGACGTGAGCCGCGGCTTCTGTCCGACCTGCGGCGGGCGCCTGTTTGGCCTGACCTCGGGCATGCCGGACCTGATGGCGATCGCGGTCGGCAGCCTGGACGACGCGAGCTGGTTCAAGCCCGCCATGACCGTCTTCACCGCGGCAGCCCAGCCCTGGTCGGCAATCGACGATCACATCCCGGGGTTCCCGGCCATGCCGCCGATGGCAGACGCACCGTCATAGCCGCGCCGCCGGCAGGCAAGCAAGGCGGCTGGACGAACCGCGTCAATTGCCTCACACAGTATCTGGCGAGAACGTACGTTCGACAGGCCTGATACCGGAGGTGAGGCATGGCGCTGAAACTCTACGGCTTCCCGCTCTCCACTTATGTGCGCACGGCGCGCATGGCCTGCGTCGAGAAGGGCGTGATCTACGAGCTGGAGCCGTTGAGTCCGGCCGAATGCCAGGCACGCCGCCTGCATCCCTTCGGCAAGATCCCGGTCATGGAGCACGATGGCTTGCGCCTCTTCGAGACCAGCGCGATCGTGCGCTACATCGACGCCAGCTTCGACGGCCCGCCGCTGCAACCCGACGGAAGGATCGAGCAGGCCCGGATGGAGCAGTGGATCAGCGCAATCGGCGACACGATCTACGATGCCATGATCCGCCGCTGCGTTCTGCAGTACGCCTTTCCGCGGCGCGAGGACGGGCAGCCCGACCGCAAGGTCATCGTACCGGCCCTGAAACAGACCCGTCGGCAACTCGAGGTGCTCGACGAGGCTTACGGCGACCGCTCGTTCCTGGACGGAGATAATCTGTCACTGGCCGATCTGTTTCTAGCGCCGATCCTGTTCTATCTGGCCAGGATCCCACCGGAGGGGCCGGGGCTGCTGGAGGCGGCGCCGAACGTACGTCGGGGCATAGCCGTCATGGAAAACCGCACCAGCTTCGGCGAGACAGTCCCGCCGAGCCCGGAGTAGAGGGCGGCTTTGCCGATGAGCCCCCGGTGAGCAGCTCCGGCAACCGGCCGTCTTTCATGGCCCAAGCGATCGCGTTGGCCGAGGTTGCCGCCGCGCAAGGCGAGGTCCCGGTCGGCGCGCTGCTGGTCGACGGCGCCTCGGGCGAGGTGCTGGCCCAGGCCCACAACCGGGTCGAGCAGCTGTCCGATCCGACGGCGCACGCCGAGCTTCTGGCGATTCGCGAAGCGGCGGCGGCGAGCGGCGCCAAACGCCTGACCGGTGCCGACCTCTATGTGACGCTGGAGCCCTGCCCCATGTGCGCCCAGGCGATCGCCTTCGCCCGCCTGCGCCGCCTCTACTTCGGCGCCTACGACCCCAAGGCCGGCGGCGTCGAGCACGGGCCGCGCATCTTCGAGCAGCCGGGCTGCAACCATCGGCCGGAGGTGATCGGCGGCCTGGAAGAACGTCGCTGCGGCGCTCTGCTGCAGGCCTTCTTCCAGACGCGGCGTTGACCAGACGGTTCGGTCACATCTTCGTCAGCCCGGCCACGTTGCCCTGCAGCGGAGCGGCAAAACGCCCATATTTGAGAGCGTTCGCAGTTCAATGCGTCATAGACTAGAGTCCGCCCTATGAGCGAGATCGAGATCACCGGCTATCATGCCCACGTCTACTACGACGCCGACAGCAAGGAAACGGCGGCGCGGGTCCGCGCGGCCGTCGAGCAGAGCTTCGACGTGCGCATGGGGCGTTGGCACGACAAGCCGATCGGGCCGCATCCCTGTTGGAGCTACCAGATCGCCTTCGAGCCGGCGCTGTTCGGCGAGTTGGTGCCTTGGGTTGCCCTCAACCGTGAAGGCCTCGTGGTCTTCATTCATCCGGAAACCGGCGACGACTTGGCCGATCACGATGAGCGAGCGATCTGGCTTGGCGCCAAGCTGGAGCTCGACCTGGAGAAGCTGAAGTGACACGCACCCTCCGACTAACCGGGCTCCTGCCTCTGCTGTTGATCGTCCTCGGCGCGACGGCTGGGTCGGCTTTGGCCGAGGCGCCGGTCGACCTCGACGCGGAACGCCGAGCGGCACTCGCTGCGCTGCCCGTGATCGGCGGTACCGAACTCGAACCCGGCGACCTGGACGGCAAGGTCGTGGTGCTCACCTTCTTCGCCGCCTGGTGCCCGCCCTGCCACGTCGAGTTCGACCACCTGAACGCGGTCGACGCTGCCTATGGCGACGATGTCGTGATCCTGGCGGTCAACATCTTCGAGGATCACTTCAAGAAGGATCAGGAAGCGCGCCTCGCCGGCTTCCTCGCAAAGAAGGCGCCGAACTTCCGCATTCTGGGCGAGGGCGAGCGGGTCGGCCCGCTATTCAATGAGGTCTCGCGTATCCCCACGCTCTACGTCTTCGGGCGCGACGGCAAAGCTGTCGAGCATTTCATCCACGAGCGCGGCGCCAAGAAGACCCACGCCAGCTTCGAGGACATCGACGTCGCCGTGCGCGCGGCGCTCTAGCTCCGGCTCCGCGATCGATCCCTGGTGATACCCCCGTACGAAGGGGGTCATACGTGAACGGTCATCCCTGATCGACCGGCCGATCTGGCGGCTGTCCGTTGCCCGGAAAAACCCTTTTCGCTGCAGCCAAAGCGAGAATAAACCCCTCGAATTGATGATAAATCCGAAACGAAAGTTTCTTTAGGTACTGGTCGCAAGAGGACAGAAAGTTTAGCCTTAGGGCGCGACAGCCATCAGTTGAAAGGGCCAGGCTCTCGGGGGTGTTCGCGTGACGCAGCACCCGCGCCGGTGGGCCCTTGCTGCCGAGGCCTCTCACTGGACAAGGCGTCCTTTGTGTTCGTTCTGAAGCGCACGCTCGCCGTTTCGATACTGCTCGCGGCCATCGCTCTGCTGGCCGGCTGGTGGAGCTACACGCTCACCCTGCGCAATGCGATCGACCGGCTCTATGGCGAAGCCACTCTGCTGGCCGAACACGCCGGCCGCAGCCTCGAAGCCGTCGACCTGACGCTGAAGAACCTGGTCGAGCAGATCGAGGCCGACTGGCGCGGTGGCCATCGGCCCGATGCGCGCTACCACGAGCGGCTGCGCCACAAGGTGGGCGAAATGCCGCAGGTCACCGGCATGCAAGTGATCGGGGCCGACGGTCGCCTGCTGGCCGATCAACTCGGTAGCGGGCGCGAGGGTCGCGACCTCGCCGAGCGCGCCTACGTTCGCGTCTACCGGGAGGGGCGCCAGCCGCGGCAGATCTTCATCGGCGACCCGGTGCGGGGGCAGATCACCGGTAAAGCCTTCGCGACCGCCAGCTACGCCCTGCTGGCACCGGACAGCAGCTTCGGCGGCGTCGTCGCGGCGACCTTCGATCCTTTTTACTACCGGCGCTTCTATGAGCGCCAGAACCCGCCCGGCCGGCAGCATGACGTCGCGCTGGTCGACGAAAAGGGCGTGATCCTCGCCAGCTCCGCCGACTTCGCCAACAATGTCGGAGTTCCTTCGGAGCAGCCGACCGCCGCCGGCGGCTTCCAGCCCGCGGCCAAGCCGGGCGGCTATCTCAGGCTCACCCTGCCGTCGAGCGGCGCCGTCTACATCGCCTATCTGGTTCGGGTACCGACCTTCGCGTTCTACGCCTTTGTCGGCCTGCCGGAGCGCGACGCGCTAGGCGACTGGCGCAGCCTGGCGTTCGGCCTGGCCGCTGCCTGGCTGTTGGGCACCCTCGGCTTTGCTGCCGCCTTTACCGGGATTTGGCGCCGCGAAACGCAGCGCCGGGCCGCCTTCGCGGCGGAAGAACAGGCACACCAGGAGGCTAAGGACGCACTCGCCAATGCCGAAGCGGCCAACGCCGCCAAGTCGCGCTTCCTGGCACACATCAGCCACGAGCTGCGCACGCCACTGAACGCCATACTCGGCTTCTCCGAAGTGATTCGAGATCGCATGATCGACGGCGACGCCGTGCGCGACAGCGAGTACGCCGCGCTGATCCACAAGAGCGGTAGCCACCTGCTGCAGATCATCAACGACCTGCTCGACCTCTCGCGGATCGAGGCGGGCAAGATGCCGATCAAGCCGGAAAACCTGAATGTTTCGGACCTTTTGGAGAATGCCGGCTTCCTGACCAGCCGCGATTTGACCGACCACGAGGTCGAGTTGACGACCGAGATCCAGGCCGGCTGCCCGCCGCTCTTCGCCGACCAGCGGGTGGCCAAGCAGATGCTGGTCAACCTGCTGTCCAACGCCGTGAAGTTCTCGCCGCGCGGCGGATCCGTGCAGATTTCCGCCGCGCCCTGCGCCGACGGTGGCATCGCCATCACGGTGAGAGATCAGGGCAGCGGCATCCCGGCCGAAAAGCTCCGGTCCCTCTACGAGCCCTTCGGCCTGGCCGGTGGCGAGATCGCCGGGCACGGCCAGGGAACCGGCCTTGGCCTGCCTCTGGTCAAGTCGCTGATCGAGCTGCACGGCGGCAGCATCGCGGTGGACAGCATCGAAGACGAGGGCACGACGGTCACCCTCACCTTTCCGCCCGCCCCGGGCGAGCAGGTGAACCAACGATCCGCAGGGCCGGCGCCTCTCGCGGACGTGCGGCGCGCCGGGGAGTAACGCCAAGCCGCGCGTTCGCGGTGGCTCCCGGCTAGACCTCTTGGCAAGATAAGCCATGGACAGCCTGCTCGTCGTCGTCTCGCTGATGCTGGCCGCGGCGATCGGTTTTACCGCGCAACAGGCCAGCCTCTGCACGGTGCGCGCGGTGGCCGAGGTGCTGTCGACCCGGCGCGGCCTGATGCTGCTCAGCTTCGTCAAGACTGTTCTCTGGGTCTTCGTCCTGACCCAGCTGTTGCTTTTGCTCTGGCCGGGCGCCGTGCGGCCGGCAACCGGCTGGAGCCTCTCGCCGCAGGCCGTCGCGGGCGGCGTCATCTTCGGCTTGGGCGCGGCGGTCAACGGCGGCTGTTCCGTCACCGTCATCAGCAAGCTGGCGAACGGCCGGCTGGCCATGCTGGCGAACCTCCTGGGCCTGATCATGGGGCTCTTCGCCACCCTGTTTCTGACGCGGGAAATCACGGCAGCCGCGCCGCAGGAGGCGCCGAGATTGGCCGCCGGTTTCGAGCCCTGGCTCCTGGCGGCGACGGCCGGGCTCGGGCTCTGGGCCCTTTGGGAGGTTCAGCGGCTCTGGCGCAGCCGGGCCCGCGAGCTGACCTGGCGCGCCCGCGTGACGGCCGAGAGCTACCGCCTTTCGACCGCCGCGGCGCTCCTGGGGATCAGCAACGCGCTTCTCTATGCGCTGAACGGCGCCTGGGCTTATACCGGCACTCTTGGCCAGTTCACCAAGGCATCCATAGGAGAAGCCAGCAGCCCGGTGCCGATCCTCTGGGGCCTCCTCGCCGCGCTGATTGCCGGCGCCGCGCTCTCCGGCTGGCACCGTAAGACGCTAAGCCTGCGGCTCGGCGGCTGGCGGGACTGGAGCCGGCACTTCGCCGGCGGCATCCTGATGGGCGCCGGCGCGGCCATGATCCCCGGCGGCAACGACGTGCTGCTGCTGCACGGCATCCCCAACCTCTCGGCTCACGCGCTACCAGCCTTCGCCGGCATCGTCATCGGCATCGCCGTGGCGCTGATCCTTGGACGGCGCATGACCGGCATTGCCCTCACCATCGACTGCAGCGGCGACCTCTGCGCCGTGGACCAGATCACGCGGGAACCACGCGGAAAGGCGTCGTGATAGGCGAAGCTCAGCGGCGCCGGATCGCGCGCCAGCCGATATCACGGCGGCAGAAGCCGTCCGGCCAATCGATCAGGTCGACCGCCCGGTAGGCGCGGTCCTGTGCTTCGGCCACGTCGGTGCCCAGAGCCGTCACGCCGAGCACGCGGCCGCCGTTGGCGAGCCAAGCGCCGTCCTCGCCGCGCTTGGTGCCGGCGTGGAAGACCGTGACTTCGTCCAGATCCGCAGCCGCCTCCAGCCCTCCGATGGTCGTGCCCTTCTGGTAGGCGCCGGGATAGCCCTTGGCGGCCATGACCACGACCAGAGCGGTCTCCGGATACCAGCGCAGGTCGAAGCTGGCGAGCTCGCCGTCGCTGCAGGCGATCAGCGCCGGCAGGATGTCGGACTTGAGGCGCATCATCAGCACCTGGCACTCCGGGTCGCCGAAGCGCACGTTGTATTCGATCAGCTGCGGGCCCTCGGCGGTGATCATCAAGCCGGCATAGAGCACGCCCTTGTAGGGCCGATCCTCGGCGGCCATGGCGACGACCGTCGGCCGGATGATCTCGGCCATGATGCGCTCGGCCAGGGCCTCGTCGACGACCGGTGCCGGCGAGTAGGCGCCCATGCCGCCGGTGTTGGGACCGCTGTCGCCCTCGCCGACCTGCTTGTGGTCCTGCGCCGGGGCGAGCGGCAGGGCGCTCTCGCCGTCGACCAGGGCGAAGAAGCTGGCCTCCTCGCCCTCTAGGCAATCCTCGATCACCAGCTCCGCGCCGGCTTCGCCGAACGCACTGTCCAGCAGGGCTGCGTCAACCGCGGCCAGGGCTTCGTCGAGACTGCGCGCCACCGTCACGCCCTTGCCGGCGGCCAGTCCGTCGGCCTTGATCACAATTGGCGCGCCGCGCTCGCGGACGTAGGCCTTGGCCGGCTCCGCCTCCGTGAAGCGGCGGTAGGCGGCGGTCGGAATGCCGTACTTGGCGCAGAGGTCCTTGGTGAAGCCCTTGGAGCCCTCCAGCGCCGCCGCAGCCGCGCTGGGTCCGAAGGCCTTGATGCCGGCGGCAGTCAAACGGTCGACCAGCCCGGCGACCAGCGGCGCCTCCGGTCCGACCACCACGAAGTCGATGGATTCGTCGACGCAGAGACGGAGCAGACCGTCGATATCCTCGGCGGCCACCGGCAGGCAGATCGCCTCCTGGGCGATCCCGGCATTGCCCGGGGCGCAGAACAGGGCATCGCACAGCGGCGAGGCGGCGAGCGCCCAACAAAGCGCATGCTCGCGCCCACCGGAACCGACGACCAGAATTCGCATGGCGGCGAACATAAACCCAAGCCCGCCGAGTCGGAAACCGCCAAGCGGCACCGACTGTCAGTAGTCTTGCCGCGCGGAGCCGAAATTTGCTGGCGACTCGCAACAGCCATGGCAAAGTCACGCATTGTCGAAGCCACGACTTAGGCCAAGGAGATTGACGCCTTTGAATCGCACAACGCGGCTCATGCTTCGACAGGCTCAGCATGTGGTCCTCACCCTGAGCCTGTCGAGTCGACAGAGGTGGCTGGAGACCACCAAAGGCGAGGACCGGCGGGCAGTATGCGGCTACCAGAGGGTCCGATGAAGACGGAACGCCTCAGCCTTGCCCAGGCTCGGCGCATCGCGCTGGCCGCCCAGGGTTTCGGACGAAAAAATGGCGTCGGCCCCGCCGGTTGGCGTCGTATGCGCTGCGCCATCGAGCAGATGGGCTTGTTGCAGATCGATTCGGTGAACGTGCTAGCCCGCTCGCACTACCTGCCGGTTTTCTCCCGGGTCGGCGCTTACGATCAGGCGCGGCTCGACCTCAAGACCTTCCATCCGCGCCGCCGCGCGCTCTTTGAGTATTGGGCGCACGAGGCTTCGCTGCTGCCGTTTTCGACCCAGCCGCTGCTGCGCTGGCGCATGGCGCAGGCGGCGAAGGGCCAGGGCATCTACCAGGGCTATGCGACCTTCGCCCGCGAGCGTAAGGACTACATCCGCGAGGTGCTGGCCGAGATCGAGGACCGCGGCGCGCTGGCCGCCCGCGAGCTCAGCGATCCCGGTACCCGCAGCAAAGGGATGTGGGCGCGCAACAAGGGCAAGACGGCGCTGGAGTTTCTTTTCTGGTCGGGCCGGGTGACGGCGGCGACGCGGCGCAATTTCGAGCGCGTCTACGACCTGACCGAACGGGTCATCCCGGCCGACATCATGGCCCTGCCGACGCCCGAGGAGGACGAAGCGCAACGAGAGCTGCTGAGGATCGCCGCCCGGGCGCATGGCGTCGCCACCGAGAGCGATTTGCGCGACTACTTCCGCCTGCCGGCGACGGCGAGCAAACGGCGCCTGCAGGAATTGGTCGAGGCCGGCGATCTGCTGCCGGCCGAGGTCGAGGGCTGGCGCCAAGCGGCCTACCTCGCGCCCGAGGCAAAGCTGCCGCGCTGGGTGCGCGGCGCAGCGCTGCTCTCGCCCTTCGATCCCTTGATCTGGGAAAGGGCACGCACCGAGCGGCTGTTCGGCTTCCACTACCGGCTGGAGATCTATACGCCGGCGCCGAAGCGCAAGCACGGCTACTACGTGCTGCCCTTCCTGCTCGACGAGCGGCTGGTCGCCCGCGTCGACCTCAAGGCCGACCGCGCCGCCGCCACCCTGCGCGCGCTCGCCATCCACAGCGAGCCGGAGATAGATGAGCAGGAGGTGGCCGCCGCCTTGGCGCCGGAGCTGCGGCGCATGGCCGACTGGCTGGGCCTGGAGCGCGTCTCGATCGGCCGCCGCGGCGACCTCGGCCCGGCGTTGCGGCGTCAGATGAAAGGGTTGCGTTAGGAAAAGCGCTTAGAAGAAGGTCGGGACGGTCTTGGCCGCCGGCTTGGGATCGGGGCCATCCTTCGGGTCCTTGGCGTGAAGGTAGTAGCTACCGTTCTTCCGGACCTTGCCTTCCTTCATCAGGATGCCGAGAATCGACCAGGCCAGCATGTTCTTGTGATTGCCGTTCTGGTCGGACCGCAGGCCCAGGGCATGGCTGATCTCCGCGTTGGTCAGGCCGCCGGAGGAGCGGTAGAGGAGGTTCAGGATCGCCGACTTGATCAGCGAAACCCCCTGCTGCGCCTGCTCGCTGTTGGTGTCGAGGCGCTCGGGCGCCGCGGCTGTTTTCGCCAGTGCCATGTCGGAGATCGTTCCCGCCGGTCCGTGGAACTCGTTGCTCCCCTTGTAGCAGAAAAGGGCAAATGACCGATTACTCGACAAGGTTAACGGCCGAACCGGAAAGCGGCAGCAACCTGCCGGTTTTCGCGGTTTCCGAGCTGTCGCCGATGCTGCTACTCAGCAGGGCTACAGGGCGCCATCGCTTGGCGTGACGATCAGTGGCGCGGCTCGGAAGATGTGCAGGGAATCCAGAAGCAGTTTCGGAAGCTTCCCGTGTTTTGAGAGGTCTATCTCCGGCGTTACCGGATTCCGACGCCTGAGTGTAACGATGGCCACGGCTTTACCCAAGCGGTCCACGCGATAGACATGGGACTGGATCTCTAGATCGAACAGATCCCCGAGACGCGATCTATGCGGATTGAATTGATCGTCGGGCAGCCGCGCAGCCACGATCTTCGCCGCCGTCTCCGCCAGCTCAACACTCTCATAGCTGAGGGCCACGACAAAGACCTCGTCATCACCGTCTTGCCGGTCGGCCATGGCACCCCAACGGTAGGGTGGCAGGCCCGGCTTTAGCTGGTCTCGAAGCCAGACCGCGAAGTCGGTCTTTTGTTTGGCCGACACGTAGGGGCCGACCAGCGGCACGGTCGAGTTCTCGACTGTGAAGACATAGTTGAAGATCACGCATTGAATAAGAGCGCCGTTGAACAGGTCACCGTCTGTCAAGGCCAACGCCAGGGCCTTGACATCGAAGTCGTCAGCGAGGGAGTCGATGTCCTCGGCCTCCGCCTTGAGAACGAACTCAACGGCTCCGGGAAACGGGCTATGCAGTACGGTATCGCGGCTCGCTCCGACTTCGGTTGCCGGTTCTAGCAGCCTAGTGAGATAGTCAAAGGATGGCCCGCCTAGCGCTTGCACTGCCGCGGGGCTTTCCTCACCGGCCGTGTCGTGCTCGCGTCGCTTCCATAGCGCCGAACTATCGTCCCCCGAACGGACGAAGCCGCGTGCCGATAGCGCAGCGCCAAGGATGTCGGCGCTCGCCAGCCTTTCGTCCCCGCCATAGGCGATAAGAGGAGACTTTTCGATGTCAAACGTCGTTTCCGACGTTTCCGACGTTAGCGGTCCGCCGACTGCTATGGCGCGGTCGATCGAGAGAACGGTCGGCAGACCATTTTCACTCTTGCCGCAATGCGCCGTCAGGCGCTCGGCAATGTCGTCGGGAACATAGAACGGCAGGTCGAAAGGATTCACCAGGAAACGCGTCATGACCTGGCCCCACCGGTTGATCGCGGCGAATTCAGGCCGCTCGGTCCGGCCCGGACTGAGCGGAGCCTCAACCCCATAGATCTCCCGCAGCGCCTTGACATCCATGTAGCTTACAACCGGGTGCAGGCCGCGAAACGGCCCAATGTCGGGGATTACGGCCAACATCCCAAGCATCTCTTGCCGCTGCTGGCTCTGCGTCTCGGATGCGATAGCGCCTGGCCCGAACAACAGTGCCAACGCGGCAACAAAAGTAACGACGATCAACCTTCTACCGATCATGCCTCGAAATTTCCTAACACCATCAATCAGTTCCACGTCGTTCCAGCATGCAGTATAGCATGTTGACGGTTCGTTTGCTCTCGGAATGGTTGCCGCCATGATGGTGTTCTTGCCTTCAAGCCTCGGGATGCGAGAATCGGATCTCGACTCGGCGTGCCCTCGGGTATGAGCGCCGCTGTGAGCCGAACGAAGGATGTTTACCCTGGCCATGACCGACACGCCTTCCCATCTGATCGCCGAACAGGGAAGCGGCAGCAATCTGCCGGTTTTCGCGGTTTCCGAGCTGTCGCAGCTGGTCAAGCGCACCATCGAAGGACAGTTCGAGCGGGTCCGCGTGCGCGGCGAGATCTCCGGCTTCAAGCGGGCGGCCTCCGGCCATCTCTATCTGGCGCTGAAGGACGAGCAGGCGGTGATCGACGCGGTCTGCTGGCGCGGCGTCGCGGGACGCCTGGCGCTCAAGCCTGAGGACGGCATGGAGGTGGTCGCCACCGGGCGCCTCACCACCTATCCGGCGCGCTCCAAGTACCAGCTCGTCGTCGAGTCACTGGAGCTGGCCGGCGAGGGCGCCCTGCTCAAGCTGCTGGAAGACCGGCGCAAGAAACTGGCCGCCGAGGGCCTGTTCGAGGCCGAGCGCAAGCGGCCCCTGCCTTTCCTGCCGGCGGTGATCGGCGTGGTCACCTCGCCCACCGGCGCGGTGATCCGCGATATCCTGCACCGTCTGTCCGACCGCTTCCCGCGCCGCGTGCTGCTCTGGCCCGTGCGGGTGCAGGGTGAGGGCGCGGCCGAGCAGGTCGCCGCCGCTATCGCCGGTTTCAACCGCCTGCAGTCGGGCGGCGCGGTGCCCAGGCCTGATCTGCTGATCGTCGCGCGCGGCGGCGGCAGCCTGGAGGACCTCTGGTCCTTCAACGAGGAGGTCGTGGTGCGCGCCGCCGCGGCCTCGGAGATCCCGCTGATCTCAGCCGTCGGCCACGAGACCGATACCACCCTGATCGACTACGCCGCCGACCGGCGCGCGCCGACCCCGACCGCGGCGGCCGAGATGGCCGTGCCGGTGCGTGGCGAGCTGCTGACCGACTTGGCCGATCTGTCCCACCGCCTGACCGCGGCAGCCAGCCGAATGGTGACCGCGCGGCGTACGCTGGTCGAGGGCCTAGGCCGCGGCCTGCCCGAGCCCAAACGGCTGCTCGAAACCAAGATGCAGAGCCTGGACGAGCGCGGCGAGCGGCTACGGATCGCCTTGCGCGCCAGCCTGCGCGAGCGCGCGGCGACCTTGCGCAACACGGCGGCGCTGTTGCCCCATCCCCAACATCAGCTGGCCCGCGCCAAAGAGCGCCTCGGCGTGCAGCACGACAACCTGCGCCGCCTGGGGCCGGCGGTGATCGAACGGGCGCGCCGCGATTTCGCGCAGCTCGACGCGCCGCGCCGGCTGGCCCGCGCGGGAGCGCTGCGCCTGGAGGATGCGACACGCAAGCTGGACGCGCTGGGCCGCCTGCTCGACAGCGTCTCCTACCGCAAGGTGCTGCAGCGCGGCTTCGCCGTAGTGCGCGGGCCCGATGGCGTGATCACGGGTGCCCAGGGCGTCACCGGCAGCCTGCCGCTCGATATCGAGTTCGCCGATGGGCATGCCGCCGCCGTCGGCGCCGGACCTCCGACAAAATCGCTCAAGCGCCGCGCCGCCAAGCAGCCGCCCAAGAGCAAAAGCGACGATCCGCAAGGCAGTCTGCTGTGAGCCGGCCCGTGCTCCGCGCGCTGCTGCTCGCTCTCGCGCTCTGCCAGCCAACGGCGGCCGTTGCCGGGACGCTCGACCTCGAAGGTTCGCTCACCCAGGGCGGACTGGTTTTCGGCACGGCGACGCCCGGGACCGAGCTGTCGCTGGACGGGCAGGCCGTGCGCATCGCCCCCGATGGACGCTTCGTCATCGGCTTCGGGCGCGACCATGGCCCAGAGGCAACCCTGGAGGCACGCTTTCCCGACGGCGAGGTCACCCGCCGGCCGCTGGCCATCGCCAAGCGCGACTACCAGATCCAACGCATCGACGGCTTGCCCTCCAACATGGTGACGCCGCCGGAGGACGTGCTGGCACGCATCCGCGAAGAGGCCGCGCGCGTCGCTGCGGCGCGCGCCGTGGACCGGGCCGAGGCGCTCTTCGAAAGCGGCTTCTTCTGGCCGGTCGAAGGCATCGTGACCGGCATCTACGGCAGCCAGCGTATCCTGAACGGCGAGCCGCGCCGGCCGCACTTCGGCATCGACATCGCCGCGCCTGAAGGCACGCCGGTCACCGCGCCGGCCGACGGCGTGATCGCGCTGGCCGAGACCGATCTCTACTTCACCGGCGGCACCTTGATCATCGATCACGGGCACGGCCTGAGCTCGGCCCTGCTGCACATGAAGGAGCTCTGGGTCGCGCCCGGCGAGCGCGTCACCAAGGGCCAGGCAGTCGGCAGCGTCGGCTCGACCGGCCGCTCCACCGGCCCGCACCTGGACTGGCGCATCAACTGGTTCAAAGAACGCCTCGACCCCGCCCTCCTAGTTCCGCCGATGCCGGCACCGAAGGAAGGAACGGCGACGGCAGACTGACCTTTTCCTTAACGGCGTTACAGCAGGCGCCGCAGCCGCGGCCCAACCTCCTCGAAGCCGTTGCGGCAGTAGAAAGCGACCGTGCGGTTCCAGCGCGGCTGATCGGGTGCGCCGACCTCAAGCCGCGGCCAACCGCGCGCCCGCGCGAAATCCTCCGCCGCCGCGATCAGCTTGGCCCCCAAGCCGGAAGTCCGTTGCGCGGGCACGATATAGAGCTCTGTGATCTCGCCGAAGGCGCCGCCGGCATAGACCGCCGCACACTCGTTCAACATGAGAACGCCGACCGCCTCGCCGCCATCCGTCTCGGCGATCAGCGCCCAAACTCGGCCGTCGCTTTCGAGCAGCCGTCGCGCCGTCGTGGTGACCTCATCGACTTCGAGCGTACATTCGCCGAACTGATCTGAGCCGGGCGGATCGAGCTCCGACAGCAACGCATGGATCAGGCCGCCAACAGTCTCGGCGTCCGCGCTTTGCGCTTGGCGGATTTTCATCGCAGCAATCTTCCCTAACCTCACGGCCAATGCAGCGCGCAGGTGATCTAGGCACCCTGGTGGCCGTTGCTCATCACCGGCCCGAAGCCGCGTGCCGCATAGGCTTCCTTCGGCCAGCGGCGGTGCAGCCAGAACCAGTCCTGCGGCCTGTCTCGGATCCAGTCCTCCAGCAGGCCGTTGATCCGCGTCGTCAAAGCAAGCACGTCGGCCTCGCGATCACCGCTGTCCGGCAAATCGAGCGGCGGGTAGCAAGTCAGTTTGAAACGGGCGCCGCCAAGCCGCTCCAGGCGCGCCGGGATCACCGGGCAGCCGAGCCGCAGGGCGAGCTGGGCCGGCGTTGGCGCGGTCATGGCCTCGATCCCGAAGAAAGGCACCGCTACGCCGTTGTTCAGCTTCTGATCGCACAACATGCCGACCGGGCCGCCAGCCCGCAGGGCGGCGACGATCTGCTTGGCCCCGCTCGGGCCTTTGGCGATGCGGCGGCCGCCAGCGATGTTGCGCAGGCGATCCAGCATGCCGCGCACCAGGGGATTCTTGGGTTCGCGCATGACGCTGGTGGAGGCGCCGTCGAAAACCAGGGCAAGGGCGACGCTCAGGATCTCCCAATTGGCGATGTGGCCGGACACGATGATCCCACCGGTCTCCGAGCCCTTGATGCGCAGGGCGTACTCGGCATCGACCATCTCGACCCGCCCGCTCTCCGGCGCGACGATCTCCGCCAGATGCGGGAACTCGCCGAACACGCGGCCCAGGTTCTCCCACATGCCTCGGGTAATGCGGCGGATCTCCGCTTCGGTGATGTCGGGGTAGACCAGCTTCAGGTTGGCGACGGCCCGTCCGGCCACCGACAGGCGCGGCCCGAGCGTACGGCCGAGAAAGCCGCCCAGCGCCGAGGCCCAATCGAGCGGCAGCAACCGGACAAAGGTCAGGCAACAGTAAAACGCGGCCGCCTCGAGCGGCCACTTCACGCGACGCTGCAGGAATCCGTTGCGACCGGATTTAGCCATCGGCTTCCGGCTGCTCCGGTCGGCGCTCCAACAGCGGCGCCAGAAGAGCGGCAAGCGCTGCCTCGTCCTGCCAGGCGATCTCGACCGGAAGCACAGCAACCTGTTCGCGCAAGCTCTCTGGCAGGCGCACTGCATCCTTCTCCGTGGTGATCGGCAAGGCCTTCAGGCGGGCGGCTTCGGCGAGTAGACCGTCGACCTCTGTCACGGTGTATGGGTGGTGATCTGGAAAGGCGCGGCAAACCGCCAACTCGGCTCCCAGGCCGGCCAAGCTGTCGAAGAACTTCTCTGGCCGCCCAATGCCGGCGAAGGCGAAGACCTTGCGCCCGGCGAAGGCATCCTGGTCGCCCGCCGGAACCAGCCCGGCCCGCAAGACCGGACCGGCGGCGCTGAGGCGATCGGACAAGCCCGTCGCGTCGGCGCCCAGTAGGACCGTCGCATCGGCCCGTGCCAAACCCCGTGCGATCGTCTCACGCAACGGCCCGGCGGGGATCAGCCGCCCGTTGCCGAAGCCGAAGCCGCCATCGACCACCAGTAATGAGAGGTCCTTGGCGAGAGTCGGGTTCTGAAAGCCGTCGTCGAGGATCAGGAGCTGCGCCCCCTCGGCCAGCGCCGCCTCAGCGCCGGCCGGCCGGTCGCGCGATACCCAAGTCGGCGCCTGCCGTGCCAACAAGAGCGCTTCGTCACCCACGACGACAGCATCGTGCCAGTCCGGATCGACGCGCAGCGGCCCGGCGGCAGCGCCGCCGTAGCCCCGAGTCAAAATGTGTACGCTGAGATCGTGTGCGGCGAGCGCGCGGATCAAGGCCAAAACCACAGGGGTTTTGCCCGCGCCGCCGGCCACCAGGTTGCCGACGCAGATGGTCGGTATCGGCAACACGCGCGGCCGGATCATTGCCCGGCGCAAGCGGCCGGCAAGATCGAAGGCTGTACCCAGCGGACTTAGCAAGCCGGACAACAAGCCGGCCGTAGGTCGCTGTGCGCGCGCCGATCCGGCCCAGAAGTCAGGCGCCCGCATGGCGGATCTTCCGCGATCCGGTCGCGACAGCGTCTGGGGCATCGGACGTCGGCTTGGGGTCCGGGAGGGGCGCGGGCTCGACCGTCGGCTGACCGGAGCGCCGGTCGGCCTCGGCGGTGAGCTGGTTGAGCTGTCGTTCGAGATCCTGGCGCAGCGCTTCCAGCTCCTCCTTGCCGGCCCGGCGCGGCACCATGATCGGCTCGCCGAAAAGGATGACGCCGCGGCCGAACGGCTTGATGAAGCAGAAGCGGTCCCAGGTCTTGAGAAAGTTGCAGCGCGTGCCGGAGGCGCTGATCGGCAGGATCGGCACCTGGGCGAGCTGGGCCGCCTTGATGGCGCCGGGCTTGGCCCGCATGCGCGGCCCGCGCGGCCCGTCCGGCGTGATCCCGACTGACTCGCCGCGAGCCAGCACCTGCTGCATGCTACGCATGGCCGAGGCCCCACCGCGCCGGCTCGAGCCGGCGATGGTACGGAAGCCGAGCCGCTCGATGCCGCGGGCGATGAGCACGCCGTCGCTATGGCCGGAGATCAGCATGTGAAAGCGGCTGGGCTCGCCGTGCCAGGCCGACCGCATGGTGCCGAAACGGCCGTGCCAGAAGCAGGCGATGAAAGGCTGGCCGCTGGTAACGATCGCCTCGGCAGCGGGCGTCCGCTCGATCTTCCAGGGCATGGTGTGGCGCGCGAGCCGTATGAGGCTTGCCGCCATCCAGGCCACGGTGACCTGCCCGGGCCGAGACCTGCCAATCGACTTCAGCAAACCCATCAGGCTCTGACCCTGGCTCCTTCGCCTACCGCCGCGGCCGGGGTCTCCTGAGACGACGCCCCCACATCCTCGCCAACGAACTGCAGGGCGTAGAGCCGCGCATAGGCACCGCCCCGCGCTAGCAGCTCGCGATGGCTGCCGCGCTCAATCACCCGGCCTTCCTCCAGGACATAGATGATATCGGCGTCGGCCACTGTCGAGAGCCGATGCGCGATCACCAGGGTGGTGCGCCCGGCCATCAGGGTCTTAAGTGCGCTCTGCACGTGGCGCTCGGACTCGGTGTCGAGCGAGGAGGTGGCCTCGTCGAGCAGCAGGATCGGTGCGTTCTTGAGCATGGCCCGGGCGATCGCGATACGCTGGCGCTGCCCGCCCGAGAGCTTGACCCCGCGCGGCCCGACGTGGGTGTCGTAGCCATCCGGCAGCTCGGCAATGAAGTCGTGGGCGCCGGCGTGGCGCGCCGCAGCCTCCAGCTCCTCGGCGCTGGCGCTCGGCCGGCCATAGGCGATGTTGGCGCGGATGGTGTCGTCGAACAGCAGGATCTCCTGGCTGACCAGGGCGATCTGGGAGCGCAGGCTCTCGAAGGTTACGTCGCGCACGTCCTGGCCGTCGATGGTGACCCGGCCCTGCGCCACGTCGTAGAAGCGCGGCAGTAGGTTGAGGACAGTCGTCTTGCCGGCGCCCGACGGACCGACCAGGGCCACCGTCGTGCCGCCCGGCGCCTCCAGGTCGATCTCTTTCAGGGCGGCTTTGTTTTCGTCGTAGGCAAAGCCGACATCCTCGAAGCGGACCGTCCCCTCGCTCACCTGCAGGCGACGGGCATCCGGCTTCTCGAGGATCGTCGGCGGACGGTCGAGCAGGCTGAAGACCCGCGCCGCGGCGGCCAGGCCTTCCTGCATCTTGGCGTTCAGCTTGGCCAGGCGCTTCAGCGGCTCGTAGGCCAACAGCAGGGCGAAGATGAAGGCGAAGAAGGTGCCCGGATCCTTGGCGCCGGAGATCACCTGGCTGCCGCCGTAGAAGATCACCGCAACGATCGCCAGGCCGCCGAGGAACTCCATGATCGGCGCCAGGGCGCCGCGGATCTTGGCCGCCTTGTAGTGCAGCCCGAAGACCTCGTCGATCGCGCCACGCGCCCGCAGCTCCTCGTAGCGCTCCATGCCATAGGCCTTGACGTGTCGGAAGCCCTGGAAGACTTCGTCGAGCAGGGTGGTCAGGCGGCCGACCTGAACCTGGGTGACGCCCGAGACTTTGCGCATGCGCCGGCCGATGCGAACGATCGGCCAGATTGCCGTGGGAAAACCGAAGAAAGCCACCAGGGCGAAGACCCAGTCCTCGTAGAACATGACCCCGATCAGGGCGATCAGGGTGAGCGAGTCCTTGCCGATGGCGGTCAGGGTCTCGACCACGCCGTTGCGCAGCAGGTTCACGTCGTTGATGAAGCGCGAGATCAGGATGCCGGGCGAAGTCTTGTGGAAGAAGGCCAGGTCGGCGCCCATCAGACGGGCAAACATCTGGTCCTGCATGTCGGCGATGATGCGGTTGCCGACATAGGACATCAGCACCGCCTGGAAATAGGTGGCGAAGCCCTTGGCCACAAAGACCAGCAGGGTGGCGATCCCGATCGGCCAGAGCATGGACTGGTCCTTGGCGACGAAGACCTCGTTGATGATCGGCTTGATCAGCTGGGTGAAGGCCGCAATGCTGGCCGCGACGATACCCATGCAGATCAGCGCAATGACGAATCGCCCGGTATAGGGGCGCACGTAATCGCGCAGCACTCGCTTGGCGAGCACGCCGGTGGATTCGTTCGGCCGGATATCGCTTTCTTTCGTTTCGGACAAAAGGCTTACGGCCCCTTCGGTCAGTCGGGCGGAGGATATCACCACCGCCCAGCGCACGGCTAGCCGCCCCCAAACCCCCGTTTGAAGGCGGCTAAAGGACGGACAGGCTGGGGCGCGACTTAGCCGAAGGGGGCCAGATTGGCAAGAAACTGTTCGGCGCAGCGGCGCCAGGAGAAGCCGAGCGCGTAGTCCCGGTAGTTCGCGCGCGGGATCTGCAGGACGGAACAGACCCCTCAGAGCCATTCAACAATAGTTAGCGCCAGAAATAAGAAAGAAATACACAATCTGCGAATTGGGACTACAAATTCATGGAAGTGTAACTTAAATCAAACAAAAATTCCGGTGTGCTGCGCAGATACACGATTTCGTCAGTATTGAAGCCGTCATAAATGCATGAACAGCTGCCCCCGGTCGGGCGCCGATCTCTGCGGATTATCCTCAATCCGGCCGCCGGACGGCGCCAACGGCAGCGCCTGCAGGACACTCTGGAGGCCCTGGGCGCGCTCGACTGCACTTTCGAGGTGTGGGAAACCGATGGGCCGGGTGCGGCGACAAAGCTGGCGCAGCGGGCTATGGAGGCGGACTGCGACCTGCTGGTCGCGGCCGGCGGCGACGGCACCGTGAACGAGGTGATCAACGGCCTGCAGACGGCCAGCGGCCCGCCGCCGTCGCTCGCCCTGCTCCCGCTCGGCACCGCGAACGTGCTGGCGGCCGAAATCGGCCTCGACCCGGCGCCGCAGACGATCGCCGCGACCATCGCCGGCGGAGTGGCCGCACCGACCTCACTCGGCAGCGCTGACTGCCAGATCGACGGCGAGACGCACGAGCGGGTCTTTGTCATGATGGCCGGCGCCGGCTTCGACGCCCATGTGGTGGAGGCGGTGAACCTGGCGGTGAAGCGCGCTATCGGCAAAGGCGCCTACGTTCTGGAAAGCCTGCGCCAGATGGCGGTCTTTCCCTTCGCGCCCTACGAGGTGACGGTCGACGGCAAGCCTTACAGCGCAGCATCGGTGGTGGTCGCCAACGGCCGGCACTACGGCGGCCGCTATCTGGTCGCGCCCGAGGCGCGGCTCGGCGCTCCCGACTTCCAGGTCTGCTTGTTCGAACGCCCCGGCCGCATCAACGCGGCACGCTACGCCCTGGCGCTGCTGTCGGGGCGCCTGCCGGAGCTCCCGGACGTACGTCTGCTGTCGGGACGCGAGATCCGCATTTCGCGTCGTACCGGCGAGCCGCTGCAGGGCGACGGCGACGTGATCGGCCGCCTGCCGGTCACCATCACGGCCCTGCCGGATGCCCTACAGCTGGTGATGCCGCCGGCGTAGAACCAAGCTGCGACAGAATGGGAGGATCAACGCTAAGCGTCGGCCCTGTCGGCGTGCTCAGCCGACTTGACGGCCATGCGCTCGACGATCTCTTCCTTGATCTCCCGTTCGATCCGCTCCCTCTCCTCGGGGGGCAGAGCTGCCAGCTCTTCCTTGGTCAGGCCCTTCTCCCGCAGGATGGCCTCGTAGTAGCGCTCTTCCGGCGTCATCTCCATGTACTCGAGGAACTTCTTGACCGGATCGGAAGCATCGGACTCGGCGCTTTCGGAGGCCTGCGGCTCATCGGCCGACTCGTCGACTTGCCCGGTGGACTCCCGGACGGACTCCTCAGCGGATTGGGCGAACTGCTGGGCGGTGACGACCGTCTGCGCCTGGGCCGATTTCTGCAGTGCCTCGAGGGACCGTCCATCGCTCCCAACCGGGATGCCCTGGCGCTCGTAGTAGCCTAGCCGGTCGGTCGCGTCGAACTGGCTCTGGGTCATGGCGGTGGCAGATTTTTCCACCCGGCCGCCCAATTGCTCGGCAATAGTTTCCGCCCGCGCCTGGGCCAGGCGCGGCCCGCTTTTGCCATCGACGGCGCTTGGCAGGCTGCCCCCGAGCTTCGCCGCCACTGCGTTCGACACCTCGACGAAGCCTTGGTTGTCGATCTCGGCCACCACCTTGCCGTCGACACGCACGACGGCGTAGGGCTGGTAGGCCGGCCCGTTGGCCCCATCCGGGGCCGCATGCTGGACGTATAGTGCGGCTTTCGCGACGTTCTCCGCCGGCGTGCCCTGCCAGTCAAAGGCCTCGTCGAGCTTTTGAAGCTTCAGTACGCTGACATCGAACCAGCGCATATTCGCGCGGTCGATCGGTATCCCCGAGTCTCCAGGAAACATGATGCCGGTCCCATAGCCCTGTTTCTCTTAGGGCATTACCAGCAAACGACATGCCAACGCTGGATGGGGGTTCAGGCCCCGGCGACGGTCAGACCTTCCACGCGCAAGGTGGGCGCGTCGGTGCCGTATCGAAAGACCAGGTCGTCGGCCGGCGTCACTTCGCGGAACATGTCCTTCAGGTTGCCGGCAACGGTCACCTCGCTTACCGGATAGGCCAGTTCACCCTTCTCGATCCAGTAGCCGGCGGCGCCTCGGCTGTAGTCGCCGGTTACGCCGTTCACGCCCATGCCCATCATCTCGGTCACATAGAAGCCCTGGTCGACGTCGGCCATTAGCGCCTGCGGGCTCAGCGGACCGGGCTCCATGTAGAGGTTGGTGACGGTCGGCGAGGGCGGCGAGGAGGTTCCGCGCGAGGCATGTCCGGTCGACTCCAGCTCCAACTGCCGGGCCGAGCGCAGGTCGAGAATCCAGGTGGTCAGGCGGCCCACCTCGATCAGGTTGCGGCGCTGGTTCGCCAGGCCCTCCGCATCGAACGGCTTGGAGCGCAGGCCGCGCGGCCGGTGCGGATCGTCGACGATGGTGATGCCATCGGCGAAGACCGCCTCGCCCATGCGATCCTTCAGGAAGCTGGTGCCGCGGGCGATCGCCACGCCGTTGATGGCGCCGGCGAAGTGCCGCAGCAGGCTGTTGGCGACTCGCGGATCGAAGATCACCGGCACCTTGCCGGTTTCCGCCTTGCGCGCGCCGAGGCGGCGCACCGCGCGCTCGCCGGCACGGCGCCCGACCGCCGCGGGGTCTTCCAGGTCGGCGCCATGCACGGTGGTAGTGAAGTCGTAGTCGCGCTCCATCTCCAGCCCCTCGCCGGCCAGGACCGAAACGCCCAGCGAATGGTGCGAGACCGCGTAGCCGCCGCGGAAGCCGTTGCTGGCGGCGAGCGCCACGCTGGAACGGCTCCAACCGGCCTCGGCGCCCTCGGAGTTGGTCACGCCGGCGACCGCGCGCGCTGCCTCCTCGCAAGCCCGCGCGCGCTCGATCAAGGCCTCGGGCGCCGGCTCTTTGTTGTCGATGCTGTCCAACTCCGGGATCGACTGCACCAGCTGGCCGGGTTCGGCCAGGCCGCAGTGCTGGTCCTCCGGCACGGCCCGCGCCATGCCGACCGCGCGCTCGGCCAGTGCCTCGAAGGCCACCGGCGCGATGTCGGTAGAGGAGACGATGGCCTGCCGTCGCCCGATCAGCACCCGCAGGCCCAGGTCCTGGCTCTCCTCGCGCTCCAGGCGCTCCAGTTCGCCCAGACGCTGCGCGTGCGACAGAGCGGCGGACTTGACCAGGATGGCGTCGGCAGCCTCGGCCCCGGCAGCCTTGGCCTTGGCGATCAGATCATCGAGCAGGTTCAAGGATTCGTCGGCGGTCATCGGCGGCCCCAAGAGCGGAAAGCGGTGTTGCTGTTACCGCCGTTATATAGGGCGCTTCCCGGCGCATCCATAGTATGCGGCCGAAAGGACCGGCCCCATAAGGGGACCGGCCCCATAAGGATCAGTCAAAATAGAGGATTAGGCAGGCAGACGCAGCCCTTCGAGCATGGCAAAGCTCTGACCGCTGGGCCCCACGAAGCTGCTGGAGAGATCGCCGTTTGCCAGCGTAAAGCGGAAATCCATCGTCTTGGCCTCGTTGGCAACACCCTGTATCCAACTGTAGTAGGTTTCCGTCATGGCTGGATTGGCATCGGCAGCCGCTATCGCCTGCGCGGTCGCCGTCGCGATGCGGGTGAAGGCAGCAACATTATGGGCGCCGATCAGAGCATTGCGCATCTCCTGATCCTCGTTGATCGCGGCTTCGAGCTCCGCCGCCTTTGGGTGATCGCTTTCGACGGAGAAGGTGCCATTGTTGTGACTGGTGATCGCGATATCCGTGCCGCTGTCGATGGCCAGATCCGCCATCAGTTCGCCGAGCCGCGTCTCCGCCTGGGCCATAAGGGCGTCGAAGTCGATAATCAGCAACGGCACGGCCTTGCCCTGGACCTGCGCGGAGCTGGCCGGACCTACCTCCTTCGCCGCCTCGCTGACCACCTGGCCGAAACGGGCCGCCCGCTCGGCCGCAGGCGAGATCGAGACTTTGTCCGCCCGCCCGCCGGCATGGCTTTGGCTGGCGGCCGGGACGGCGACCTCGCGCTCTCGCCCGGTAACATGGTTGCCGACGATCTGGATCAGGCCGAAGATGGATTGGGTGGCGTCGATCATTGCGCTGTCTCCCCCTTTTTTGCTGCGCCAAACGAGGTTGGCTGCAAGCAAGAACGATGCCGGGAGCGAGGCTCCCGGATGCAAGGGCATGCCGGCGCCGCAATCGCTCGGCTGGCAGGTCTTGCCGGCATGACTGGGCAAGACTTGTCTAACGGCAGAGTGGTTCAACAGCTCAGCCGTCCAATAGCCCTACCAGGCGGGGCTGAGCGTCGAACGGCACCGCCTATCAGCCGCTGATGCCGGGATCGGCACACCAACCGTCCTCCACAGCATCTAAATCGTGGAAATCGTCGAGCACGAGCGGTCGACCCTGGCGAACCGCAACTTTGTGCGCACCAATCGTTTCACCTAACTCGATCAGGGCACGAACTTCCAAGGGTGATAGGCCGCCTTCAATCAAATCCTCCTGCTGTATGATGACAGCCGGCCCTCTAAAGCTCCTCTTGTTGGTCAAAGATCTAGCCGTGGATTGCAGAACTTGCGTGTACAACCCGAAGTCCGCAACCAAGACACGCGGATGATCGGTTAGACTCCGGACTTCCACGTCTGGTCGGTCCTGCTTTACGAGCGCAATCTCTGTCTTTCCGATCGCAACTACATCACCAGCAGGATCTAGCGCGACGCGAGGTTCAAGTCGCTTAGAGTCTAAGTGAGCTGGTGGTCGACCAGCGATGTGATGTACGTCGATGCTGCTGCGAGCCAGGATCACGTAGAGAAAATCGCTTCCCCATCCGAACAGGCTCATCTCTTCGAGTATCCCTTACTCCGTGGCGACGAGCCTTGAAGCTTGCATGTTCGACGTTGCTACCTCCAGTCTAGACTGCGGTCGAATAATAGAGGCAGGTCAGCGCTCCGATCCCCATCACGGTCCAGGTGAAAACTGTGCCGACGAAGCGGCCGGGCGAGGCGAGCGGCGTCTGGTAAAGGCCCTGGGCGTGGGCGAGCCGCGCCAGGGTCAGCGCCGCGCCCAGGGCGTGCAGCAACCAGAGCGGCGCGGCCATCAGCTCCAGCAGGCCGATCAGCAGCAGCGCCATGGGCACGTGCTCCGTGTTGTTGGCATGCGCGCGGATCGCCTGCTCGAGCCTCGCATCGCCGCCGTGGCCGAGGCCGATTCGCTTCTTGATGCGCTGGGGCGGAATCGCACAGGCCAGCCCCAGCATGATCAGCGCATTCAGGCCCGCGTAAAGCGCGGTTACCGGCACGGGAAACTCAACCACGGCCTCCTCCTTCGACCCAAGCCAAATCGCGGGTCTCGAGCATCATCTCAAGGGAAGGTAGTGTCTAGATTCTTTCGCACTTTGGGGTTGGCGGCCTGTCCCGTCAGGCACTCATTTTGTGCTGTTTGAGTAGGTTCATATTCATATAGCGCTTGCTCGACCACTTGGTGCCGGCGATGTGCCTCAATCTGGCCGCGGCCAGGTTGAGAGCCGATTGACCATCTGGAAAGGCGCCGACCACACGGGTCCTCCGTCGGATTTCGCGCATGATGCGCTCCAGTGGGTTGTTGGTCCTGATCCGGCGCCAGTGTTCGTTTGGGAAGGCGTAGTAAACCAGGGTCTCGTCAACCGTCTCCTCGAGCCATGTGGCCACCTTGGCAAGCCGCATGGCCTTCAGCTTGGCGATGACCTCGTCGGCCTTGGCCCGGGCTGCTGCGCGGCACTCCTGAGCGTGGATCGCCTTCAGCATCAGCG
>Ga0209458_1000161_pt1 | contig 34640 bp, 31 predicted proteins | sample WorMetLIZAISLAND_FD_187411 | JGI IMG/M metagenome (GOLD analysis project Ga0209458, IMG submission 187411) | Marine gutless worms symbiont microbial communities from Max Planck institute for Marine Microbiology, Germany - Inanidrilus manae... ...
GATGCGCGCACCACAGATGAAGTTGCCGACCGCATCGGTCAGCTCCTCGACGCCTTCACGCCGCACGAATGCGCCAACTACTTCCGAAATGCAGGATACGCTTCAAACTAAGACAGACACGCTCTAAACAGCCTGTGCCGCGTCGAGCCGGCTGACACTCAACCGCGTGCTCGGGTTGACGATCTCTTCCTGGCCGGCGACGACCGCCAGCTCGCCGGTGCCGGCGTCGAGACTGTGGCGGATCAGTCCGTGCACGGTGGCGGCGGCCAGGGCGACGGCGTCGGGGAACGGACAGTCCAACAGCAGCCGTGCCAGCAGGGTGGCGGCGAAGGCGTCACCCGTGCCGACCGGCGCGCCGGCGAGGTACGGCACGGTCACCACGTAGACACCGCTGGCGTCCAACGCCAGCATCGTCAGGCTGCCGTCGACGGTGGCGGCGCCGGTGCAGACCACCTTGTCAGGACCCAGCTGGCGCAGCCTATGGCAGGCGGCGATCGCCGTCTCCAGGCTGTCGACGGTCTGGTCGGTCAGCAGTTCCAGCTCGAACCGGTTCGGCGTGACGACGTCCGCGACCGGCAGCAGCCGCGTACGGATCGCTGTGGCCACCTCCGCCGGGACGTAGATCCTTTCATTGTCACCAATGACCGGGTCACACAGATAAAGCGCTTCCGGCCGCTGGGCGCGCAGCCGCGCCAAGACCCGCAGCACGCCGGCTTCGGTGCCGGCCTGGCCGAGGTAACCGGTATGCAGGGCGGCGCAGTGATCGACGAAGCCGCGGGCGATCATGTTGTCGATCAGGTCGTCGAAGCGGATCAGCTTGACCGGCCCGCCGCCCAGTCCGCCGTAGCCCGGGTGGTTGGACAACAGCACTGTGGGCACGTGGTGCACGTCGTGACCCAGGCGCTGCAGTGGCAACAGGCTCGCCTGGGCGCCGACATGGCCATAGCATACGTGGGAATTGATACTCAGAACCTGCATCGCCGAAACGCTCCCGCCAACCCGCCTCCGTCCCCTGGGGTACTCGCCCGCGCCTGGCCTGCTCAGTCGCCGGCCGCCGGCAGCGTGGCTGCGGCGCGGCTCTCGCGATGCAGGACATAGAGCCCGGCAACTATGATCACCGCGCTGCCGGCGAGCGTGTTGACCGAGGGGACATCGTCGAACACCAAGTAGCCCAGGATCGCGACCCAGACCAGCTTGGAATAGTTGAACGGCGCCAACAGCGACGCCTCCGCCTGGGCGAAGGCGCGGATCATGCAGAGGTGCGCGGCCGCGCCCATCGCCCCGGTCAGCAGGAACACGCCGGCATGCTCCAGTGTCGGCGTGGTCCAGAACAGCGGCACGATCAAGCTGGTCCAGACGACGCCGCCAAGACCGGTGTAGAACAAGGTGGTGTGGGTCCGGTCGCTGCCGGCCAGCAGCCGCGTCGACAACTGGTAGAAGGCAAAGCAGACGGCGCCGACCAGCGGCATGATCGCGGCCCAGTGCCAGATGCCGCCGCCCGGGCGGACAATGATCAGCACCCCGGCAAGCCCCGCCAGCACTGCGAGCCAGCGGTGCCGGCCAACCGGCTCGCGCAGCAACGGCACCGAGAGCGCGGTGATGAACAGTGGTGCGGTGAAGCCGATGGCGGTGGCCTCGGCGATCGGCAGGTAGGTCAGGCCGACGAACAGGGTGGCGATCGAGGCGACGAGGAAGGCCGGCCGGGTCCATTGCAGGACCGGGCGGCGGGTCGCGATCAGCGTCCGCCAGCGCTCGCCAACAGCGGCGAAATAGACGAGCAGGCAGCCGAAGATGCCGAGGAAGTAGCCCCAGACCAGTTCGACGGCGTGCAGTTCGGCGGTGTACGCCTTGCAGATGGTGTCCACCACCGAGATCAGGCCGATGGCCGCCAGCATCAGCAGGATGGCGATATGCGGACGCGACACGCTCACCGGATCTGGCCTTTCTGCGGCGTCATGGGGCATGCCCGGATCGGTACCCGGGACAGCGGGCGAGGGCGCACTGTAGGACAGTTTGCCGGGATTGGCTTGCCCGCGTCGGCGGGCGGCCTCGCCAAGCTGGCAAAGCCGGCTGTGACGGCGTAGCTTGCCGCAGGCCAGCATTGCCAAGGAGGAGGCCCGGCATGGTGGAGATCGTCCGTCCCCGGCGCAGCGTGCTGTACATGCCGGCGATCAACGCCAGGGCGCTGGAGAAGGCGCGGACGTTACCGGCCGACACGGTGATCTTCGACCTCGAAGATGCGGTGGCGCCGGACGCCAAGGAGTCGGCGCGGGCCCAGGCCGTCGAGGCGGTACGCCAGGGCGGCTATGCGCCGCGCGAAGTGATCGTCCGCGTCAACGGCCTGGACAGCGACTGGGGGGCCAAGGACTTGAAGGCGATGGGCGAGGTGATGCCGGATGCGGTGCTGCTGCCCAAGATCGAATCTGCCAACCAGATCCGTACCGCCGCCAACCTGCTGCCTGAACAGCTCGACTTGTGGTGCATGATCGAGACGCCTCTTGGAGTGCTGCGCGCCTCGCAGATCGCCGCCGCCAGTGGCCGGCTGCGCTGCCTGGTGGTGGGCACCTCGGACCTGGCCAAGGATCTCAACGTCCGCCCCGGGCCCGGACGCGAGCCGCTGCTGACCAGCCTGTCGCTGTGTGTGCTGGCGGCGCGGGCGCACGGCCTGGCGGTCCTGGACGGTGTCTATCTCGACCTCGAGGACGATGATGGCTTCGTCGCCGCCTGCGTCCAGGGGCGTGACCTGGGGTTTGACGGCAAGACCCTGATCCATCCGCGCCAGCTGGCCGCCAGCAACCGGATCTTCGCGCCCTCCTACGAGGAGGTCGAGGAGGCGCAGGTGATCGTCGATGCCTTTGCCCGGGCAGAGGCCGAGGGCCGTGGCGTGGTCGTGGTCAACGGCCAGTTGGTCGAACAGCTGCATGTCGTCCAGGCGCAGCGTCTGCTGGCCCTGGCCGATGCCATCGAGCAACGCGAAGCGGGCGTGAAGGGGGAGCCATGACGGACACCAGCCTCGTCGTCGTCACCGGCGGTGCCAGCGGCATCGGCCATGCCATTGCCCGGCGGTTCTCGACCGCCGGCTGGCCCGTGGTGATCGCCGATATCAACGCCGATGCGGCGGCCGCGGTGGCGGCGGACCTCGGCCCGGAGGCCCAGGCGCACGCGCTCGACGTTGCCGACGATGGCGCCGTCGCCGCCTTCGTCGATGCGCTGGAGGACGACAGCGGTCCGATTGGCGTGCTGGTGAACTCCGCCGGCCTGCTGCAGAACCGAACCGACGTGGCCGGTGGGGCAATGGAGGAGCACGACCGCATCTGGGCCGTGAACTACCGTGGCACCTATCTGATGTGCCGCGCCATCGGGCCGCGCATGGCCGAACGCGATGGTGGTGCCATCCTGAACATCGCCTCGATCAATTCCTACACGCCACTGCCGCTGCCGGCGTACAACCCGACCAAGGTCGCGGTGGACGGCCTGACCCGCCTGCTGGCGGCGGAATGGGGACCTCAGGGGGTGCGGGTAAACGCCGTGGCCCCCGGCTTCACCCTGACGCCGGCGCTGCAGGCGCGCATCGATTCCGGCCACCGCGACCGGGCTGGCATGGAAGCGTTGTCGACCCTGGGCCGGATGGTGATGCCGGATGACGTCGCCGAGGCAGCTTACTTCCTGTGCTCGGATGCGGCCCGCGCGATCACCGGGGTCAACCTGCCGGTGGACTGCGGTTATCTACCGGCGATCAGCTACAACAGCTACCCGTCCTGAGCCGTTGGTGGCATCGCCGGGCCGCGGCCGGGGGCTGCCTGGACGCGGCCGGGATCGCGGCGCGCCGCGCGGCCCGCTCTCAGGTCCGGTGTCGCGCTGTGCGGCGTCGCGCAGCACCAGGTAGCTGGTGATGTTGTACTTGCGGCTCGAAACCGGGCTGGCGCCACGGTGCAGGTGGGTCCAGAAGGGCGGGAACAGCAGCAGCGCCCCGGCCTTGGGCCGGACGGCAATTTCCTGGAACGGGAATTCGGTGGCGCCACCCTCGGGCACGTCGCGCAGGTAGAACAGCGCGGACAGCAGGCGGTCGTAAGTGCGCGCCGGACCGGCGTCAATGTGCCAACCGTAGCCCTGGCCCGGATCGATGCGTTCGATCACCGGGCTGGTCACGAAACTGTTGGCCGGCTGCGCCATCAGCCGCAGGCTCTGGTACTTCTCGACATAGAGGTCGATGTGCCGGCGCAGCGTGCGCTCGAGGATGCCTGCCGTGTCGGCCCACTCCGGCAGGTCGCCGATGATCAGCATCGTGCCCTGGCGTGCCTGCGGGCTGCTGCTGTTGGCGGTACGACTGGGAAACCGCCGCGGGTCCTGCTCGAACCGGGCGATGATCTCTTCGCACAGCCCGGCCGGCAAGGCATCCAGGAACAGCTCCAGGAAGTGGGTCATGCGGTCTCGGCAGCCTCGCAAAGCTCGCTGGGACACTCGTCGAGATCAGCATAATGACCGAACCGGCACCCCCGGTACGGGGGGTGCCGTTCACGATCATTCACGATGATGTGGTCACGCCACAGGCGTTGTGCAAGATGGGCCGAGGCAGCTACAGGACGGTCGGGGTGGCAGCGGTGTCCGAGGCGCCGCCGCCGCGGAGCCGGGCTACATCGCCCGGGCCTTGTCCAGGTACTGCGAGACCTGGTCGCGCAGGCCTTCGGCCGACTGGGACAGTGAGCCGGCCGCCGCCAGCACGTCGCTGGTGGCGTCGGTGACGCTGTCGACGGCGGTGCCGACCTGTTGCGCGGTCTGCGAGACTTCCCTGGTCTTGTGCGCCGCGCCCTGCATGTGCTCGGCGATGTCCTTGGAGGCCAGTTCCTGCTGCTCCACCGATGAAACGATGGTGCCGAAGGTCTCGCTCATGTCCTTGATCGTCTCGCCGATGGTGCGGATGGCCCGGATCGTCGCTTCGGTCGCGTCCTGGACGGCGCTGATCTGATCGCTGATCTGGGTTGTCGCCTGAGCCGTCTGGTTGGCCAGGCTCTTGACCTCGTTCGCGACCACGGCGAAGCCGCGCCCGGCCTCGCCGGCGCGGGCGGCCTCGATGGTGGCGTTCAGCGCCAGCAGATTGGTCTGCGAAGCGATCTCGTTGATCAGTTCGACCACGTCGCCGATGCGGCTGGCGGCTTCCGACATCTTCTGGGTGATCTCGTCGGTCTGGGCGGCTTCCTGCGCGGCCCGGTTGGCGACGTCGGTCGAATGTTCGACTTGGCGGCGGATCTCGCCGACCGAGGCGCTGAGCTCTTCGACCGAGGAAGCCGTGGTGGTGACGTCCTCGGACGTGCTTTCCGCCGACTCGACGATGACCGTCGACTGCGCCTGCACACTGTCGACGGTAGAGTTCATGCTCTGAGCCGAGGCCTGCAGCTCGGTCGCCGCCGAGGCGACGGTATCGACCATCTGTTCCATGCCGTCGGTCAGGACGCTGAACTCCTTGACCTTGGCATCCATGGACTCGGTGGCGTGGTTGATCGCCTCGGCCGCGGTGCCGAACGAGCCCATGAGGCCGCGCTTGAGGATGCGGCGGAAGTAACGGCCGTTGGCGACATAGTCCAGAGACGCCTGAGACTCGCGCACGAAGGCATCGGTGATGTCCAGCAACAGGTTGATGGACGACACCATGCGGGCGATGTCGCCGCCTTCCTTGATGCCGATGAGGCGCGCCTCCATGTCGCCCTTCGCCGCCTTCTGGCAGACGTCGGCGATTTCCTCCATCTCATCGTGCAGGTGCCCCAGCGCCTGATAGGCGCTGTAGGCGGCGAGCATCGGCACCACGGCAAGCCAGATGAACAGGAACGGGCTGACGCCGACGGCGGCGAGGCCGTAGGCGATCACCATCAGCACCAGGGCGCTGCCGGCGGCAATCTGGCAGGACCTGATCGCTTTAGATAGAGAAGACGAACTCGTCATAGTCCATGCCCTTTTCCTGCAGCAGCGCGAGGACCGCCCCGAACGATGCGTCCAGTCCGGCCTTGCGGTCGGCGTGGCTGGCCTCGATCTCGAGCAGCTGCTTGTAGATCGGCTCGACGGCGGCGACCTGCGCCGGATCCGGAACCCGCCGGTTGGAGTGGTAGCCGATGATGTTGCCGGCATCGTCGAGACTGGGGGTGGCGTGTGCGAAGACCCAGTAGTGATCGCCGTTGCGCGCCATGTTCTTCACGTAGGCGAAGATCTCCTTCTTCGCCTCGATCGTGACCCACAGCAGCTTGAACACGGCCCTTGGCATGTCCGGATGGCGCAGGATCGAGTGCGGCGCGCCGAGCGGTTCGTCTTCGCTGAAACCGGCGATGCGCATGAAGACGTCGTTGGCGTAGGTGATGCGGCCAGTCAGATCGGTCTTGGAGACGATGATCTCGTCTTCGCCGAAGAAGATCTCCTTCCCCGTCGGCTGGGTCGCCCGGGCCAGCTTGCGCGTCTGCGGCTTGGTCTCGGCTTTGCTGCCCCCGGTCAGGGGGCGCAGGATGTTCAGTGGATGTACGCCCATATGGCGGTCTCGCTGGCTTTGCTGCGGCGAGAGCCCGGATCTGATGCACAGTGGCGCCGTCGCCGTCACGCTGGTGGTGATAGCGTAGGCATAAAATCAGCACACCCTTTAGATACGGTTAACCAGCGGTCCGAAAGTACCCTTCCTTGCGGGGATCGCCCGGCCGTGCCACACCTGGTCCGCCCGGGCACCTGCCGCGCCTGCCGCCGGGCGCCAACAGCAATCCGGGAACAGCCGTGAGCCAAGCGCCAGCCCCGTCCGAGCGCCCGTTGTTCGAATTCATCGCCCTGATGGCGCTGATGATCTCGCTGGTGGCGCTGTCGATCGACGCCATGCTGCCGGCCCTGCCGGAGATCGGCGCCGATCTGGGGGTGAACGACCCCAACCATAACCAGCTGGTGATCTCGGCGCTGTTTGTCGGCCTGGCCACGGGGCAGCTGTTCTACGGCCCGATCTCTGACAGTGTCGGCCGGAAGCCGGGAATCTACTTCGGCCTGGCGTTGTTCATCGTCGGCTGCCTGATGTGCATCTTCGCCGGCGATCTCGCCACCATGCTGGTCGGTCGGTTCCTGCAGGGGCTCGGGGTGGCGGCGCCGCGGACGGTGGCGGTGGCGCTGATCCGCGACCAGTACGAGGGACGCGCCATGGCCCGGATCATGTCCTTCATCATGGCGGTGTTCATCCTCGTGCCGGCGTTGGCTCCGGCGATGGGCCAGGCGCTGCTGCTGGTTGCCGGCTGGCGGATGATCTTCGTCTGCTTCGCCCTGCTGGCGGTCATTGCCGTGACCTGGTTCGCCCTGCGTCAGCCCGAGACCCTGCCGCCGCAGCGCCGGCGCCGGCTGTCGCTGGCGCGCATCGGCCTTGCCGTGGTCGAGACCTGCACGAACCGGGCGGCGTTCGGCTATATCGTCGCCGCCGGACTGATCTTCGGCGCCTTCGTCGGCTACCTGGTCTCGGCCCAGCAGATCTTTCAGGTGCAGTACGGCCTGGGTGTGCTGTTCCCGGTGGCCTTTGCCGTGCTGTCGCTGGGCATCGGCTGCGCCTCGGTGGTGAACGCCCGGCTGGTGATGCGCTTCGGCATGCGATTTCTGTCCGGCTGGGCGCTGGTCGTGTTGACGGTACTGTCGGCCGGTTTCTTCGCCTATGCGGCCTGGGCCGGCGGGCATCCGCCGCTGACGGCGCTGATGCTCTACGGTCTGGTGTCGTTCTTCTGCATGGGCATGTTGTTCGGCAATTTCAACGCCCTGGCGATGGAGCCGTTGGGCCACATCGCCGGGGTCGGCGCCGCGGTGATCGGCTGCCTGACGACCTTTCTCTCGCTGACGCTGGGTACGGCAATCGGCCTGGCCTACGACGGCACGGTGCTGCCCCTGGTCGGCGGCTTCGCCCTGCTGGGGCTCGCCGCGCTTGCCGTCATGCGCTGGGCCAATGGCGGCGGCCGCTAGTAGACCCGCGGCTTGGGCGGAAAGTACGGCACCTCGTTGGTCAGCGTGTAGGCGTGCACCGGACGATAGTCGATGCGGACACGGTCGTCGCCGCCCAGCCACGCCAGGGTGTGCTTCATCCAGGTGTCGTCGTCGCGTGCGGGATAGTCCTCGCGCGCATGGCCGCCGCGGCTTTCGGTCCGGTGCAACGCGCTGGCTACGGTGACGGCGGCTTGGCGTGCCAGGTTGTCGAGTTCCAGCGCCTCTACCAGGTCGGAGTTCCAGGTCAGGCTTTGGTCACGCAGGGTGAGGTGCGGCAGCATCTCCAGCACGTCGTCGATCTGCCGTTGCCCGGCCTCCAGCACCTCACCGCTGCGAAAGACGCCGCAGTTGTCCTGCATCGCACGCTGCAGCTTCTCGCGCGCCGCGGCGACCGGCACCTCGCCACCGGCGTGGCGTAGCTGATCCAGTTGTGCCAGCGACCGTTCGAAGGCGGCGCCGGTGGCATCGGCATGTGAGGCGCCGGGCCTCACGATTTCGGCCGCGCGTTCGGCCGCCGCGCGGCCGAACACCACCAGGTCGATCAGTGAATTGGAACCCAGCCGGTTGGCGCCATGCACGGATACACAGGCGGCTTCGCCCACCGCCATCAGGCCGGGGACCACGCTGTCCGGGTCGCCGTCGTGAAGCGTCACCACCTCGCCATGGACGTTGGTCTGGATGCCGCCCATGGTGTAGTGCACCGTCGGCAGCACCGGGATCGGCTCTCGCGTCAGGTCGACGTCGGCGAAGACGCGGGCCGATTCCGAGATTCCCGGCAGGCGCTCCTCGATCATCGTCCGGTCCAGATGCTCGAGGTGCAGCAGGATATGATCGCGTTCGCGTCCGGCGCCACGGCCCTCGCGGATCTCCGTCGTCATGGCGCGACAGACCACGTCACGGCCCGCCAGGTCCTTGGCGCTGGGAGCATAACGTTCCATGAAGCGCTCGCCCTCGGCGTTGGTCAGGAAGCCGCCTTCGCCGCGCGCGCCTTCGGTGATCAGCACACCGGCGCCGTACACCCCGGTGGGATGGAACTGCACGAACTCCATGTCCTGCAGCGGCAGGCCAGCGCGCAGCACCATGGCGTTGCCGTCGCCGGTGCAGGTGTGGGCGGAGGTGCAGGTGAGGTAGCAGCGGCCATAGCCACCGGTGGCCAGGATCACCATGTGCGCGCGGAACCGGTGAACGGTGCCGTCTTCCAGGTCCCAGGCGGCAATGCCGCGGCAGGCGCCGTCATCGTCCATCAACAGGTCGAGGGCGAAGTACTCGATGTAGAAATCGGCGTCGTGGCGCAGCGACTGCTGGTACAGCGTGTGCAGGAGGGCATGACCGGTACGGTCGGCGGCGGCGCAGGTGCGCTGCGCGGTGCCTTCGCCGAAGTTGGTGGTCATACCGCCGAAGGCGCGCTGATAGATCTTGCCCTGTTCGGTGCGCGAGAACGGCAGCCCCATGTCCTCCAGTTCGAGCACGGCGCGCGGCGCCTCGCGGCACATGTACTCGATGGCGTCCTGGTCGCCCAGCCAGTCCGAGCCCTTGACCGTGTCATACATGTGCCAGCGCCAGTCGTCGGTGCCCATGTTGCCCAGCGCCGCGGCGATGCCGCCCTGGGCTGCCACGGTGTGGCTGCGGGTCGGGAACACCTTGGTCACGCAGGCGGTCTTCAGCCCGGCTTGGCTGCAGCCCATGGTCGCCCGCAGGCCGGAGCCGCCGGCGCCGACCACGACGACGTCATACTCGTGGTCGACGATATCGTATGCGCTGGTCATGCCTCGATTCTCCCACCGCCCGCCGACATCGCGCTTGTGCTGCGTACTTTGGCGCTGGCGGCAGATCCAGAAGCGACAACCGATGGCGCCATGGTACATGCGCCACGTCCGGCTATGCCAGCCTGCCGCGCCTAGGTTCGAGGCCACCGCGGCAGGCTCGAGGGCCGTGCTCTCAACGACGCAGCCGGGCCATGGCGAAGGCGTCGACATAGGCGCCGTCGCGGAAGGCATGATCGGCGAGGCGGCCCTCGGTGGCGAAGCCGGCACGTTCGTAGAGCCGGATTGCCCGGTCATTGTCGACATAGACGGTGAGCTCGAGCCGGCGCAGATCGAGCCAGTTGTCGGCCAGGTCGAGCAGTGCCTGCAGCAGGGCGGTACCGATGCCCCGGCCGACGTGATCGTCGTGCACGCCCATGCCGACGACACCGACATGGGCGCGCCGGCCGTTGCCGCGGAACAGGCTGGCGCTACCGACGATGGCTCCGGCGTGCTCGGCGACCAACTGAAACTGGTTCGGGTCGCTGCTGTTGATGCGCGCCTCGACGACGGCGCGGGGCGTGAACGGCAGGCGCGCGGTGCCAAAGCGAAACCCTGGCAGGTTGAGCAGCGCCGTCAGTCCGTCCAAATCCTCAGGCGCCAGGGCGCAGATCGTCACATCGTCCGGTGGTTGGGTCATGGCAAGCGCTCCGGCGCCAAAAATGAAAGGGCCGCCCCGAGGGGCGGCCCGAAACTGGGATCTCGCAACCGCCCTCACAATCGTCGGGTCAGCATCATCTTCTTGATCTCGGCGATGGCCTTGGCCGGGTTCAGGCCCTTGGGGCAGGTGTTGGTGCAGTTCATGATGGTGTGGCAGCGGTACAGCCGGAACGGGTCTTCGAGCTGATCGAGGCGCTCGCCGGTGTTCTCGTCGCGGCTGTCGACGAGCCAGCGATAGGCCTGCAGCAGCGCGGCCGGACCCATGTAGCGGTCACTGTTCCACCAGTAGCTGGGGCAGGCGGTGGAGCAACTGGCGCACATGATGCACTCGTACAGGCCATCGATCTTCTTGCGGTCGTCATGGCTCTGCAGCCGCTCGCCGTCCGGTGGCGCCGGGGTCTCGCTCTGAAGCCAGGGCTGGATGGCGGCGTACTGGGCATAGAAGTTCGAGAGGTCACCGACCAGGTCCTTGATCACCGGCAGGTGCGGCAACGGGTAGACCTTGACGTCTCCCTTCACCTCGTCGTTGCCCTTGGTGCAGGCCAGGGTGTTCTTGCCGTCGATGTTCATGGCGCAGGAGCCGCAGACGCCTTCCCGGCACGAGCGCCGGAACGTCAGCGTCGGGTCCATCTCGTTTTTGATCTTGATCAGCGCGTCCAGCACCATCGGCCCGCAGCTGTCGGCGTCGACTTCGTAGGTGTCGACGCGCGGGTTTTCGCCGCTGTCGGGATCGTAGCGATAGACCTGGTAGCGGCGGACGTTGCCGGCGCCGTTCGGGGCCTTGTGCGTCCGGCCCGGCTTGACGCGGGAATTCGCCGGCAGCGAGAACTCGACCATGGCGTTGCCTTTTCTTCTAGTAGACCCGCGGCTTGGGCGGGAAGTACTGCACGTCGTTGGTCAGGGTGTAGGTGTGCACAGGCCGGTAGTCGATGGCCACCCGACCATCGTCTTCGAGCCAGGTCAGGGTGTGCTTCATCCAGTCATCGTCGTCACGCTCGGGATAATCCTCACGGGCATGGGCACCACGGCTCTCGGTGCGGTTGGCGGCACTGTGCATGGTGACCACCGCCTGGCGCACCAGGTTGTCGAGCTCCAGGCTCTCGACCAGGTCCGAATTCCAGATCAGCGAGCGGTCGGTGACGCCGATGTCCGGCAGCATGCTCCAGACCTCGTCGATCATCGACTGCCCTTCCTCGAGCACCTCGCCGCTGCGGAACACGGCGCAGTTGGTCTGCATCGTGCGCTGCATGCGGTCGCGGATCTGTGCCGTCGGCGTGCCGCCGCTGGCATGGCGCATGGCGTCGAACCGGGCCAGCGCCTTGTCGCTGCTCTCGTCGCTCAGCTCGGGATGGGAATCGCCCGGGGTGACGACCTCGGCGGCGCGCAGGCCGGCGGCGCGGCCGAACACCACCAGATCGATCAGCGAATTCGAGCCCAGCCGGTTGGCGCCATGGATCGATACGCAGGCGGCCTCGCCCACTGCCATGAGCCCGGGCACAACCGCGTCCGGATCGCCGTTCTTCAGCGTCACCACCTCGCCGTAGTAGTTGGTCTGCACGCCGCCCATGTTGTAGTGCACCGTCGGCAGCACCGGGACCGGCTCGCGGGTGACGTCGACGCCGGCGAAGATCCGCGCCGACTCGGCGATCCCCGGCAGACGCTCCTCGATCACGGCGGGATCGAGATGATCCAGATGCAGCAGGATGTGGTCGTTGTGGGCGCCGACGCCGCGGCCCTCGCGGATCTCGATGGTCATCGAGCGGCTGACGACGTCGCGGCTGGCCAGGTCCTTGGCGCTGGGCGCGTAGCGTTCCATGAAGCGCTCGCCCTCGGCGTTGGTCAGGAAGCCGCCCTCGCCGCGTACCCCCTCGGTGATCAGGCAGCCCGCGCCGTAGATCCCGGTCGGGTGGAACTGCACGAACTCCATGTCCTGCAGCGGCAGGCCGGCGCGCAGCACCATGGCGTTGCCGTCGCCGGTGCAGGTGTGAGCCGAGGTGCAGGAGAAGTAGCAGCGGCCATAGCCACCGGTGGCCAGGATCACCATGTGCGCGCGGAAGCGGTGGATGGTGCCGTCTTCCAGGTTCCAGGCCATGATCCCGCGGCAGGCACCGTTGTCGTCCATCAGCAGGTCGAGGGCGAAGTACTCGATGTAGAAGTCGGTGTCGTAGCGCAGCGACTGCTGATACAGCGTGTGCAGGATGGCGTGGCCGGTGCGGTCGGCGGCGGCGCAGGTGCGCTGTGCCGTGCCTTCGCCGTAGTTGGTGGTCATACCGCCGAAGGCGCGCTGGTAGATCTTGCCTTCCTCGGTGCGCGAGAACGGCAGGCCCATGTGCTCCAGTTCGAGCACCGCGCGCGGCGCCTCACGGCACATGTACTCGATGGCGTCCTGGTCGCCCAGCCAGTCCGAGCCCTTGACCGTGTCATACATGTGCCAGCGCCAGTCGTCGGGGCCCATGTTGCCCAGCGCTGCGGCGATGCCGCCCTGGGCCGCCACGGTGTGGCTGCGGGTCGGGAATACCTTGGTCACGCAGGCGGTTTTCAGACCTGCCTGAGCGCAGCCCATGGTCGCCCGCAGGCCGGAGCCGCCGGCGCCGACCACGACGACGTCGTACTCGTGGTCGACGATGTTGTAAGCCTCGGTCATGCCCTCAGCCTCCGATCAAAAGTCGCAGCACCGACAGGATGCCGGCGCCGGCGAGAACAATGCAGAAGAAGGTGTTAAGCACCAGCAACGTCAGCTTCGCTGCCTCGCCGTGCATGTAATCCTCGATCACCACCTGCAGCCCCAGCTTGAGATGCCAGAGCAGCGCCACCAGCAGCAGGATCATCGCCAGCGCGGACAGCGGCGAGGACAGCCAGTCGGCGACCTCGCGCCAGCCGGCGCCGGACAGCGAAACCAGCGAGGCGACCAGCCAGATACACAAGGGGGCCAGGGCGATCGCCGTCAGCCGCTGCAGCCACCAATGCTGGGTGCCGTCCTTGGCCGAGCCCAGGCCGCGCACGCGACCGAGCGGTGTCTTTAGGCTCTGCTCGCTCATCCCTTTACCTCGCGGCGTAGCCGAGCGCGAAGCTCAACAGGGTCAGCGCCACCGCGGCGACGATCACCACCCAGCTGCCAGTCCGGGCACTGTCGATCTCGAGGCCGTAGCCGGCGTCCCAGACCAGGTGGCGGATGCCGTTGCACAGGTGCAGGAACAGCGCCAGGGCGAAGCCGAACATCAGCAGCCGTCCGATCCAGGAGCTCATGACCGCCTGCACCAGATCGAAATAGGCCGGACCACTGGCGGCGGCAACCAGCCACCAGACCAGCAGCAGGGCGCCGAGCCCCAGCCCGACACCGGTGATCCGGTGCAGGATCGACAGCGCCATGGTCATCTGCCAGCGGTAGACCTGGAGATGTGGCGAGAGCGGTCGATTGGGGGATGCCATGCCGGCTCCTTCGCGATGATTCCGGGGGTTCAGTCATGACCCGAGGCGGCGTCACCCGGGACCGGGGCGCGCGGGGGCAATACTAGTCCTTGGCCATGCCAAGTCAAAGCCCGGCCGGCGTCGGCTGCGGGTGCTGTTGGGGCGATGTATAGTGGCGCAAACTGGCCCTCGGACGATGGCGCGGGAATGGATGCACGGCGGCTCTTCATGCTCGGACTTGGCGGCACGGCGGTGACGGCAGCTTGCTGTTTCACGCCGGTCCTGGTCTGGCTGTTCGCTGTCCTTGGCGTGACCGCATGGCTTGCCTGGGCTGACCTGGTGCTGTGGCCTTTGCTGCTGGTGTCCGCGACGATGACGGTGATCGCTGCGTTGCGGCTGCGTCGGCGCGGCCGGGCAACAGCGCCGGCAACGGTGGAAAGACAATGACGGTGCAGCTGCGCTCGACCCTGACCTGCCCGGACTGCGGCCACGTCACAACCGAGACCATGCCGACGGATTTCTGCCAGTACTTCTATGACTGCTACGGCTGCGGCACGGTGCTGAAAGCGCGACCCGGTGACTGTTGCGTTTATTGCTCCTACGCCGATGTGCCCTGCCCGCCGGTGCAGGTGGCGCGGGCGCGCGGCGAGGAAGCGGAATGCTGCGCCTGAACGGCGTGCGCGCAACGGCAAGGAACGGAGAAGCGGTATGAACCTGCACAGACTGATGGCGGCCCGGGCGGCGGAGGGGCGACCGGTCCGCGTCGGCCTGCTCGGTGCCGGCAAGTTCGGCAGCATGTTCCTGGCCCAGGCGCGGCTGACCACGGGACTGCAGGTGCTCGGCATCGCCGACCTCGATGTCGGCCGCGCACGCCAGGCGTGCGAGCTGACCGGCTGGCCGGCGGCGCAATATGCGGCGGTCAGCCTGGATGCGGCCGCGGCCGGCGATGCCACCCATCTGGGCGACGACGCCGAGGCGCTGATCCGCCATCCTGCGACCGAGGTGGTGATCGACGCCACCGGCAATCCGCACGTCGGCATCCGCCACGCCCTGCTGGCCATCGCCGAAGGCAAGCACATCGTCATGGTCAACGTCGAAGCCGACGTCGTCGCCGGGCCGCTGCTGGCGCGCCGGGCCCGCGCCGCCGGTGTGGTCTATTCCATGGCCTGGGGCGACCAGCCGGCGCTGATCTGCGAGCACGTCGACTGGGCCCGCGCCTGCGGCTTCACCGTGACCTGTGCCGGCAAGGGCACGCGCTATCACCCGAGCTACCATCAGCTCACGCCGGACACGGTGACGGACGTGTTGACCCGGTATCTCGAGATCGATCCCGGCTCGATCAACCTGAAGATGTTCAACTCCTTCCTCGACGGCACCAAATCGGGCATCGAGATGACCGCGGTGTGCAACGCCACCGGGCTGACACCGCAACCCGACGGCCTGGGCTTCCCGCCTGCGAACCGCTTCGAACTGGCCGAGATCTGCAAGCCGAAGGCCGATGGCGGCGTGCTCAGCCAGGCGGGTACGACGGAAGTGACCTCGTCCCTCTATCGCGACGGCAGCGATGTCCCGCACAACCTGGTGATGGGCACCTACGTGGTGATCGAGGGCGAGACCGACTACGCCCGGCAGTGCTTCCGCGAGTACCACATGCTGCAGGACACGTCGGGCCGCTACGCCGCGCTCTACCGGCCGACGCACATGATCGGCCTGGAGCTCGGTATCTCGGTCGCATCCGCCGCCTGCCGCGGCGAGCCGACCGGCTGCCCTGAGGGCTTCCATTCGGACGTGGTCGCGACGGCCAAGCGGCCGCTGAAGCGCGGCGAAGTGCTCGATGGAGAGGGTGGCTTCATGGTCTGGGGCAAGCAGTTGCCCGCCACCGCCTCGCTCGCCATCGGCGGCCTGCCGCTGGGTCTGGCCAGCGGCGTCGCCCTGACCCGCGACATCGACGAAGGCGCCCAGCTTACCTGGGCCGACGTCAGGCTGGACGAGAGTGACAACGCCCTGCGCGTGCGCCGCGAGATGGAGGCTGCGTTCGGCCGGCCCAACGCGGGTGTGGCGGCGGAATAGGGCGCACCATGGGCGGGTCTGAGACCCGGCCGCCGGGCCGTGGCTACAGCTCCACGTCCCCGCCCAGGAGGCGATGGACGATGGTGCGGCGCAGGATTTCGTTGGTGCCGTCGGCGACGTTGACCGAGCGCACCACGTTGTAGGCTTCGGTCAGGCCCAGCTCGTTGGTGAAACCCATGGCGCCATGGGTCTGGATTGCCCGGTCGATCGCCCGGGCGCCGACCTCGACGGCATAGGCCTTCGTCATCGACAGTTCCTTGATCGCCGGCTCGCCCCGGTCGAGCAGCAGTGCGGCGTTCAATCCCATCAGGTGGGCGGCGTGCAGCTCCATGGCGCTTTCCGCCAGTGGGAAGGTGACCCCCTGATAGCCGGCGATGGCCTCGCCGAAGGCCTCGCGGGTCCCGGCGTAGTCGAGTGCCATCTCGAGGGCCCAGCGGGCCAGGCCGACGGCGCGGGCCGAGTTGTAGATCCGGCCCAGCGAGACCCCCTGGATTGCCGTTCGAAAGCCCTGGTGCAGCTCGCCGACCAGCTGCCAGGGTTCGACCCGGACCTGTTCGAACACCAGCTGCGCCTCGTTGCCGCCGACCGAGCCGTGCATGCGGATGATGCTCTCCAGCGTGAAGCCTTCGGCATCGGTCGGCACCAGGAAGGCGCTGATTCCGCCCTTGCGGTCGGCGGCGCGCTCTGGCTCGGTGACAGCGAAGACGATGCAGTAGTCGGCGATCGGCGAATTGGTGGTCCAGATCTTGCGCCCGCTGATCCGCCAGCCGTTGCCGTCCGGCGTCGCCCGGGTCTGCAGCATCGCCGCATCCGAGCCGGCGCCCGGCTCAGACAGGCCGAAGCACATCGAGGTGCGGCCGGCCAGCATGCCATCGAGGATCTCGGCCCGCGCCTCGTCGGTGACGTTTTCCAGGATCCGGCTCGGTCCGAAGGCCCAGTGGCTGATCGCATAGACCGCCAGCCAGTTGTGCGCCCCGCAGCTGTGGAAGGCATGCTGCCAGCAGGCGTAGTAGGCGAGCAGACCGAGGCCGGCACCGCCGAGCGCCTCGGGCACGCACATGTTGTAGTAGCCGGCCTCGGCCGCCGCCATGCGGACCTCGCGGATCAGAGCCACGACCTCGGGCCGGTAGCGACCGTTCTCCTCATAGGTCCGGCGCGGATCGGCCAGCAGGTCGTGATGGCGCGCGTGTCGGGCGACGACTTCAGCCTTCAGGAAGGCGTCGAGGCCGTCGCGCACGGCACGGATCTCTTCGGGCAGCTCAAAAGCGATGGCGGGCATGGCGTGTTCCCCCTGGGTTCTTGCTTTGCCGCCATTCTCCGGGCCGCCGGCGGGTCCGTAAAGCACCGCCTGGGCAGCTGTGCCGGCGTTAAGGGTTTGGCAAGGCCCGCCGGGGTGAAATAGAGGCTCCGCGCCGACCACCCCCTCCGGGAAAGACCGTGGGGGAGAGAACGACAATGGTACGGCGGGCAATGATTTCGGCAATTTTCAAAGGGTTTCCCGGGCTACAGGTCCGGCAGGCGCGGCGTTCGCGCCGGCCCGGCCTGCTGCGCCGCTTCGCCTGCGCCCGCGGCGGCCTGACGGCGATCGAAACCGCCCTGATCATGCCGCTGTTCGCCCTGCTGACCTTCGGCCTGATCGAGGTCGGCATGCTCTATTTCACCGCCGCGGCGCTGGAGGGCCAGGTCGCCGAGGCTTCGCGCGCCGTACGCACCGGCAACGTGCAGCAGGCCGCCAACCCGGAAGCGGCCTTCCGTGACACCCTGTGCAATGGTGGCTTCGGGCTGGTCTCCTGCGACGACGTGATCATCGACGTGCGCACCTTCAGCCGGTTCTCGGAGGTCAACTACCCGTCCTACTACGACGAGGACGGCAATGCCTCGGGCGACCAGTTTCTGCCCGGCGGTCCGGAAGAGGTGGTGCTGGTGCGCGTCGTCCTGCGCTGGGAGCTGTTCACGCCGTTGCTGAGCGAGCTGCTGGGCGACGGCGGCGGCAACTCCAAGCTGCTGACCGCCAGCGCCATCTTCCGCAACGAGCCCTACCTGACGTCATGATCAAGCGCACCGTCATCGCCTTTCTCGCCTGTCGGCGCGGCATCGCCGCCACCGAGTTCGCCGTGGTGCTGCCGCTGATGCTGCTGTTGCTGATGGGCACGGTGGAGATCGGCAACGCCTTCCTGGTCGACCGCAAGGTGACGCGGGCGGCGCAGATCGGCGCCGACCTGGCGGCCCAGGTCGAGGTCCTCACCGACGACGACCTGACCGACATCATGAACGCCATGGGCGAGGTGCTGAAGCCGTTCCCGGCAACCGCCTCGCGGGTGGTGCTGACCAGCGTCTATCACGACCCCGAGACGGCGGCCACGCAGGTCGACTGGAGCGTGGCCCGCAACACCGAGGCGCGTGCCGTCGGCTCCACCTTCCAGTTGCCGGGCAACCTGGCGCCGGAGGGCGACAGCGTGATCGTCGCCGAAATCGAATACGACCTGACCCCGCTCTATGCCGACGCCATCCTGGGCGAGCTGACCATCGTCGACGTGGCCTACCTGCGGCCGCGGCGGACGACGCGGATCACCGTCGACTGAACGGCGCCGGCGCAGCTACGAGGGCAAGATGATGTTTGGCCGTATTCACGCACACGCCGCAGTGTTCTGGCGCGACGGGCGCGATCTGCTGCGCCGCTTTGGCGACGACCGCAGCGGCGTCGTCGCCGTGGTCTTCGTCATGGCCCTGGTGCCGGTGATGGCGCTGGGCGGGGCGGCGATCGACGTCTCGCGCGCCTACATCGTCAAGCAGCGCCTGAGCTTCGCCATCGATGCAGCCGCGCTGGCAGTCGGCTCCTCGCACGGCAGCGACGCCGAGCTGACCGAGGTGATGCAGCGCTTCTTCGACGCCAACTACCCGGCGCACGAGATCGGCGTGCCGGCGACCCCGTCGATCACCTTCAGCGACGAAGAGATCGTCATTTCCGCCACCGCAGTGCTCGACACCAGCCTGATCCGCATCGTCGGCCTCGACAGCCTGAGCGTGGCCGCCGACACCAAGGTGCTGCGGGAGACCACCGGGCTGGAAGTGGCATTGGTGCTGGACAACACCGGCTCCATGCGCGGCTCGCGGATCAGTGCGCTGAAGACCGCGGCCGAGGACTTCGTCGACATCCTGTTCCGCGACCAGACGGTGGCGGAGCACCTGTTCATCAGCGTGGTGCCGTTCTCGGGCTCGGTCAATATCGGCACCCCGGACGAGATGGGCATCACCACTGACTCGCCAGACGGCCCCGGAGCCTGGTCCGGCTGCGTCGAGGCCCGGCCCTATCCGGCCGACGTCCGCGACGGCGACATCGCCACCGACGGCTACTGGCCGCGCATGGAAGCGAGCTCGTCCGGCAGCACCGGCCAGTGTCCAGTGCTGCTATTGCCGCTGACCAACCGCAAGGCGGACGTGACGGCGAAGATCGGCGAAATGACCACCCAGGGCTACACCCACATCAACTACGGCGCGGTCTGGGGCTGGCGGGTGCTGTCGCCGGAAGCGCCCTATACCGAGGGCAAGGCCTACGACGACCCCGACTACGACAAGGCGATCGTGATCATGACCGACGGCCAGAACACCATGCCGTCGGATTCGCTGTATACCGCCTACGGTCGCATCTCGCAGGGCCGCCTCGGCACCACCAGCCGCTGGGAGGCAGACGACGTCCTGGACGACCGGCTGCTGGAGATCTGCCAGGGCCTGAAGGACCTAGACGTGCTGGTCTATACCATCACCTTCGAGGTCTCGAGCTCGTCGGTGCGCCAGCTGATGGAGGACTGCGCCACCGACCCGAGCAAGTACTACGACTCGCCGTCGGCGGCGCAGCTACGCTCGGCCTTTCGCGCCATCGGCGCGCAGCTCTCCAACCTGCGCATCGGCCGTTAGGGTCGCGGACATGGGGCGGGTCTGAGACCCGCCCCTACAGCTTGCACAGTCGCCCGTAGGGGCGGGCCTCAGACCCACCCACTGCGTTGTGGCATGGGAGCCGTTCGCCACGCTTGCGCGCCACCCGTGGGCGCGGTTTATTCGGGGCAATGCCAAACCCTGAGGCGGGAGGACTCCAGCGCCATGCAGCAGCTACATCACTACATCCACGGCGAGCGGGTCAGCGGCCAGAGCGGCCGCTTCGGTCCGGTCTACAACGCCTCGACCGGCGAGCAGATCGCCGAGGTGCCTTTGGCGACGGCCGACGAGGTGCGCGACGCCATCGCCTCCGCCGCCCGGGCGTTCCCGGGCTGGGCCGCCGAGAGCCCGATGAACCGCGCCCGGGTGATGTTCCGCTACAAGGAACTGCTCGAGAAGAACATGGACGAGCTGTCCGAGCTGCTGTCGACCGAACACGGCAAGGTCAAGAGCGACGCCCGCGGCTCGATCATCCGTGGCCTGGAGGTGGTGGAGTTCGCCTGCGGCATCCCGCATCTGCTGAAGGGCGAGTACTCGACCAATGTTGGCGGCGGCATCGACGTCTATTCCCTGCGCCAGCCGCTGGGCGTGGTCGCCGGGATCACCCCGTTCAACTTCCCGGCCATGGTGCCGATGTGGATGTATGCGATGGCCATCGCCTGCGGCAACTGCTTCGTGCTGAAGCCGTCGGAGAAGGATCCCTCGGTACCGCTGCGCCTGGCCGAGCTGATGCTCGAGGCCGGCGCCCCCGAAGGGGTGATGAACGTGGTCAACGGCGACAAGGTCGCGGTCGACACCATCCTGGAGGACCCGGCGGTGCAGGCGGTGAGCTTCGTCGGTTCCACCCCGATCGCGCAGTATGTCTATGAGACCGCCGCCCGCAACGGCAAGCGGGTGCAGGCCATGGGTGGGGCGAAGAACCACATGGTGGTGATGCCCGACGCCGACATGGACCAGGCCGTCGACGCCCTGGTCGGCGCCGCCTATGGCTCCGCCGGGGAACGCTGCATGGCGGTGTCGGTCGCGGTGCCGGTCGGCCAGGAAGCGGCCGAGGCCCTGGTCGAGAAGCTGAAGCCGCGGGTCGAGGGTCTGAAGATCGGCCCGTCGCTGGATCCCGAAAGCGAGATGGGACCGCTGGTCACCGCCGAGCATCTGGCCAAGGTGAAGGGCTATGTCGACCTGGGCGTCGAGGAAGGTGCCAGCCTGGTGGTCGACGGCCGCGACTTCACGGTGCCGGCGCAGGGCTACGAGAACGGCCATTTCATGGGGGGGTGCCTGTTCGACAACGTCACCCCCGAGATGCGGATCTACAAGGAAGAGATCTTCGGGCCGGTGCTGTCGATGGTCCGCGCGCCCGACTTCGATGCGGCCCTGCGCCTGCCCAGCGAGCATGAGTTCGGCAATGGTGTTGCCATCTTCACCCGCGACGGCGATGCCGCCCGCGACTTCGCCGCCCAGGTCAATGTCGGCATGGTCGGGGTCAATGTGCCGATCCCGGTGCCGCTGTCGTTCCATACCTTCGGCGGCTGGAAGCGCTCGGCCTTCGGTGACACCAACCAGCACGGGCCGGAAGGCGTCCGCTTCTACACCCGGATCAAGACCGTGACCTCGCGCTGGCCGACCGGGATCCGGGCCGGGGCCGATTTCAACATCCCGACTATCCGTTAACCAAGCCGCGATAGCATTGCCGGCGGGCCGCCTCCTCATCGCGGGGGCGGCCCGGTTGGTATCGACATCCAGCATGCCTCAAACGACGATCCAGCCATCGCCGCAGATGCCGGAAACGCCGGTCCAGCGCTATCGCGCGCTGCGCCGGGCCGGCGAGCTGCAGGCCGACCCGGCGCAGGAGCTGGCGATCGAGAAGCTGGAGATCCTGCACCACCGGCTGGCCCAGTACGACCCGGGCCAGGGCCAGGGCTGGCTCACCTTCCTGCGCCGGCGCTCGAGGCGCGAGCCGGCCCCTGAGGGGCTCTATCTCTACGGCGGCGTCGGCCGCGGCAAGTCGATGCTGATGGACCTGTTCTTCGACACCGTCGCGCTGCCACACAAGCGCCGGGTGCATTTCCACGCCTTCATGGCCGAGGTGCACGGTCGCATCAACCGCTTCCGCCGCACCCCGGCGGCCGAGCGCAACGGCGACGATCCGATCCCGCCCGTGGCCCGCGACATCGCCGGCGAAACCTGGCTCTTGTGCTTCGACGAGTTCGAGGTCCGCGACGTCGCCGACGCGATGATTCTCGGGCGCCTGTTCACCCAGCTGTTCGAGCAGGGGGTGGTCGTGGTGGCGACGTCGAACCGGCCGCCGGACGAGCTCTACCAGGGCGGCCTGAACCGGCAGCTTTTCCTGCCGTTCATCGAACTGCTCAAGCAGAAGCTGGACGTGCTCTGCCTGGACGGCAAGCAGGACTACCGACTGGCGCGGCTGAAGGGGATCTCGGTCTATCACACCCCGCTCGACGCGACGGCCGCAGCGGCGCTCGACGCTGCCTTCCTCCGCCTGACCGACCAGGCGCGCGGCGAGCCGGACGCGGTCGAGGTCATGGGCCGGACCATCCCGGTGCCAGAGCAGGCCAAGGGGACGGCACGCTTCAGCTTTGACGAGCTTTGCGGGCGTCCGCTCGGTGCCAACGACTATCTCGCCATCGCCGAGCGCTTCCACACCCTGATCCTGTCGGGCATTCCCCGTCTGCGGCCGGAGCAGCGCAACGAGGCGCGCCGACTGCTGCTGCTGATCGATGTGCTGTACGACAACAGGGTGAAGCTGGTCGCCAGTGCCGCGGCCCCGCCGCATGACCTCTACGCGGCCGGCGACGGCAGCTTCGAGTTCGAACGCGCCGCCTCGCGCCTCATCGAAATGCAGTCTGCCGACTATATCGACGCGCCGCACAGCTGAGCCGGGCCTTTCCGCCGGCTGTGCGGCCATCGCGTCACCCGCCCGTTGCGTTATCGGTTTTTTCACCATGCCGCCGCTACGCTTGCATCGGCATCAGCCGCGAGTTGCGTGGGAAACAATGAGGTAGGGCGCGGATGTCGGATGCGGAACTCGGCACCCTGAAGGTGCTGGTCGTCGACGACCAGCGGTCCATGCGTGCGATCCTGCGCCAGCTGCTGCGCGATATCGGTGTCGACGACGTGGTCGAGGCCGAGGACGGCGGCGCGGCGTTGAAAATCCTGTTCGACAACCGCCGGAACCTGCCGGACCTGATCATCTGCGATCTGTACATGGACGGCATGGATGGCGGTGAGTTCTGCAATACCGTGCGGCGCGACCGGGACATGCCCGGCCACGGCGTGCCGATCCTCATCCTGACCGGCGAGCAGGACGATCTGGTGCACGAAGTGGCGCGGCAGATGGGCGCCGTCGGCGTGATGGTGAAGCCGGTTTCGCCCCAACAGCTGCGCAAGCACGTCCGCAAGGCCGTCGGCTTCGAAGTCTGACGCCCGAGGACGCAAGCCCGCGGACGGACCCGGACCGCCGGCGGACGCGCTTAGTGTTTTGTTCATCATGAATAGATACCAATGTAAGTCGCGCGCGACCTGAATGCTCCGACCCGTACAGCGCCACACGTTGCTGAGAGTTAGGCCCTTCGCGGATGTCCGATACGCAAGAAAGCGGTCTTCGAGTCATGATCGTCGACGATCACCAGTCGATGCGCGAACTGTTGCGGCGCTCGCTGCGTGAGATCGGTATCCTCGAGGTGATGGAGGCCGACTGCGGCAAGGCCGCCCTGAAGGCGTTACGGAATCCCGAGCTGCGCGGGAAAACAGGGCATTTCCCCGACCTGATCATCGCCGACATCTACATGGAACCGATGGACGGCATCGAGTTCTGCAACGCCATGCGCCGGGCCAAGGACATGGCTCGACTGGACATCCCGGTGGTGATCCTGACCGGCGAGGAGGACGAATTCATCCACGAGATCGTCCGCCAGGTCGGCGCCGTCGACGTGATGGTGAAGCCGGTGTCGGCCCAGGAGCTGGGCGACTGCATCCGCAAGGCCATCGGCTACGATTTCTGACCAGGTCTCCCTCGCCGCCATCGACAGAACGTCCCTTCCGCCAACGGCTCTGCGCCCAGCCGCGGCTTGCTTGCGATTGCGCGGAATTCGCGTTACATCCCGCCGGGCATGGCAGCGGCCCGCGCAGCCGCGATTTCCGCATCCGTTTTCGGCCCAGCATCGCGCGCATTCCGGAGAGACCTGATGGCACGCAAGAAGATCGCACTCATCGGCGGTGGCAACATCGGCGGCACGCTCGCCCATCTCGCGGGGCTGAAGGGGCTTGGTGACGTCGTGATGTTCGACATCGTCGATGGTCTGCCGCAGGGCAAATCGCTCGACCTGGTGCAATCATCGCCCGTCGAAGGCTTCGACGCAGCAATGCGGGGTACCAACAGCTACCGTGACATCCGCGGTGCGGACGTCGTCATCGTCACCGCCGGGGTGCCGCGCAAACCCGGCATGAGCCGCGACGATCTGCTCGGCATCAACATGAAGGTGATGGGGCAGGTCGGTGAAGGCATCCGCAAATATGCCCCCAATGCCTTCGTGATCTGCATCACCAATCCGCTGGACGCCATGGTCTGGGTCCTGCGCCAGGTGACCGGCCTGCCGCATTCGCGCGTGGTCGGCATGGCCGGGGTGCTGGATTCCGCCCGCTTCCGCTATTTCCTGGCCGAAGAGTTCGATGTCTCGGTCGAGGATGTCAGCGCCTTCGTGCTCGGCGGCCACGGCGACACCATGGTGCCGCTGGTCAAATACTCCACGGTCGCCGGCATTCCGTTGCCCGACCTGGTGAAGATGGGCTGGACCACGAAGGAGCGGCTGAACGAGATCGTCCAGCGCACCCGCGACGGCGGGGCCGAGATCGTCGGCCTGCTGAAGACCGGGTCGGCCTACTACGCGCCGGCGTCGTCCGCCATCGCCATGGCGGAGAGCTACCTGAAGGACAAGAAGCGGGTCCTGCCCTGCGCTGCCCATCTGAACGGCGAGTACGGTGTCAAGGATCTCTATGTCGGGGTGCCGGTGGTGATCGGCGCCGGCGGCGTTGAGCGGATTGTCGAGATCTCGATGAACGCGGCGGAAAACCGGGCCTTCCAGCGCTCGGTCGGGGCCGTCCGGGGCCTGGTCGATGCCTGCAAGAAGCTCGACCCCGGGCTCGGTAAGCCGGCCCGCGGGGGCAAGCGGGGCAAAGGCAAGAAGAAGTAGCGTGCGGGCCGGGATGGCGCCGGTTGTGGCCATGAATAACCGTGGCTTAAGCTGCCGCGTCCATGATGCCCGCCGCGGTCCGGCGCCGGGCCTCTTCCGGTATTTCGAAGGCTGACGGCCGAGCCGGCGCCTGGGGACATGAACGTGGGCGCCGCAACCGGTTCAGGTGGGGAACGGGAATGAACATTCACGAGCATCAGGCGAAACAGATCCTGGCGCGCTACGGCGTGGCGGTGCCCGAGGGCGGCGTCGCCTTCAGCGTCGATGAGGCCGTGCAGGCGGCCGAGGCGCTGCCGGGGCCGGTCTGGGTGGTGAAGGCGCAGATCCATGCCGGCGGCCGCGGCAAGGGCGGCGGGGTCAAGCTGGCCAAGTCGCTCGACGAGGTGCGCAGCCTGGCCGATGAGATCCTCGGCATGACCCTGGTGACGCATCAGACCGGCCCGGCCGGCAAAGAGGTCAAGCGGCTCTACATCGAGGACGGCTGCGACATCGCCCGCGAGCTGTACCTGAGCGCGATCATGGACCGGGGCTCCTCGCGCATCGCCATCATGGCCTCGACCGAAGGCGGCATGGACATCGAGGAGGTCGCGGCCAAGACGCCGGAGAAGATCCATACCGTCAGCATCGATCCGGTGACCGGCCTGCAGAGCTTCCATGCCCGCCAGCTTGCCTTCGCCCTCGGCCTGGAGGGCAAGCAGGTCGGCTCTGCCGTGCGCCTGATCACCGCCCTCTACCAGGCTTTCGTCGACACCGACGCAAGCCTGGTCGAGATCAATCCGCTGGTGGTCACCGGTGCCGGCGAGGTGATCGCGCTCGACGCGAAGATGAACTTCGACGACAACGCGCTCTATCGGCACGCCGACATCGCCGAGATGCGCGACCCGACGGAAGAAGACCCGGCCGAGCTCGAGGCCGACAAGTGGGACCTCAACTACATCAAGCTCGACGGCAACATCGGCTGCATGGTCAACGGCGCCGGCCTGGCGATGGCGACCATGGACATCATCAAGCTGCGCGGCGGCGAGCCGGCCAACTTTCTCGACGTCGGCGGCGGCGCGACCAAGGACCGGGTGACTCAGGCGTTCAAGATCATCCTCTCGGACGACAGTGTCGAAGGCATCCTGGTCAACATCTTCGGCGGCATCATGCGCTGCGATGTGATCGCCGAAGGCGTGATCGCGGCGGCGCGCGAGCTGGAACTGACCAAGCCGCTGGTGGTGCGGCTCGAAGGCACCAACGTCGAGCTGGGCAAGAAGATCATGGCCGAGTCGGGCCTGAAGATCATCGCCGCCGACGATCTCGGCGATGCCGCAGTGAAAGTGGTGGCGGCAGTGAAGGAGGCGGCGTGATGGCGGTCCTGGTCGACAAGAACACCAAGGTCATCTGCCAGGGCTTTACCGGCAACCAGGGCACCTTTCATTCCGAGCAGGCGATCGCCTACGGCACCCAGATGGTTGGCGGCGTCTCGCCCGGCAAGGGCGGCAGCGAGCACCTCGGCCTGCCGGTATTCGATACCGTCGGCGAGGCCGTCGCGGCGACCGGGGCGACGGCCTCGGTGATCTATGTGCCGCCGCCGTTCGCCGCCGACGCGATCCTGGAAGCGATCGACGCCGAGGTCGAGCTGGCGGTGTGCATCACCGAGGGCATCCCGGTGCTCGACATGGTCACCGTCAAGCGGGCGCTGCAGGTCTCGGGCAAGACCCGCCTGATCGGCCCGAACTGCCCCGGCGTGATCACCCCGGACGAGTGCAAGATCGGCATCATGCCCGGGCACATCCATGCCCGCGGCAAGATCGGCGTAGTCTCGCGCTCGGGCACCCTGACCTACGAGGCCGTGGCGCAGACCACGGCGGCGGGACTGGGTCAGTCGACCTGCATCGGCATCGGCGGCGATCCGGTCAACGGCACCAACTTCATCGACTGTCTCGAAATGTTCCTCGGTGACGACGAGACTGAGGGCATGATCATGATCGGCGAGATCGGTGGTACCGCCGAGGAAGAGGCGGCGGAGTTCCTGCAGCGGTCGAAGGTGAAGAAGCCGGCAGTCGGCTTCATCGCCGGCGTGACCGCGCCGCCGGGACGGCGCATGGGCCACGCCGGGGCGATCATTTCCGGCGGCAAGGGTTCGGCCGGCGACAAGATGGACGCCATGCGTTCGGCCGGTATCGTCGTCGCGGATTCACCGGCAGACCTGGGCACGACCATGTTAAGAGTTATGAAAGGATAGCGCTAAAGTATGCGCTAGGGTCCGGCTACAACCAGAGGAGGCGGCGGCAGAAAGCCGTCGTTGCGCGCGCGCATGTCGACGGCAGAATTTGAGGCATCGTCGTTTCTCTCCGGCACCAACAGTGCCTTCATCGAACAGCTCTACCAGCGTTACCTCGCCAGCCCCAACTCAGTCGACGCGAGCTGGCAGCAGTTCTTCGCCACGCTGGGCGACGAGGCCGAGGCGGTCATCGCCGATGCCAAGGGCGCCAGCTGGGCCCCACGGACGGCGCTGGAGGCGCGGCGCGAACCTGTATTCGACGACGGCGACGGCGAGCTGTTCCTGACCACGGCGCAGCGGGCGCCGCAGGCGGTCGGCGCCGCCTCGGCCGCGCACGTGCGGCAGGCAACGCTGGACAGCATCCGCGCCCTGATGCTGATCCGCAATTACCGCGTGCGTGGGCATCTGCACGCCAAGCTCGACCCCCTCGGCCTGCAGCAGCAGCAGTCGCATATCGAGCTCGACCCCCGGACCTTCGGTTTTTCCGATGCCGACATGGACCGGCCGATGTTCATCAACTACGTGCTGGGCCTGGAAACGGCGACGCTGCGTGAGATCCTCGACATCCTCAATCGGACCTACTGCTCGACCATCGGCGTCGAGTTCATGCACATCATGGGACCGGAGGAGAAGGCCTGGATCCAGGAGCGCATCGAGGGCCGGCGCAAGGAAGTCAGCTTCACCGAGTTCGAGAAGCGGCAGATCCTGCGCCAGCTGGTCGAGGCCGAGGGCTTCGAGCGCTTTCTGCACCTGAAGTACATCGGCACCAAGCGGTTCGGCCTGGATGGCGCCGAGTCGCTGATGCCGCTGCTCAATGCGACGATCATGCGGGCGGCGCAGATCGGCGTGCGCGAGGTCTCGCTGGGCATGCCCCATCGCGGCCGCCTGAACGTGCTGGCCAACCTGATGCGCAAGCCGTTCACCCAGATCTTCGCCGAGTTCCAGGGCAACCCGGCCCACCCCGAGGACGTGCAGGGGTCCGGCGACGTCAAGTACCACCTGGGCACCTCCGCCGACCGTGAACTGGGCGGTCACCTGGTGCATCTGTCCCTGGCCGCCAATCCCTCACACCTGGAGGCGGTCGATCCGGTGGTGCTCGGCAAGGCCCGGGCCAAGCAGGACCAGCAGGGCGATCACGACCGCTCCCAGGTGATGGGTCTGCTGATGCACGGCGATGCCGCCTTCTGCGGCCAGGGCCTCGTTGCCGAGTGCTTCACCCTGTCCGATCTCGACGGCTACACCACCGGCGGCACGGTGCACGTGATCGTCAACAACCAGATCGGCTTCACCACCAATCCGGCGCTGTCGCGCTCGTCGCCCTACCCCTCGGACGTGGGCAAGATCGTGCAGACGCCGATCCTGCACGTGAACGGCGACGACCCGGAAGCGGTCTGCCACGTCGCCAAGATCGCCACCGAGTTCCGCCAGCAGTTCAAGCGCGACGTCGTCGTCGACATGTTCTGCTACCGCCGCCACGGCCACAACGAGAGCGACGAGCCGGCCTTCACCCAGCCGCTGATGTACAAGGCCATCGCCCAGCATCCGACCGCCCGGCAGCTCTATGCCGCCAAGCTGGTCGAGGACGGGGTGATCACCGAGGAGGAGGCCGACAACGTGGTGTCGGACTTCATGGCCCGGCTGGAGCATGACTTCGAAGCCGCCTCCGGCTTCAAGCCGAACAAGGCCGACTGGCTGGAAGGGCAGTGGCAGGGCCTGGAACGGGCCCGTGGCGAGGCCCGCCGCGGCGACACCAGCGTCAATGCCCAGCTGTTGAAGAAGCTCGGCGGCAAGCTGACCGAGGTGCCCGAGGACTTCAACCTGCACCGGACCATCCGCCGGCAGCTTGAGACCAAGCGCCAGATGATCGACAGCGGCGAAGGCATCGACTGGGCGACGGCGGAAGCGCTCGCCTTCGGCACCCTGCTGTTCGAGGGCTTTCCGGTGCGGCTGTCGGGCCAGGACTCGGCCCGTGGCACCTTCTCGCAGCGCCACGCCCAGTTCATCGACCAGGCCGACGAGCACATCTACGAACCGCTCAGCAACCTCGATCCCAAGCAGGCCAGTTTCGAGGTCGTCAACTCGCCGCTGTCGGAGGTCGCGGTGCTGGGCTACGAGTATGGCTACAGCCTGGCCGAGCCGCGGGCGCTGGTGATGTGGGAAGCGCAGTTCGGCGATTTCGCCAACGGCGCGCAGATCATCATCGATCAGTTCATCACCTCGGGCGAGACCAAGTGGCTGCGCATGTGCGGCCTGGTGATGCTGCTGCCGCATGGCTTCGAAGGTCAGGGTCCCGAGCATTCCTCTGCCCGGCTCGAGCGCTACCTGCAGCTCTGTGCCGAGGACAACATCCAGGTCGCCAACTGCACCACGCCGGCCAACTACTTCCACATCCTGCGGCGGCAGATCCACCGCAAGTTCCGCAAGCCGCTGGTGCTGATGACGCCGAAGTCGCTGCTGCGCCACAAGCGTGCGGTCAGCCGGCTCAGCGACATGAGCACAGGCTCGACCTTCCACCGGGTGCTGTTCGACGACGCCGATACCGGCGACAGCGCGCAGCTGCTGCCGGACGAAAAGATCCGTCGGGTCGTGCTGTGCTCGGGCAAGGTCTATTACGACCTGCTCGAGCAGCGGGAAAAGGCGGCCAAGGCCAACGTCTACCTGATGCGCCTGGAGCAGCTCTACCCGTTTCCGAAAACGCCACTGCGCAAGGAACTGTCTCGGTTCCCCAATGCAGAGATCTACTGGTGCCAGGAGGAGCCGCAGAACATGGGCGCCTGGTGGTTCGTGGCGCCGCGGCTGGAGCAGCTGCTGGAGAAGATGGAGCACAAGTGCCAGCGGCCGAAATATGCCGGGCGACCGGAAAGCGCCTCGACGGCGGCAGGCGCGGCAGCCCAGCACAACCGGGAACAGGACGCGCTGATCAACGCGGCCCTGGGCCTGTGACGCAAGATCCCGCGATGCGTGAGGCATTGAGATGATCAATATCGAGGTTCCGGGGCTCGGCGAGTCGATTACCGAAGCGACCGTCGCCCGCTGGATGAAGCAGCCGGGCGAAGCCGTCGCCCGCGACGAGCCGCTGGTCGAGCTGGAGACCGACAAGGTCGCCGTCGAGGTACCCGCACCCGCGGCCGGCGTGCTGGCCGAAGCCCTGGTGGCCGAGGGCGACACCGTCGAGATCGGCACCATCCTGGGCCGCATCGACGAGAGTGGCGCGGCCGTCGCCGCACCGGCCGCCGCCCCGGCGCGCGAACCGGCCATGGCCGGCGCGGCCGCGGCCCCGGCTGCGCCCGCTGCGGCCCCGGCGCCGCCACCGCCGGCCGCCGCCACGGCCGCGGCTCCTGCAGCGGCACCGGCTGCCGCTCCGGCCACGGCGATGCCGCTGTCGCCGGCGGTGCGCCGGTTGATCGAGCAGCACAGCCTCGATGCCGCAACGATCCCATCCAGCGGCAAGGACGGCCGGCTGACCAAGCAGGACGTCCTGGGCTTCATCGAGTCGGGCGCCGCCACCCCGGCACCGGCCCCGGCGGTCGCCGAAGCCGCGCCCGCCCCGGCGCCTGCAGCCGTGCCGCTGGCCCCGGCCGCTGCCCCGGCGCCGGCCCAGGCGCGTGCGCCCAGCGCGCGCGAAGAGGTCGTGCGCATGACCCGGCTGCGCAAGACCATCGCCAAGCGGCTGAAGGACGCGCAGCACAACGCCGCCATGTTGACCACCTTCAACGAGGTCGACATGTCGGCGGTGATGTCGGCGCGCAAGCGCTATCGCGACGTGTTCGAGAAGAAGCACGGCGTGCGCCTGGGCTTCATGTCGTTCTTCGTGCGCGCCTGCATCCAGGCGCTGAAGGAGATCCCGGCGGTCAACGCCGAGATCGACGGCGACAACCTCGTCTACAAGAACTACTACAACATCGGCGTCGCCGTCGGCACGCCGCAGGGGCTGGTGGTGCCGGTGCTGCGCGACGCCGACCAGATGTCGTTCGGCGAGATCGAGCAGACCATCGGCGACTACGGCCGCCGGGCGCGCGACGGCAAGCTGTCGATCGAGGAGATGCAGGGTGGCACCTTCACCATCTCCAACGGCGGGGTCTATGGCTCGCTGCTGTCGACGCCGATCCTCAACCCGCCGCAGTCCGGCATTCTGGGCATGCACAAGATCCAGGAGCGGCCGATGGTGGTCGGCGGTGAGGTCAAGGTCTGCCCGATGATGTACCTGGCGATGAGCTATGACCACCGGATCATCGATGGCCGCGAGGCGGTCACCTTCCTGGTCCGGGTCAAGGAAACCCTCGAGGAGCCGGAACGCCTGATGCTGGAGATCTGAGGGCGGCGTGCGGCCGGCGGAGAGATCGCGATGAGTGAGGAGCAGTACGACGTCGTCTTCATCGGCGGCGGGCCCGGGGGCTATGCCGGCGCCATCAAGGCCGCCCAACTGGGCCTGCGCACGGCCTGCGTGGAAAACCGCGGCAGCCTTGGCGGAACCTGCCTCAACGTCGGCTGCATCCCGTCCAAGGCGCTGCTGCAGTCCTCGCATCTCTACGCCGAGGCGCAGCACGACCTGGCCGGCCATGGCATCGGCGTCGGCAAGCTGGCGCTCGACCTGAAGGCGATGATGGGCCGCAAGGACGAGGTCGTCGGTCAGCTGACCAAGGGCATCGAGGGCCTGTTCCGCAAGAACAAGGTCGACTACATCGTCGGCACCGGCCGGATCAGCTCACCGGCGAGCGTCGAGGTGACACTGAACGACGGCGGCGCGCGGACGCTGGCGACGGAGAACATCGTCATCGCCACCGGTTCCGAGGTGATGGCGCTGAACGGTGTGGAGATCGACGAAAAATGCATCGTCTCCTCCACCGGTGCGCTCGCCCTGGCCAAGGTGCCCAAGCACCTGGTGGTGATCGGCGGCGGCTACATCGGCCTGGAGATGGGCTCGGTCTGGCACCGCCTCGGCGCCGAGGTCACGGTGGTCGAGTTTCTCGACCGGGTCACCCCGGGCATGGACGGCGAGCTGTCCAAGCACCTGCAGCGCGCGTTGACCAAGCAGGGCCTCAGCTTCCGGCTCGGCACCAAGGTCACCGGCGCCCGCAAGACCCGCAGCGGCGTCGAGCTGACGGTCGAGCCGGCGGCCGGCGGCGAGGCGGAAAGCCTCAGCGCCGACGTCGTTCTGGTGTCCATCGGCCGGCGCCCCTACACCGACGGGCTGGGCCTGGAGGACGTCGGCGTGAAGACCGACAACCGCGGCTTCGTGCCGGTCGACGCCGACTATCAGACCGAGGTCGCCGGCATCTTCGCCATCGGCGATGTGCTGCCGGACCGGCCGATGCTGGCACACAAGGCCGAAGAGGAAGGGGCGGTGGTGGCCGAGAAGATCGCCGGCCATGCCGCCTCGGTGAACTACGGCGCCATCCCCGGCGTGGTCTACACCTGGCCGGAAGCCGCCACCGTCGGCCGCACCGAAGAGCAGCTGAAGGAAGACGGGGTCGACTACCGGGTCGGCAAGTTCCCGTTCATGGCCAACAGCCGGGCGCGGGCGAACGGCGCGACCGAGGGTTTCGTCAAGATCCTGGCCGAAACCGGCAGCGACCGCATCGTCGGCGCCCATATCATCGGTCCGGACGCCGGCACCCTGATCGCCGAGCTGGTCCTGGCGATGGAGTACAGCGCCACGGCCGAGGACGTGGCACTGGCGTGCCACGCCCATCCCACCCTGAACGAAGCGGTGAAGGGGGCCGCCTCGCTGGCCTCAAGCGGCAAGGCGATCAACATCTAGGCGGCACTGCAGGCGGGTCTGAGACCCGCCCCTACAACCCCTATGTCTCGTCATTGCCGGGCTCGTCCCGGCAACCCATCGCGCCGCAGACATCTGCCGAGCGATAGACCGCCGGAACAAGTCCGGCGGTAACGATCTGGATTGGCCGGTAGGGGCGGGTCTCAGACCCGCCTGGGAAACCGCGCTAGACTGCGGCTATGAGTCCGCGCTTCCTGGTCACCGCCATGTGCGTTGCCGAGGCTCTCGGCATGCTCGGCTTCTCGACCTTCCCCGCACTGCTGCCGTTGTTCCTGGACGAGTGGCGACTCACCGGCACCGAGGCGGGCATGCTGTCGGGGCTGTTCTTCGCCGGCTATATGCTTGCGGTGCCGCTGCTCACGGGCCTGACCGACCGTCTGGACGCGCGCCAGGTCTATCTCTATTCCGCCCTGCTGACCGGTGCTGCCACGCTTGCCTTCGCCCTGTTCGCGCACGACTTCTGGAGCGCCGCGCCGCTGCGGCTGCTGGCCGGGGTTGGCCTGGCGGGAACCTACATGCCGGGCCTGCGGGCGCTGACCGACCGCATTCCCGAACAGAACCATCCGCGCGCAGTTTCCTTCTACACCGCCTCGTTCGGGGTCGGCGCCAGCGCCTCCTACCTGTTCGCCGGGCTCATCGTCGACTGGCTCGACTGGCGCTGGGCGTTCGGGCTGTCGGTGCTCGGCACCGCCTTGGGCCTGGCCATCGTCCTCATGCTGCTGCGCCCGCGCCCGGCGCCGCGCGACCCGCCGGCCTGGCGCGCCATCCTCGACTTCCGGCCGGTACTGCGAAACCGCGAGGCGATGGCCTACATCCTCGCCTATGCCGGGCACAACTGGGAGCTATTCGGCTTCCGCTCCTGGATCGTCGCCTTCCTCGCCTTCGCGCTGGTGCTGTCGCCCGATCCGCTGGCGGCCGTCCTGACCGGCACCGCGGTCGCCGCCATCGTCAACCTGCTCGGTCTGCCGTCGAGCGTCATGGGCAACGAGTTCGCCACCCGTTTCGACCGGCGCATCGTGGTCAGCGTAATCATGGGCGTGAGCGCCCTGCTCGGCTGCCTGGTCGGCTTCGCCGCCGGCCTGCCTTATGTCCTCGTGGTGGGGCTGCTGATGCTCTACGGCATCACCGTGACGGGCGAGTCGGCCTCGTTGACCACGGGCACGGTGCTGGCCGCCGACCCGCAGCGCAAGGGCGCGGCGATGGCCCTGCACTCGTTCCTCGGCTTTGCCTTCGCCTTCCTCGGCTCCGTCATGCCCGGCGTCGTCCTCGACCTGGCCGGCGGCACCAGCGATGCCACCGCCTGGGTCCTGGCCTTCGTCTGCATGGCCCTGGGCGCGGCCGTCGGTCCGCTGCTCGTGCTGGGCCTGGCCCGCCGCCAGGTGCGGGTGGTGACCGGCTAGAGCGTGTCTGTCTTAGTTTGAAGCGTATCCTGCATTTCGGAAGTAGTTGGCGCATTCGTGCGGCGTGAAGGCGTCGAGGAGCTGACCGATGCGGTCGGCAACTTCATCTGTGGTGCGCGCATCGGCCTTTCTGAGCAA
>Ga0209458_1000162_pt1 | contig 34496 bp, 31 predicted proteins | sample WorMetLIZAISLAND_FD_187411 | JGI IMG/M metagenome (GOLD analysis project Ga0209458, IMG submission 187411) | Marine gutless worms symbiont microbial communities from Max Planck institute for Marine Microbiology, Germany - Inanidrilus manae... ...
GGACTGAAAGTCCATAGTCTGGAGGACTAAAGTCCTCATCCGTGGACAAGCCACGGACTGAAAGTGAAGGGACTTAAAGTCCATAGTTTCAACTATGATGCGCTTCGCGCACTAAAGTTATTGAAGAAATGAATATTCTGTGCTGGGCTTCATATGCATAGACAACCTAACGGGAGGATTGAATAATCAGACGAGCATACAATTGTTGGCTGCTATATCCGATAGCCTGTATAATCATTTTTTACTTCACAATGAGTTAAAGAACGCCGCAGACTTATCAGAAGCCGAGTGAGGAAGTTGCTTCGAGCGCTTAACAAGTGTAATGCTACAAATCTGACGTAAGCATAGATGAAGAATGTCTTCAAAAACAAGAGGTTGAAAATGTCACGAATTGCTAGGAACCCATTAATCGGCATCAGGGTGTTCAAGGTCCCGAGCATGAAGACAGCAAAACTAAAGAAGTTGATTGCCGAAACATCCGTGGATGATTTAGAGCCGAGAGTCATCGACGAGGACGCCCATGAGAAATTCGTGAGAAATGCTTTTGCTATCCGGGGTAAAACGGCAGCTTGAACCTGGTCGCTGTATGAAAGCACTGCGATCTAGGCGGCGTCTTTTTTTGTTGCAGCTTATGCAGCTCGTTCGCTCGCAGTAGAAACCAAGCTGTAGCTTCTCGATTCAGTTGGCGTACATCAATGCTTTCCCGAGTAAAGGGAGCGTTGCTGGGGATACAAGGTTGAGGTTCGTTCCTCAGCCCAATCTAAGGGCTGGAGGTGCAAGAAGAAGTCCCGCTCGTAAGTAACGGGACCCCTTTCGTAGTTGCGCCGGGTAATGCCGCTGTCAGTTGTTGTGGATCACGATCCGCAGGAACTTGGCGGCGTAATCCTTTGCCTGGAGGGATAGCTTGGCCGCGATCTTGCGGACAATCTTCCGGTAGATCTCGCTGACCCGAGAGGTGGGCTGAGCCACCACGGCCGGCCGCCATCCGTCTCCTCTCGGATATTGATGTCCAACGGCAAGGCGCCCAACAGCTGCACCCCGTACTGCTCGGCCATGGCCTGACCCCCGCAGATGTGTTCCTCATGCCCGCACTCGCCGTCAGCAAGCTCACCAAGGTCTACCGCAACGGCCATCAGGCCCTGAAAGGCGTAGACCTGACGGTGGACGAGGGTGACTTCTTCGCCCTGCTCGGACCCAATGGCGCCGGCAAGTCGACCCTGATCGGCATCGTCGCCTCCCTGGTCAACAAGACCGGGGGTGAGGTACGGGTCTTCGGCCACGACCTGGATCGGGAGCCGGAGCTGGTGAAGGCCAGCCTGGGTCTGGTGCCCCAGGAGTTCAACTTCAACCTGTTCCTCCCGGTCATCGAGGTGGTTATCAATCAGGCCGGTTACTATGGGATCCCGCGGCGCGAGGCCAAAGCGGGGGCGGAATACGCGCTGCGTCAACTCGACCTCTGGGACCGGCGGGACTCGCAGATGCGGATGCTGTCCGGCGGCATGAAACGGCGCCTGATGATCGCCCGCGCCCTGGTGCACCAACCACGGCTGCTGATTCTGGACGAGCCCACCGCCGGGGTGGACATCGAGATCCGCCATTCCACGTGGGGCTTTCTGCGCGAGCTCAATGCCGGTGGCACTACCATCATCCTCACCACCCATTATCTGGAGGAGGTGGAGGGCCTATGCCGCAACATCGCCATCATCAACGAAGGCAGGATTGCGGAGAGCGTGGATATGGGAGCCCTGCTCGGTAGATTGAAGACCCAGACCTTGGTGCTTGATCTCAAGGGGCGGCCGACGCGGCTGCCGCGGCTCGAGGGATTCGTGCTCGAGCAGCGCGACGACCATACCCTTGAGGTGGAGGTGGCTAAGGACACCGGCATCAATGGCCTGTTCGAGGCCCTGTCGCACGCCGGCGTCGAGGTCATGGGCCTGCGCAACAAGCAGAACCGGCTCGAACAGCTGTTCCTGAGTCTGGTGGAAAACCACAAGGGCAGTGAGGACATGCGGGCATGAAGCGCCGGCAACACTACCGGACCGCCTTCTCCACCATTCTGGTCAAGGAGATCCGGCGCTTTTCACGGATCTGGGTGCAGACGATGTTGCCCTCGGCCATTTCCACGGCCCTTTATTTCGTGATCTTCGGTCGGCTCATCGGCGAGCGTATCGGGCCCATGGACGGTTTCGCTTATCTGGATTTCATCGTCCCCGGCCTAGTGCTGATGGCGGTCATCACCAACGCCTACTCCAACGTGGTCTCTTCCTTCTATGCGAGCAAGTTCTCCCGCTATGTGGAGGAGCTCCTGATCGCTCCCATCCCCAATTGGGTGATCCTGGCCGGCTTCGTCGCCGGCGGCGTCGCTCGGGGCCTGGTGGTCGGTATCGTAGTGACCCTGTTGGCTCTGGTCTTTACCCGGATCCAGATCCACAGCTACAGCGTCACCATACTGGTATTCATACTTACCGCCGTGCTGTTCGCCCTCGGGGGATTCATCAATGCCATCCATGCCAACAGCTTCGATGACATCTCGATCATCCCCACCTTCGTGCTTACGCCCCTGATCTATCTGGGGGGGGTCTTCTACTCGATCAAGCTCTTGCCGGCCTTCTGGCAAAACCTGTCCCTCGCCAATCCGGTACTCTACATGGTCAACGCCTTCCGCTTCGGGTTGCTGGGGGTGAGTGACATCCCCGTGGGCGTGGCCTTCGCCATCATCCTGGGCTTCATCGCCGTGCTGACCCTCTACAGTCTCCACCTGCTGCGCCGCGGCGTCGGCATCAAGACTTGACTTCGACGGCGGTTTGAACCGGAATGGCGCCAGCCTGCATATCTGAGCGCGCCGTGAAAAGACGCACGTCCAGTGATCCTGAATTATTCGGCATTGTAGCCATGAGTAAACCAAAATTACCGCGGGGATCGACCCGTGAAGATCTCGACAATGAGGGGGAGTTTGCGCGGTATCAAGCAAACGAGGCGGGAGAACGGGTTGCTACCCAAGACCGGGAAGAGCAGCGGCAAGGCTGGGAGGAATCGGCGCTGCAGATGATTCATGGGAATCGGTTACCCAGCCGGAAGCACGGGCGGCGTCGGTTCCACCTCCTGTTGATCAAACCTTTCCACTATGATGACGCGGGTTACGTCATCCAGTGGTTGCGCTCTTCCCTGCCGTCGAACAGCTTGGCCGCCGTCTACGGCATCGCCAGGGACGCGGCTGAGAGGAAGGTCCTCGGCGAGGACGTGGAGATCCGCATCCAAGCCCTGGACGAGACCAACTCGCGCATCCATGTAAAGAGGTTGGCACGCGCGGTCCGCAGGGATGGTGGTGAGGCCTTGGTCGGTCTGCCGGTGGTGATCGGCGGCTTCCACGTCAGCGGCTGTTTGGCCATGCTCGAGGAGATTTCCGGTGGAGCTCAAGGAGGCCCTGAATCTGGATATCAGCTTGTTCGCCGGCGAGCCGCCGGCGAGCTGGAGGGCCGGTTGGACGACCTGTTGCGCGACGCCGCCCAGGGCCGGTTCCGGCCCGTCTACGATTTTCTGAACGACCTTCCCGACATGCGCGGCACGCCCACGCCCTATCTGCCCCCTGATCAGGTGCGTTTGACCATGGGCAAGCGCGCGAGCTTCGATGCTGGTCGTGGCTGCCCGTATCTGTGCAGCTTCTGCACCATCATCAATGTCCAGGGCCGCAAGTCCCGACACCGTACGGCGGACGATGTGGAGCGCCTGGTGCGGGCCGGCGCCCGGTACGGGATCACCAACTTCTTCATCACCGACGACAATTTCGCCCGCAACCGCAATTGGGAGGCGATCTTCGACCGGCTGATCGCGCTGCGTGAGTCGGGTCTGGAACTCCGGCTCGTGACCCAGGTGGATACCCAGTCGCACCGGATACCGGGATTCATCGAGAAGGCGGGGAAGGCAGGGGTCACCCGCACCTTCATCGGCATGGAGAACATCAACCCGGATGCCCTGAAGGGCGCGCGCAAGGGCCAGAACAAGATCACCGATTACCGGGCCCTCCTGCAGGCCTGGCATCGCGCGGGGGTACTGACCTACGCGGGCTATATCATCGGCTTCCCGAACGATACGCCGGAGTCCCTGCGTCGGGATATCGAGATCATCAAGCGCGAGCTGCCCATCGATATCATGGAATTCTTCGTCCTGACACCCCTGCCGGGCTCCCAGGACCACCAACGCCTGGTAGCGGAGGGAGCGCCCCTGGACCCCGACCTGAACAACTATGATACCCAGCACGTGACCATGGAGCATCCGCGGATGTCCAAGGCAGAGTGGGAGGGCATCTACCGCGAGGCCTGGGATCTGTATTACACCGAGGAGCATGTCGCCACGGTGCTGCGTCGCGCATGCGCCTGGGGCTATGATCCCGAGAATATGATGGCCAAGCTGTTCGCCTTCCATGCCCCGGTCGTTTATGAGGATATGCACCCCTTGGAGGGCGGATTGATCCGGCGCAAGGTACGGCAGGACCGCCGTCCGGGATTCCCGATCGAAAATCCGCTGGTCTTCTATCCCAAGCTCGCCTGGGAATACCTGAACAAATACACCGGCGCCTTCCTCATGCATCGGCGTTACCGGCGGATCCTGGCCAGGGTCTCAGCGGACCCCGACCCGGAGTCCTATACGGATACCGCCATGGCGCCCGTCGAGCAGGGCGAGGAAGACAGGCTGGCGCTCTTCACGGCCACCGCCTCGGCCCAGGACCTCGTGAACAGGCGGCGCGCGCTGGCCGCCCGGCGGAGTAAGGCGGGGGTCTGATTTAGAGATTGTCTAATAACTAACTTATTGATTGCTTCAATAACTTTAGTGCGCGGAGCGCATCATAGTTGAAACTATGGACTTTAAGTCCCTTCACTTTCAGTCCGTGGCTTGTCCACGGATGAGGACTTTAGTCCTCCAGACTATGGACTTTCAGTCCATAGTGGTTGATTTTTCTTGTTCCCACGCTCCAGCGTGGGAACACCACCTTGGCCGCTCCAGCGGCTAGGCTTGATTCCACGCCGGAGCCTGGGAGCCAGATGAAATCCGTAGTTTTTATAACTGAAAATCAATATGTTAGGTTTAGTCAGCCTCTTAGCGTAGATCGCGGAACGATCTCGGACGTCCCGAGTCTGCTGTGACTTAAGAAGCTGTCTCTTGCCGTGCTTCGGAAACACTTGTCGTAATGCCTCAGGACCCTTGCCAATCGGTGTGGCGAAGATTAAGAGGCTGTTTAAAAACTAACCCATTGATTTTCATAGAACCGCACCCGTAGCCCACCGGTCAGTCGTATATGGTGGGCACAGCCCACCCTACAGGTTAGTTCTTATACAGTCTCTAAGTGATTACTTTTCAACGAGAGGAGTCTGATCATGGTGGTTGATAATCAACCACTATGGACTGAAAGTCCATAGTCTGGAGGACTAAAGTCCTCATCCGTGGACAAGCCACGGACTGAAAGTGAAGGGACTTAAAGTCCATAGTTTCAACTATGATGCGCTTCGCGCACTAAAGTTATTGAAGCAATGAACGCGAATCAACGCAAATTGCCAGAAATCGACTCGCTACCATTGATGATTCTTGATCTATTTGCGTGCATTTGCGGCTATTTGCGGCTAAATTTTCCGTGAATATCCTGTCCGCTCAATGTTATCGACAATTAAGAATATCTGTAGGGTCGAGGCCGTGCGTAATAGCGTGGGAAGATCCTCGACGGGGCATAATCAGGGTTTCGCCTTGATTGAGGCACTGGTAACGACCTTGGTGTTGGCACTCGGCCTCATGGGATTGGCGGCGCTGCAGATGACCGGCACCAGGAACACTTACAGTGCGAAAAGCGCTCCTAGGCCAGCATGCTCGCCGACGCGATAATCGAGCGTATGCGTGCAAACCGCACCCTTGCCCGCAATGGGGGCTATGACATTGGCCTCGATCCCACGCCCCGAACCTGTGACCAAGCGGTGTGTCCATCCACCCCGCCCGAGAACAGCGACCTCTGTCAGTGGAAACAACGCCTGCGCTGTTCGCTGCCGTCCAGGGATGGATAGATGGCAGAAGCGGAAATAGCGTCATCGTGACCGTCCAATGGGACGATCGCCTCGGACTTTCCGGAAACTCAAGTCAACAATTCGTATCCGCAACCAGATTGTGAGCCGCTTGCTTCAACGCAGTGATGGCTTCACCCTGATCGAGCTACTCGTAGGGATCGCACTCGGGGTGCTGACAGTACCCGCGGTGTTGCTCCTCTTCGTCTCCAACAAACAGCATTTCCTGGTTCAACTCGAAGCGGACCGCTTGCAGGAGAACCAACGCTTTGTGGTGCAATTCCTCACCCGTGACATTCGGGGAGCCGGCTACCGCGGCTGCGCCGGAGGCAGCGGCCCCCTCTTCAACACCTTGAACGCCCCGAATGCCCTGGAGAACGATTTCCGGACTGGGATCCAGGGCTTCGACGATGTGCCGGAGACGCTGCTGGACCCCTTGGCGAGCATCTTTGCAGGCACGCGCCGGGTTCCGATCGCTGGCACTGACGTGCTGGTGGTGCGGGGACCCGAAGGCGATGCCTCCGGCGTGCACGCGGAGAACTCCGGCAAACAGGTCTTCGCGGTCGTAAGGTATCGGGAGACCAAGGCCTGTACTGGCGGCACCAACCGCATCAACGGGATCTGCCCCGGCGATTATCTGCTGATCAGCGATTGCCGAAAGGCCCGGATCTTTCAGGTCGGTTCGATCGACGATTCCGGGGCCATCCACCCACCCCACCGGCGGCCTCGATCCGGGAAACTCCGACGGGACATGGGGTGGTGCTACCGCACCATCGCACGAGCGGTTCGGCACCGATTCGGAAATTATTCGCTACGATACCTTCATATACTACCTCGCGCACAACCCTGGTGGGGAACCGGCGCTTTATCGTAAGGCGAGCAGGGGCCGCACGGAGGAGCTCGTCGAAGGGGTGGGAGGATATGCAGATCCTCTACGGGGAGAACACCGACGCGGATGCTGACGGAACACCGGATCGTTTCGTTGCCGCGGTGGACGTAACCGACTGGGACGATGTGACCACGGTAAGGGTTTGGGCGTTGCTGCGGGGTTTCCAGGACAACATGGCGGAGGCAGAGCAGAGTTATCCGGCACTCGACGGAACCATGGTCACCGCTCCTGACAAACGGTTGCGCAGGACCCTCTTGTTGACCATCAGCCTGCGTAATCGGCTGCCGTAGAAACTCTGTTCCCGTGCAAGTCCACTTTGGCTTTTGATCCACACATCAGCCACCACTGCGGTGGTTCGCCATGAACGGTAAGCTTGCCGGCGCTGGGCTGGAAGGCAACCAAACCAGCAGGTCGAACCTCAGGAAAGCGTGGGCGAGCCAAAGCGCGGGAAAAACCAATCCGGTAACATCATGTTTTCAGGAGGAGTTATACGCGCTCACCCTGAGCCAGGTAGCTGGTCCCAAAAATACTGTGTGTTAGTCTATTGAAAAATCAGCCGTTTGTAGAAAGAAACTGCACCCTCAGGAGGATTCATGAAAATCTTCAATACCGCCGGTCCCGTTAGGTCGGACGAACATTACATGATCCCCGCATTAGCACGCTGGGATATGGGTGAAATCCGGCGTTTGATCGGGGAGAAACGCTATTTCGTACTCCACGCTCCACGTCAGACCGGCAAGACCAGCTGCCTGTTGGCCTTGATGGAGAAACTCAACGCAGAGGCAGACTACACGGCTTTGTATGTAAACCTGGAGCCGGCCCAGGCGGTGCGGGGGAACCTGGAAGCAGGCATGCGGATTATCCTGGACGCCCTGGTCGCCAGTGCAGATGAATATCTGGCCGATCGGCTTCTGCCGGAGATTGCCCGGGAGATCATTGCCACTCAGGCCGCCGGCAGTCTGCTTCGGGAAGGGCTGCGTCGCTGGTGCCGAGGACTCGAGAGGCCCCTGGTCTTGCTCCTGGACGAGGTGGACACCCTGGTGGGAGACACCCTGATCTCCCTGTTGCGCCAGATCCGGGCCGGCTACCCGGATCGTCCCCAGGCCTTTCCCCAGACGGTCCTGTTATGCGGCGTGCGGGATGTCCGGGATTACCGCATCCATGACGGTGACAACCAGATCGTCCTCGGTGGTAGCGCCTTCAACATCAAATCCGAGTCGCTCCGACTGGGGAACTTCAGTCACGAGGAGGTTGCTCTCCTCTATGCCCAACACACCGAAGCGACTGGACAGACCTTCGAGGACGGGGCGATCGATTATGTCTTCGAGCAGACCGGCGGTCAGCCCTGGCTGGTCAATGCCATCGGCTACGAGGCCTGCTTCAGGGCCAAAACGGCACGCGACCGCAGCCGCCCTGTCACCCTGATGGACGTGCTGGACGCCCGAGAGCGGCTCATCGAGCGGCGGGATACCCATCTCGATCAATTGACAAACCAACTTCGGGAGCCGCGGGTACATAAGATCATCAGCGAGCTCCTGAGTGGCGATATCGCGCCCGGCACCACCCCGCCCAGCGAGGATGATCAGCTCTATACGCAAGACCTGGGACTGATCCGCACCCGCCCGCAGGTCGAGATCGCTAATCCTATCTACCGGGAGATCATCCCACGCACCCTGACCTGGATCACCCAGACCCGCATCCCCCAGGAGACCGCCTGGTATGTGGGCAAGGACGGACGCCTGGATTTCCCCAAGCTGCTCGACGCCTTCCAGCAATTCTTCCGGGAGAACGGCGAGATCTGGATCGAACGGTTCGACTACAAGGAGGCCGCTCCCCAGCTCTTGATGCAGGCGTTCCTGCAGCGCATCATCAACAGTGGCGGGCGTATCGACCGGGAATACGGGTTGGGGCGACGCCGTACCGATCTGTTGGTACAGTGGCCCCTGGACGAGACCCAGGGCTTCCATGGCCCGGTCCAACGGGCAGTCATCGAGCTCAAGATCCTGCACAAATTCTTGGAGGCAACGATCGAAGCGGGCTTGGCGCAGACTGCCGCTTATATGGACCGGGTCGGTACCGACGAGGGCTATCTGGTCGTCTTCGATCGTACCCTGGAGGTATCGTGGGAAACAAAGATCCTGGTTCGGCAAGCGCAACATGGGAAATACCGGATCGGAGTGTGGGGGATGTGAGTCCGAATACCGCGCATTCGGGGGCCACTCCAAAGCCCCACGCACTATACTGGCGATAGAATTCGACGAGGTGATCCATGGCCCAACCCGCAAGCGAATCCGGCAGCTATACCTACGCGGATTATTGTGCCTGGCCCGATGAGGAGCGGTGGGAGCTGATCGACGGCGAGGCCTATGCCATGTCACCCGCCCCTGCTCGCATCCATCAGGATGTGGTCGTGGCGCTCGTCGCCCAGATGCACAGGGCTCTCGGGGAAACAACTTGCCGTGTTTACACGGCACCCTTCGACGTCCGTCTACCGCATCGCGATGAGGCCGATGCCGCGGTGGAGACGGTCGTCCAGCCCGACATCGCGGTGATCTGCGATCCATCCAAGCTGGATGAAAAGGGCTGTCGCGGTGCCCCAGACTGGATCATCGAAGTGCTCTCCACCACCACCGCCGCCAAGGATCAGATCCAAAAACGCGCGCTCTACGAGCGCCATCGGGTCCGGGAGTATTGGTTGGTCCACCCGACCGACCGGATTGTGTTCCTGTATCGGTTGGAAGCGGATAGATACGGCAAGCCGGATATCTTACCCACAGTAGGCCTCTGTACCCCGACGGTGATCCCGGACCTAGTGATTGATTGGGACGGTATCTTTGTTAGACCCCGGATCGCAGGTACATGAGAAGATCGTACCTGCCGGGCCGATAGCACTGCCTCAGAGGCTGTCTAAAAACATGAGCACCTGCCAACCGCTTGAACCTAAAAATTTCTCGCTGCGCTCGAATGACAAGGACGCGAGTTGTGTCATCCAGAAGCGTAGCGAGGGATCTTTATGAGTTTTTCTTAACATTTAAAGGGCACCTTGAAAAATAGGTATTTTCACCAATCAAGCGACTCTAAAAGACGGTATAAGAACTAACTAACCTGTAGGGTGGGTTGTGCCCACCAAATACTATGCCTGACCGGTGGGTACAGCCCACCCTACGGGTACGGTTCTATGAAAAATCAATAGGTTAATTTTTAGACGGCCTCTCAGCGCCGGCTGAGAAGGATGATGCGGCCATCGCGCCGAATCTTCAGGCTGACCAGTGTTCGCGTCCGATGCAGGACACGAGTCAGTTCCTTAAAGTTGCGTATCCGCTCCTGATTGACCTCCAGCAGGAGGTCTCCCGCCCGCAGCCCGGTGAGCCAGGCGGGGCTGTCCTTGTCCACGGTTCCCACGGCTACCGCGGATAAGCGGTTGCCGCCGCTGCCCTCGATCCGGTCTCCCAGCTTGGCGCCTTGCAGCTGAGGGGCCAGGCGCTTGCCTTCGACATACCCCGCATAGGGGTCCGCTACCGCGCTTTTGAGCCGGATGCGTGCACCCTTGCGAATCAGCTCCAGTTCCAGGGGCGTACCGACCCGCATCAGGCCGATGTGTGCCTTCAGGGCCCCCGCACCGGTGACAGGACGCCCGTTCACGGCGACGATCAGGTCGCCGGGATGCAGCCCTGCGGCCGCGGCCGCCGAGCCGGGCTCGACATGAGATACCACGGCCCCGTCGGCATTCCCTGTCCCCAGTGCGCGGGCGAGCTCCGGCGTCAGATCCTGGACGGCCACGCCGAGCAGCCCGCGCCGTACTTCCCCATGCTCGAGCAGCTGATCGGCGACGGTGCGCACCATCGCTACCGGGATAGCGAAGCCGATGCCTACGTTGCCGCCGCTCGGTGCCAGGATGGCGGTATTGATGCCCACCAGCCGGCCGTGCAGGTCGACCAGCGGGCCGCCCGAGTTACCCGGGTTGATGGAGGCATCCGTCTGGATGAAGCTTTCAAAGCCTTCGATGCCGAGGCCGCTCCGGCCCAAGGCGCTGACGATGCCGGAGGTCACCGTATGGCTGAGTCCAAAGGGGCTGCCGATGGCGACCACGAAGTCCCCTACCCGCAAAGCGTCCGAGTTCCCCAGGGCGACCGCGGTCAGGTCTTGGGCCGGGATGCGCAGCACCGCGATGTCGGTCTCCGGGTCCGAGCCTACCAGCTCGGCCTTGAGCTCACGCCCGTCCCGGAGCCTGACGTCGATCGCGTCCGCTTGGTCCACCACGTGGTGATTCGTGAGGACGATGCCCCGCTCGGCGTCCACGATGACGCCCGAACCCAGGCTCTGGTTCTCACGCTCCCGGCGCTTGCGGGGCAGCTCGAAGAAGTAGCGGAAGAAGGGGTCCCGCAGCAGGGGATGGGTCTCGACCTCGATCTGGGTGACGGTGGAGATATTGACGACCGCCGGTGTCACCCGCTCCAACATCGGCGCCAGACTGGGCAAGGGTTCCTTGTCGACCGCAAGCGGCAGGGTGGCGTGGGATAGCGGCACTAGCGCGAGCGATAAGACCAAGGCGCCGAGCGCGCAGCCTTTCGAGGGTCGGGGTTTTCCCATGTTCACGCGGTTTTCTCCGTGGAGATAAAGATACTGTTCTAGTCGATCACCAGATCCGGGATCGCCGCAGGGGTACAGGAACCTACCGTAGGTAAAATATCTGGCTTGCCGTATCCATCGGTCCCCAGCCGATACATGAACAGGACCCGGTCAGTCGGATGGACCAGCCAATATTCCCGAACGCCGTGGCGCTCGTAGAGCGCACGTATCCGGATCTGATCCTTGGCGGCGGAGGTGGGGGAGAGTATTTCGATGATCCAGTCCGGGGCGCCGCGGTATCCTTTTTCGTCCAACTTGGATGGGTCGCAGATCACCGCGATGTCGGGCTGGACGACCGTCTCCACCGTGGCGTCGGCCTCATCACGGTACGGCAGGCGGATGTCGAAGGGGGCGATATAGACCCGGCGGCGGTCGCCTTGGAGGTCACCTTGGAGAAAGTTACCGATCTGGCGAACCAACTCGACCACCACCTCTTGATGGGTCCGAGTGGGCGCGGGCGACAACATAGCATAGGGCTCGCCATCGATCAGCTCCCAACGTTCCTCATCAGGCCAGGTGCAATAGTCCGCGTAGGTGAAGCGGCTAGGTTTGTATGCTGGTTGGGCCATGCTCATTGCTCGGAGATCTTAGAAGCTGTCTGGTTAAAAGCAATCCTGAGGATTCGGCGCCGTTTGGGGGAAAGATCCCCCCTGGGTCGGGACAAGCGTGTTGGGTTACGGCGCGTTCAAGGGTGTTTGTTTCCTTCGGGATCGGGCAGCGCGCCTAACCCAACCTACTCCAGATTGTTTTTGCCATCCATGGCACCTGGATTCCGGCTATCCCCGCCGGAATGACGGGGTAGGAGCTGGCAGATTTCACCACTTAAAATTTAGCCATTACCTAAGGGTTTATTATCCTTCCCTACCTGCAGCACCGCAAGGAATGCCTCCTGGGGGATCTCCACCTTTCCCACCTGCTTCATGCGCCGCTTGCCCGCCTTCTGCTTCTCCAGCAGCTTGCGCTTGCGGGTCACGTCGCCGCCGTAGCACTTGGCGGTCACATTCTTACGCAGGGCCTTGACCGTGGTGCGGGCGACGATCTTGCTGCCGATGGCGGCCTGGATAGCGACCTCGAACATCTGCCGGGGAATGAGCGCTTTCATGCGCACAGTCACCTCGTGGCCGCGGAGCTGGGCATTGTCCCGATGCACGATGGTGGCCAGGGCATCCACCCGCTCCCCGTTGATCAGGACCTCGAGCTTGACCAGGTCAGAGGCCTGAAAACGCTTGAAATCATACTCGAAAGAGGCATAGCCGCGGCTGATGGATTTCAGGCGGTCAAAGAAGTCCAGTACCACCTCGCTCAAGGGCAGCTCGTAGGTAGCTTGGACCTGGCCGCCCAGGTATCGGATATCCTTCTGCACACCGCGTTTCTCGATGCACAGGTTGATGACCCCGCCGAGCAGATCCTGAGGTACCAGGATATGGGCCTCGATGATGGTCTCTCGGATCTCGCCGATCTTACCCGCCTCGGGCAGGTCGGCCGGATTGTCTATCCGCACGATCTCGCCGTCGGAACGCAGGACCTCATAGACAACCGTAGGCGCCGTCGTGATCAGGTCCAGGTGGTACTCGCGTTCCAGGCGTTCCTGGACGATCTCCATATGCAGCATCCCGAGAAAGCCGCAGCGGAATCCGAATCCCAGGGCCTGAGACACCTCCGGTTCATGGAACAGGGCGGCATCGTTGAGCCGCAGCTTGCGCAAGGCATCGCGCAGGTCCTCGTAGGCGTCGGAGCGCGTGGGGTAGAGTCCGGCGAACACCCGCGGTTGCAGCTGTTTGAATCCGGGCAATGACGCCGGCGCCGGGCGATCCGCATGGGTGATGGTGTCGCCGACCGGGGCCCCGTCGATCTCCTTGATGCCGGCGACCAGGAAGCCGACCTCCCCCGTCCCCAGGACTTGGCGTTCCACCTTCTTGGGGGTGAATACCCCGATGCTGTCCGCCTGGTGGGTACGACCGGTGGACATGACGAGCAGCTTGTCGCGGCGTCTGATGGCGCCGTTGACGATCCGTACCAGGGAGACGACGCCCACATAGGGATCGAACCAGGAATCAACGATGAGGGCCTGCAAGGGACCATCGGGATCGCCTACCGGCGGTGGGATGTGGGCGATCAGGCGTTCGAGCAAATCGGAGATGCCCGCGCCCGTTTTGGCGCTCACCCGCAGGGCATCCTTGGCCTCGAGCCCGATGATCTCCTCGATCTGATTGATTACCCGCTCCGGTTCCGCCGCCGGCAGATCGATCTTGTTGAGCACCGGCAGGACCTCGAGGCCCTGCTCGGTGGCGGTGTAGCAGTTGGCTACGCTCTGGGCCTCGACGCCTTGGGCCGCATCGACCACTAGCAGGGCCCCCTCGCAGGCGGCTAGCGAGCGCGAGACCTCGTAGGAAAAGTCCACGTGGCCCGGCGTGTCGATGAAGTTGAGCCGATAGGTCTCGCCGTCCTTGGCCACATAGTCGAGGGTGACGCTCTGGGCCTTAATGGTGATCCCGCGTTCTCGCTCCAAGTCCATCGAGTCCAGCACCTGGTCGGCCATCTCGCGGTCGCTTAAGGTACCGCTGAGCTGGATGAACCGATCCGCGATGGTGGATTTTCCGTGATCGATATGGGCAATGATGGAGAAGTTGCGGATGTGACTGAGCTCAAACATCGAACACGCTTAGAGGCTGTCTAAAAAATAAACCATTGATTTTCATAGAACCGTACCCGTAGGGTAGGCTGTGTCCACCGGTCAGGCATAGTATTTGGTGGGCACAGCCCACCCTACAGGTTAGTTCTTATACAGTCTCCTATTCCTCGGGGATGCGCACTGCGAGGAACATGCGCCTGTCACCGCGTTGGATCAGGGTGGCAACCGAACGGCCTGGCTCAATGTCCGCAAGTAATTCCCGAAACTGCTTGGCACCCTCCACCGGCTTACCGTCGAACATCAGGACCACGTCGCCGGGATCGATGCCAGCGCGTTCGGCCGCACCGGGCTTGACCTCCCGAATGATCACTCCGCCCTGCTCCAACCCGAGCTGATCGCGCTGCTCCGCATTCAGATCCCCGACCACCAGGCCGATACTGTTCGCCGTCGTGGATTCCGGCTCCGCGGCGGCGGCCAGCTCACCCTCGTCCGGCAGCTCACCGATGACCACTGTGATCTCCTTGATCCGGCCCCCCCGCAGCACTTCCAGTTGCGCAGGCTCGTTCACCCGAGTCGCGCCGACCAAGGGTGGCAGCGCACTGTGGGTGGCAACCGCTTTGCCGTTGAAGCGCAGGATCACATCCCCCACCTGCAGATCCGCCGCCGTCGCCGGGCTATTCGGAAGCAGTTCCGCAACCAGCGCCCCCCGCGGCTGATCCATACCGAAGGTCTCTGCCAGCTCGCTGGTCACTTCCTGAATCCTTACGCCGAGCCAGCCCCGGCTGACCTTTCCTGTGGTCTTGAGCTGTTCGACCACATTCACGGCCACATCGATGGGGATGGCGAAAGACAGTCCCATAAAACCGCCGGTGCGACTATAGATCTGGGAGTTCACCCCCACGACCTTGCCGTCCAGATTGAACAGCGGGCCACCGGAGTTGCCCGGATTGATCGCCACATCGGTCTGGATGAAGGGGACGTAATTCTCGCTCGGTAGGCTACGGCCCTTGGCGCTGACGATACCGGCGGTAGCCGAGTGGTCGAAGCCGAAGGGGGAACCAATGGCGAGCACCCATTCGCCGACCTTGAGGTCCTTGGCGGTGCCCAGCTCGACGGGCGGTAGGTCCTGCGCTTCCACCTTGAGCAAGGCGATGTCGCTACGCTTGTCGGTCCCTATGAGTTTGGCGAGAAACTCCCGGCGATCGCTGGTGCGAACGATGATCTCATCGGCGCCCTCGACTACGTGGGAATTGGTGAGCAGATACCCGTCCGAGGAGATGAAGAAACCGGAGCCCAATGACCGGGACTGACTATCTTCGCCGTGGGGCAGGCCCTCCTCGCCAAAGAAGCGGCGCAAGAACTCGTGGAGGGGGCTGCCTTCGGGCAGGTCGGGTACCGAAAAACCATGGAATCTGCGGGTGTCGCGGCGGGACTGCTCGGTGCTGATGTTGACCACGGACGGTCCATAGGTCTCGACCAGCCCGCTGAACTCCGGCAACGCACTGGCCAGCGCCCGCGAGGGTAGCGCGAATAAACTATGGACCAGGCAGATTGCTGCTGCGATAAGCGCGTTCTTTTTCATGGATACCCCTGTTTCGGCTTTAGCGCCGAGCTTGCCATATTACCGGGTTTCTTCTCTGATGAAGGACACCGATCACAACGGTGTCTGATTTACGTTCGAAGAAGTAAATCGCATAAGGGAAACGACTGCACAACACACGGCGAACATCCTTGAATACCTTGGCATACAGTTGCGGATTTTTCTCTATGATCTCAAATTCGGATTCAACCTCATAGACGAATTCCACTCCCAGACGCGCACGCTTCTCTTCATATCATTCATGCGCTTTCTTCAGGTCGTCTTCGGCTTCCTTACGCAGGATAAGCATGACGACTTCAACCGATTATCCGTTTTTTGACTTCCGACCAGGGCGATCCTTCATTCGGGTTTGCATGGTATTCTTGAAGTCGCTGTTCCAATTCCGCCTTATGCCATGCCGGAATCTCCACTGCTTCAGGGGACCCGGTAATTGAATCCCACAGGTCTTCAACCAAGCGAATACGCTGGTCGATGGGTATTGCTGCCAGATCCGATACCGATATGGTTTTCATCTTGGATTTGTGCTCCGTTGCGATTATCCCGAGCACCGGCATTGCAAGCCTCGGAACATCGTGCCCGACAGATTTTGCGTACACATTGTAAAGAGCTGCCGCCTGATAAGGATAGATCTGAAAAAATTAGACGGAAGGACCCCAACTATCTACTGAAGCACCTGGTACGGTGGATTGGCCGATTCCCACCCGCGAATCGCATGGCCGAATGCGCCCCGATGGAGCTCACTCCCATCGAAGGCCGTCCGAAGCAGTGCGGCAACGTCTGCAATGCCCTTGCTCGGCTTCAGATCCCCAAATACCTGTTGCAGCCCGTCCGCAGCAGGCCGATGAGGTCGTGTCCCCGGCAGATCGACCAGGGATCGGCGTCGGGTAGCTCCGAGACGGCCGCATGGATGGCATCGATGCTCTCTAGCGCCCCGGCCGCTACGGCAGCGGCATAGAGTCCGTCCCGATCCACTTCCCAGGTTTTGCGATCAGCGAAACGTTCGGGACCCAGCTTGTGGAACGGCAGATCCCAGTCCCGGCGCAGCGCGAGCCAGCGTAACCGACCGAAGACTAGGCCGCGCGCAAGCAGGGCATCCCTAACCGTGCCGCCGTAGTCGGCTTCGAAGCGTCGGATCTTGTCTCGATCGCCGTATTCAGCCAGTACGCCATCCAGGGCTGGCGACCGAAACAACACGCATTCCAGGTCGTGGGCGTCGGTGGCGAGCAGATTCGGCGAGGGCAATGCCTGACCCTGGAGGCGGTCCAAGTCATCGTCGACGATACCCAAAGCCCCTGAGAATCTGCGGGTGTCGAGCCGCATGATGGCACCTTCGACATTCGGTTTGCCGTCGCCGATGACCAGCTCGCATTCTTGCGAGCCCGACGATCCCAGAACCGGTGGTCGTCCTCCCCTTCCAGGATCAGGAAGCTCCCGCGGTGCGCTTGGTGGCCCATGATAACTTCGTTCTCGATAAAGGCTGCATTCTTTGTCCAACTCGACGGCTTCATACCGGCTCCTCACCCAATCCGATCATCAGGTCCGAGCGTTCGCCAACGATGTAGGGCGAATGGGTCGCGATCAGCACGTCGAATTGGGCCGTGGCGATGACCTCCAGCAGATCCGGCAGGAAGCGCTTCTGCCAGGCGACGTGCAGGGACAGCTCCGGCTCGTCGATCAGCACCAGCGTGTTGGGCCGGACCCGAAACAAGAGGTCATAGTGCAGGACCAGCTCGTGTTGCTCGCCGGAGGACAGGGCCTCCAATTTGAGTGGGGTTCTGTCCTCGCGCTCGGCGACCAGACCGGCCTCGCGGTCGATCCTGATCCGCTTGTGTTGGAACTTGCGGTTGACATTGTCCAGCAACAGGTGGATACGGCGGGCAAGATCGGCCAAAACCTCCAACTTTTCGGACGTATCCTGTACATAGAGACTCATCACCTTCTGCGATTCTGAATCATCGAGGAGCTTGTCCAAGGCCGCTGTATCAAACGGATGACCTGCCGGTTTATCGAGGAGACCGATTTCTTTCAGCTCTGCCCGCTTGGCATCCAGCCCCCCATGCGTGTCTTGAGATCCTCCGCGCTCAAGGCCGGCGGTGGGGAGGTCAAGAGGCGTTTCGGAAAGGACTGATCCAGACGCTGAGATTGCTGACCATAGCGGGCCATGGTGTCGTTGATCCGGGTACGCAGATCGCTCGCATATTCCAATACCCTATGGACGTTGCGGGGGTCTAGCTGGATAACCGCTCGAACGAGGTATACTCAAGCGCAGCAACCGTTGTGCCTCGATCAGATGGGCAGCGACACTGCCATGCAGCGCTTGTAACCATCCAGGCTCCAGGTGTATGCGAGGATCTCTTGCTCCTCCTGGGTGTGTTTCATCCGCGTAGAGATCGACAAACCGCTCGGAAGTCATCAGGTCGCCATCTCTCTCGTCGAACCATTCGTCCTCTCCGACACGACCTATCCAGGGAAATTGCCGTGCCAATGCCTCCGCACGCGACAGGGTGGCTTCACTACTGGAAACCTCATGGGCTTCCTTTTGCTTACCGTCCTTCAGCAAGCTCAGCCTCAGTGTCTTGAGTGATTCGGAGCTCGCCTGGCTCGGGTGAGGATTGATCGTCAGCTCAATCTTGGAACCGTCGGTAAGTGTCAATGCAAGGCGCCGAAAGGGTATCTGCATGAACAGGTCGTATCTTCCGCTCAGCAGGTCATTGACCATCCGCAACAGCATGGTCTTGCCGACCCCGTTCAGACCATGGAGGATGGTGACCCGGTCGTCCGATTGCAGATCGACCTGGTGGTCGAAGAGATCGAATAGACCTTCCGCTTGGATGCTGAAAATGCGCAGCGGAGGTTCGGTGCTCATTGCATTTGCTCCGGAAGTCGGATTTTGCTTACAACCATCCTTAAGCTCTAACGAAACAATCGTCTCTGGAGCGTGGGAACGAGCCGACATCGTGTCCGACAGACTTCTCTAGCGCCTTGCCGACACGCTCGTGGTTACTCGGTGCCATGGCTCAAGATCCCACCGGTGTCCTTAGCGGAATCGATGTGTGTCCGTGCTTGCGGTAAATGGGACAGCAAGAACATAGCTTCGGTCAAAACCGGTTCACACACGAACAGCGGCGCATTGAGTTCGCGCATCTGCTCAACCGCCCAGGTGTGATGCCGCTCCCGTCGGTCCAGGAATGCCACCAGCGGCCCGGTGTCAACGATGGCCCATGGAGTCACACCCGAATCCCTCCAAGTGTTTCGGATTGCCGGCCAGATCGTCGAAAAAGTCCTTTTTAGAAAAGTTGGCATTAATGATATCAACGGGTTATATGTTATAAAATCTGGAAAATTGGACTTTTGCGACATCCTCCCTCCGGGAGAGGGCGGGGGTGAGGGGGAAATTCAAAAGCTCGGATTGTGCTGTGTGGCAGTATAAAGGGATCAGGGGGAAACCTCCGGCGGTTCACCCACACCTGCTCCAAGGCGGCGCAAGATTCGCGGCCGGTAACGCTCATCCAAGGATTTGGCACGGATGAACCCGACGAGCCAGGTCAGCGCGGCGACAAGTCCTCCCAACCCGGTCACAGCGCTCAGTATCTGGGTGTACGCGGGGACCAGGCGTTCGGCGACGAAGACACCCGCCACCGCTCCACCGATCATCGCCAACAAGGGTACCAGATAGGCGAGGATCGACGCCTCCAGCAAGCTGCCTTCCGACAACCCGATGATCACGTGCTCGCCAGGCCTGGCCCCGATGGGATTATGGGCCTGCAACAGCAATCGCTTCGGGCCGAAGTAGCGGGCCAACAACGAGGTGCCGCAGGTCCCCTTGACGGCGCAACTCCCGCAGCCGCTACGCGGTTGCCCTTCCACCTCGGCCAGCTCACCCTGCACCGCGATGACTCGGCCCGTCTCTTCGATCACCGCCGTCCCCCTGGAACCTGTCGGATACCTGCCAACACCGTCTCCACCGTTTCGGGCTGTACCTCGCCTACGACTGTAACTTGATGATCGGATACCCGTTTACCGGTGGCATGAACGGCACCGATATGGGTACCACCCTCCAGGCCCTCCTGCGGATTGCCCGCCTCGACATAGACGGAAACCGATGCCAGGCCGTCCGAAAGCACGAAGTGATCCACCGGCTGCCCGCCGGCAGCACGCCAATCATTGTGCATCACTAGGCCGAAACCGGGGGGAAGGGCATCGAACCGCCAGGGCAGCAAGCCGGGAACCGGAGGTTCGGGTGCATACCGCCGTTGCCGCGGCACCGGACCGGCGGGCGGGTGTCGATCCCTGCGATGGCAACAGGTTCAGCGACGTGAACATGACCTGTTCGATGGGATCGGCCCGCTGTCCCATCAGGTCGGACTTGAGCAGTAAGCCACTCTCCCGATCCAGGTAGAATCGGTAGCCGTACCGCAGATGGTCCCGCGGTGTGACACCCACCACTTCGGCAAACCTCCCCGCCACCCGGGCCCCACCCAGGGGGTGGACCCCATAGTGGTCCCGCAGTGTCCTAAGGTCCGGCATCCCCGTGGGAAACACATCCTTCCCCAGGCCGTGCCCCGGCACCGAAACGGAATGGGAAGCGGACAACTGGCAGGTAACGCCGCCTTTACCCCTGGTCAGGGTACAGATCGGCCCATTGAGGGCAACCAGATGTTCCCGAATCTGACCGTCCTCGACCCGGTGCACGATCGACGAGCATGCCCTCGTAGCTCAAGGAACGCAACGCAGCGGCCATCCGCGTCAGTTGCTTGACCGGTCCCAGTCCCGAAGAGGGCTCCGCAGCGGTGGCTTGGGTGAACCAGATCAGGGCGAGCGGTAACAGGTGGGACATCAGCAATATAAGTCGAAATGCTGCACTAGCGGCGTGCTGCATAGCCGACAAGCGTCGCATAGGGCAAGAAGCCTTGCATGTGGGATACCGGCGATTGTTCCCGGTGATTGACGAGAAATCGGTCCAGCTTGCCCTCCAGGGCCGGTTCGTCGACGTGCCAACGCCGGGCGGGATCGGCAAGCCGGAACTGTTCCGGCAGGGACGCGGCGGCATGGCGGTTTGGGGGAGCTTCGGCGTCGCGTCCGAGATTGAAGAGCTGGGGCACGGCAAGGATGGCGGCAGAGAGACGGCGCAGACGGCCAACGCGGTGCCGGCCAGCGGGCCGAGGCGCAGGGTCCACCTCCAGCGTATCCTTGGTCTCTGTAGGGGAACCGGCTCTGCGGCAATACGCTCGCTGACGCGGGCCCTGATCAGGCGGTACTCAGGGTGAATCTGCTCCGACCGCATGGCGGCGCCGATAGATGGTAACCCTCCCAAGCTGCAACCAGGCGCTCGTTCGATGCGAGCGCGGATAGGGTCGGATGTACCGACCCCGGATCGATTTCACCGTCCGCCAGGACCGACAGGTGCCGTCGTTGCTGTTCACTCATCGCTTTCCTCATGGCTCGAGCAAGGGTCGTAAGCGTTTGTCGATCGCCTCGCGGGCGCGAAAGATGCGCGAATGCACGGTGCCCACGGGGCATTCCATCGCCGTTTGCGATTTCCTCATAGCTCAGGCCCTCGAGCTCCCGCAATAGGATCGCCATCCGCAGCTCCTCCGGCAGCTCATCGAGCGCCGCTTGCACCGTCTCGGCGATCTCCACGCTCAACAGATAATGTTCCGGCGTAGCCAGCTCCCGCAGGCACCCTCCCGTCTCCATTTGCTCAGCCAGGTTCGCCTCCACATCGTCTCCGGGAGGACGGCGCCCCTGAGCAACCAGATGGTTCTTCACCGTATTGACCGCAATGCGATATAGCCAGGTGTAGAAGGTGCTCTCGCCACGGAACCCCGGCAGCACCCGATAGGCCTTCAGGAACACCTCCTGGGCGATGTCCATGACCTCACCGGGATCGCGAATATACCGGGAGATGAGGCTCGCAACCTTGTGCTGATATTTGATCACCAACAGATCGAAGGCGCGCCGATCACCTCCCTGCACTTTGGCTACCAACTCCCGGTCGGAGCGCCGATCAGACATGACCCCGGCGTTCCCCGGCCAGTGGCCTGAAATCCGATGGCATTAACAGCTCCCGGTAAACGAAAGTTCTTGGGTTTGGATCAGGAACTACGCATAGACGCGAATCCACATCAATTCATGTTCATGCGTAGTTCGTCCTATGGGGCAAGACCCAGTCCCATCGGTACACTCATGCGGCGAGTATAGCGCGGTCCTGGATTATTTGGCGTTGGTTGTGGGATCCGGCCAGGGCGAGTGCGTATAAATTTGTTGTCGATTAACAGGTTGCTGCCAGCTTCGGGTTGTCAGCCGCACCTGCGGTGGTTCGCCATGTAATGGTAGGCGCCGGCCTGCTGGCGCTGGGCTGGAAGGCAACCAAGCTGGCAGGTCGAAGCTCAGGAAAGCGCGGGCAAGCCCCGCACCTATCGCTGCCGCCCGGTCGGTCGACGGCGATAGGTGCGGGGCTTGCCCGCGCCTACGCGTTCCAGCGCCGGGAAAACCAATCCGGCAACTTCATGTTTTCAGGAAGCTTTATACGCGCTCGCCCTGGGGATCCGGCGTGTTGGGTTACGGCGCGTTCGGTCCTGTTACTGTACTTTCTGGATCGGACAGCGCGTCTAAGAGGCTGACTAAAAACTAACCTATGTAACCTGCTGCTTGGCAAGGGGATCTGAATAGTTACCTTGGCTCTTTATGGTTCGGAAAAGATTGAACCGGATATAATTGTGAACCTTGGAGGAAAAGCCGATTCAGTCGGTTCTTTCCACCCCCTATGGGTCCCTCCATTTTTCAAGGTACCCCCTAACATAAATCCATGAGAGTCAACATTGATCACGAAACCGGAAGACCTCGTTACATTCCAGGATCTTATCTCCACCTTAGAGCGCTTCTGGGCCAAGCGCGGCTGTGTCATCATGCAACCCTACGATATGGAGGTCGGGGCTGGTACCTTCCATCCGGCAACCTTCCTCCGTTCCATCGGTCCGGAGCCTTGGAGGAGTGCCTACGTCCAGCCTTCACGACGTCCTACTGACGGCAGGTATGGGGAAAACCCAAATCGTCTACAGCATTACTATCAATACCAGGTCGTCCTGAAACCTTCGCCCCCGGATATCCAGGATCAGTATCTGGATTCACTTCACACCCTGGGAATCGATCCGCTCGTCCATGACATCCGTTTTGTCGAAGACAATTGGGAGTCACCATCTCTGGGTGCCTGGGGACTCGGGTGGGAGGTCTGGCTCAATGGTATGGAGATAACCCAATTTACTTATTTTCAGCAGGTGGGAGGACTCGACTGCCGGCCTGTCACAGGGGAGATAACCTACGGGCTCGAGCGCATCGCCATGTATCTACAGGAAACGGAGAGCGTATATGATCTCATCTGGACCAGTATCAACGGCCAGTCGGTGACCTACGGGGATGTCTACCACCAGAATGAGGTCGAACAGTCGGCATACAACTTCGAGCACGCCGATGTCGACTCCCTACTCCGACAATTCGACACCTGTGAGGAACAGAGCCGACGCCTGATCGATACCGGGCTCTCGCTTCCCGCGTATGAGCAGGTGCTCAAGGCATCTCATACCTTCAATCTGCTCGATGCCCGTAACGCAATCTCCGTAACCGAACGACAGCGTTTCATCCTGCGCATCCGTACCCTGGCCCAGGCGGTAGCCCAAACCTACTACGACCGACGGGAGGCTCTGGGTTTCCCCATGGGGTAGTGGTTAAATTTCAAGTAATTGAAGTTGCCGGCCCCTTCTGCGTTGTTCCGGCAGAGAGTGCTGGAATCCAGGTCCAGGGATGGCAAAAACAGTGGGGGTTCGAATCGTCAGGTCGTACAATCACGCCACCTTGAATTTAACCACTACCCCTATGATGGCACAAAAAAGCTGAATAACGGAGGTGATTTGTGGAAGAGACGCGTGATCTCCTGGTAGAGATCGGCACTGAAGAGCTCCCACCGAAATCCCTGCGGGTGCTGTCAGAGACCTTCAGGAAAGGGTTCGAGGATCAGCTGCGGAAACATCAACTCGGATTCTCACGGATTGAGCCCTTCGCCACACCACGCCGCCTGGGGCTGCTCGTCCGGGAGTTGGCAACACGCCAACCGGACCGGGAGGTTATGCGTAAGGGTCCGGCCTTGCAGGCAGCATTCGATACTCAAGGCCGGCCCACAAAAGCGGCTTCGGGTTTTGCCCGCTCTTGCGGCGTTCCGGTAGAGGAGCTCCAGCAGGAAGAAATGCCGAAGGGTGCCTGGCTGGTGTTTCATCAGGTCCAACAGGGTCAGAGCACCGCGGATCTGATCGTCGGTATGACAGAAAAGGCATTGGAGGCGTTGCCTATTTCCAAACGCATGCGCTGGAGTGAACGAGACGATGAGTTCGTCCGCCCGGTTCGCTGGGTAACCGTTATCTTCGGAGAAGACCCGGTAGAAGGACAGTTATTCGGTATCAACACCGGCCGCTTAACCCGAGGTCACCGTTTCCAGGCTCCGGCAGCTTTGCCTATTCCATCCGCCTCCCAATACACTGAGATCCTCCGCACCCAGGGAAAGGTCGAGCCGAACTTCTCGACACGCCGGGAGACGGTATGCAACCAAGTACGAGCGTTGGCCGAAGGTGTTGGTGGTCAAGCCATTATGGAAGATGATCTACTCGACGAGGTCACTGCACTCTGTGAGTGGCCCTATGCAATCATAGGTGCCTTCGATGAGGGTTTCCTGGAGATACCACCGGAAGTCCTCATAGAGACCATGCAGAGGAATCAAAAGTATTTCCCCATAGTCTCCTCCAGTGGCAGGCTGCTACCGCACTTTATCACCGTCAGTAATATTCAAAGCCAGGATCCCACTCAGGTACGGGCCGGAAACGAGCGTGTCATTCGACCCCGATTCTCGGATGCAGCCTTTTTCTGGCAACAGGATCTAAAGCAACCCCTCCAAGCGTTCGGACCTCGGCTGGAAAAGGTCATATTTCAGGAAAGGCTTGGGACATTAGCAGAAAAATCGGCACGTCTCAGCCGCACCTCCCAGCAGATCGCAAGTCTTTTGGATATGGACCAAGGACCAGCAATCAGGGCCACTCAGCTCGCCAAGTGTGACCTGGTAACCCAAATGGTCCTCGAGTTCCCCAGCCTACAGGGTATCATAGGCCGGTACTATGCCCAGAAGGCCGGGGAAGACCCCTGCGTGGTTTCCGCCATGGAGCAACAATACCTACCACGCCACGCAGGCGACACGCTTCCTCAATCGAACTGCGGCTTGGTCTTGTCGATTGCCGACAAGCTGGACACACTCGTGGGCATCTTCGCAATCGGTCAACGACCGACAGGTGTCAGAGACCCCTATGCACTGCGTCGAGCAGCAATTGGCCTGTTACGAATCCTCGTCGAGACTCCGTTGCCACTCGATCTAAGGGAGATCCTCGGCCTCTCGGCGGAAGCACTCAAGGACAAGGTCAATGCAAAGGGAGCGGTCGGAGAGGTCTTCGAATACTGTATGGAGCGTCTTAAGGGTTATTATCCAGACCGAAACATCAGGGCAGATAGTGTCGATTCGGTCTTGGCAGTGAATCCCACAGTACCGAGCGATATCCACCAGAGGATCCTCGCGGTGGAGGATTTCCGATCACTCCCTGAAGCAGCGGTCTTAACGGCCGCCAATAAGCGTATACGTAACATTCTGCGTAAGCACTCGGAGAACATACCTGAACAAGTTGATACCAACCTACTGCAAGACGATGCGGAACGACACCTGGCAGCAAGGATCAAGTCTCTGGCATCCAGCATCCCACCATTGCTCAAGACCCAAAACTACAAGCGTGGCCTGAAGATGCTATCAGAACTGCACACTGACATTGATGCCTTTTTCAACAGGGTCATGGTAATGACCGAGCAACCGGATTTAAGGCATAATCGGCTCGCACTCCTGCGAGATACCGAAACCCTCTTTCTAAAGGTCGCTGATATATCGTTCCTGAAGCAAGTTTGACGTGTTGTGCTCGATGTCTAAAGGCTCATTGATCGTCTACTAGGTCAATGCCGGTGTACTGACACAACCTACACCTACATTACCCCCCACGTGGCTTGCCCACGCAGACACCTCACCATCACTTATTCCAACCGGAAAGGAACAATCAATCGTTAGGGAGAATATACAGATAGCCTGGTCAGTATACCTATCCATAAGGACCTCTCCACCACCGCAGATACACTGCTGACTAGGTCGTGTTGACATTTAGACCTAAAACACTTCTGAATCATCAAGTTAGTCTTTCCAGTCATGCGTCGAATTGTCTGTAAAATCAAACGCAGTAGTCGTAAATGTCAACAGTACCTAGTCGAACCTTAGATATGACTACACTGAGATCAATTCTGTACCTGTTATTCCTATCGCTCACTGTCATCCTGTATGCCTTTCCCATTAGTATCTTGGGATGGGTTTTACCCTATGGACTGATTTCGAGGGTAGGCCAACACTGGGGAAAGGTCAACCTTTGGGCACTGAGGTGGATTTGCGGGCTCGGTTATCATGTACAAGGGGAGGAAAACCTACCGTCGTCCACCTGTATCGTCCTCTGCAAACATCAATCAGCATGGGAAACCATCGCATTGCGTGCCCTCTTACCCCCGGAAAACACTTGGGTAATGAAACATGAGCTACTATGGATACCCTTTTTCGGATGGGCCCTTGCAGTCTACCGGCCAATCGCAATCGATCGCACTAATGCCCGACGTTCGATCCAAAAATTGCTTGATCGAGGTAAACACTGGTTGGATAAGGGACGCTGGATCATTATCTTTCCGGAAGGCACACGGGTTACGTCAGGGCAAAGGCAGCACTATGGTCGGGGTGGTTCCATGTTGGCACAAAAGGCAAACTATCCGGTGTTACCTATCGCCCACAATGCAGGGGTATTCTGGCGCCGTAGGGATATAAAGAAGTATCCGGGAAAAGTCACCCTAGTTATCGGAAAACCCTTAGATCCCACAGGTCTTTCACCAACCGAGATAAACCGACGCGTCGAAGAATGGATCGAGGAAACCATAGCGAAGTTACCAGGTAGAGATCTACACTAGGGCGTAGGGCGTGTTGACATTTGATTAAGGAGTAAACTTCAACCTCCGAGTTTGTCTCCTAATAGTACAGGATTATTTTTCTAAATAACAATTGTAAGATCCCGTTAATCCTTGAAATATTGTTAATCTTGTCCCATTAACGGTTGGCACGACGATTATATCAACAGCCCTTAGTCGTGGTAGAGATCCGCGGTCTGCTGGCTGCGAACTTGCCCTCCCTGACCACTGGGTTCCTGCTTCCCAGCCGGAATGACAATCTTCGGTTAGAGTTAAATATCAACATGACCTAATACCTCCGAAAATCAAATATCAACGTTCTCCGCATCCAACGCATACCTTTCGATAAACTCTCGGCGAGGTTCCACCTGATCTCCCATCAAGGTAGTAAAAACCTCATCCGCAGCGATTGCATCCTCAATGGTCACTTGCAAGAGTCTCCTTGTTTTAGCATTCATTGTTGTTTCCCACAGTTGATCAGGATTCATTTCGCCAAGACCCTTATAACGCTGAATATGATAGCCACGTCTTACCTCCTCGATCAGCCATTCAAGACCCTCACCAAAGCTTCCAATCATCCTACGCTTATCGCCACGCGAAACATAGGCCCCCGGCTCTACCAACCCATTGAATTCATCTCCGATGGTAGCAATTCGGGTGTAATCCGCACTCCGGAAAAAATCGATCGATAAATAGCTCGTCTCCGGAATCCCATGGTACAAGCGGGTAAACACCAAACCAGGATAACCTGCTTCATCAGGTTCCAATCGCTTAACAGAGAAACTTTCACTGGAGCTGGACCTGGCATCCAGATACCCCTGAAGCTGAGACAGCCAACCGGTAATCCCCCCCACATCCGTCAAAGTTTCCACGCCAATCCGCTGCAAGGAAAACAATGACTCCAGAAGAGTCCGGTCATAACGTGTAGAAAGCCTTGTGATGATACCTTGGTAGACTTGATAGTCCTTTGCCAACCCCTCAAAAGCGGTATCGGCCATGGGTAGGGCATCTTCAGAGACAAAGAGCCGAGCACCATCCAACGCTGCCTGCAGCAAGGCCCCGTCCAACTCTGCATCATCAAGTAGATAGAGATCCTGTTTTCTTTTCTTGATCTTATAGAGCGGCGGCTGCGCAATATAGATATGTTCACGCTCTACTAATTCTGGCATTTGACGATAGAAAAACGTTAACAACAGTGTTCGGATATGGGCTCCATCCACATCTGCATCAGTCATTATAATTATCCGGTGATAGCGCAGCTTATTAGGGTCATACTCCTCCCGACCTATCCCACATCCCAAAGCAGTAATGAGTGTACCTACCTCCGTAGAAGACAGCATCTTGTCAAAACGCGCCTTCTCTACATTGAGGATTTTACCCCTGAGGGGAAGGATTGCCTGAAACGCCCGGTCACGTCCCTGCTTAGCAGAACCGCCAGCAGAATCTCCCTCGACCAGATAGAGTTCAGACTTTGTAGGATCCTTCTCCTGGCAGTCCGCGAGCTTTCCCGGCAGTCCAGCAACATCCAGAATACCCTTGCGTCGCGTCATCTCTCGAGCCTTTCGCGCTGCCTCTCTCGCACGTGCTGCCTCGAGCATCTTATTTGCAACTGTCTTGGCCTCAGTTGGATGCTCTTCAAGAAATTCGGTCAGGTGCTCGATCAGCAACCCCTCAACAACGACTTTGACCTCGGAGGAAACGAGCTTTTCCTTTGTCTGGGAAGAGAACTTAGGGTCCGGAACCTTCACGGACACGATAGCCGTAAGCCCCTCGCGGGCATCATCACCAACTGCCCGAATCTTATGCTTTTTCGCCAACTCCTCTCGATCGATGTACTGGTTAAGCGTCCTGGTCAGACCAGATCGAAAACCAGCCAAATGAGTTCCACCATCTCGTTGGGGAATGTTATTCGTATAGCAGAAGATCTTCTCTTGAAAAGATTCATTCCATTGCAATGCAGCCTCTACAAGAACGCCTTGACGTTCCGAAAGAAAAGAAAAAACCGTGGGATGGATTGCAACCTTGTTACGATTAAGATGCTCTACAAATGCCCGTATCCCGCCTCTATACTCAAAGCAATCTTCACGCCCCGTACTTTCTTCCACCAATGAAATCTTGACACTGGAATTGAGAAAAGAAAGCTCTCTCAGGCGTCTTGCAAGAATATCGTAGTGGAACTCCAGGTCTGAAAATACCTCTCCGGATGGCAAAAACCGAATTTCCGTTCCTGTTTCATCACACTGCCCAATATTCTCCAAGGGATAGAGCGGTTCCCCTAGCTTGTATTCTTGTATATAGAGGTTACCACCACGGCGCACGTGCATGGTAAGGTGCTCGGACAAGGCGTTAACAACAGATACACCAACCCCATGTAGACCACCGGAAACCTTGTAGGAGTCGGCATCGAATTTACCGCCGGCGTGGAGGACCGTCATGATTACTTCAGCGGCAGATCGATTTTCCTCAGGGTGAATATCCACTGGAATACCGCGTCCATTGTCCACGATGGAGACAGAATTATCTGCATGGAGGGTAACAACGATATCACTGCAATGCCCTGCCAGGGCCTCATCGATGGAGTTATCGACCACCTCGAAAACCATATGATGGAGGCCAGTCCCATCATCCGTATCACCAATATACATGCCAGGCCTTTTTCGAACAGCGTCGAGACCCCGTAGAACTTTTATGCTCGATGAATCGTAGCCCATATACAAAACCCTTATAAAAAAGAGACCCTACAGGGCCCTCAGTATTGAAAAACCAAAGATGTCGGGACACTCTGTTCCACGTGGAACACCCAACCATAAGAGCAGAGTAAGTGCGTATCGCCAATCATGGGCAGTATCAAGGGGACTGTGCCCATCGACAACCCATCTGGCTTCGACGACAAGGTGGAATAGCTTAAACCGCAAAGATACAGAGGGCAGATACTCTATTTGATCTGCGGAGAAGTGATATCAAAGTCTCATCGGCATTACTACAAACGTTTCCTCTTCCTTACCTTTGTTTCGCAGAATTACACTACCGTCTGAATCTTTAAATCCAATCTCGACTTCACTCTCCTCCAGAACATTCAGTACATCGATCAGGTACCCAACATTGAATCCAATGACCGTCGGCTCTTGAGAATAGGTTACCTCTAACTCTTCCTCTGCCTCTTCCTTTTCCGGATTCTGCGTCTGAAGCTTGAGTTCTCCCCGATCCAAACTAAACCTTACCCCTCGATACTTTTCGTTCGACAGAATCGACGTCCGAAACAGTGCTTGCTTCAGTGTATCTCTATCGACATAGGCAATCCGCTCCGGGGCTGACGGCACTACCCGATCATAATCCGGATAGCGGCCATCAACGAGCTTTGAAGTCACCCACACATCTCCTATAACAGCTCGAAATAATTTCTCAGAGATTTCTATCTGAACTCTCGCGTTTGCATCCCCTCCACCAAGCAGCCGGTTCAGCTCCAACACTGTCTTCCTCGGAAGAATGATCTGCATCCCCTCCTCAACTCCCAGTGGTAGCATTTCTTCCACCTTGGCCAGCCGATGACCATCGGTCGCAACCGCTACCAACCTATCCGGCTTCAACTCCAGAAAAAGACCATTCAAATAATAGCGAACATCCTGATGCGCCATTGCAAATGCCGTCTTCTCGAAGAGGTACTTCAACGTTTGTTGTTCGACGTCGACACTCTGCATCTCCTCATTTCTCTCCATAATTGGAAAATCACCTGCCGGCAAGGTACTTAACATAAAGCGACTTCTCCCTGCAACTAAGGATGCACGATCCTTTTCCACCCCCAACGTCATTTCTGTTCCCTCAGGCAATGCCCTACAAATTTCGATCAGCTTTCTTGCCGGTAGTGTTATCTCCCCCGTCTGTTCAACCGTCGAGCCGGATTTTGCATGGATTTCTATTTCCAAATTGGTCCCGGTAAGTTGCATAGAATCATCTTCCACCGATATCAGCAGATTACCGAGTATCGGAAGCGTTTGTCGTCGCTCTACAACCCCTCCCACCTTTGTGAGCACTGGCATCAGGGTCTCTCGGTTCACACGTATCTTCATTATTAGATTCCCTACATATTGATATATATGTTTATAGTTAATCCTGTGAATAACTGAATAGATCCTTTTTTTCTTTTACTTTCAGGTTGTTATCAGTAGATATACATTTAAAACTTCTCGTGGTTTTCTGTTCATAATCTGTGGGTCTATATGCAAAATTTCGTTGCTAAAAGTTGTTCACCGATTATCCACATCAAGCCGCCAAGATTCTCAACAGGTTTTTATAATCTTCTTCAATAGTTACGTTACTTTCACGCAATTCTTTGATTCTCTTATTTGCATGGAGCACTGTGGTGTGGTCTCTTCCTCCGAAGGCGCTACCGATTTCAGGTAGGCTGTGTTTGGTCAGCTCCTTGGTAAGTGTCATGGCAAGCTGGCGAGGCCTGGCGATCGATCTGCTGCGTTTGTTGGAGACCAGATCTACGGACCTGATTTTGTAGTATTCCGCGACTGTCTTTTGAATGTTCTCTATGGTTACCTGCCTGTCTTGGGCAGCGAGCATGTCTCGAAGTGCATCTTTGGCAAACTCGAGGTTTATTGGAATGCCGGTAAACTGTGAATTTGCTACTAAGCGTCGCAGTGCCCCCTCAAGGTCTCGGACATTCGAGCGGATATGTCTCCCGACAAAGAAGGTAACATCCTCCGGTAAGTCGATGCCGATATGGGTCGCCTTGCTTTGCAGGATAGCTACACGTGTCTCTAAGTCCGGGGATTCAATTGCAACGGTGAGACCCCAACCGAATCTCGACCTTAACCTTTCTTCCAGCCCACTGACTTCTTTTGGGAACCGATCACTTGATAGCACGATCTGCTGCTTGGATTCGAAAAGGGCATTGAAGGTGTGAAAGAACTCCTCCTGTGATCGTTCCTTGCCTGCGAAAAACTGGACATCATCGATAAGCAGCATGTTGACGGTCCGGTAGTGCCTCTTGAATTCATCGATCCGATTATGTTGCAGGGATTTCACCATCTCGGCGACAAACCGTTCTGAGTGAAGATAAGCTACACGTGCCACGGGATTGTTGTCCAACACCATATTTCCGATTGCATGCATCAGGTGGGTCTTTCCCAACCCGACGCCTCCATATACGAATAAGGGGTTGTATACGGTTCCAGGGTTGTTACCTATCTGGATCGACGCTGCCCTGGCTATTTGGTTCGATTTTCCTTCGACGAATGTATCGAAGGTGAATTCGGGGGTGAGGTTGCTTGTAAAGCGGCGTTCCCCGGACTTTATTTGGGGCGCGGACGTATTTCCTCCCCTGGTTTCTGTCGAATCGTCGGGTCGTTGTAAGGTGCCGATCTCAAATAGAACCGTATGGGTTTTCCCATCGCTCAGGTGGGAGCAGACCTCTATGATCTGTTGCTCATAGTGTTGGACGACCCAATTCTTTACGAAGTGGTTAGGGGCATACAGCTTGAGTTCTCCGTTCTCTTCAGTTGCCTGAAGGGGGAGGATCCAGGTGTTGTACTCAGTTGTCGTCAGATCGCCTTTGAGGCGGGAGGCACATTGATTCCAGATTTCCATGGATATTCGGTCTCTTTGTCTGTAAACCCTTTGTTGGCAGGAATCCGCAGCAAAAGCTATATCAGCTTCGAGGTATCGAAGACTCTGCGGACAGTATAGCTCGGTCGTAAGGATAGAAGTTTATATCGATTTCCGTTACTTATCCACAAGCATGGACCTCTCGGAAAAGGGTTGCGGAAGAAAGGAAGCAAGGCACTGTGTCGCCAGCCGCAACTATGGTGGTTCACCATGAATAGGCGCTGGGCTGGAAAGCAACCAAGCCGGCTGGTCGAACTTCAGGAAAGCGCGGGCAAGCCCGCGCCTATGCGTTCCCGTGGGGAGAACCGGTCCGGCAACATCATGTTTTCAGGAAGATTTATACGCGCTTACCCTGAGTTCGGTGAGCCCTTCGTTTCTGGCTTCGACCTTGCTGTGGAGGTCGTAGAGGGCCGCCTGTAGGGCTTCTTCGATGACCGGGTGGTAGAAGGGCATGCGCAGCAGCTGCCCAACCGTCAACCTTTGCTCGATGCACCAGCACAGCAGGTGGGCCAGGTTTTCCCCCTTAGGCGCAATCATCTCCGCGCCTAGGATGAGGCCGCTGCGCTGGTCGGCATAGACCCGCAGTACGCCCTTGTTCTTGCCCATGATCAGGGCCCGACCCATGGGCCCTATGCGGATCTGGCCTACGGCAGTGGTCGCTTGGTCTAGGTCGTTCCAACGCCGACCCAGGGCGCAGATGTTGGGGTCGCAGAAGTTGATGAGCAGGGGGGTCTTGCGGCGGAAGGCGGTAACCTGGTCGCGGGCGGCGTTGTAGCCGGCGATCTTGCCCTCGTCACCTGCTTCGTGGAGGATCTGGCGTTCGCCGTCGATGTCGCCGGCGAGAAAGACCGGGAGGTCCCCCACCTGCATAGTGTTAGGGTTATGGGCTGGGAGGCCGCGGGCGTCCAGGTCCACGCCCAGATTTTCCAGACCCAGATTCTCCACATTCGGGACCCGGCCGATGCTGCACAGGACCTGATCCACCAGTACGCTGTGCTCACCGGCCGTCACGCGCAGCTTGTCGCCTGCCGCGGTGATCTGAGTGGCCTCTCCTAAGTGGATGGGAAACTCCTTGCCCATCAGGTCGATGGCGCTGGCCGACACCTCCGGGTCCTGGGTGCCGGCGATGGTCGTCAGCTGGTCGAAGCCCGTGACCTCCACACCCAGGCGGTGCAGGCTCTGGCCCAGCTCAATACCAATGGTGCCGAGCCCGATGACCGCCAGGGAGGTCGGCAGATCCTCTAGCTCGAAGAGGTCGTCGGTGGTGAGTATCCGCTCACCGAAGGCCCGCCAGGTCTGGGGCACCAGGGGCCGTGAGCCAGTGGCGACAACTACGCGCCGGGCGCGGATACGCTGCCCTGTCACCTCCAGCAGGGTGGGCTCGACAAATCTGGCATAGTCCTGGATGAAGCGGTCCGGGGGCATGTTGTCGGTAGATTTGCCGAGCACCCGGTCGACAAAGGTATCTCGCAGGTCTTGGATATGCTCCATGACCTGCTTGCCATCGAGGGTCAACTCCCGGTATCCGTCCACACCGTATTTGCCCAGTGACAGCCGGTGGTGATAGTCCTCCGCTACCTGGATCAGGGCCTTGGATGGCATGCAGCCGACCCGGGCACAGGTGGTTCCGGGCTCACCACCGTTGATAAGTACAAAGGACTTGCCGGCACGGCGGATCTGGCCGATGGCATTGAGGCCCGCGGTGCCCGACCCGATGACGGCGACGTCGACGCTTCTCTCTTCCACCTGAATCTCCTCGCTCGGGTGTTGATGACCGATGGGTATTCTATACCCGTCCCGCTTGGATTTTCCGCTACGGTGTAAATTGTCGGGGCCATTGGTCTCCCCGGAGGGGGCTATGAATGGGCATGAGTGGGCGCGAATTTGTGTTCATTGCTTCAATAACTTTAGTGCGCGAAGCGCATCATAGTTGAAACTATGGACTTTAAGTCCCTTCACTTTCAGTCCGTGGCTTGTCCACGGATGAGGACTTTAGTCCTCCAGACTATGGACTTT
>Ga0209458_1000163_pt1 | contig 34206 bp, 32 predicted proteins | sample WorMetLIZAISLAND_FD_187411 | JGI IMG/M metagenome (GOLD analysis project Ga0209458, IMG submission 187411) | Marine gutless worms symbiont microbial communities from Max Planck institute for Marine Microbiology, Germany - Inanidrilus manae... ...
CGTGACGGCTTCCTTCGTCTCAATTCCAGGACCGCAAAATCGCCGAAAAAAAGCGCACAACAGCAACCGCAGATCAAATCCGACAACCTGACACCGCGTTTTTACACGGCCACGGGGTTTCACGGCTTTTCTTCCTCCCAAATGTCAACGGTTACTAGGAAAGCACGAAAACAATGCGAGGCTTTCGTCAATCAGGTTGTCTTTGTCTTGGCGGGCCAGCAATTGCTTATAGTTCTCGGAAAGGCCCTCGCAAAGTTCCTTAACACGTTCGAGATCTTTGGTAGCGTTTGCCAAGATTGCCAAATCCATTCTCAACGTGTCGACGAGGTTTTTGCCGATGGCTTTCTCGTACTTCCACGTCCTTTTTTTGAATTCCGATAAATATCGACGACGGGACTCCCCACCTATGCGTGCCTCAACGATTGCCGCTGTCACGAGCACTCGTGCAGAAAGGTGATCTCCATACCACAAGTCGCCCTTATCGACACGGTAGAGGGCATCGCCGATAGCATCGCGAGCTTCTAACTTCTCATTTTCATCACCAGTCGAAAGCAACTCGGCAAGTACGGTACGGAGGAACACGCCATCTCTGGAATAGTCAGAAGAAACCGCTTTTCGCAAAAGCGCCACGATAGGTTTTCTTTCTCCGCCGCTGAACAAGAAACTGCTTACTTGCTTGGCGACGGACAAAGCCGCCACGGTATCCCGCTGGCCATCTTTTGAAGAACTGGTCTTCATATGAATCGATTCCAAGGCGTCAATCAAAAACTCAAACGCTCGTTCCGGTTCACCCATGCTGTAATACAGTTCTCCAAGCTGGAGCCCCGCCCACGACGCCTCCCATTCGTTGAAACCGATGGTCATAGACTGCAGTTCTTTAGCCGCGTTCTCTATGTGGTCTTGATACTGTGGTTCATCGTTTTCCTTCGCTAGGCGCGCCAACCGCAGATAGTCATAAGCCATCGACCCCCGAACAAATGCTAGGTTGGGGTCGCCCTTAATCGGGTCGTAAAGCTCCACCGCCTTAACTAGGCTATTCTTCGCCAATTCGTGTTTATTCTGGTGCAAGTAGAAACGGGCCATGCGCGATGATTGGAGCGCCATGATCTTTTGGACCTTCGATTTCCCATCGTCGCCGGACTTGGACGATTTCTTTGCCCATATCTGGAACAGTGCGTCGAGGTCTTCGATCCGTTTACCTAAATCCTCATATTCATCATGTTCGCGGCATCCTGCATCTCGGACTGGTTGACTAAGATGACCCACATAAATACCCAGTAAGACCGAAGAAGCCTGGGCAAGAACCCGTTGTCGTTTAGAGAGATAGATTTTGGCTTTTTGTTCACCAAAATCCGTGTTGAGCTCCTGCTCGGAGGCGGTTTCTGTACTGTCTATGACGAGTAGAAATAGCTCACGAAGGTGTTGATAGAAACGGTTGCATTGTTTGTCGAGCCGTGAAACCAACGAGAGGAGTACGTTCAACTTGCCTAGTTTCGCCGCGTGTACGTACGAACGGTCTCCGACCTGACTGCCACCAATGATCTGGTCATATCTCCGCAGCGATGCTTCCAAGTGACGAACATCCTTCTCATCATTGTGACGCTGTCCAACGGTGTGTTGAGTCGTCGCAGCGAAAAACGTGACGAACGGGTCATAGCGAATACTCTTGGCGGCTGTCTCAAATCTGTCCAAGGCCTTGATGAGCGACGGTTCGTGTTCCTCCTCTGCGAACTTCACCAGAAAACTGAGGCCCTCGGTAACTGGGCGAAGCGATGGCGCCGGTAGTTTCTTCGACCATTTCTCCGCGGCGATTTCGAATGCCAACCGCGAAACTGCCGAAAAGTGAGATTCGTTTTCGCCTTTTTCAGTCACAAAACTGTCCCCGTCCGAGTTCCTCACGCGAATGCGATAAACGTCGTCATATTTTTCGACCTTTCCTCTGAACGTGATTGTATTCGGTGGTCGCATGAGTTCGGTCAAAAACCAATCGGCCGAGAACCGAAATGGACCGATGCTAATCGGTTTAATCGCAACAGCATCGGGAAGAGCGAAATCGCTCTCGACTTTTGGCATAATCAAAGATCCGCTGAGGTCAGGAACGGCAGACAAACGGGCTTCGACCGCCGAAAGCCCCTGAGCACTATGAAGCTCCCGGATTCGCCTAAGTTCGAACGCAAGCGATTCCGCAAGCACTTCGCCGAGTAGGTTTTCCCCCCGACAACTTCAAAGGGAATGATATGAATGCTGGCCTGCTGTTTCTGGCCCGTGACTCTATGCAACCACGGGCCCACCCAAATCAAGGCTGCCGCCACGGCCAAGCCAAGAACGCTGTGGATCGGATTTTCGATCACCCAGTTGGTGCCTTTTGGGAGTAAAGCGAACAGTTTTATCGTGCCCGCCGCGAGAACCGCGACGATAATGACTTTGGCCAAATCCCACGAGAAGGCACTCACCGACAGCGAAATCCCATAGTTGTTATCGATGTCATCCCTGCGAAACCACGCAATCGAATACGCTAGCTTATGCGATAAACTAACCACAAAATTACTCGTACAACTAGGGTCATTTGTTTTCTGAATTTTTTTCTGAATTCAAGACATGCTTCGCTAGCCAAGGCATTTCCAGCAACTATGAACAAGAGATTAGGAGCGTCGGTAGCCGCCAAAACTCCCATTCAGCTAGGATGTTCTGGATCCTTCTTCCTTCACCGGCGGTAACGCTTGACACCCCATCGGGGGTGGATTACACCTCCCCTCCCTGACGGTTACCGTAGGTCGGTTATTTCGCGTAACCAAGGCACCGGATGGGGGTGTAGCTCAGTTGGTTAGAGCGCTGGCCTGTCACGCCAGAGGCCGCGGGTTCGAGTCCCGTCACTCCCGCCACTTCCCAAGCGATCTCAAGGTTGAACCGGTGTCCACCAATAGCGTATTTCAAGCTGCACGACACACACCTGCCGGGACGGCTTTTGTATTGCGAAAGCCGATCAGGTAGGGCAGGTTAGCGCGAGTTCGAGGAAGGGGCTACGAGGGGGATACAGTTGGAATCCTTACTGTCGAAATATCTGCCGATTCTCATATTCCTCGGGATTGCGATTGCCATCGCCTGTATTGCGGTTGCGGCTTCCTACATCGTTGCGACACAACGTCCCGACGTCGAAAAAAACTCAACCTATGAATGCGGATTCGATGCTTTCGGTGACTCGCGCCAAAAGTTTGACGTTCGGTTCTATCTCGTCGCCATATTGTTCATCATATTCGACCTCGAAGTCGCCTTTCTGTTTCCTTGGGCGATCAGCCTCGGGAAAATCGGCGTTTTCGGGTTTTGGTCGATGATGATCTTTCTCGCCATCCTGACGGTCGGGTTCATATACGAGTGGAGGAAAGGGGCGTTGGAATGGGAGTAGAGCATAGCTCTCCATTGTCTCCGGGGCCCGAGCAGGACCTGCTCCTAAAACAGATGGCGGGCGAACTTCAGGACAAAGGGTTTGTCGTCGCCAATCTCGACAAGCTCGTCAATTGGGCGCGGACCGGTTCCCTATGGCCGATGACGTTCGGCCTAGCCTGTTGCGCCGTTGAAATGATCCACGCCTATTGTAGTCGCTATGATCTCGACCGTTTCGGCGTTGTGCCGCGTCCGAGTCCGCGCCAGTCAGACGTCATCATCGTTGCCGGGACCTTGACCAACAAGATGGCGCCCGCGTTCCGCAAGGTATACGACCAAATGGCCGAGCCAAGATACGTCATTTCCATGGGTTCATGCGCAAACGGAGGCGGATATTACCATTACTCTTATTCCGTGGTCCGTGGGTGCGATCGTGTCGTTCCGGTTGACGTATATGTTCCGGGGTGTCCGCCAACGGCGGAAGCGCTTGTCTACGGCGTATTGCAGTTGCAGAAGAAGATCAGGCGAACAGGAACCCTGTGGCGCTGATGGCGCGACAGGAGAGAACGCAAGGCACCCGACATGGACCTCGACCTTAACGAACTCAAGGAATACATCCTGGATGCCGTGGCGGAAGACGTGTCCGCCGCAGAAATTGCGCTCGACGAATTGATGATTACCGTCAACCGGGAGAGCATCGTCAAAGTGATGTTATTCCTTCGTGACGACGTCAACTGTCAGTTCAAACAACTGGTCGACATCTGCGGAACCGATCACCCCGACCGCGCCCCCCGTTTCGCCGTTGTCTACAATTTTTTAAGCCTGACCCACAACTTCCGAATTCGGGTCCGCGTTTGGACCGACGAGGACGAACCGGTGCCCTCGGTGACGAGCGTCTACAGCGCCGCCAATTGGTTTGAACGCGAAACCTGGGATCTATACGGAATCTATTTCTCGGAACACCCGGATTTGAGGCGCCTCTTGACGGATTACGGCTTCGAAGGGCATCCGCTACGTAAGGACTTTCCGCTCACCGGCTTCGTCGAGATGCGCTACGACGACGAACAGAAACGGGTCGTTTACGAGCCGGTGAAGTTGGTTCAGGAGTTCCGCACTTTCCCCTGGGAGGGCGCCCCGCACATCCTGCCGGGTGACGAAAAAGCCGACGATACGGCCGAGGGAGAATCCAGCTGATGGCGGAAAGGGAAATCAAAAACTACAACCTCAACTTCGGTCCGCAGCACCCGGCGGCGCACGGTGTCCTGCGAATGGTCCTCGAAATGGACGGCGAAGTCATCGATCGTGCCGATCCTCATATCGGGCTCCTCCACAGGGGGACCGAAAAACTCATCGAACATAAAACCTACGTGCAAGCCGTACCCTATTTCGACCGGCTCGACTACGTGTCCCCGCAAAACCAGGAACACGCTTTCGTGCTAGCGACGGAAAAGCTGCTTGGAGTCCAAGTCCCGCGCCGGGCCCAGTATCTACGGGTGTTGTTTGCCGAAATCGGCCGCATCCTCAATCACAACTTCAACATCTGCGCGTTCGCCATGGATGTCGGGGCGATGACGCCGATGTTGTGGGGGTTTGAGGAACGCGAACGTCTGATGGAGTTCTGCGAACGCGTATGCGGTGCGCGTTTACACATGAACTACTTCCGGCCCGGCGGCGTATCCTACGACATGCCGGACGGTCTCGCCGAGGACATTGCGGATTGGGCCGTTGGTTACGTACAGGTCATCGACGACCTGGAAACCTTGCTGACCGAAAACCGAATCTTCAAACAGCGCACCGTCGATATCGGTGTCATTTCGGCAGAACAGTGCTTCGACTGGGGCTTCACTGGACCCAATCTGCGCGCCTCCGGCGTCCCCTGGGATCTCCGAAAATCCCAACCCTATGACGCGTATGCGGAGATGGATTTCGATATACCGGTTGGAAAACACGGCGATTGTTACGACCGTTACCTGGTTCGAATCGTTGAAATGCGCGAAAGCCTCAAGATCATCAACCAGTGCCTGGAAAACATGCCGAACGGACCGTGCAAGGTTGACGACCGCAAGATTACGCCGCCGAGCCGCGGCCACATGAAAGGCTCGATGGAGGCGTTGATCCACCATTTCAAATTGTTCACCGAAGGGTTCCACGTTCCCGCCGGCGAAACCTATTCGGCCGTCGAAGCGCCGAAAGGGGAGTTCGCCGTTTTCTTGATGTCGGACGGGACCAACAAACCCTACCGATGCAAGATACGCTCGCCGGGTTTCGCGCATTTGCAGGGCATGGAGTTGTTGTCGAAGGGCCACATGCTCGCCGACGCGGTTGCCAACCTGGGCTCCCTCGACATTGTGTTTGGTGAGATAGACCGATGACGGAAAACGCGAACGCGGTCGAAGGCCAGGACTCCTTCGCTTTTACATCCGAAAATGCCGAAAAGGCGAAGGACATCATCGCCAAGTATCCGGACGCATGGCAGGCGAGTGCGGTCTTGCCGCTGCTCGACCTGGCACAACGCCAGAACGACAACTGGTTGTCAAAAGCGGCCATGGACCACGTCGCTGAGGTGCTCGATATGCCGCCGATCCGGGTCTATGAAGTGGCGACGTTTTACACGATGTACAACCTCAAACCGGTCGGCAAACATCACGTCCAGGTCTGTACGAACCTGCCGTGCTGGCTGCGCGGATCCGATAGCATCGTATCGGCGTGCAGGAACAAACTGGGCATCGAAACCGGCCAAACGACAGAGGATGGGCAATTCACCTTGAGCGAAGTCGAGTGCCTGGGCGCCTGCGTCAACGCACCGATGATGCAGATCAACGACGATTACTACGAGGACCTCGATTCCGTCAGCACAGAGAAGATCCTCGACGACCTGGCCGCCGGCAAGCAGCCGAAAACCGGTTCGCAAACGGGCCGGCACACCTGCGAACCGATGGGCGGATTGACGTCGCTCCTTCATCAGGCCGACCTGGTCAAGACCCACAAGGAGGAGGCGTGATGCTCGCCGACAAGGATCGCATCTTCACCAACCTCTATGGTCTCGAGGATCCTGGCCTTGCAGGGGCCCGCAAACGCGGGGATTGGGATGGCACCAAAGCGATAATCGACAAAGGCAAGGAAGCGATTATCGACGAGGTCAAGGCCTCGGGACTGCGCGGCAGGGGCGGAGCCGGTTTCGGCACCGGCATGAAATGGTCTTTCATGCCGAAAGAGGTTGGCGAGCGGCCGCATTACCTCGTCATCAATGCGGACGAGGGTGAACCGGGGACCTGCAAGGATCGCGAGATCATGCGCAACGATCCGCATAAGCTGGTCGAAGGCGCCCTGATCGCTTCGTTCGCCATGGGGGCCCATGCGGCTTACTGCTACATCCGGGGCGAGTTCTACCGGGAAGGCGAAGCCTTGCAGCGCGCCGTCGACGAAGCCTACGAGGCCGGATTGATCGGCGATGACGCCAGCGGTGCGGGGTACAAGTTCGACTTTTACGTTCATCGCGGCGCCGGCGCCTATATCTGTGGCGAAGAATCGGCCTTGATCGAAAGCCTTGAGGGCAAGAAAGGGCAACCGCGCCTGAAACCGCCGTTCCCGGCCAACGTCGGCTTGTACGGATGCCCGACGACGGTCAACAACGTCGAATCCATTTCCGTGATCCCGGACATCATGCGCCGAGGCGGTGCCTGGTTCGCCGGCATCGGTAAACCGAACAACACGGGCACGAAGCTTTTCAATATCTCCGGACACGTCAACAAGCCCTGCACGGTCGAAGAAGAGATGGGCATTCCCCTCAAGGAACTGATCGACAAACACGCCGGCGGCGTGCGCGGCGGTTGGGACAACCTGCTTGCCGTCATTCCTGGCGGCGCATCGATTCCGGTCCTCCCCAAATCGCTTTGCGAGACCGTTAACATGGATTTCGACTCGCTGAAGGAAGCACGCTCGGGCCTCGGCACGGCCGCCGTCATGGTCATGGACCAGTCGACGGATATCGTCCGCGCCATTTGCCGCCTGTCGGCCTTTTATAAGCATGAAAGCTGCGGCCAGTGTACGCCGTGCCGCGAGGGGACAGGTTGGATGTGGCGGATGATGGAGCGCATCGCGACAGGTCAAGCAGAACGCCACGAAATCGATACGTTGGAAGAGGTGACCCGCCAGATCGAAGGCCACACCATTTGCGCTTTGGGCGATGCGGCTGCCTGGCCGATCCAGGGTCTCATCCGTCACTTCCGCCCGGAAATGGAAAAGAAAATCAATGACTTCAAGGCCCGCAATCCGGCCGCCGCATAAGGTTTGAGATATGGTCAAGCTCACCATTGACGGAAACGAGGTCGAAGCCGAAGCTGGTATGACGGTCCTTCAGGCCTGCGAGCAGGAAGGTATCGAAATCCCTCGGTTCTGCTTCCATGAACGCCTCTCCGTTGCTGGCAATTGCCGCATGTGCTTGGTGTCCATGGAGCGCGCTCCAAAACCGGTGGCCTCCTGCGCCATGCCGGTGGCCGAAGGGATGGTGATCGAGACCAACACGCCGGAAGTCCAGAAAATGAGACGCGGCGTCATGGAGTTCCTGTTGATCAACCACCCACTTGATTGCCCGATCTGCGATCAGGGCGGTGAGTGTGACCTCCAGGACCAGGCCATGGCTTATGGGCTTGATCGCAGTCGTTACCTTGAGAACAAGCGGGCCGTCAAAGACAAATATATGGGCCCGTTGATCCAAACGATCATGACCCGCTGCATCCATTGCACACGCTGTGTCCGTTTCGCCAGCGAGGTCGCCGGCGTTCCCGAACTGGGGGCTACGGGGCGCGGCGAAAACACGGAAATCGGCACCTACGTCGAAAAAGCGCTGACGTCGGAGTTGTCGGGTAACTTGATTGATTTGTGCCCTGTCGGCGCCTTGACGTCCGCGCCCTATGCCTTCCACGCACGCCCGTGGGAATTGGGCAAAACGGAATCGATCGACGTTCTCGATGCCGTAGGGGCGAATATCCGCGTCGACACGCGCGGGCCCGAGGTCATGCGGGTCTTGCCGCGGTTGAACGAGGACGTCAACGAGGAATGGATTTCGGACAAGTCCCGGTTTGCCTGTGACGGCCTGAAACGCCAGCGACTCGACAAACCTTACGTTCGGCGCGACGGAAAATTGGTCCCGGCAACCTGGCCGGAAGCTTTCTCCGCCGTGGCCGACGGTTTGAAGGGGCTGGCTGGAACTGAAGTTGCTGCCATTGCTGGCGATCTCGCCGACTGTGAGTCGATGGCAGCCCTCAAGGACCTGATGCAAGGGCTTGGCTCCGCGAACCTTGATTGCCGTCAGGACGGAGCCCGGATCGACGCCTCAGTGCGCACCAGTTACCTGTTCAACTCGACGATCGCCGGCATCGATCAAGCCGATGCCATCTTGTTGATCGGATCCAATCCACGACGAGAGGCGCCGGTACTCAATGCACGGATCCGCAAGCGTTGGGTTCGCGGCGGGTTGACGATCGGTCTGGTTGGTGCGACGGCGGATTTGACCTATCCCTATGAGCACTTGGGAGAGACAGCGACCGTCCTCAAGTCCCTCGCATCCGGGCGTAGTGACTTCGCCAAGGCCCTAAAAGCCGCGTCGAATCCAATGCTGATTGTCGGTCATGGTGCGCTTACCCGTGAAGACGGCGGTGCCATCCTCGGACTGGCGCGAGAGATCGCCAACAAGACCGGCATGGTTCTCCCGTCATCCAACTGGAACGGTTTCAATGTCCTGCATACGGCAGCGGCACGTGTCGGCGGTCTCGAACTCGGCTTCGTGCCTGGTGACGGCGGCCTCGGTGTTGATGGCATCCTATCCGGGGCCGTTTCGGGATCGGTCAAGGCCATTTACCTGCTGGGGGCCGACGAGATCGATATGGACCGGCTGGGCGATGCCTTCGTCATCTACCAGGGTCACCATGGCGATGCCGGGGCTCACCGAGCCGACGTCATCTTGCCGGGAGCGGCCTATACCGAGAAGAATGCCACCTACGTGAACACCGAGGGGCGCGTCCAAAACACGCGACGCGCCGTGTTTCCCCCAGGAGAGGCGCGCGAGGATTGGACCATCATCCGGGCCCTATCCGAGAGCCTTGGTAAAACCCTGCCTTATAACGACCTCCGCCAGGTTCGCGGCCGCCTCGTCGAAATCAACAGCGTGTTTCTCGATCCCGACGGGGCGTCGCCTGCCGACTGGGCGGAATTCGGTGATGCCGGCGAGATCTCCGATACGCCAATGCTCTCACCAATCGACAACTATTACATGACCGACCCGATCAGCCGCTCGTCCGAGACGATGGCACGCTGCGCTGCGGAGTTTCTTGGCGACAACGAAGTAAAGACGGGTACCGATGGCTGAACTTTGGGACGCATATATCTGGCCGACCGCCTGGACGGTCATCAAGATCGTCATCATCGTCATCCCGGTGATGCTATCGGTTGCATATCTCACCTATGCGGAACGCAAGGTCATCGGTGCCATGCACCTGCGAAAGGGGCCGAACGTTGTTGGTCCATTTGGTCTGCTGCAACCGATCGCCGACGGCGTCAAACTGTTCCTTAAGGAAACGGTCATTCCATCGGGCGCCAACCGGGGCGTTTTCATTGTCGCACCAATGCTGACGTTTATCCTCGCCCTGGTCGCTTGGGCCGTTATTCCGTTCGGTGACGGTCTCGTTTTGGCCGACATCAATGTCGGTATTCTGTACCTGTTTGCCATCTCATCCCTTGGCGTTTACGGGATCCTCATGGCCGGGTGGGCGTCGAACTCTCGCTACGCGTTTTTGGGCGCGCTTCGGTCTGCGGCGCAAATGGTGTCCTACGAAGTGTCCATGGGATTTGTGATCATCACCGTCTTGATTTGCGTCGGTTCGCTCAATCTTTCGGAAATCGTACTGGCCCAGAAAAACGTCTGGTTCGTCGTCCCGCTGTTCCCGATGGCGGTGATCTTCTTCATTTCGACATTAGCCGAAACCAACCGCCACCCCTTCGACCTGCCGGAGGCTGAAGCGGAACTCGTGGCTGGGTACAACGTCGAATACTCGGCAATGACCTTCGCGTTGTTCTTCCTAGGTGAATACGCCAACATGATCCTGATGGCGGGCATGACGGTGGTGCTGTTCCTCGGTGGCTGGCTGCCGCCCGTGGACATCGCGCCGCTGAATTGGATTCCCGGTCCGATCTGGTTCGCCGGCAAGATCGCGTTTGTCCTGTTCTTTTTCCTGTGGGTGCGGGCGACGTTCCCGCGCTACCGCTACGATCAACTGATGCGTCTCGGCTGGAAAGTATTTCTGCCGATTTCGCTGGCCGCCGTCGCCATCGTATCCGGCGTTCTCGTCGCCTTCGATTTGGCGCCCAACGCCGGATAAGGGGAGGAGAATATGGGGTTCATTGGACGAAGCGCACAGACGGTCCTCTTGGGCGAGTTGGTCAGTGGCATGTGGTTGACCCTGCGTTACATGTTCCGCCCCAAGGTGACCCTCAACTATCCCTTTGAAAAAGGTCCGCTGAGCCCGCGCTTCCGAGGAGAACATGCACTTCGCCGGTATCCCAACGGCGAAGAACGCTGCATCGCCTGCAAGCTCTGCGAGGCGATCTGCCCAGCGCTGGCCATTACCATAGAAGCCGAACCCCGCGACGACGGCAGCCGGCGGACAACGCGTTACGACATCGACATGTGCAAATGCATCTACTGCGGCCTTTGTCAGGAGGCCTGCCCGGTGGACGCCATCGTCGAAGGGCCGAATTTCGAGTTTTCTACGGAGACCCGCGAAGAGCTGATGTACGACAAGGAAAAACTTCTTGCCAACGGTGACCGTTGGGAAGCCGAACTGGCCGACCGCCTCGAGGCGGACATGCCGTACCGCTGAGGGACCGAAGCCGAGAAGGAACCGACAAAACGATGATCCAGGCCCTCGCATTCTATATGTTCGCCTTCATCACGGTCGCCGCCGGCGTCCTCGTGATCTCGGCGCGCAACCCGGTTCACTCCGTACTCTTTCTGATCTTGGCGTTTTTCAATTCGGCGGGACTGTTCGTGCTCCTGGGCGCCGAATTCCTGGCCATGATCCTGGTCGTCGTCTATGTCGGCGCCGTCGCCGTGCTTTTCATGTTCGTGGTCATGATGCTCGACATCAATTTCGTCGAACTGCGCCAGGGTTTTCTGCAATACCTGCCCATCGGCGCCCTGATCGGACTGGTGCTCCTTGTCGAACTCGCCGTCGTCCTCGGCGGCTGGCACATGGCGCCGGAGGCGGCGCAATCCATGGGCGCGCCGGCGCCGGCTGCGACCACCAACACCCATGCCTTGGGCGAGATCATGTACACCCGGTACATCTACCTCTTCGAGGCCGCCGGCATGATCCTGCTCGTCGCCATGATCGGCGCGATCGTCCTGACCCATCGCAAACGTAGCGGCGTCAAGAAACAGGTGATCGGCGATCAGCTAGCGCGCCGCGCCGAAGACGCGGTTGAAGTCCGCAAAGTCGAGACCGGAAAGGGTATCTGATGTTCGAGATCGGCTTGGGACACTATTTGACGGTTGCTGCGATCCTGTTCACCACGGGGATCTTCGGCATCTTTCTCAACCGCAAAAACGTCATTGTCATCCTGATGTCGGTCGAACTGATGCTGCTCGCCGTCAACATCAACCTGGTTGCTTTTTCAGCGGAATTGGGCGATCTCGTCGGGCAGGTCTTCGCCATGTTCGTGCTCACGATGGCCGCCGCCGAAGCGGCCATCGGCTTGGCCATCCTCGTCGTCTATTTCCGCAACCGCGGCTCCATCGCCGTCGAAGACATCAACATGATGAAGGGCTAAGCGCCGATGATCGATACGCTCGTCGTCTTTCTTCCCCTGATCGGCTCGATCATCGCCGGCCTCATCGTCTTCCTGCCGGGGGCCGATAAGGAATCGCAGCACCGCCGCGACCAGGCCGCCAATTGGGCGACCTGCCTGGCGCTGGTCATTTCCGCCGTGCTCGCCGTCGTCGTCTTCGTCGATGTGGCCTTGAACGGCAACGCCCGCACGGTCGAGCTTTTCACATGGATCGATTCCGGCACTCTCGAGGTTTCCTGGGCGCTGAAGGTCGACAGCCTGACCGCCGTCATGATGATCGTCGTAACCGTGGTCTCGGCCATGGTCCATATCTATTCGGTCGGCTACATGCACCACGACCCGTCGATCCCGCGGTTCATGAGCTATTTGAGCCTGTTTACCTTCTTCATGCTGATGCTGATCACCGCCGACAACCTGGTGCAGCTGTTCTTCGGATGGGAAGGGGTCGGCCTCGCGTCCTATCTGCTGATCGGCTTCTGGTACAACCGTCCCTCGGCCAACGCTGCAGCCATCAAGGCCTTCCTGGTCAACCGGGTCGGCGACTTCGGGTTCGCGCTCGGCATCTTCGCTGTCTTCATGCTTTTCGAGACCGTTCATCTGGATACGATTTTCGGGCTGGCCGGATCGAAGGCCGAAGACGCCCTCATGGTGTTCGGCACCGAGTTCCACGCGCTGACCATCATCTGCCTGTTGCTGTTTGTCGGCGCCATGGGCAAGTCGGCGCAAATCGGGCTCCACACTTGGTTGCCGGACGCCATGGAAGGCCCTACCCCGGTCTCTGCTCTCATCCATGCGGCGACCATGGTCACCGCCGGTATCTTCATGGTGGCCCGCTTGTCGCCCTTGTTCGAGTATTCGGACACGGCGCTCACCGTGGTCACCTTCATCGGTGCCAGCACCGCCATCTTCGCCGCCACAATCGGCTGCGTGCAGAACGACATTAAGCGTGTCATCGCCTATTCGACCTGCTCGCAGTTGGGCTACATGTTCTTCGCCTGCGGCGTGTCCGCCTATTCGGCCGGCATCTTCCATCTGATGACCCACGGCTTTTTTAAGGCGCTGCTGTTCTTGGGCGCCGGCTCGGTCATCCACGCCATGTCCGACGAGCAGGACATGCGCAAGATGGGCGGCATCTGGAAGATGATCCCGGTGACCTACGTCCTGATGTGGATTGGCAGCCTGGCGCTGGCTGGTATCCCACCGTTCGCCGGCTTCTATTCCAAGGACATCGTACTCGAAGCCGCCTGGGCGGCGGATACGGGTATCGGGCGATACGCCTTCTGGCTCGGTATCACCGCGGCATTCCTGACCGCATTCTATTCGTGGCGGTTGATCCTGATGACTTTCCACGGCGCACCGCGTGCCGACGAGAAGGTCATGGCGCACGTCCACGAGAGCCCGAAGGTGATGATTCTGCCGTTGTTCGTGCTGGCCGCCGGTGCCGTCGTCGCCGGTTATGTCGGATACGAGAAGTTCGTCGGTACCGATACGGCCGCCTTCTGGGGCAACTCGATCCTCGTCCTGGAGAGCCATCCAGCCCTTGAGAACGCCCATCACGTTCCGGGATGGGTGAAATGGCTACCCGTGGTCGTCGGCGTCGGCGGTATTGCGCTCGCCTATGTTCTCTACATGCTGGCGCCGGGTATCCCGGCCATGCTGGCGAGCCGTTTCCGGACGCTCTACGAGTTCTTGCTCAACAAATGGTATTTCGATGAGCTCTATGACTGGATGTTCGTCCGTCCAGCATTCTATTTCGGCAAGGGTTTCTGGAAGACCGGCGACGGCACTCTCATAGACGGTCTCGGTCCCGACGGCGTTTCCGGCGCCGTCCGTCACCTGGCCCGGCGCGCCGCCGCCCTGCAGACCGGTTATCTCTACCACTACGCCTTCGCCATGCTAATCGGCGTCGTGGGCCTCATCACTTGGTATCTGTTCGTGAACGCAGGGTAGGGCGCAGATGAGTAATATTCCCATTCTCTCGCTGATTACCTTCCTACCCCTTGCTGGCGTACTTGGTATCATCAGCATCCGCGGTGACGACGAAGTGGTTGCCCGCAACGCCCGATACACAGCGCTGTGGACATCTACGATCAATTTCGCCGTATCGCTCTCACTGTGGCTGAATTTCGACACCACGACAGCCGACTTCCAATTCGTCGAAAAAGCGGCGTGGATGCCGCAATTTGGCATCTCCTATCACATGGGCATCGATGGCATTTCCATGCTGTTTGTCCTGTTGACGACCCTCTTGACGCCGATCTGCATTCTCGCCAGCTGGGAAGCCATCAAAGAACGAGTCAGGGAATACATGATCTCTTTCCTGATCCTCGAGACCTTCATGGTCGGCATGTTCTGCGCCCTTGATCTGGTCGTCTTCTACATCTTCTTCGAGGCGGTGCTGATCCCGATGTTCGTCATCATCGGCGTCTGGGGCGGTCCGCGGCGGGTCTACGCGGCCTTCAAGCTGTTCCTATATACATTGCTGGGTTCGGTTCTCATGCTGTTGGCCATGCTGGCCATCTACTTCGACGCCGGCACCACGGACATCCCGGAACTGATGACGCATAGCCTGCCGGTCGCCATCCAGCCGTGGCTGTGGCTCGCCTTCTTTGCGTCTTTCGCCGTCAAAGTCCCCATGTGGCCGGTACACACCTGGCTGCCGGACGCCCACGTGGAGGCACCGACGGCGGGCTCCGTGATCCTCGCGGGGGTATTGTTAAAATTCGGCGGGTACGGCTTCCTGCGCTTCTCACTGCCCCTGTTCCCGGAAGCCAGCGTCATGTTCACGCCGCTGATCTATACGCTGAGCATCGTCGCTGTGGTCTATACCTCGCTGGTGGCTCTGGCCCAGGAAGACATGAAGAAGCTGATCGCCTATTCGTCGATTGCGCACATGGGCTTCGTCACGGCCGGCACCTTCACCCTGACCATCCAGGGGATCGAGGGGGCCATTTACCAGATGTTGTCGCACGGCATCGTTTCGGCCGCCTTGTTCCTCATCGTCGGCGTCGTCTATGACCGCATGCACAGCCGCGATATCGAGACATACGGCGGCCTCGTTCACCGCATGCCGGGCTACGCGCTGGTCTTCATGATCTTCATGCTGGCCTCCGTCGGCCTGCCGGGGACCGGCGGTTTCGTCGGCGAGTTCCTGGTCCTGGTCGGCCTCTTTCAGGTTAACACCTGGGTCGCGGCCCTCGCGGCGACCGGCGTCATCCTGGGTGCGGCCTACATGCTCTATCTCTACCGGCGCATCATTTTCGGTCAGTTGACCAAGGAGTCGCTGGCCAAGATTCTCGACATGAGCCCGCGCGAATGGGCTGTTTTTGCACCGTTGATCTTTATCACCTTGTGGATGGGCATCTATCCGACGCCATTCCTCGACATCATGCACGTGTCGGTGGAGAACTTGATGCAACAGGTCGAAACCGCTTTGGCGGCCGGCGGCAATACAATGATGGCCGGGCGCTGAGGAGACGCGGCGATGACACTTTCAGAACTGATCCCCGCTTTCCCCGAGATTTTCCTCGCCGTAATCGGCATGTCGCTCCTCATGCTTGGCGTCTTCCGCAAGGCCGACGGACCGGAGAGCGAACGGCAAACGGCCGAGCTCGTCTCATGGCTGACACTCATCGTTTTCGCGCTGACGATCCTGCTGGCCGTCAGCTTCTCGGGCGGGCGCATACTATTGTTCGGCAATATGTTCGTCAGCGATCCTTTCTCGGTCTTCTGCAAGGTCCTGGTGCTCATTGGGGCCGGCGCGACTCTGGTCATCGCCCAGGGCTTCCTCGTACGCCAGAACATGGCGCGTTTTGAATTCCCGATCCTTGTCATGTTTGCCGTGCTCGGCATGTTGATGATGGTTTCGGCCAATGACCTGATCTCGCTCTATCTCGGGCTCGAGATGCAGAGCCTGTCCCTTTATGTCATCGCCGCCTTCCAGCGCGACGATCAACGATCGACGGAAGCCGGTTTGAAGTATTTCGTTTTGGGCGCCTTGGCCTCGGGCATGCTCCTCTACGGCAGTTCCCTGGTTTACGGATTCGCCGGCACGACGAATTTCGACCAGTTGGCGACGGTTCTGGCGGCGTCGGGCGAGCCAGGCCTCGGCGTCATCTTCGGTATCGTCTTCGTTCTCGCCGGCCTGGCGTTCAAGGTTTCCGCTGTTCCGTTCCACATGTGGACACCCGACGTTTACGAGGGTGCGCCGACGCCGGTCACAGCGTTCTTCGCGGTCGCTCCGAAGATCGCCGCCTTGGGCCTTTTCATCCGGGTCATGGTCGGCCCCTTCGGGGATCTGATTTCCGAATGGCAGCAGATCGTCGTCTTCGTATCGGTGGCGTCGATGATTCTCGGCGCCTTCGCCGCCGTCAACCAGACCAATATCAAACGTCTCATGGCCTACAGTTCCATTGGCCACGTGGGTTACGCGCTCATCGGCCTCGCCGTCGGCGATGAGGTTGGCGTACGCGGCATCCTGATTTATCTCGCCATCTATTTGGTTATGAACGTTGGCGCCTTTGCCTGCATACTCGCCATGCGCCGCGGCGATCGAATGGTCCAGGAAATCAACGATCTTGCCGGATTTAGCAAGACCCATCCGATGATGGCGGCGGCTTTGGCCGTGTTTATGTTTTCCATGGCAGGCATTCCGCCGCTCGCCGGCTTTTTCGGTAAGTTCTACATCTTCTTGGCGGCCATCGACGCTCATCTCTATGGCCTTGCTGTCATCGGCGTCCTGACCAGCGTCGTCGCCGCCTTCTATTACATTCGCATCGTCCGCGTGATGTACTTCGACGAAGCGGTTGAAACCCTGGACCGGCCGGTCGAGCGGCCGATCGGTTTCGTCGTCGCCCTGACCGGTCTTTTGATCGTCTTGTTTTTCATTTATCCGGCGCCGGTACTCGACAGCGCCGCAGCGGCGGCGGCGGCGTTGTTCCCGGGCTGATGCAGCACCTGCAAATTCCCGAACCCTTCAATGTCATCGCGCTCGATACGGTAGGCAGCACCAACACGGAAGCCAAACGCCTTGCCGACGAAGGCATCGAACCTGTTTCCGATTTCACTTTGATATGGGCAAAAGAGCAAACCGCCGGAAAGGGGCGCCGGGGTCGCTCCTGGACCAGCCCACCAGGAAACCTATACACGTCAATCGTCCTGCGTCCGGATGCGCCGGTTGCGGACCTTCCAGCCTACAGCTTTATTGCCGCCCTCGCCGTCGTCGAGGCCCTGAAGGGGTTTTCGCCAACCACCCACCAGGTCCATTGCAAATGGCCGAACGACGTCCTGGTCAATGGCAAAAAAGTAGCGGGTATCCTCATGGAGACAGCGAGCGGTGACTCCAACCGGGCCAAGTGGCTTGTCATCGGCATGGGCCTCAACGTTGGAACCCATCCCGAGGATACCGCCTATCCGGCGACGTCGCTGAGCGCCGAAGGATGGGACACGTCACTCGAGGCCATCCTTGGGGGCTACTGTGAGCGATTCCTAAATTGGTCGCAGCGTTGGGAGGCTGAGGGTTTCGACGCCATACGCCGAAGTTGGCTTTCCCACAGCCTTGGCCAGGGCGAGCCGATCCGGGTTCGCCTCGCCGATGGCGACGTCACCGGGATATTCGAGGACATGGACGAAACCGGCGCCTTGGTGATCAACGAAGCGGGTAATCGCCGGCGCATAACCGCCGGTGATGTGTTTTTCTGGTAGATCGGAGCATACGAATGCTGCTGGCCATTGATTCCGGTAACACCAACATCGTATTCGCCGTCTTCGATTTCGACGGTACCGTTCAGGACGAATGGCGCTCTTCGACGGACGCCAACCGTACGGCAGACGAGTTCGGCATATGGCTCGAGCAGCTGATGGCGCTTTCGGGCCTGAGTCGCGACCGGATTTCGAACGCCATCATCGCCACGGTCGTTCCCGCAACCTTGTTTTCGCTCAAGTCCCTATGTCGGAAGTATTTTTCCTGCGAGCCGCTGGTGATCGGTGACGACGGTGTTGATCTCGGCCTCGAAGTCTTGATCGACCGCCCGGAAGAGGTGGGTGCAGACCGCTTGGTCAACGCCGTGGCTGCTCATGAACGTTACGGTGGACCGATGATTGTCGTCGATTTTGGTACTGCGACCACCTTTGACGTAATCGACGGGGAAGGGAATTACTGCGGCGGAGCAATCGCGCCCGGGATCAATCTGAGTCTCGAGGCGCTGCACCAGGCAGCCGCCCAGTTACCCCGAGTCGGCGTTACCCGGCCCGGACCGGTGATCGGCAAGACGACGGTTGACGCCATGGTTTCAGGAACCTTCTGGGGCTATCTGGGTATGATCGAGGGGATGGTGGTCAGGATCCGCGAGGAATTCGGCCGGGCGGACATGCAGGTCATCGCGACCGGCGGTTTGGCACCGCTGTTTTCCGAGTACTGCGACGTAATCGATACCGCCGATGGCGACCTCACGCTCAGAGGCCTATTCTCGATCTACCGGCGTAACGCTTGATGGGCGAGGGAGACCAACACGAACTCCTGTTCGTCCCGCTTGGCGGCGCCGGCGAAATCGGTATGAATCTCAACCTCTTTGCCTACGGCGGACCCGATGATCACGACTGGTTGATGGTCGACCTCGGTGTCACGTTCAACGACGGTTCGTTGCCGGGTGTCGATCTTATTCTCCCCGACCCGGCGTTCATCGAGGAACGCCGCGATCGCCTTTTGGCAATCGTTCTCACCCATGCCCACGAGGACCACCTGGGCGCCGTTCCCTACCTGTGGCCTCGTTTGCGCTGTCCCGTATACGCGACACCGTTTACGACGACCATCCTCAAACGAAAGCTGGCCGAAGTGGATTTGCTCAATGAGGTCGGGATCAAAATCGTACCCCTGAACGGGCGCTTTTCCATCGGGCCCTTCGACCTGGAACTGATCACGCTCACGCACTCGATCCCCGAACCCAACGGCATCGCACTCCGCACGCCGTTGGGCACGGTTTTGCACACCGGTGATTGGAAGTTTGACCCCGACCCGGTGGTCGGCCCGGCCGCCGACGAGGACGCGTTGCGGCGATTGGGTGATGAGGGCGTATTGGCCATCGTCTGCGATTCCACCAACGTCTTCTCGGCTGGTGATTCCGGTTCCGAGGGTGACTTGTTGGCAAGTCTAACCGAGGCGATCGGACAGTGTTCCGGGAAGGTTGCCGTTGCCTGCTTCGCAACCAATGTGGCGCGGCTTGAAACCATCGCCAAGGCGGCACGGGCCAACGGGCGTGACGTGGTCACGGCCGGTCGGTCGCTGAGGCGCATTGAGGCGGCGTCCCGGGAGAACGGTTACCTTGAAGACGTGCCGGCATTCATCGACGACGGTGATTCCGGGTTCTTGCCGGACGACAAGACCCTGGTCATCTGCACCGGATCGCAGGGAGAGCCGCGCGCCGCGTTGTCCCGCATTGCCTTCGAAGACCACCCGAACGTTGCACTTGGTGATGGCGATACGGTCATCTTCTCGTCCCGGGTCATTCCCGGCAACGAGGCGGCGATCGGGCGCCTGCAGAACCAGTTGATTCGCCTTGGCGTCGACGTGGTCACCTGGCGCGAAAAACAGGTCCACGTATCCGGTCACCCGGCGCGCGACGAACTGGCTCGCATGTACCAGCTGGCAAGGCCGAAAATCGCCGTCCCAGTCCACGGCGAATTGCGTCACTTGTGCGCGCACGCCGAACTCGCCAAGGAGTGCCAGGTCGAACAGGCGGTTGTCGCCGAGAACGGGTCCGTCGTCCGGCTGGCGCGCGGAGAGGCCGGCGTAATCGATCACGTTCCGTCCGGACGGTTATCACTCGAAGGCAGCCGGCTGCTCCCAATCGAAAGCGAGATATTGAAGGGCCGAAAACGAGCCATGTGGAACGGTTTCGCGGTCCTCACTGTCGTCGTCGATCGGGACGGCAACCTCGTCTCCCGGCCCCGGATAACAACGTCGGGGTTGTTCGAGAGCGAAGACGACCCGGAATGCCGGAGGGCCGTCGACGAGGCCGAGGCGGCGGTTGAAAGGCTGAGCGATCTGGAAGTCCGGGACGATGACCGAGTCGGTGAAGCCGTTCGGCTTGCAGTTCGCCGATATTTCCGCGACAGTCTCGGGAAACGGGCCGTCACGACGGTCCACGTCGTCCGCATCCCCTGAAGCCAAGGAGGCCTGGAGCAATGATTGGAAGGTTGAATCACGTCGCCATCGCGGTCCCCGACCTGGAAGCCGCCACGGCGACCTATAAGAACACCTTGGGCGCCACCGTTTCCGCACCCCAAGACGAGCCTGACCACGGGGTCACAGTGGTTTTCATCGAACTACCCAACACCAAGATCGAGCTCCTCTATCCGCTCGGCGACAACTCACCGATCACCGCCTTTCTCGATAAGAACCCGGCCGGCGGCATTCACCACGTCTGCTACGAGGTCGACGATATCATCGAGGCACGCGACAAATTGAAAGCGGAAGGCGCGCGGGTCATCGGCAATGGTGAACCGAAGATCGGGGCCCATGGCAATCCCGTTCTTTTCCTGCACCCCAAGGACTTCTGCGGTACCCTGGTCGAACTGGAACAAGCCTGACCATGTCCTTGACCGAGGGCCTCGTCGTCTACGTCATCATCTGGTGGTTATTGCTGTTCATGGTGCTGCCGTGGGGCGTGCGCCGGGTTGATCCGGACGAGTTGCTACCCGGCGAAGACCCGGGTTCGCCAGCCCAGGCCCGGATGCTGCTCAAGCTCGGTGTGACGACGGTGCTCGCCGCGGTGCTGTTCGGCGTCTACTACTGGGTCGCGCAATCGGGACTGATCTCGTTTCGCCCCCAGGTCTGAGAAACCGGCGTCGAAGCACGGGGCTCTCCTGTTCGATGTCGGACCGACCGGGCCTAGGGCCGGATGTAGCTCCAGCCCTGTTCCTGCAGTTCCATCAGGCGGACAACACCGGACGGCACCAAATTGGCCTCGGAAACCAGCTTGATGTCCATGCCAGCCTTGGCGCTCATGTTGCGATGCGTGTTTCCGCAAGCCGAGAAGCTCAGGTTGCTCATCTCCAAGCCCATGGTGGCGACGCGCTGTTCGACCGGCGACTTGCCCTCAACGAACATGTTGAGGCCGGGTCCGTAGGCGACGATCTCGATATCCACCTTCTCGCCCTTGGCCTTGTAGTACTTGTCGATGTTCATGGCATTGTTGAGCGCCATGTTCATGCGCGCCGGGTCATTCTCGTCAACGTGAATTGCCACCTTGTGCTCCTTGGTACCGGCCAGGACCGGAGCCGACGCGACGACGGCGAACAGTGCCAGCAGCATCGGCAAAAACAGCAATGAACGCTTCATTATTCATCTCCCACCCATATCGTTCGGAACCCATCGATCCCCGCATCGACGGTCCAGACATATCAGATGGTTTCGTATTCACGAATATGATCCGCGAGCAATCCTGAACAACTTCCCGTGACCGGCCGGCCCGGCTCTCAAAGCAAGGCGAACTTGAGGACAAAGGCGGCAGCCAGTACGTAGATGGCCCGGCCCGACCTCCTTGTGGCGCCCGGCCAGGACCTTGACGGCGACATAGGTGATGAAACCGAAACCGATGCCCGACGCGATCGAAAAGGTCAGTGGCATGGCGATGGCGGCGATGACCGCTGGCGCCACGTCGGTGATGTCGTCCCAATCGATCTCGGCCAGGCCGCGGACCATCAGGCAGGCGACGAATAGAAGCGCCGGTGCCGTCGCATAGGCCGGGATGGTGCCGGCCAGGGGTGAATGGAACAGGCAGGCCAGGAACAGCGCGGCGACGGTTATCGCCGTCAAGCCGGTGCGTCCGCCGGCGTTGATGCCAGCCGCGCTTTCGATATAGCTGGTCGTTGTCGAGGTGCCCAAGGCGGCGCCGGCGATGGTCGCCGTGCTGTCAGCGACGAGCGCTTTTTTGAGGCGCGGCAGGCGGCCCCGTTCATCGAGCATGCCAGCCCGGTGGGCCAGACCGACCAAAGTGCCGGCCGTATCGAAGAGATCGACGAAAAGGAAGGCAAAGACGATGGTGATCAGCCCGATTTCGAGGGCGCCGGCGATATCCATCTGGGCGAAGGTCGGCGCCACGGAGGGCGGCATGGAGACGACGCCCTGGTTGTCCGTGATGCCGAGCGCCACACCGATCACGGTAACGCCGAGAATCGAGATAATGATCGAGCCGGGCACGCCGCGGGCCGTCAGTACGGCGATGGAGAAGAAGCCGATGACGGCGAGCACCGGTTCCGGCTTGGCCAGATCGCCCATTGTCACCAGGGTCGCCGGATGATCGACGACGATGCCGGCGTTCTTCAGCGCGATGATGGCGAGAAAGAGCCCGATACCGGCCGAAATGGCAATCTTCAAGGAACGCGGGATCGAGTTGATGATCCATTCGCGGACTGGCAGCACGCTGAGGATGAGGAACAGGATGCCGGACACGAAGACGGCACCCAAGGCGACCTGCCAGGTATGGCCCATGCCGAGCACGACGCCGTAGGTGAAGTAGGCATTGAGCCCCATGCTCGGCGCCAGCGCGATCGGGTAGTTGGCGTAGAGCCCCATGATTGCCGTACCGATGGCGGCCGCCAGGCAGGTGGCGACAAATACCGCGCCTCGGTCCATGCCGCTTTCGGCCAGGATCGACGGGTTGACGAAAACGATGTAGGCGAGCGTCAGGAAGGTGGTCAGCCCGGCCACCACCTCGGTGCGGACGGTGGTCTCGTTTTCCGACAATTTGAACAGTTGATCCAGCATGGTCCGGTCCCCATTGATTTGCGTTTCCCCTGATTGGACCTGGCCGGCAGCGCCCTTTTAGCAGATATCGCCCGGGTCCGAAATGATTCCTGTCAGTCCGGTTGCACCCGGTGAAAGTCACTTAACCATTGCTTAATCGAGACCGGTCAAGAATGGGGGCTCGACGGCATTGCCACAGAAGTGGACCACTCCGATGAAGAACCTCATTTACGTTGCCTTCTTGTGTTCCTTCCCGGTTCTTCTGGCCCTGCAACCTTTTCGGCTGTTCTAGGGCTCATCCGCCGGGCTGAACCAAGCGGCCCATCCCTTGCTTGCCAGGGGATGGGCTTTTCTGCGTCCCGCAGTCCCGCACGCGGCGGCGCCTATGACAGACCGGCCTAGGCCTTTTCCCTAGGAAGACATAATACTTTTCTCGAATATGTCGCTAAAATGATGCGTGTGAGGACGCAAGTGAGCCGCCCAACGGAAAAAGGAATTCTAGACATGCTGAGATCGATACTGCCGCTCCTCGTGGCCGGCAGTCTTTTGTATCCGGCTGATGCCAAGGCGGAAGAGGAGGGGCTCGTGACGCTTAAGGTCATGACCCTGGAAACGGCCACCCAGTTGGCCCAGGCGACCCTCAAGGCCTGCCGCGACGGCGGTTATCAGGTGGCCGTCGCCGTCGTCGACCGATTCGGCACCATGCAGGTCATGCTGCGCGACCGCTTCGCCGGCCCGCATACGCCGGAAACGGCGAGGCGCAAGGCTTGGTCGGCGGTCAGTTTCCGAACGCCAACACTGGAAATGGTCGACGTCGTCAAACCAGGCACGCCGCAGTTCGGCATCAACTTCGTCACCGGCGGGCTTTTCATCGGCGGCGGGGTGCCGGTCGAGTCGGCCGGGTCCATCGTTGGTGCCGTGGGTGTATCGGGCGCGCCGGGCGGCGACATTGACGACCAGTGCGCCCAGGCCGGCATCGAGGCCATCGCCGACACGCTCGCGTTCTAGGAAGCACGGGGCCAGGAGGCCGGGGACAGGCGCTTCCGGTCCGGTCGGCTGTCCCAATTCGCCGTTTTTCGGTGACCCAGGTTCACAAATGACGCCGTCTCGGCCGCGGTGAATGTCTATTTTTGTCCATAGACGTCTATGGAAATGCCGCGCTTCGCCTTTCCGGCTGTTCCCATAGGGCACGAATGGCGAGGGGCAGACCCGTCGGCAAAGGCGCGTCGGGCACCTGTGGTTTTGTCCTATTCACAATGGCAATCCACAAGGCCGTGCGTTTCGGCAGAAAGAGTTATAGGAATAATTAGCTTTTATAGGTTAAATAGTCAAGAGCATTACAAGAACTTCTGGAACGATAGACCAACAACCGCAATCCCTCGTAGGCGACCTTCGGTGGGCTGTTGACCGGTTATGAATGCGTTGTCCGGCCCCAGCAACCCGGACAGGCGTTGTGGTCGGGTAGGGGGCTCGGTACAGTCGGACCCGAGACAACCGGCGCTAGACGCGCGACCACGACAGTCGGTCGCCCATGGATCCGACCCGGGCAGGACGGGGTTCAACGGTGGCCAATCAACGGCTCCAGGCAAAAGAGCAGCAGACCATAGTACAAATCGATCTCGGATCACAAGGCCTTCGTGTACCGGCAATCGGCTTGGGCTGCATGGGCATGTCCGAGTTCTACGGCGCCTCCTCGGAGGCGCAAAACTTCAGGGTTCTCGAGCGGGGCGCCGACATCGGCTGCACGTTCTGGGACACGTCGGACATCTATGGCCCTTTTACCAACGAGATCTTGTTGGCAAAGGCGCTGAAGGGGCGCAGAGAGCAAATCACCCTTGCGACCAAATTCGGCGTATCCCGCGGAAAGGATGGCAGTTGGCAAGGCGTCAAGGGAAACGCGGATTACGTAAAGGCCTGTTGCGACGCCTCACTGAAGCGCCTCGGCACGGAATACATCGATCTCTACTATCAGCATCGTGTCGACCCCGAAACACCGATCGAGGAAACGGTCGGTGCCATGGCCGAACTCGTCGCGGCGGGGAAGGTTCGCTATATCGGGCTTTCCGAAGCGGACCCGGAAACCATCGCCCGCGCCCACGCGGTCCATCCTGTCAGCGCACTGCAAACCGAGTATTCCCTGTGGTCGCGGGACGTCGAGTCCGACATTTTGCCGACGGTCAAAAGACTGAACATCGGCTTTGTCGCCTATAGCCCCCTCGGCCGGGGATTTCTGTCCGGGACCATCCGGTCGCGAAGCGATCTGGAACCCGGAGACTGGCGGCTGGAGAACCCGCGATTCTCAGAGGAAGCCATCGCCACAAACAGCCGCTTGGCCGATCGGGTTGCCGAGATCGCCAAAAACATCGACGCCACGGCCGCCCAAGTCGCATTGGCATGGGTCCTGTCACGCGAAATCCCTGTCGCCGCCATACCCGGGACAAGGAGCACCGAACGTCTGGAGGAAAACTGGGCGTCACAGGAAATCTCGTTGCGACCGGAAGACATGGACCGTCTAAAATCCCTGATCGATCAGGGTGTCGTCGGCGAACGGTACTGACCCACTGCAGAAAAGCGCGCCGGTCCCCTATTGCCCTAGTAATAGGTGCGACAAACTTGACATTGGCCCGGCGTCGCGCTGCCCGTAGACAGTCGCACCGGCAAGTCCGACCAGCAGGTAACAGCCTCAGACGAGTTTGCGCCAATGGCTGTCTAGGCATGCCGTCGGGTGTACTTCATTTCTTGCTTCCTCGTCGTCCTGGCCGAACAAGAACAACGCAACTTCTGGTACCAGTGGTAGCGGAGTCATCGGCCGATATTCGATTGCCCAAAAAGGGCCGCGAAGAGACCGCCCAGACGTGGACAACGGGGCCGCCATTCCCTACATTCGCCCGACATTCGGCCTCGCTCCGCTGGGGCCGTTACGACGTCAACATTTCCCGGAATGCACCATGCGCCTATCCCGTTATTTCATGCCGACCCTGAAGGAAACGCCCGCCGAGGCCGAGATCGTCTCGCACCGCCTGATGCTCAGGGCTGGAATGATCCGTCAGTCGAGTGCCGGCATCTACTCATGGCTGCCTCTGGGTTTCAAGGTGCTGGAAAACATCGACCGGATTGTCCGCGAGGAGCAGGACTCCATGGGTTGCCAGCAGGTGCTGATGCCGACCATCCAGCCGGCCGACCTGTGGCGCGAGAGCGGGCGCTACGACGATTACGGGCCGGAAATGCTGCGCATCCAGGACCGCCACGAGCGCGATATGCTCTACGGTCCCACCAACGAGGAGCAGATTACCGAGATCTTCGCTCATGCCGTCAAGAGTTACCGCGACCTGCCGCAGTTGCTCTACCACATCCAGTGGAAGTTCCGTGACGAGGTCCGGCCGCGCTTCGGCGTCATGCGCGGCCGCGAGTTCCTGATGAAGGATGCCTACTCCTTCGACCTGACAAAGGACGAAGCGCGCAAGTCCTACAACAAGTTCTTCGTCTCCTATCTGAAGACCTATGAGCGGATGGGGTTGAAAGCGATCCCCATGGCCGCCGATACCGGTCCCATCGGCGGCGACATGAGCCATGAGTTCCTGATCCTGGCCGAAACCGGCGAAAGCGAGATCGCGTGCCACCGGGATTTCCTAGAGACCGACATGACCGGCGGCGACGTCGATTTCGACAACGACCTCCAGCCCATCGTCGACAGGTTGACGGGCCAGTACGCGGCCACCGACGAAAAGCGCGACCCGGAGGCGGAAGCCGCCCTGGGCGACGATTTGGTCACAGCGCGTGGTATCGAGGTCGGCCACATCTTCTATTTCGGCACCAAGTACTCGGAGCCCCTGGGCGCCAAGGTGACGTCGCCCGACGGCGAGGAGGTGTTCGTCGAAATGGGATCTTACGGCATCGGCGTGTCGCGCCTCGCCGGCGCCATCATCGAGGCCTCGCATGACGACAATGGCATCATCTGGCCCGAGTCGGTGGCGCCGTTCCATGCCGGCCTGATCAACCTCAAGGTCGGCGACGAGGCCTGCGATAGGGCCTGTGAGGACGTCTACGGCAAGCTCAAGGGTCAGGGAGTCGAGGTACTCTACGACGAGCGCGACGCTCGGGCCGGCGCCAAGTTCGCCGACATGGACCTGATCGGTCTGCCCTGGCAACTGGTCATCGGACCGCGGGGCCTGGCCTCCGGCACCGTCGAGCTGAAGAACCGCAAGTCCGGCGAGCGCGAGGAATTGAGCCTGGAAAGCGCCTTGTCGCGGCTTACGGGCTAGGCGGCGCCCATGTTTGGCCGTTTCGAATGGATGGTGGCGCTGCGCTACCTGAGGGCCCGGCGCCAGGAAGGGTTCATCTCCGTCATCGCCTGGTTTTCACTCCTCGGCATAGCGCTCGGAGTCGCCACGCTGATCATCGTCATGTCGGTGATGAATGGGTTCCGCCACGAGCTCCTAACCCGCATCCTCGGCCTCAACGGCCATCTCAGCGTTTATGCCAGCGCCGAGGGCGTGCAGGCTTTCGATCCTTTGGCGGCCAAACTGCGCACGGTCAATGGCGTCGTATCCGTGACGCCGATGATCGAGGGCCAGGTCATGGTGACGGCTCGCGGTATCGCCCAAGGAGCCGTCGTCCGCGCACTCCGGCCGACCGACCTGGTCAGCCGTGATATCGTCGCCGCCAATATCCAACGCGGCACGCTCGAGGAATTCGGCGGCAAGGACGGGCTCATCATCGGCGACCGCCTGGCCCGCAAGCTGGGCGTCGGCGTCGGTGATAAAATTACGCTCATATCGCCGAAAGGTTCCGTCACCGCCTTCGGCACGGTGCCCCGGCTCAAGGCCTACACCGTCGCCGCCACCTTCGAGATCGGCATGTACGAATACGACGCCAACTTCATCTTCATGCCGCTTGAGGCCGCCCAGATCTATTTCAAGCTGCTCGACAAGGTGACCAACCTTGAGATCTTCGTCGGCAATCCCGACAAGGCGCCCGACATGGTCAACGACGTCATCCTGGCGGCCGGTCCACAGTATCGGGTCCACGACTGGCAGCGGGCCAACGCCAGCTTCTTCAACGCCATTCAGGTCGAGCGCAATGTCATGTTCCTGATCCTGACCCTGATCATCCTGGTCGCAGCCTTCAACATCATCTCGTCGATGATCATGCTGGTGAAGGACAAAGGCAAAGACATCGCCATCCTCAGGACCATGGGGGCGACCCGGGGCATGATCATGCGGGTCTTCTTCATCGCCGGCGCCTCCGTTGGCACCATCGGCACTTTCGCCGGGTTCCTACTCGGCCTGTCGTTTGCCGAGAACATCGAGACCATCCGCCAATGGATCCAGGGCCTGACGGGGACGGAGTTGTTCGCTGCCGAAATCTATTTCCTGTCGCAGCTGCCGGCCATCGTCGACCCTTCCGAGGTCGTGGCGGTGGTCGTCATGGGCCTCAGTCTATCTCTCCTGGCCACCCTCTATCCCGCTTGGCGGGCGGCCCGGCTCGATCCGGCGGAGGCGCTGCGTTATGAGTAACGGCTCCGAACCCAACGGTACGCCGGTGCTGGCACTGAAAGGGATTACGCGCTCCTTTGAGCAGGGCAAGAACGCGCTCGAAGTGCTGCGTGGCGTCGATCTCGAGGTCAAGGCCGGCGAAATCGTCGCCCTGGTCGGCCCGTCAGGGGCCGGCAAGTCGACCTTGCTCCACATCACCGGGCTCCTGGAAACGCCGGACGCGGGCGAGATCCTGATCTGTGGCGAGGCCTGCCAGGACATGAAGGACGACGCCCGGACGGCGGTCCGTCGCCATCGCCTCGGCTTCGTCTACCAATATCATCATTTGCTGCCCGAGTTCACGGCGCTGGAGAACGTGGTCATCCCACAGACCATCGCCGGATACGGACGCAAGGACGCCAAAAAGCGGGCCGGGGAGCTCCTCGACTGGATGGGTCTCGCCGAACGCACGACACACCGCCCGGCGCGCCTGTCCGGCGGTGAACAGCAACGGGTCGCCATCGCCCGGGCCATCGCCTGTTCGCCGAGGCTCCTGTTGGCCGACGAGCCGACCGGCAACCTCGACCCGCATACGGCTGGGGACGTCTTCGAAGTGCTCCTCAAATTGGCCCGCGGCGCCGGCTTGGCGGCACTGATCGCCACCCACAACCCGGACCTGGCGGCCAAAATGGACCGCATCGTTCGCCTTGATGACGGGCAACTCGTGGAGGGGTAGGGGGCGGTCTTCGATTGATCGTCATATCGTAAGCTGCGCCCGAAGAGCGGACGATAGCGCCGCACGATTGTTACGGCTGCTGTCCACCAAGGCTGTCATTTCGCCTTACGTGGGGCGAAGCCTGCTCGGTGATCGGTTTTCTTACATTTCCGCCATCATGGCGGAAATGCTCCTTATATCCGAGGTTGTTGAAGGACGCTCATTTGAATTCGTATTGAATGTCCGTTGATGGTACGAGCGGGCATTTCTTTGCCCGCCCTGGCATGGCGAGCGGAGGCGTAATGGAGGTCCGGAAATCTTCGGCCAACCCCCGTCACCGAAGTCATAGTGAATTGGCAATTAGCTAAGCATTTATTACGAAGGTCGACCCAAAAACCGGTCGATCTCTAACATTTGATCCGGTGAAAGCGCACCAAATTCCCGGGCCCGAAGGTTCTCCTCCGCCTGAGCGGCCGTGCGGACCCCGGGAATGGGGATGGTACGGTCACTTCGGCCCCATATCCACGCGAGAGCACCTTGGGCCAGGGTTCGGCCGTCACTGGTCAAGATTTCCCGGATACCGTTTAGTCGATCGGTCCATTCGGCGGACGCGCTCCCGCCCTCCTCAAAATACCGAAGCCATGTCGGCGGTTTACTGCGGATATCGTCGGTGGGAAGGTGGCTCGCGTTCGTAAACTTTCCACTCAAGAACCCCATCGCCAGCGGCAAACGAACGATACCAGCAACGTCGTAGGTCTCGCAGATTTCTAGCATGTTCGGCGCGTCCTCTAACACGTTCATGTCGAACTGGACGGCAACCGCCCGAGGCCGCTTACCGAATTTGGCGCCCCGTCCGGGATCGTCGGTACTCCAGGCGTAGTAGCGAATCAAACCCTCTTCGCACAGCTGATCCAACGTTTCGGCGACGGGCTCGGCTTGATCGATTGGCAGATCGCCAACATGCAATTGATACAAATCGATCCAATTTGTCTGCAGGCGTCGCAGTGATGCTTCGCAAGCCCGGCGAATGTAATCAGCCGTTACGTCGGTGCCCGTCAGTTCCCTGGTATTCGAATCGAAGGTATTGTCGAATTTGGTCGCAATAACGACCTGATCGCGTTTTCCTTTCAGCGCTCTGCCGAGGACACGCTCTGCATGCCCGGTGCCGTAGACATCGGCCGTATCAAATAGGATCGCACCGCGGTCGAGCGCGCAGTGGATCGCCCGCACCGAATCATCGTCATTGACTTGACCGTACCCGAGCGGCGCGCCGGTCGGGTATTGGCAGCCCTTTCCACTGATAAACGGGCCGCCTATGGCCCAAGTCCCGACTCCCATCGGTCCAACGATGGGACCGGTTTTTCCCAATCGGCGTTCGAAGATCGTTGCCATGAGGTTAGGGTATCAAGGAAGACTTGCGAAGTCCCGCAATCGGAGACTCCCGACCATTTGCCAGATCGATATCGGTGTCCGCGTAGCATCATCAGCCGACGTTGGGAATTTCACCAATTACGTCGCGGGCCGACGATTTTGGCCCCTCGGCCCGTTGACGCGAACTCGCGTTCTGTTTCAGTCGCCCCCGAAACCGGCGGAATTCCACACATGGGCACACTCAGGTGTGCGGAAATCCACACAACACCCGTCCGTTTGAAACCCATCGCTCGGTTCCTTCGGCGGACAGTTTCACCAATAAATTCAATCCCATAACGTCAATCCATGCCAAAAAAGCAGAACTGGCATGCCGTTTGCATATACCTCTGCAGACCGCGCCGGGCGGAAGCCGGCGCGGTCTGCAGAGGTATACGGCTATTCACGTTTGAACACAGCAAAGGGAGAGGATCTTATGCGCGTTCTCAAAATACTTACTGCGGCGGCGGTTGCGACGGCCATCTTTTCGGTACCTGTCGTGCAAGCCAAGGAAATCGTTATTAAGTTCAGTCACGTGACGTCCGGGACCAAGCACCCGAAATACCTGGCGGCCGACGAATTCGCCAAGCGCGTCAACGAGCGGATGAAGGGCAAGGTGCGGGTCGAGGTCTATCCGGGCGGTCAGTTGTTCGACGACAAGCAAATCCTGATCGAACTTGCCAAGGGTAAATCGGTGCAGATGGGTGCGCCGTCGCTTTCCAAGTTCGAGACCTTCACCAAGAAATTCCGCATCTACGACCTGCCGTTCCTGTTCGACGACATGGAAGCGGTCAACTCCTTCCAGGAGTCCGAACACGGTAAGGCCATTCTCAATTCGATGTCCAAGAAGGGCATCCTCGGCCTCGCCTACTGGCACAACGGCCTCAAGCAGATGTCGGCCAATAAGCCGTTGGTCGCGCCCGGTGACGCCCAGGGCCTGAAGTTCCGCGTCCAGCAGTCGGACGTGCTCGTCGCCCAGTTCAAGCAGCTCGGCGCGACGCCGCAAAAGATGGCGTTCAAGGAGGTCTACGGCGCCCTGCAGACCGGCGTCGTCGACGGTCAGGAAAACACCTGGTCGAACATCTATTCGAAGAAATTCTTCGAGGTTCAGGACGGTGTCACCGAAACCAACCACGGCATCATCGACTATGCCGTCATCGTCTCGGCACGCTTCTGGAGCGGCCTGCCGGCCGACATCCGCGACGAACTCGCGGCGATCATGGCCGAAGTTACCGCCGACCGTAACGGCCTGGCCCGCAAGCTGAATCTGGAAAACCGCCAGAAGATCCTGGATGCCAAGGGTACGGTCCGCACCTTGAGCGCGGCCGAACGCCAGGCGTGGAAAGAAGCCATGCAGCCGGTCTGGAAGAAGTTCGAGAAACAGATTGGCGCCGACCTGCTTCAGGCGGCACAATCGTTCAACAAATAGGGCCTTCAAAAGTTACGGCTCTTGGTTTCTTAGAGGGGAGGCGGTTTAGACCGATGTTTACGAAAGTTGTGCACATCCTGCACAAGGCGGAGGAAGGCCTGTTGGCCTTCCTCCTCGCCGCCATGACGCTCGTGACCTTCACGCAGGTCGTGGCGCGCTATGTTTTCAACTCGGGCTGGATCGCCGCCCTCGAACTCACCACCTTCCTGTTCGCCTGGCTGGTCATCCTCGGCATCTCCTGGGGCATCCGCATTCACAGCCACATCGGCGTCGATGTTATCGTCAAGCTGTTTCCCAATCCAACGCATCGCATCCTGGGGCTCATCGCCGCCCTGGCCGGCATCACCTATGCGGGCCTGTTGCTGTACGGCGGCTGGGCGCAGATCTCGGAAGTCCTCTATCCCTTCGGCATCGAAGTCGAGGACATCCCCATGCCCTTCGGCGACCATGAGGAAGAGCAAAAACTACCGCTCTGGATACCCTACTCGGTCGTCCTTATCGGCTTCTCCATGGTGATTTTACGCCTGCTGATCGCCATGTGGCAGATCGTCACCGGCACCCATACCGGCCTCATGATCGGCGACGAAGGCAAGGATGCCTTGGAGGCCTATGCCGATAGCGAGGGCAAGGAAGAGGCCGATTTGTTCTCGCCGGATTCACCCAAAGGATCCGATGATAGGGAGGGCTCGAAATGACCATCGCCTTCCTGTTCATCTCGCTCTTTGCGCTTCTCATCATCGGCACGCCGATCGCCATTTCGCTCGGCCTGTCGAGCATCCTGACCATCGTCTTCTTTTCAGGTGACGACTTAGGCTCGCTGACCGAGAAATTCTTCAACACCTATCACCACTACACCCTGATGGCGATCCCGTTCTTCGTCCTGTCCTCAGCCTTCCTGTCGACGGGCGGCGTTGCCCGGCGCCTGATCCGTTTCGCCATCAACTGCGTCGGCTGGTTCCCGGGCGGCCTGGCCATGGCCTCGGTCTTGGCCTGCATGCTGTTCGCCGCCGTATCCGGCTCGTCGCCGGCGACCGTTGTCGCCATCGGCTCGATCGTCATCGCCGGCATGGTGCAGTCGGGCTACTCCAAGGACTTCGCGGCCGGCGTCATCGCCAATGCCGGCACGCTCGGCATCCTGATCCCGCCGTCGATCGTCATGGTCGTCTACGCCGCGGCCACGGAAGTTTCCGTCGGGCGCATGTTCCTGGCCGGCGTATTGCCGGGCCTTCTGGCCGGCACCATGCTGATGATCGCCATCTACATCGCTGCCAGGATCAAGAATCTACCGCGCCAGCCTTTCCCGGGCGGCCGTGAGTTCTACGAGTCCTTCAAAGATGCGATCTGGGGCCTTTTGCTGATCGCCGTCATCATGGGCGGCATCTACGGCGGCGCCTTCACGCCGACGGAAGCGGCTGCCGTCGCCGCCGTCTACGCTTACATCATCGCCATCTTCGTCTATCGCGACATCGGCCCCTTGAAACGGGGCGAGGTCGAACGCAATCCGATCAAGGTCCTGATCGGCTGCGTCGCCCACAAGGATGTGGTTCACACCATGACCGAGGGCGCCAAGGTGACGATCATGCTGCTGTTCATCATCGGCAACGCGATGTTGTTCGCACACGTCTTGACCACGGAACGCATCCCGCACGCCATCACCGAGGCGATCATCGCCGCCGGTTTCCAGGACTGGTCGTTCCTGATCATCGTCAACATCATCCTGCTGATCGCCGGCAACTTCATGGAGCCCTCGGCGATCCTGCTGATCATGGCGCCGATCCTGTTCCCGATCGCCATGGAACTCGGCATCGATCCGATCCACTTGGGCATCATCATGGTCGTTAACATGGAGATCGGCATGATTACGCCGCCGGTCGGGCTCAACCTGTTCGTCACATCAGGCATAACCGGCATGCCTTTGATGCGGGTCGTCAAGGCGGCCCTGCCGTGGCTCGGAATCCTGCTCATCTTCCTGATCGTCGTCACCTACATACCGTTCTTCGCCACATGGCTGCCGACCCTTCTGATGGGGCCGGAAGTGATAAGATGAGCCGAGGCCCGGCACTATAAAACACGATGAGAGGAAGGCCCGATCCATCCCGTGGCCGTGTAAAAACGCGGTGTCAGGTTGTCGGATTTGATCTGCGGTTGCTGTTGTGCGCTTTTTTTCGGCGATTTTGCGGTCCTGGAATTGAGACGAAGGAAGCCGTCACGC
>Ga0209458_1000164_pt1 | contig 34134 bp, 35 predicted proteins | sample WorMetLIZAISLAND_FD_187411 | JGI IMG/M metagenome (GOLD analysis project Ga0209458, IMG submission 187411) | Marine gutless worms symbiont microbial communities from Max Planck institute for Marine Microbiology, Germany - Inanidrilus manae... ...
GAAACCAAGGGCACAACTCCCGGTTTTCTGCAATTCGGAATACTTGGGAAAGCCGAAATCCGCCACCCAATCAGGACGTTAGGGGTTGTTCACGGACGACTTTATAAGCTAGCGTTGCGTCGCCGGCCGAAGAACTGGCGGATGCCGAAGGTGCCGGCCAAACGGGCTGCGGTGCAGTACGAACGCCGCGCCGGTGCGCCGCGCATCAAGGGCAAACGCCTGAACGCAACAGTACGCAGCAAGGTCCGGCATTTCAAACGCCATATCCGCCGGGCGCTGAGGCGAGGGCACACGCTCGTCGCCAAACGGGCCATTCAGAGCAAGGAACTCCAGCGCCTGTTCAGCCAAACGGAACTGGACGAAGTCCGGGCCAAGCTGGGGCGAGCCTATTTCTCCGCCGGCCGTGACGAATGGGCCCTGAAATGGGCCGGACCGGCCGCCGAACGCTCCGGGAAATACATGCCATCGGCCCATTGGACGGCCGGACTCGCCGCGTGGCGGTTGGGCGACAAGGCCAAGGCGGCCAGCCATTTCTCGAAGGCGGCGGTTCTCGGCAGTCATGACAAATGGTTTCACGCCGCCGCCTTCTGGGCCGCCCGCGCCTACCTTGTCACCCGGCGGCCGGCCGAAGTCAGCCGGTACCTGGAGATGGCGGCCGAACACCGACGCACCTTCTATGGCATTCTCGCCAACAAGATCCTCGGCCGCGGTACCGGTTTTAACTGGAAGATGCCGCCGCTTGATTCGGATCGGATCATCGCCTTGACGGAAGAGCAGACCGGGCACCGGGCCGTGGCCCTGCTGCAGGTCGGCGAGACGCGATCGGCCGAGCGGGAGTTGCGTAATTTGGCACTCGGCGCCGATACCGAGACGGCCCACGGCATACTAGCGCTGGCCGCACGTGGCAATATGGCCGGCCTCGCTGTACGTCTCGACCAGCAACTGTTCCCCAAGGGCGGCGGTTTCGATGGCGCCGCCTATCCGATCCCGGCATGGACACCGGCCGATGGTTTCAGGGTCGACCGGGCGCTGATCTATGCCCTGATCCGCCAGGAATCGAAATTCAACCCGAAGGCCAAGAGCTGGGCCGGAGCGCGGGGCCTCATGCAGTTAATGCCGGGCACGGCCAGTTTCGTGGCCCGCGACCGCACCTACCGCTGGGGTAAGAGGAAGAAGCTGTATCGGCCCGAAGAGAACCTGCGGCTTGGCCAGAAATACATCGAGATCCTGCTCAAGGACGCCAAGATCAAGGGCGACCTTTTCCTCATGGCGGCCGCTTGGAACGGTGGCCCCGGCAACCTCAACAAATGGCGGCGTACGACGAACTACCTGAACGACCCCCTGTTCTTTATCGAGAGCCTGCCGTCCCGAGAAACCCGCGTTTTCATCGAACGGGTGTTGTCGAACCTGTGGATCTACCGCGACCGCCTGGGGCAAGGCACGCCGTCGCTGGATGCCATTGCGGCCGGCGAGTGGCCGGTGTATACCGCGCTTGGCCAGGAACCACAGGAGGTCGCCGAGATTCATGGGGCACGCCAATAAAACCGAGTTTCTTCCCGTCCAGATCGCGGTCCTGACCGTATCGGACAGCCGGACGCTGGAGGACGACCGTTCCGGCGACACCCTCGTCGAACGCCTGCATGGTGCTGGTCACAAGCTGGCGGCCAGGGCCGTCGTCAAGGACGAGGTTGCCGACATCACCGCTCAGCTCAAAGACTGGATCGCCGATGAAGCGGTCGACGTGGTCATCGCCACTGGCGGTACCGGGGTCACCGGGCGCGATGTGACGCCAGAGGCTTTTGCCAGCATTTGGGAAAAGGAAATTCCGGGCTTCGGCGAACTGTTTCGCTGGGTGAGCTACCAGAAGATCGGCACCTCGACGATCCAGTCCCGGGCCTGCGCCGGGCTCGCCAACGGCACCTATATGTTTGCGTTGCCGGGCTCCACGGGTGCGTGCAAGGACGCTTGGGACGAAATCCTGGTGCATCAGCTGGACGTGCGCTTCAAGCCCTGCAATTTCGTCGAGATGATGCCGAGACTGAAGGAACACAGGGGCTAGGGGCACGAAAAACGGGGTCCCGTCCGGGACCCCGCGATGTTCGCAAGAAATTGTTTCTTTTTGAATTCTAACGCGTCGGCACCGGTTCCTCGCCCGAGTAATCGTAAAAACCGCGTCCGGTCTTGCGGCCGAGCCAGCCGGCCTCGACGTATTTGACCAGGAGCGGGCAGGGGCGGTACTTGGTGTCGGCGAGGCCGTCGTGCAGCACGTGCATGACGGCAAGGCAGGTGTCCAACCCGATGAAGTCGGCCAGCTCCAACGGTCCCATCGGGTGGTTGGTGCCGAGCCGCATGGCGGTGTCAATGGCTCTCACGGAGCCGACGCCTTCGTAGAGCGTGTAGACGGCCTCGTTGATCATCGGCAGCAGAATACGGTTGACGATGAAGGCGGGGAAATCTTCGGCGTTGACCGGAGTTTTACCGAGCTTCTCGGCCAACTCGCGGACGGTCTGGTAGGTATCTTCCTCGGTAGCGATGCCGCGGATCAATTCGATCAACTCCATACGCGGCACCGGGTTCATAAAATGCATGCCGACGAATTTGCCAGGCCGATCGGTCTGCGCGCCCAAGCGCGTGATCGAAATGGAAGACGTGTTCGATGCGATCAACGCCTCCTCGCCGACCACATCGCAAACGTGGTTGAGGATCTCCTTTTTGATGTCCTCGTCCTCGGTTGCTGCCTCGATGACCAACTGGCAGTCGGCGAACCCGTCATAGGTGGTGCCGGTGGAAATGCGGGCCAGCGCTTCGGCCTTGCCGGCTTCGTCGAGCTGGGCTCGCGACACTTCACGCCCAAGGTTGCGGTCGATCCGCGCCATGCCGGCCTCCAGTGAATCTTCCGAGACGTCGAGCATGAAAACGCCGTAACCCGCTTTGGCGCAAACGTGGGCGATGCCGTTGCCCATTTGGCCGGCGCCGACGACACCGATGTTCCTAATTTCCACTGACATGTTCCTTTTTCACGACCCTTGGGCCGCGCCCTTTTCGTTTGTTTCTGTTGTCGTTTTTTGTCTTCTTTATTTGTCGAGTTCCGCGGACAGGGCCGGCACCGCGTCGAACAGATCAGCGCATAGCCCGTAATCGGCGACCTGGAAAATCGGCGCTTCCTCGTCTTTGTTGATGGCGACGATGACCTTGCTGTCCTTCATGCCGGCCAGGTGCTGGATGGCACCCGAGATGCCGACGGCGATGTAAAGGTCCGGCGCCACCACCTTGCCGGTCTGGCCGACCTGGTAGTCGTTGGGCACGAAACCGGCGTCGACAGCGGCCCTGGATGCACCGACGGCGGCGCCCAGCTTGTCGGCGACCTCCTCCAACATCGAAAAATTCGATCCGTCCTGCATGCCGCGGCCGCCGGAGATGACGATACGGGCCGAAGTCAATTCCGGTCGCTCCGACTGCGTCAGTTCCTGGCCGACGAAGCTCGATTTCTCGGCGTCAGACGACGCTGCGACAGTCTCGACGGTGGCATTGCCACCTTCGGCCTCGGCCGCGTCGAAAGCGGTGATGCGCACGGTAACGACCTTGATGGGGTCCGACGATTGCACAGTGGCCATGGCGTTGCCGGCGTAAATCGGGCGCACGAACGTGTCCGCCGAAACCACCTCACTGATCTCCGAGATCTGAGCGACATCGAGTAGGGCGGAAACCCGGGGCATGATGTTCTTGCCCGACGTCGTGGCCGGCGCCAAGACGTGTCCGTACCCGGATGCCAAATCTTTTATCAACGCGGCAACGTTTTCGGCTAGGGCATTGGCGTAAATACCCGAATCCGCGAGCAGGACCTTGGCAACGCCGGGAACTTTGGCCGCTTCGTCGGCGACGGCCGCGCATCCGGACCCGGCGACGAGGATGTCGACGTCTCCCAGGTGAGCGGCCGCGGTAACGGTGTGCAGTGTCGCGGCTTTCAGTTCCGCGTTGTCGTGTTCGGCAAGTACGAGGACACTCATCAGATCACCTTCGCTTCGTTCCGGAGTTTCTCAACCAGTTGGGCGACGTCTTCGACCATGACACCGGCCTGGCGTTTCGGCGGTTCCTCGACCTTGACCACGGTCAGGCGGGGAGCGACGTCGACACCGAGGTCATCGGGTGTCATCGTGTCGATCGGCTTTTTCTTGGCCTTCATGATGTTGGGGAGCGATGCATAGCGCGGCTCGTTGAGGCGCAAGTCGGCGGTAACCACGGAGGGCATGGTCAGAGAAACCGTCTCGAGGCCGCCGTCAACTTCACGGGTCACGTTGACTTTGCCGTCGGCGAATTCGAGTTTTGAGGCGAAAGTGCCTTGCGACCAGTCGAGCAGGGCCGAAAGCATTTGACCGGTCTGGTTCGAGTCGTCGTCGATGGCCTGTTTGCCGACGATGACCAAGTCCGGGTTCTCCTTGTCGACGAGAGCCTTCAAGACCTTGGCAACACCGAGCGGTTCGGTATCGCCCTCCGTCTCGACGAGGATACCGCGGTCGGCACCCATGGCGAGCGCCGTGCGAATGGTTTCCTGGGATTGGCTCGGGCCGACGGAGACGGCGATGAGTTCCTCGGCTTGACCGGTTTCCTTGAGCCGCACGCCTTCTTCAACCCCAATTTCGTCGAACGGATTCATCGACATTTTGACGTTAGCAGTCTCCACGCCCGTCTGATCCGATTTGACGCGGATCTTGATGTTGTAATCGACCACCCGTTTGACAGCGACCAGAACTTTCATCGACAGACAGCCCCAAATAGATATTGGTCCAAACGCGTATTGAATGGCGGGATGAACGTCCGTGATCCGAAAAACCTTGGAATTCCGCGGAACATCCCTTCTTTCGCAGGCGCACAATAGGACCGGCGAAACCCAAGGTCAAGGCGGGTTTGCGACGGTTTCTTTACATTCGGCGACGGCTTTGGGCGGAGTTTTTAGCGGTTCTCGCCCGGCACCCACAGGACATCGCTTTCGCCCTTGTCATTGAGGTGGCGGGCCATGACGAACAGGTGATCGGAGAGGCGATTGACGTATTTTAGGGCCTCAGCACCGACCTCTTCGCTCTCGGCCAGATGTGTCATCAACCGTTCACAACGGCGGACCACCGTCCTGGCCAGATGGAGATAGGCCGACACCGCCGTGCCACCGGGCAGCACGAAGGATTTCAAGGGCTCGAGTTCGGCGTTCATGGAGTCGATCTCAGCCTCCAGCCGGCCGACCTGGCCGGCGGTGATGCGGAGCGCGCCGCTGACGCGTTGCTGGCCTGGCGGCGTCGCAAGGTCGGCGCCGAGGTCGAACAAATCATTCTGTATGCGTGCCAACATGATGTCCGCCTCGCCGACCGCGTGAAGCCGGGCCAGGCCGATGACGGCGTTGGCCTCGTCGGCGGTGCCATATGCAGCGACGCGCAGGTCGTGTTTATCGACCCGCGAACCCGATCCCAGCGAGGTCTTTCCATCGTCGCCGGTGCGCGTGTAGATCTTGGATAGGGTAACCATACGCTCGCCTCCGTGGTTGTCAGGGCATTGCCGAATACAGGATGACGGCGAGAACGGCGAGCGCAATTCCCTGAAAAACGACACGCGCCCGCATCAGGTTGTTGGCGTGGCGGTGATAGAAACGGCCGTGTACAGCGAACGATACGATGCCGATGACCAGGACGGCCAGCGTAGCAAACGCGGCGAGACCGAAAAAGTAGGGAAGTGCGGCGCTCATGACCGCTCACATATAGGTCCTTGGCGGCCGGGCGTCATGGGGAATCTTTCCTTTCGTCACCTCAGCGCCCCTTCAAATCATCGCGAGAACTCGCTGAGACCCTTGCTGAAGGCAGGGGCTCTGCCAATCTTTTAGCAATCGAAAAGCGATGGAGGATAAACCCATGAAAACGTCAATCAACCGGCGAAGATTCCTTGTCGCGACTTTGGCGCCCGGGGCGGCGTTGTTTGCCGGCGCCGGGATCGCGTTTTCATCGACGGCGGACGCATCGCAGCCGCAGCTTCTTGGCTATCCTCATTCCGGAGCGGGCCCATCGCGTCGCCTGAACTTGCCGCCGACCCCGGCCTGCGGCGAGCGTGCCGCGACCCAACCGACGACGGCCGGGCCGTTTTATACACCGCGAACGCCGAGGCGAGGCAATCTTATCGATCCGGGCATGCCTGGCGTTCCGATCACCATTAGCGGGCGTGTCGTCGACATGGAATGCCGGCCGCTTGTCGGAGCGGTTCTCGATTTCTGGCAAGCCGATGCCGCCGGACACTACGACAACGAGAGTTTTCGCCTGCGCGGGCACCAGTACACGGATGATCAAGGCGGTTTCCGCTTGGCAACGATCAAGCCACGCTACTATTCGAGTTTTTTTACGTTCCGGACGCCGCACATCCACGTTCTGGCGCAAGGTATCGGAACGCGTCCCTTGACGACCCAGCTGTTCTTTGCCGACGAGGAAACGAGCAACGCGCGGGACGGCCTGATCCACCCGTCTCTGATTATGCCCGTGCGACCGGATGGCGCTGGCGGACTGGAAGCGACGTTCGATTTTGTTCTCGAAACGGCATCGGGCTAGAGCCCTGACGTCCGGCTTGAGGTTGCTCTTGGTGTTCGGCCACCCCGGTTGTCGGGGGCTGCGATGATGCCAATTTACGGTAAATTAATACCGAGCGGGTATTAGTCGAGGCAGTTGCCGAGGGAGGGGCATTTCGGCTGCAGGACTGTTGACAGCTGTGTGCCGACGCCGGCCGGACTGCTGGGAGTTTCGTCTGGGCATGGCAGCCGTCGTTATCCTACCACTTATCTCTAGCGCGCTTTTCGTCGCGTCAGGGTTTTACGCCTTCGTTTATCTCGAGCGCGCTGAGATCAGCAAGACATGGCTGCTCATACCGTTCGCCCTGGTCGTCGCGGCCTGTGAGCGGGCAATTCACATATATGCATTACCGCCGGTCACGGCCTTCGATGCGGGCGCTCTTTGGGCAGAGGCGGCGGCTTTTGTCGCCTCTGTGCTCCTTGCCGCTGGTGCATTCGTTGCTGTCCGCAGGATCGTGACGCACCGCGTGGCGCTCTCGGGAGTCGAGAAAAGGTTGGAGCGGTTCAGGGATTACGCGGAATTGGCAGCCGATTGGTACTGGGAAATGGATGCCGAGGAGCGGATCACCTACTTGTCGGAACGGGTCACACAGGTGACCGGGATGCCGCCCGACTACTTCATTGGCAAGAAACGTGAAGAGTTCACATCCGAAAGGGTCGCCGGAGACGACTGGACAGCCTATCGGCGCAATGTCGACGCCCGGCGGCCCTTCCGCGATTTCGTCTACTGCTGGAAGGACCTGGACAGCAGAACACGATGGATTTCCATCAGCGGCAAGCCGGTTTTCGATGACAAGGGGAAATTCGCGGGCTATCGCGGTACGGCTCACGACGAGACGGATCTGCGGGAAGTCGACGCCGCGCGGCGGGTTCAAGAAGCGCTATTGGATTCCATTGTCGAGAACATACCGACCATGCTTTTCGTCAAAGACGCCGATGATCTGCGCTATGTTCTTGTCAACATTGCTGGTGAGAAAATACTCGGGATTTCGCGAAAGGAGATCATCGGCAGGACGGCATACGATTTGTATCCAGAAGCGGTAGCCGACGTCTATACATCGCAAGATCGAGCCGTCCTAAGCGAATCCGGTTTCATGGACATACCTGACGAGGTGGTCGAGACGGCGGCGGGAACGTGCCGCATGCGTACCCGTAAGGTTGCGCTCTACGGCGAAGAGGGAAAGCCGAGGTATTTGGTTGGTATCGCCGAGGACATCACGGACAGGCTTCGCGCCGAACAGGAACTTCGCGACAGCAAAGATGCGGCGGAAGTGGCGAGCCGGGCCAAATCTGATTTCCTAGCCATGATGAGTCACGAATTGCGCACGCCGTTGAACGCGATTATCGGGTTTTCCGAGATGATGAAGGACGAGATCCTTGGGCCTCACCGCAACGATTCCTACACCGCTTACGCGTCAGACATCCACACGTCCGGCCTCTTCCTTCTCGATCTGATCGCCGATCTGCTCGACCTATCGCGGATCGAAGCGGGCGAGATGGAACTCGATTTGAATGATATTGACATCGCTGACCTGCTCGATGCTTGTGTTTCCGCCCTCGGGCCCAAGATCGTTGAGAGTTCGCTAAGCGTTGAATGGAGTCCGCCAACCGGCCCGATCCGGCTCAGCGGCGACAGGAAACGCCTGCGCCAGATCTTCAACAACATTTTGAGCAACGCCGTGAAATTCACGCCTGCCGGCGGACGAATAGAGATCGGTATCGAATCTTTGGGCGCGTCGGCCATTCAAGCCACGGTCACCGACACCGGCATCGGTATACCCGAGGCCGAACAGGAATCGATTTTCGATCCCTTCCATCAGGTCGACGACGTCACCGTCAAGAAATTGGATGGTGTCGGACTCGGCCTCAGCATTACACGGACGCTCGTCGAAATGCACGGCGGCGAAATCGACCTGAAAAGCGCGCCTGGTGACGGTACCACCGTCGTCGTCACCCTGCCTCTGAATCCGGCCGGTGCGGCTCAGCCTGCCGGCACCGGAACCCCTGGCAGGGCTATTCCCTGACCGCCCGATTGACGGCGCTGAGAACCGCCTTTAACGAAGCCACCGTAATGCTGGCGTCCTTGCCAACACCGAACAACGGTGGACCGTCCGCGTATTCGATTTCCACAAAGGCGACGGCATCCGTATCGGCACCGCGACCGACGGCGTGTTCATGGTAGTCGATAAGCTTGAAGTCGCGGCCAGTGTGGTCGATCAGGGCATGGACGAAAGCATCGACCGGACCATTGCCGCGCCCTTCGATGGCGACCTTTTTTCCGTCGTCGACTACGACCGCATTGAGGACGCGGATCTCGCTAGCATGGGTGTCGGGCGCCGTCTTGTAGGAGTCGAAGGCATAGCGGCCGTTGTTGTCCAGGTATTTCCGCTCGAAAGCCGTCCAGATATCGTCTGACGACATTTCCTTGCCGGTGTCGTCGGCCTCGGCTTGAACAATGCGGCTGAACTCGATTTGCAGGCGCCTCGGCATCTCGACGCCGAAGTCCGATTCCATAACGTAGGCGATGCCACCCTTACCGGACTGCGAGTTGATGCGAATGACGGCTTCGTAATCACGCCCGACGTCCTTGGGATCGATCGGCAGGTACGGCACTTCCCACAGCGCCGAGTTGGATTTCTCCATGGCCGCGAAACCCTTTTTTATGGCGTCCTGATGGGATCCCGAGAAAGCCGTATAGACCAATTCGCCGACATATGGATGGCGGGGATGAACCGGCAGTTGAGTGCAGTATTCCGCGATGCGGCGCACTTCGTCGATGTTAGAGAAGTCCAGTCTCGGTTCCACGCCCTGGGTAAAGAGATTGAGCGCCAGGGTTACCACGTCGACATTGCCGGTCCGTTCGCCATTACCGAACAACGTCCCTTCGATACGGTCGGCCCCCGCCATCATCGCCAACTCCGTGGCGGCGATGCCTGTGCCGCGGTCGTTGTGCGGGTGCAGGCTCAGCACGATGCTGTCGCGGCGCTTCAGGTTGCGATGCATCCATTCGATCTGGTCGGCGTAGATGTTGGGCGTCGCCATTTCTACAGTGGACGGCAGGTTGAGGATGACCTTCTTGTCCGGTGTTGGTTGCCAAACATTGGTCACCGCGTCACAGACCTCCTTGGCGTAATCCAATTCGGTACCGGTAAAGCTCTCCGGCGAGTATTGGTAGACAATGGACTGACCGTTCGGGGCGTGTTCCGCCAATTCCTTGATCATCTTGGCGCCGTCGACGGCAATCTGGGTGATACCGTCCCGGTCCTGACCGAACACGACGCGACGCTGCAGCTCCGAGGTCGAGTTGTAGAGATGCACGATGGCGTTCTTGGCGCCATCGATCGCCTCGAAAGTACGTTCGATCAGGTGTTCGCGGGACTGGGTCAGGACCTGGATGGTGACGTCGTCGGGGATCATGCCTTCCTCGATGATCTCGCGGACGAAGTCGAAGTCGGTCTGGGAAGCAGCCGGAAAGCCGACCTCGATCTCCTTGAAGCCGATCGCGATCAAGGTCTCGTAGAGGCGCCTCTTGCGATCGCGGCCCATTGGTTCGATCAAGGCTTGGTTACCGTCGCGCAGGTCCACCGAACAAAAGGCTGGGGCCTTGTCTATAACGGCACCCGGCCATCGGCGGTCGGGCAGATCGATCGGTTCGAAGGCGGCGTATTTTTCTTTGGGATTGGTCGTGGTCATCGTCTGTCTCCTTGGATTGGGGCTCGGCCCCCTGTTCATTGATCAGTGCGGTTGCGAGCGCGGCATGAAGGCGGCCGCCGGATGCCGCTTAAATCCGGCAGCCGATGGTAAGTCGCGCACAGGAACCGTCGGTTGAACGAACAGGCCGCATCGGGACGCGGGACAGAACGGTCGAACGGAATTTGGGTATCGGATAGATCATGGCAAACAACAATTCGAGTTCAGGAAACGAGTGCGAACGGGTGGGTCCCGGTGTCCCTCAGGACGCCGGGTTGGTAAGGAGAAGGGTCTCGATCCTGGCCAACGTTTGCTTCATGATGGTGAGAAGCTAGCGGAGCGATTGACCGCCGTCAAGCGGTTGGCAATGGCGAACGTTCGATATGGGGGGAAAATGGAGCCGGATACCTTAGGCGGATTGCGGAGCGTCAGCGTTGCCACGTTAACTCTGCAATTACTGAAGAAAGGCGTGCCGAGCACCTTCATGTCGGGCGTACGGGCGCTCAATACACCGCCCATGAAGCTGGTTGGACCGGCCTACACCCTGCGCTATGTCCCCAGGCGGGAAGACCTGATCAGCCCCGAAGCACTCGGTGATCCGGCCTATGCGCCGCGCCGTGCTATCGAGGAAGTGCCGGCCGGTTCGGTTCTCGTGGTCGACGGGCGCGGCGTCGCCGATATAGCCGTCATTGGCGACATCTTGGCTGAGCGACTGAAACAACGGGGCGTCGCCGGCGTGGTGACCGACGGTGGTATCCGCGACATCGAAGAGGCGAGACGCGTCGGTTTGCCGATTTATGCGGCCGGAGCCGCCGGTCCCGCGTCGATTGCCGGGCACAGTGCCGGCGATCTTCAGTGCCCGATCGGTTGCGGTGGTGTCGCTGTCGTCCCCGACGATATCATCGTTGCCGACGCGGACGGCGCTGTGGTCGTGCCGCAGGCCCTTGCTGAAGAGTTGGCCATCGAAGGCGCCGAACAGGAACTTTATGAGGCCTTCGCCAAGGAGCAGGTCGAGAAGGGACGTGTGTTACGTGAGGTCTATCCGGCGAACGAGGCGTCGAGGGAAGAGTTCGCGGCGTGGCGGGCGGAACGGGAATAGGATCGATTATGCCGGCTCTCATCACGCCTTCGGCGATCGGCGAAGAAGCCGCTCGTTCCACCGACTTGGACTCTGTGTGGTAGGACTGTCGCCAGGCCTGTCAGCCGTCAAAACGTCGAAATGCGTCGAGCAGTTCCCGTAGGCCGGCACGCAAACGATCGTAGCGTTTGTCACCCAAATCCATTCTGAGGCGTTCCTGGATCTCGACTTTCGCCTGATCGACGGCAATGAAAAACTCGTGCCCGCGCCGCGTGAAGGCAATCCGCTTGGCGCGATTATCGTCCGGGTCAACATCCAATTCGACCAATCCGCTCTCAACGAGGTCACGGATCATCTGGTTCACCGCTTGCTTGGTGAACCCGGATTTCGCGACCAGGTCTGCTTGGCGGGTCCCGCCCGTCCGGTCGACATGGCCCAGGAGGTTGGCGCGCGGAATCGTAAACTCTGGAAAACCGGCGGCCCGCACGCGCGCCGTAAAAAGTTCCATCCATTGGCGGTTGGCCGTCCATAGTTCGACGCCGATATGGTCGACAGGTTCGGGTGTCTCGTTACTCATACATCTATAATGGTCAATTAAATTGACTATAGTTCCTCCTTAGTCTATTTGTTATGGAATCAGCAAAGAGCCAAGTCCATTCGAAACAAGTTTCCGTAATTTCGATACAATAGTCAATTAAATTGACTAAAACGCATGCCGGGCCGGATCTCGATGGCACACAGAGAGGAGAGAGATGAATGAACGCCGCCGTTTTCACGATTCCAGCAATTACCGCGTTGACCGCAATATTTACAACCGGACTGTTCGCCCTCCTTTCCCTTAGGGTTTCCCTGATGCGAAGCAGCGACGGGATTGCGTTCGGTGACGCTGACGACGGCCACCTGCGCGCCCGGGTGCGGGCGCACGGCAATCTAGCGGAAAACGCGCCACTTTTTCTGATCCTGTTGGGAATATCGGAGATGGTTGGTGGTAAGCCGGAGCTCGTCTGGTTCCTGGCCGGGCTTTTCTCGGCCGCTCGTGCCGCCCATGCCGTCGGTATCTCGTCTGGCCAAAACCGCAGCCTCGGCCGTCGGCTTGGCGGGATGTTGACCCTTTGGAGTCACGTTGGCGCCGCGGTCTTGCTCGCCCACACCCTTGTTCCCTGGTTGGGACCATGAAGACGCCGACCCATGCCATAGCCGGTTGGGTTTTGGCGCGTTGGCTGAAGCTGCCGGCCAGCGGGTCGAAAGCTGTTGTCATCGGCGCGGTGGTACCGGATGGGCCGGTCATCATCGTCGGTGCTGCCATCTTCGTTCTATGTCATTTCAATGGCAGGCCGGACTTGTTCAAACCCCTGATGGATGCCCTCTATTTCGGTGAGACCGGCTTGAGCGGCGCCCACAGTTTCCTGCATTCGCCGGCCAATCTGGTTTTGATCGCGATGGGTACTTACCTGATGCGCCCCTTCTTCTGCCGTCTTTCCGAATGGATGGGTTGTTTCCTATTGGGCGCCGCCAGCCATGCCGCCTTGGATATCCTTACCCACGTGGAGGATGCGCCGTTGATGTTGTGGCCCTTCTCGCTGCAGTTCCGTTGGCCGGGGCCGATTAGCCATTGGGACCACCGTCACTATGGTGACGTTTTCACGGCGGCCGAGCTCTGCCTCTGGGCAGCCGGTGCCATCTTTGCAGCCGTCTCGGCCGCCGCTAGGCTCAAGGTGTTGCGAGTGCGGTGAGGGCTTCTTCAGTTGCGTCGTGCGAGCGCCAAAGCCAAGCCAGTGCCGACGAGCAGAGTCCCGGTGATGTGGTTGCGGATGCGCCCTCGGCGTTGCCCCTTGAGCCAAGGTCGGATGCGGCCACAAAGCAATGCGTAGCAGGAATCGAAAAATGTGGCGATGACCAGGAAGGTGGCGCTGAGTACGAACAGCTGCGTTCCCGCCGGCTGGGCCGGGTTCATGAACTGCGGAAAGAAGGCAGCGTAGAAGAGAATCGTCTTCGGGTTGGTTATCGACACCACGAAACCTTGCCAAAACAGGTTTTTGCGGGGAGCCGGATTGGCCTCCGCTTCGTCCAGCGTCGTCGGTTTGGCCCGCCATTGCTGGACGCCGAGCCAGATTAGATAGGCGGCACCGATCCAGCGAAGCCATTCGAACCACTCGGCGAGCAGCGCGAATGCAGATGCCATGCCGAGACCACCGACCAGCAACAACACCGTGGTCGCGAGGCTGGTTCCAGCCACCGTCAACAACCCGAGCCTCGTGCCATAGGCAAGACTGTTGGCGATGGTCAGCGTCACGATCGGCCCTGGCATCAGGATCAAGGCCGCCGTCGCTAGGCAAAATGCGATGTAGAGCTCGGTTCCGATCATGGGTCGACTATAGGGAGAGGTGGCAAGGGAGGAAAGCGCCCTTTCCCGGTATCCGGGCACTTTGTCGGTCGTCGTCAGCGCAGGAGATTGCGCCAAGCCGGCCAAGCACCAATGATGGCAGCCGTACGATCGAAGCCTTTGGGGGGTCGGATGCAGACCGTCCGTCAGCTTCGCCGGCTAGGCAGGTCCGTTGATCAACAACGCGATCATATCGAGATGGGGGATGCCGAGATTGTATTCGGTGAGATCGTGGCCTTTCGCGACCTCCGCCGCACAGCGCCAGCCCGGCCAACTGAGAAAAGCGGTATCTTCGGTTCCGTCGGTTATGCTGTCGCCGATGACGCAGACCCGTACACCGGTCATCGGGATGCCCGTTCGGCCAGAGTAGCGGCGTCGGAAACGACAACGCAGAAGCGGTCCGAAAGGGCCGCCAGCTCGGCCCGGTGCAGGTCGGCCGCCTTAACGACGCCGCCAGCCCCGTCCGGCAAATCGCGGGTGGCACAGGCGGCACCGACTAGAGCCGTTGTGTAACCATGATCGAGGGCGGCCCGTACAGTGGCGCTGACGCACATGTGGGTCATGAACCCACCGACGACGAGGTTCTTGCGGCCGCTGGCTTCAAGAACCGCTTGAAGGTCCGTGTCGGTGAAGGCGTTGGTGAGCGTCTTGGTGAGCGTGGTTTCGTTCGCCGATGGGGCGACGGGTTCGCAGATCGCGCCGCGCGCGTCCTCCGGGTCGAACGGCCCGCCAACGCGGCCGACATGGCGGACGTGGATGATGGGCGCGCCGGTCCGGCGTGCATGGGCCAGTAATTGGGCGCACTGATCGAGAGCCGCTTCGATCCCGACGAGCGGCAAGGCGCCCGTCAGGTATTCGTTCTGGCAATCGATCAATAGGAGCAGGCTTTGGTCCCACGGAGCCGGCCGAGGGTCAAAGCCGGCCATCTGTAAAAGGGTTTTGGGCTCGGTCATCGGCGTTTTCTCCCTGTCGTAAGAGGACACCCTAGAACTCCGAACCCACGCGTGGCAAACCTAACGATAGAGGTTTCGCGTCCGATGCCCGGCGCCGTCTCGATCCAATACCAGATGGGTTAGTTCCATCGGGGGCCGCCGTCCAGATAGAAGACCGAATGCTCCGGCCTGGGGTGGGGGAAAAAAGCGGCTATTAGCGCCGCCAGGAAGATCCCCCCGAATCTTCTGATAAACATCATCGTCTCCAACATATAAGCACCGCCCCTTGGCGGCGAAGACGGCGCGTTTAGCAAACAACGGCGGCGTCCGCCGTGACCGCCGTCACAGGGGCGATCATTGCACAGGCGCATTCCGCCTCAGTACATGCTGACTTTCTTTCTTTGTTCGACGTCGGCGTGCCCGGATCGCGGATGGGCTTCGACTGCCTGCAAGACTCGCGACACCAAATCCAAGGGTTTCACCGGTTTTGCAAGGAAGCCGGCAACGCCGACTTCAGCGGCCTTGGTCAGGTACTCCTTGTCGGCGTGACCGGTTACCACAACAACCGGGATATCCGGCGTGTTGCCCTTCTTGAGGCGCTGGATGAACTCGATGCCGTCAACCCGCGGCATTAGTAGATCGCAGAGGATGACGTCGATCCCCTGGCCGAAATTGGCGACCTCGAAAATGGCGTCGTAGCCGTTTTCGGCGTTCATCACTTTGGCGACATTGAATTCTTGAAGGATACGCCCCAGAAGGTTTCGGGTTTGCGCGTTGTCGTCGATAACGAGGACTGTTAGTCCGGAAAGGTCCTTGTTCATGGTCCCTCCGTTGGCTCGTGTTGCATCGCGGCGTATCGGTATTCTCGCCGATGGTAAACGGGAATTATGGGTATTGACGGTTGATCAATGGTAAACAAAAAACGATTTGCCGACGTCATGGCCCGATCCTATTCTTCCACTTCCTCCCGAGTCAGTTCCTCGAACAACTCCCGGCTGGCATGAGCCCCTCGCGGGTATTCGACCACTGTTACGTTATGGCTGGTGGTGTCGCCGTCATCGGACAGCGGCAACCGCAGAACGATGCGGAAGGACGACAATATGCCGTCTTCTTCGACCTCGGCGACGCTGGCGAGCGGCCGTTTCGAGTCGGCCACCTCGCGATGGTGTTTCATCGCCACATCAGCCAAGGAATTCGGGCTCAATTCGGAAACCAATTGACCGGTCAGGTCGTAGCCGAGCACCGTTGTGAACCCGCTGCCCCAAAACCGGTAACGGAAGTCCTCACCACCGTCGATGACATCGGCGACGCTGGTCGTCGGTATCAATTGAGACGGCAGGCACATGAGATCGAAGTCGGTCCACGAGGGCGCCGAACGTCCGACCTTCGTTTCTTGCCAGTACTCCAGGACCGGTTTCAATGAGTCGGGGAGCCGGTCGAGGGAAATCTCCTGGTGCTTGTAGGTTTTCATCCAAGCCACCGTTTATCTGTCGGTAGTTTGACGCACTTGGACGGGAATGCAATTGACAGAGTTTTAAAGGGTGTAAACAACGGAGCCGAACGCCTGGCCGTATAATCCGCCTAATTTCGACCGCTTAGCAAACCCCGCGCGATAACATGCGCCTGGATCTCGGCGGCGCCCTCGAAAATGTTGAGGATGCGGGCATCGCAGAGCACGCGCGAAATTGGGTATTCGAGCGCGTAGCCGTTACCACCGTGCACCTGCAGCGCGTTGTCGGCGTTGGTCCAGGCGACGCGGGCCGCCAACAGCTTGGCCATGCCGGCCTCGATGTCGCAGCGCCTGTCCGAATCTTTCTCACGGGCGGCGAAATAGGTGATCTGTCGGGCGATCATGGTCTCGACGGCCATCCAGGCGATCTTGCCGGCGACTCGGGGGAAGGCGTAGATGGGCTTGCCGAACTGAATACGCTCGTTGGCATAGTTGAGACCCAGTTCCATGGCTGATTGGGCAACGCCGACGGCGCGGGCCGCCGTCTGGATGCGGGCCGATTCGAAGATCGCCATGAGCTGCTTGAAACCCTGGCCTTCCTCGCCACCGAGAAGACCGCTTTCCGGAACCTTGAATCCGTCGAAACCGAGCTCGTATTCCTTCATGCCGCGATAACCCAGGACCTCGATCTCGCCGCCGGTCATGCCGTCGGCGGGAAACGGGTCGTCCTCGGCACCGCGCGGTTTTTCGGCCAGGAACATGGAGAGCCCCTTGTAGCCGGCCTCGTCCGGATCGGTGCGGGCGAGTAGGGTCATCATATCGGTGCGCGCCGCGTGCGTGATCCAGGTCTTGTTGCCCTTGATGGTGTAACTGTCACCGTCCTTGACGGCGCGGGTTTTCAAACTGGCCAGATCGGACCCAGTGTTAGGCTCGGTGAAGACGGCGGTCGGTAGGATTTCGCCCGAAGCGATCAAGGGCAGGTAGTGTTCCTTTTGGGCGTCGGTGCCGCCCAGGCGGATCAGTTCGGCAGCGATCTCAGAGCGCGTGCCCAGCGATCCGACGCCGATGTAACCCCGAGACAACTCCTCGGTGACGACGCACATGGACATCTTGCCGAGACCCAATCCGCCCCATTCCTCAGGGACCGTCAGGCCGAAAACGCCGAGCTCCGACATCTGATCGACGATCTCGATGGGGATTAGCTCATCCTTCAGATGCCATTCGTGGGCGTGCGGCACCACCTGTTCCTCGGCGAATCGACGGAACTGGTCCTGGATCATGTCCAGCGTCTCGTCGTCTAACCCCAAGTTGCCAAAATGCCCGTCCTTGATCAGTTCCGCGATGCGCATGCGTATCGGGTTCGTGTTGCCGCCCTTCATCAGCGCCGTCACTTCCGGTGTATCGAAGGCGTGCAGCGCCTCGTCGTCGACGCCGAGGTCGGCGGGCCTGACGACCTCGACCTGGCTGATGGCGATACCGCCGACCAATTGGTTGAGGTATTCTCCAAAGGCAGCTTGGACCATCAGCGTTTCGAGCTCGCCGCAATGGCCGTCGGTTTGGAGGCGCCTGCCCCAGCCCAGCATCTGGCGCAGCCCTTCCACATAGGTGGCCATCCAGGAAAACCCGTGCGCCGCGAACTGGTCGGCCTCCAGCGCACCGCCGTCAACGCGACCGTCGCGGACCACATGGGCGCTTAACCCGTGTCGTGCGTTGGCGAACAGGTCTTCGGCGGCGCCGAGTGCGGCTTCGCAGGTTTCGAAAAGATTGTCGACAACCAGAGCGTCGTCGGTCATGGCGGCATCCATGGTCGAGCCCTCCGATGAGGTTTACCCGTGTCGGGCGGTTCAGCCCTCGATGCAGTCCTCGACGGTGCGCCGGCCCGGCTTAAGGGCCTGCACCAAGACGGCCATGTTGCCCGGCTTGTGTTGGTTGCGCATCATCTTCATGTGGGCCTCCGGAATGTCGTCCCAGGAAAACACTTCCGACATGCAGGGGTCGATGCGCCGTTCGATAACCAGATTGTTGGCTTGCGACGCCTGCTTCAGGTTGGCGAAGTGGCTGCCCTGGATACGTTTTTGGCGCATCCACACGAAACGCGCGTCCATGGTCAGGTTATAACCCGTGGTGCCGGCGCAGAAGACGACCATGCCGCCGCGCTTGACGATGTTGCAGCTCACCGGGAAGGTCGCTTCGCCCGGGTGTTCGAAGACGAAGTCGACGTCGTTGCCTTTGCCGGTGATGTCCCAGATGGCCTTGCCGAACTTGCGGGTTTCCTTCATGTAATCGCCGAAGCCGGGCCCATTGACCTCGGGCAGCTGACCCCAGCAGTTGAAGTCCTTGCGGTTGATGACCGCCTTGGCGCCGAGCCCGAGGACGAAATCGCGCTTGTCTTCGTCCGAGATAACGCCGATGGCGTTGGCGCCGGCCGTGGCACAGAGCTGGACGGCCATGGAGCCGAGGCCGCCGGAAGCGCCCCAGATGAGGACGTTGTCGCCCGGTTGCACGATGTGAGGTTCATGGCCGAACAGCATGCGATAGGCGGTGGCCAGTGTCAGGGTGTAGCAGGCGCTGTCCTCCCAGGTCAGGTGCTTGGGCCTGGGCATGCATTGGCGGTCTTGGACGCGGGCGAACTGGGCGAAAGAGCCGTCCGGGGTTTCGTAGCCCCAGATGCGTTGCGAGGTCGAATACATCGGGTCACCGCCGTTGCACTCCTCGTCGTCGCCGTCATCCTGGTTGCAATGCACGACCACTTCGTCGCCGACCTTGAAGCGTTTGACCTTGGAGCCGACGGCATAGACGATACCGGACGCATCCGAACCGGCGATGTGGTATTCGGCCTTGTGGTAGTCGAAGGGCGAGATTGGTTTTCCGAGCGACGCCCAGACGCCGTTATAGTTGACGCCGGCGGCCATCACCATGACCAGCACGTCGTGGCTGTCCAGCACCGGAATGTCGAGGACCTCGACCTGCATGGCGGTATCCGGGTCACCGTGGCGTTCGCGGCGGATCGCCCAGCCGTACATTTGTTTGGGGACATGCCCCAGCGGCGGGATTTCGCCCAACTCGTAAAGGTCCTTTTTGACCTGACCGGGGTATAGTTCGACCACTTCGGCTGCCTCGCTCATGGTGTTACCTCCAACTCTGGCCGCCGGGTGCGCCGGAAAGGCCATCACAAACGGGTTCTCGGCAGACATCCGAGAGGCTGTCTACCAGGATCGGGAGATTCTTAGACTTTTGCCCCTTTCTTCGCAATGCACAATTTGATAAATTGCTCGGACGGAACGGAAAACGAAACAATATTACTATAAAAATAGCTGTTTTTCAGCAACTTATGAAAATCCTGGTGTCGATTTGAGGTTGAGGCATGTCAGATTCATTCGCAGGCGCGGAAAAAGAGGCTAAACCCGAACGGGACCGGCCTTGGTTGATTCGCACGTATTCAGGGCACTCGTCGGCCCGCGAATCCAATGCGCTCTATCGCAAGAACCTGAGCCGCGGGCAGACCGGGCTCAGTGTCGCTTTCGACCTGCCGACACAGACCGGCTACGATTCGGACCACGTACTGGCCCGCGGCGAGGTCGGTAAGGTCGGCGTTCCGATCTGCCATCTGGGCGACATGGAGACGCTTTTCGACGGCATCCCGCTCGACAAGATGAACACCTCGATGACCATCAATGCGCCGGCGGCCTGGCTGTTGTCTCTTTATGTCGCCGCCGCCGAACGCCAGGGGGCGGATCGGGCTTCGCTGGCCGGCACCACGCAAAACGACGTCCTCAAGGAGTACCTGTCGCGCGGCACGTACATCTTCCCCCCGGAGCCGAGCCTGAAGCTGACCGCCGACGTCATCTCGTTCACCTATACGGAGGTTCCCAAGTGGAACCCGACGAACGTCTGCTCGTATCACCTGCAAGAAGCGGGTGCGACACCGGTGCAGGAACTGGCCTATGCCCTGGCCATTGCAGAGGCCGTGCTCGATAAGGTCCAGGCCTCGGGTCAAGTGCCGGACGCCGACTTTGCCAAAGTCGTCGGGCGCATCAGCTTTTTCGTCAATGCCGGAATCCGCTTCATCACCGAAATGTGCAAGATGCGCGCCTTCACCGAGCTTTGGGACGAGATCTGTGAGGCGCGCTACGGCGTCGAGGATCCGAAACTCCGGCGCTTCCGCTACGGTGTTCAGGTCAACTCCCTGGGCCTTACGGAACAGCAGCCGGAAAACAACGTCTACCGGATTCTCTTGGAGATGCTGGCGGTGACGCTCAGCAAGGACGCCCGGGCCCGCGCCGTCCAGCTGCCGGCATGGAACGAGGCGCTAGGCCTGCCGCGGCCCTGGGACCAGCAATGGTCGCTGCGGCTGCAACAAATCGTCGCATATGAAACGGACTTGCTTGAATACGCCGACATCTTCAACGGCTCCGAAGAGGTCACCCGCAAGGTCGACGAACTGAAAGAAGAGGCACGGGCCGAACTCGCCAACATCGAGGGTATGGGCGGCGCGGTCGCTTCAGTCGAATACCTGAAAAGGCGCCTGGTCGAGAGCAACGCAGCGCGGGTCCGTGCCATCGAGGCCGGCGAACAGGTCGTCGTCGGCGTCAACAAGTTCACGGAAGCGGAAACATCGCCCCTGGCTACCGCCGGTGAGGCCATCCTCACCGTCGACCCCTCCGCCGAGGCCGAGCAGATCGAGAGCCTTAAGGCCTGGCGCGAGAACCGAGACGATGCGGCCGCTCAAGCGGCGCTGGAAAGCCTGGAAACGGTGGCCAGGGAAGACCGCAACGTCATGGAGCCCTCGATACAATGTGCCCATGCCGGTGTCACCACTGGAGAGTGGTCCGAGGCGCTCCGCCGCATCTACGGTGAATACCGGGCCCCGACCGGGGTCGGCGGCGCCGTTGCCGCCGGCGGTGCCGCCATCGACGAGCTCCGCGCCAAGGTCTCGGAAGTTTCCAACAGGATCGGCCGGCCGATCAAGATGCTCCTCGGCAAACCGGGTCTCGACGGGCACTCGAACGGCGCCGAACAGATCGCCGTTCGAGCGCGGGACGCCGGTATCGAGGTCGTCTACGAGGGCATCCGCCTGACTCCGGCCGAAATCGCCGCAGCCGCCCTGGAGGAAGGCGTTCACGTGGTCGGGCTTTCGGTCTTGTCCGGCTCGCACGTTCCGCTGGTCACTGAAATCCTCGAACGCCTCAAGGCGTCGGGCCTCGAGACGCTCCCCGTCGTCGTCGGTGGCATCATTCCGCCGGAGGATGCGGAAACGCTGTTCCAGGCCGGCGTGGCGCGGGTCTACACGCCCAAGGATTTCAACCTCAACGAGATCATGGGCGACATCGCCGCCCTCGTCGAAGCGGCGGACAAGGAAGCGGCTTGAGGGCCGCAGTGGAACGGACTATCTACGATCTCACAGCATCTCCTTGATCTCCGGTCCCAGGGGGGCGGGCGGAAAGAGGCACGAAATGATCGAAACCGTACTCAACAACGAAACGGCGATCCGGCTCGGCGCCTTTTTCGGGATACTGATCATCATGATCTTGTGGGAAGCTGCGGCGCCCCGACGTACTCGCAGTTTCTCGCGCTGGGTCCGCTGGCCTTCGAATCTGGGGATCGTCGCGCTCAATACCGTCGTCGTCCGCCTACTGTTTCCGGCCGCCGCAGTCGGTGTCGCCTGGATTGCGGGCGAGAAGGGTTGGGGGCTTTTCCAGTCCTTCGATGTGCCAATGGCCGTCGCCATCGTCGCCTCCGTCGTCCTGCTGGACTTCTTCATCTATCTGCAGCACGTACTTTTCCACGCCGTGCCCGGCCTGTGGCGGTTGCACCGCATGCACCATGCGGACCTCGACTTCGACGTCACCACCGGGGCGCGCTTTCACCCGATTGAGATCGTGCTCTCCATGATTATCAAGATGGGGGCGATCGCCGCCTTGGGCGCACCGCCTATCGCCGTCATCATCTTCGAGGTGTTGCTCAACGCCACCGCCATGTTCAACCATGCCAACGCCAAATTGCCGCTGGGCGTTGACCGGGTGCTGCGGTTGATCCTGGTTACGCCGGACATGCACCGGGTCCACCACTCCGTTGTCGTCAACGAGACCAACTCCAACTTTGGCTTCAATCTGCCCTGGTGGGACCGGTTATTTGGTACATACCGCGAGCAGCCTGCAGCTGGTCACGAAGGTATGACCATCGGCATCGAACAGTTCCGCGACGGCGCTGATCTCAGGCTCGACAAGATGCTGGTCCAGCCGTTCCGGGCGGATGCTGGCGATTACGCCATCACCGGGTGAGGCGAAGACGGTTGACGCCTCAGAAAGTCAGGTTTTTCCCGGTGCTGCCTTGGCGATGAGCACCTTCTCCGTCGCTTCACGGATCTCCCGGATCGGTTTCGACAAGTAGGGGAAGGTCTCCAGGTATCGCTGCTGGAAGGCGTTCATGCTGGCATTGGCCTCGAAGACGACGAAGCGGCCGTCGTTCATCAGAGCGCCATCGATGCCCATGTAGTCGAGGCCCATGCGTTGGGCCAAGGCTTGGACGTCCCGCCATATACCGTCGCCGAGGTAACCCTCCGGGTCTTCCATGAACGTTTGCTCTTCAGAGATCAGGGTGGGGTCGGTGGTCATGACTTCGCCACGTATCGCCATGTGGACGTTCCACGAGCGCCCGATGATCATGTGTCGAGCCATCACCTGACCGTCTATGGCGAACAGGCGGATCTTTCGGTAGAGGCCGTCGGCGCCGGCGAAATCAATGAAATCGCTGAGGTGATAGAAACCGTATTCATCGTCAGGAACGACGATGCGGCGCAACTCGCTTTCCGTATCGATCCGCACGAGCCCGCGGCCGCCATGGGCACCCAGCGGACGGATCAGGAAGGGCAGCGCGATGAGATCGCGTCTCACGAGTTCCGCGATGACGTCCGGTTTCGAAAGGTAGATCCTGACCGTTCTCGGTACATGGAGGTGTTCCAAATCCTCGGCCAAGTCGCGGATGCGCTCGCGGGTCGATCCCAGCACGGCACCCGGCGCGTTGACGACTGGGATGCCGGTGTCCCGGCAGATCCGGACCAGGATGTCGAGAGTTAGCCGGTTGCGGTCCGGATTGGCGATAGTGTTGAAGAGCACGTCTGCGGCGGGAAGGGTCCGGTCTTGGGTACGCGGATCGTCGATCAAAAATTCTTCCGTTTCGATATCCGCGTGACGGATGGCCGGGCGTACGTGGACGCAGCCATTCACCGTAATTTCCTGGGGCACGTAGCTGCCGATCGCATTGAGATAGTTGCGGTCGTTCATGCCACTGACGAAAACGGCCTTAATCACGGGACTGGCGCCATGGGTAGGAGTTCACCTCGACCAGCCGTCGAGAACCGCGAGCGCTTCGTCGATATCCGCCTCGGTGTGATCGGCAGAGACCTGAAAGCGGATCTCCTCGTCGCCCTTGGGCACGACCGGAAAGTTGAGGCCCGTGGCGAGAATGCCGTTGTTGCGGAGGTGCTGGACGAGCGCCGCCGTCTTCTCCGTATCGCGGACCATCAACGGCACCACCGGATGCTCGCCCGGGATGGTCTCGAGGCTGAGTTCGGCGAGGCCGGCTTTGAAACGCGCCGTCATGGCGCGCAGATGATCGAGCAGGGTACGCCCGCGTTGGCTGTCGACGATGTCGACTGCGGTGAGCGCGGCTGTCGCCTCCCCGCAAGTGATCGGGTTCGAGTAGATGTAGAAGGGAGATGTCTCGCGCAAGTATTCGATCACGGTTCGGCCGGTGGCCACGTACCCGCCATTGACTCCGAATGCCTTGCCGAGGGTGGCGACCAATATATCGACGGGCGCGCTCTCCGTGTATTCCTCGGTACCGCGGCCCGTTTTCCCAAAGGCACCGACGCCATGCGAATCATCGGCGGCGACGATGACGTTCTCGTCGAATTTGTCGTCGTGGTCGCGGGCCAGCTCGACAATACGATCGAGCGGTGCGTGGTCGCCGCGCATGGAGAAGATTCCGTCGGTGACGACGATAGCCCGGTCGCAGGTGGCGGAGGCCTTGTTCAGGCAATCCTCGAGTTCGTCGAGGTCAAGGTGTTTGTAGACGTGTTTCGCCATAGGACGCGCCAGACGCATGGCGTTGATGATGCAGTTATGGTTCAGGGCGTCGCTGATGACCGCCGTCTCAGGCGTGATCAACGGTGGCAATACACCCATGATGGCGGCGTAGGCTGAACTGAAGACCATCGCCGCTTCTCGCCCGTGGAAGCGGGCCAAGCGTTCTTCCAATGCCACGTGAGGCGCCCAGGTGCCGCTGATGAAGCGCACAGCACCGGGTCCTGTGCCCATTTCTCGCGCCGCCTTTTCCTCAGCGGCCATGACCACTTGGTCCGTGGCCAAGCCCAGGTAGCCGTTCGAGTTCATACGGAGAAACGCTTTGTCACCTGCGCCGTCGAGCCGGTAGCGTGGCCCCTGGCCGCCGGCCGCCGGAATGACTCCAGCGACGACCGTTTCCTTGCCCTTGGCACGCCCGGAGTCCCTCAGGGACCGCAGGTCTTCCGCCAGTCTTTGTGCCAGACGCGCATGCGGCATAGGTCGGTCCTCCTTATGGTCCGGCTCACTTCGCCGATTTCAGTTTCCGTCCGAGCCTGTCGAGCATGTCCTTGGTCATCCGGGCGAGGTCATACTCGGGCGCCCAATCCCACTCCTTCCTCGCGGCGCTGTCATCCATGGACCGCGGCCAAGAATCGGCGATCGCCTGTCGTACCGGATCGACCTCGTAGTCGATGACGAACTCGGGGATATGCCCGGTGATGGCATCGGCCAGTTCCGCGGGCGTGAAGCTCATGGCGGTAACGTTGAAAGCATTGCGGTGGACCAAACGGTCCGGGTCCGCCCCCATGACTTCGACCATAGCGCGTACGGCGTCCGGCATGTACATCATGTCGAGGCGGCTGTCGGGCCTAAGGAAACAGGTGTAATGGCGGTATCGGATCGCCTGATAGAAGATATCGACGGCGTAGTCCGTGGTGCCGCCGCCGGGCAGCGCCACGTGCGAGATCAGGCCCGGAAGGCGCAGGCCACGCGTATCGAGACCGAAACGGGCCGCGTAGTAATCACACAACAGCTCGGCCGCTACCTTGGTGAGGCCGTACATGGTGGTCGGCCGCTGGATGGTGTCCTGCGGCGTGTCGTCGGCCGGCGTGGTCGGGCCAAAGGCGCCGATGGAACTGGGAAAGAAGACGGCGCAGCCGTGCTGGCGGGCCACTTCGAGGACCCGGTAAAGGCCGCCCATGTTGAGGTCCCAGGCCGCCTGCGGTTTCTCCTCAGCGACCGCCGACAGAAGCGCCGCCAGATGGTAGATGGTATCGATCCCGTGACGGCGCACCACATCCTGCAGGTGGCTCATCCGCGTGCAGTCGATACGCTCGAAGGGACCGTCCGTCGGCATACCATGAGTCATGCGCAGGTCAGCGGCGATCACCTGCTCGGCACCGTATCGTTCGCGGAGCACCGGCACCAGTTCCGACCCGATCTGCCCGAGGGCCCCCGTTACCAGAATCTTTTGCATGGCCGTCTCAGACAACTCCCAAAGCGATCAAGCGATCAAGCGATCCTAAACTGCGCCATGCGCGAGCGGCAAGTTCGCTGCCGAAAACGGTGGGTGCTGCGGTCTCACGGACTAGGCAACGCGGATCTCGATTCGCTCCTTGCCCTTGCCGATATTCTTTCGCTTCAGCGATACGCGGCCAATTTCACCGGTGCTCTTGAGATGCGTACCGCCGCAAGGTACCGCCTCGAAGTCGTCGATCTTCCAATAGCGCCGTTCGTTGGCCTCGTCACTGAAGGCACTGGTGATGGTGCGATCGGCCTTGATGATGGCGTTGGCATCTCTTGCCAGGGCCGGGAAGTGGGCCGAGATGTTTTCGTCGAACACGAAGTCGATACGCGCCTTGTCGGCAGCGATATGGGCGCCGATTTTTTTGATGCCGGGGAAGGCGGCATACACCAGTTCGAGGATAATTTCGGCTGCGAAGTGTAGGCGCATCAAGCGATAACGCCGGTCCCAGTCGATCTCGACGCGAACCGGATCCTGCGGCTTCAATCCATGACCGCTGTCTAGACTATAGATGATATCACGGCCCTGTTTGGCGGCCTGGTGGACCGGGTGCCCGCCGATCGTGCCATGGTCGCTCTCCTGGCCGCCGGATAGGGCAAAGAAGATGGTCTCTTCCAAGGTCACATTGGCGCCGTCGACGCGGGCGACACGCGTATCCAGATGTCGAAGATAGGGGTCACGCCAGAAGACCTTGTCGGTCATCGGCCGGCAAGGTCCATCGGTTTTCGCGCCGCCGGGCGGTTCATATTATGAAGACGGGCTTGCGTTCCGATTCAGGGGGCGCCAGGGCTTCCAGCTGTTCCTTGGTCATGCCGGGCGGCAGCACCGGGACCAGTTCGACGTAGCGGGCATCTGGCACTTCCGGGTTCTCGACTATGGGCCGGAGAACGGTCGTCAAATAGGCGCAGACGCCCTTGTGGAACTCCTTGCGGATCGGTGACCACGAGCAATAGAGGTTGCCCTTGTTGCGGTGTTCGAGAATGCGGGGGTCGTCGCCCAAACGGAAAAAGTCCTGCGCCAGATCCGTGCTCCACCCGATATAGACCCAAGCTGGCCTTAGGCCGGTGTGCCAGATGGCGAATACGCCTTGCGAATTCTTGAGCCCGGCCGCTTCTGGATCGAGGTCGAGAAACCTCGGAAAACGCCCACCCTCGCCATGCACCCAACGGGGATCGATGGGTTCCGGCAACAATCCTTTGTTCTTTTTCCTCCCGAAAAGAGCCATTCTTCGCGCCTCAACCACTGCTCACGCGACGATCGCGTCTCCACATCGGTCGAAATTTTACTTAAATACGTGCCCATGACAACAGGTTGAAAAGGTGAATCGGTGTTTTTTCAGACCACCGTACTTGTCATCGCTCTAACCGCCATCGGATTGGTGTTCTGGTCGACAATAAGGACGGGTAGTTCGCCGGTTCCGACTTCACCTCGCGTGCGCCGGACGATGCTTGGCCTGTTGCCTTCACGTCTTCCGGGAGGGGCCGCGGGGCGGATATACGAGCTCGGCAGTGGCTGGGGAGGCAAGGCTTTCGCCCTGGCTCGGCGCTATCCCGAGCAGATTGTCATCGGTTACGAACTGCCCCTGCTTCCGTGGTTGTTTTCGCGCCTCCGGCTGCTTGTCCACCCGCAGACCAATTTGATGTTCCGGTTGGCCGACTTTAGGCATGCCGACCTGTCGGACGCGGCGCTGTGCATGTGCTACCTGGCGGGACCCTCGATGGATGGTCTCGACGAGAAATTTCGAAACGAGCTACCCGCCGGGGCTCTCGTTCTTTCCAACACGTTCGCGCTCCGTCAATGGCAGCCTTTGGATACGGTCGAGGCTCGGGACCGGTTTCACAGTCCCGTTTATCTATACGAAGCGCTCGGTGCCGGTGAGGATCGGGATACCGGTTAGGCGCAACCGATTGGCGCCGTTGCCTTTTCCAGCCAAGCTGCGGAATCGGGATCGACCTGAGGCGCGACGACTTCGCGAACCCGCGCGTGGTAGGCGTCGAGCCAGGCGATCTCTTCATTTGTCATCATGTCGGCAACGACAAGAACGCGGTCAATCGGCGCCAAGGTCAGCGTTTCGAACTCCAAGAGCTCCCGCTCCGCGCCCTCCGGCGATGGCGCCTCGACGACGGCGACCAGGTTCTCGATGCGAATGCCGAATGCGCCTTCCCGGTAGTACCCCGGTTCGTTGGAGACAACCATACCCGGCTCAAGAGCCGTGCGGTTGCCGGTCTTGGTGATCCGATGTGGTCCCTCGTGGACCGAGAGATAGCTGCCAACACCATGCCCAGTCCCATGATCATAATCGAGGCCCGCCGCCCATAGATGCTGGCGGGCCAGGACATCGAGCTGCGATCCCGTGGTGCCTTTCGGGAAACGGACCGAAGCCAGGGCGATATGTCCCTTGAGCACCCGCGTGAAGGCCCGGCGCATCTCGTCCGTCGGGCTGCCTATGGCGACCGTCCGCGTGATGTCGGTCGTTCCATCCAGGTACTGACCGCCGGAATCAACCAGATAGAGGTTTCCCGGTTTCAGCGCGCGATCGGTCTTTTCGGTCGAGCGGTAGTGGACGATGGCGCCGTTGGGTCCGGCACCCGAAATGGTGGCGAAACTGAGGTTCCTGATTTTCTCGCCGTCGCGCCGAAAGGACTCCAGTTTGGATGCGGCACCGAGCTCGGTGACGCCGTCGCCGATGGCGGCTGTCTCCAGCCAGGCCAAAAAACGGGAGACGGCGGCGCCGTCGCGGCGATGAGCGGCTCTCATGCCGTCCAGTTCGACAGGGTTCTTGCGGGCCTTGGGCAATTGACAAGGATCGTCTCCTCGGTGCACCCGCCCCCCCGCTTCGGTCAGGCGTCGGGAAATCCAGGCCGGCGTGTTTTGCGGGCTGATCAGGACCTTGGCGCCATCGTTTCCCAGCTGATCGAGGGCCGGGCCCAGGGCGTCGGGCTCGCGGACCGTGACCCCGTTGCCGAGATGGCCGCGTGTTTCCTCCGTAAGTTTGCGGGCATCGACGAACCAGTCGATGTCACCTTCGGCTGTGATGATTAGAAACGACAGGCAGAACGGCGTATAGGGAATGTCGGCGCCGCGCACATTGAGCAGCCATGCGATGGTATCGGGAGCGGCCGAAACGGTGGCGTCACATCCGTTCTCTGCCAGAGCGTCAGCAATCTCAGCCCGCTTTTCGGACGAGGGTTTTCCGGCCAGGCCGTCCGGGAACGGCACGGCCGGCGAAAGCGGCGGCGGCGCTTGTCTCGTCCACACGGCATCGATGGGATTGTCGACGACGACCAGTTTGGCGCCGGCGTTCCGGCAGGCCTTTTCCAGCCGTGCAACCTGATCAGGGTTGTGGAGCCAAGGGTCATAGCCGAGACGGTCGCCATCGCTGGAATTCTCGGCGATCCAGTCCGTCGCTGGTTGTTCAATCATGTGGCGGATATCGAAAAGAGATGGGTCCGTTTGATTGGCTGCCTGCAACGTATAGCGCCCGTCGACGAAAAGCGCCGCCTTGTCTTCGAGGACGACTGCCTGGCCAGCAGACCCGTCGAAACCGGTCAGCCAAGCCAGCCGTTCAGCCCGGGCCGGAACATATTCGCCCAGGTGTTCATCGCGACGGGGTACGACGAAACCATGCAGTTCGCGCTCGACCAACTCGGCCCTGAGGGCGCCGATTCTGTCCGGTCGCGCTGGTTCGCATTCAAGACCGAAGTCGTCGGTCCGCGCCTCCCGCAACAGGTCCTGCAGAACCGTGATGAATTCCGCGCTCGGTTGCCCCGAAACCAACGTTATCCAGGCATCGGCATCGAAAGTCGGCGGCGCCGCGGCGACACCGGCAATCAGGTCCCGCAATTCACTGGCATCAAGGTGTGAGCCGCATTGCGAGAGCAGACGTTCGAGCGTTTCGTCGTCCGTTGGGGTCGCCATGCGGCCAAGCTATGGCCGACGGGTCTCCCTGGCAAGAGGCAAAACCTTGATCTTGGTCATGCGGTTTCGGCAATGCTGCGCTGCAACAATCGCGCTACAGCATCGAAGGCGCTCGCGCTATATGTAGTGCGACGGAACACAATGGTTCCGAAGCCAGCGCGGAGAATTTTCGCGCCTAAAAACGGGTCTCTAGACAAAAGGAATAAAGACAATGCGAGACGAAGCCGTAGATTATCCGATCGGTGCCTTAAGACGGCCCTGGGTAACGCCTTATAGCGATGAGTTCAACAACGCCATGGCCCGCGCCCGCGCCATGCAGGCCGAATATTTGGTACACGCGATGGGTGCGCCTTTCCGAGCGCTGATGCGTTTGTTCAACGGTTGGAGTGCCAAGCGTTTGGCCCATGACCGTTTGATGTATATGGACAACCGAATGCTCAACGACATCGGACTGACCCGCGCCGACATCGACGCCATGGATCAGGGTGCTGGACTGACCTGGGTTTCCGATCTTTCGCGCCACATCGTGTCGGCTTTCAAGACCTGGAGCGCCAATCGCAAGACACGCGCCGAACTGTTGGCGCTCGATGCGCGGACACTCGACGACATTGGATTGACGCGCGCCGAAGTTGATCGCAAGGCAGACTTGATCGACACGGACCTTCTCGGATTGGGCAAGGTGCTGGCCCGTATCCGGCTCCGGATCCAGCAGTACCTCGACGACACTCGCTTGCGCCACCAGCAGTTCGAGGAACTTAGCCACATGGATGACCGGCAGTTGGCGGATATCGGCATCGCGCGCTCCGATATCTGGTCCGTCGTCTACGAAGACCGCGATCCCCATGGCGATCCCAGACAACCGGCCAATTGTAATTACCGGGAAGACGACGGCCGGATCGCCGCCTGAGTTCCAACCCCGGCCTCTCCGGCGGGAAAGGCGGTCTGCTTGCAGGCCGCTTTTCTTAATGGGCCGTAGTTGATCGAAGAAGGACGTGACGGTTGAGCGGCGCAGGTGTTACCGGAGTGTCGATCGCAGCTCAGGCCTGCGGCCCGTCTTTCCGGCTGCGAGCTGGGACATACCCTCGTCGTTTGAGGCAATCTTCATAGAGACTCTGCTCGCTTCGTTTGGCCCCGAACCGGCGCATCTGGTTATCGTAAGTCCGGTTGATGTCGTCGTCGGTCGGCCGTGCGATGCGGCTAGCCGCCGTGTAATCCCTTTCCGACTCACGGCGAGCCCGGGAGCGGCATTCGGCCCGGTCGATCTGCCATTGATCTTCGGTGGCCGTCGGGTGTTCCCAGTGTTTCACCGGCCGTGTACAGGCGGCGGGCGCGATCAGGCAGAAGGCGATTACCAGCGTGCGGATCATGGCTCATGGTAACCCGTCGGCGGCAGCGAGCAAATGGCGGAGTTCGTCCGGCGCTGTCGGACGCTTGCACTTCTCGATCTTCATGCTGACGGCTTCGGCCTCCGCTTCCACTTTCTCGACGGCGAGACTGATCACCTGGTTGTCATCTTTCCAGATGATACCGGTCAGCGCATCGAGGCAGGCCTTGGCGATATTGTCGGCGTCGATCCGGCGGGTCAGGTTCGGTCCTTCGATCCAAATATGTACTTGGTAGGAGCCGAAACTCGGCTGCATGGCCCAGTATTCCTTGCGGAAGAAGGCACCGATGTCGGCCTTGAGGCGGGTCTTCTTCGTGGAAACGCTGCCAAACCGGATTAGCAAGACCGCACCCAGCCGCGCCACACGGAACCGCCCGCTGCCTCGCCATCCATGATCCGCCATGGTGCTGCCCTTTTCTCTAAGAGAGCCCGCATGGTGGCAGGATTCCCACCCTGAGCCAACATGACCGGTTGGAATACGGGGGGGAATTCGCTATGACACGACGCCACAGGGCCGCCGGGATTTCCCGGACGCGCGAAAGCCTGGAGAAATCACTATGACTTTCATCGAGCGGGCCGGATTGTTCGTTGAATCGCGCAACGTCCAGAACGTCGTCACCGGACTGATTGTTCTCAATGCAATAACGCTTGGCCTCGAAACATCCCAAGCCCTGAAGGATCAATTCGGCACGGCGCTCATCATCCTCGACCGCTCGGTTCTGGCCGCCTTTGTCGTCGAGATCGCTACAAAGATGGCCTTCAGGCGGCTGAACTTCTTCCGCAACGGCTGGAATGTCTTCGATTTCCTGGTCGTTGGCATCGCACTGTTCCCGGCGTCGGGTTCGCTCTCCGTTTTGCGGGCGCTCAGAATCCTCCGGGCCTTCCGGCTGATGTCCGTGGTGCCGCAGATGCGCACCGTTATCCAAGCGCTATTCCAAGCGATCCCCGGCCTGCTCTCCATCGTCGCCTTGATCTCGCTGATTTTCTATGTCGGTGCTGTGCTTGCCACCAACCTCTTCGGTTCGGAGTTCGATACGTGGTTCGGCAATATCGGTCGTTCCATGTACACGCTATTCCAAATCATGACGCTGGAAAGTTGGTCGATGGGCATCGTCCGGCCAGTGATGGAGATCTATCCCTATGCTTGGGCTTTCTTCGTGCCGTTCATACTGATCACCAGCTTCGCCGTGATCAACCTGTTCATCGGCGTGATCGTCGACTCCATGCAGAGTCAGCACCGGCAGGTGACGGCTGAAGTACTGGCCGAGACGGAGACACTGGAAACAAAAATCGGTTCCGTGGAACGCGAACTCCAGGAGCTGCGCGACATGCTACGGGCTCGCCAAGACGGCCCCGATTGAGCCAAACGGCCACCGATGGCGCTATATCCGCCGACGGGGTACACTGACCGATCATGATTCCGGCGGAAGCCATCGGCATCGGCGACGATCCGACCTGGCGCCGGCGTTTCGACCGGTACCTCGGCGTCGCCGACAATCGTTTGCCGGCCAAATTTCGTTTGGCTGCAGCGATCCCCGTCGCCATCGAGCCGGCGACGGTGGCGACGCCGGACCTGTGGAAGCAACTGAAATCCCTGACCGACACTCTCGATGATCTCCAAAAACGCGTCTTCGATGGCGAAAACGTGCCGTTGGCGCGGCGCGAAACGTCGCTCCTATCGGTCCTCTCGGAACTGGCTCAGCGCAGTCTCGAGGCCTGTGATTTCTGTGCGTGGGACTGCGGTGTTGATCGTGCCGCCGAGACCAAATTCGGGACCTGCAAGTTGGGCAACGGCAGCCGGGTTTCTACCTTTTTCCATCACCAGGGCGAGGAGTTGATCTATCGCGGCCGGCTCGGTTCCGGGACCATATTCTTTACGTCCTGCAACATGCGTTGTGCCTTTTGCCAGAACGGCGATATTTCCACCGACAAAGACAACGGCGTCGCGGTCGATGCGCGCCAGTTGGCGGTGATGGCGTGGATGCTCAGGCGGGAGGGTTGCCACAACATCAACTGGGTCGGTGGCGATCCGACCATTCATCTTCACACCATCCTCGAAGCCATACGCATCCTCGGTCACGAATTGAGCCAGCCGGATCGTCTCGACCTCGCCGGCGCGGTATTAGCAAAGGCCGATCCCGTACACCCTGGGCCGCTCGACCCGGCCTTGAGCACGCATCGCGGCTTGTTCAACGTGCCGATGCTGTGGAACTCCAACTTCATCATGTCGGAAGCGGCCATGAAGCTCTTGCGCCCCGTCATCGACATCTGGTTGCCCGACTTCAAGTTCGGGCCGGGTTCTTGCGCCAAGGACTTGGCCCGAACACCGTGGTATTGGGAGGTGGTGACGCGAAACCTGGCGATGGTTCACGCGTGGCGCGAGCCGTTCACCATCCGCCATCTGGTCATGCCAAATCATGTCGAATGCTGCACCAGGCCGGTACTTGAGTGGATCGCTGAAAATCTCTCGGGTGTGCCGGTCAACGTGATGGCACAATACCACCCGGACACCTTCACGGACCCAAGGAACCCGGGTTACCGTGAAAAGTACGAACCTCTGGCGCGCCGGCCCCGACGTGGCGAACTGGAGGCGAGCTACCGGATCGCGCGCGATCTCGGTATCGTCTTCGAAGGCATCACTTTCGAGGGCGTCGACCCCAGAGGCTTCTTCTTCTAAACGAAAACCCCGGCGACGGTGTTTTAGACACCGTCGCCGAGGCGTTATCGTCTTTCCCTGGAGTGGACCCGCGTAGGGCCCTGGAACCGGTTGCGGGTGGTAATTAGGCCGACAGTTTCATCAAGCCGAAAAGCGAAACACCGGCGGCGATGGTCAGGCCCGCGAGAACGATAGCGGTCATTGTTCTTCTCCTTTAGACATTCTGTCGATTTTCAAAGAGAGCATGAAAAGCCTAACAAATTATGAACGGCAAAAACGGCTACAGTATTCGGTTGTATAATTATTTATGGCTATAAAGTCATAACCCTAATTGGTCGACCGTGAAGAATCTTCAACGAATTGATTAGATTTGAGTTTTCCGTAGAACCCGATTGTTTTGTTTGCAAGGAAACGACCTCGGGAGCGTAAAAACCTTGCAATTTGCGTTTGGCTTTTTGGC
>Ga0209458_1000165_pt1 | contig 34125 bp, 30 predicted proteins | sample WorMetLIZAISLAND_FD_187411 | JGI IMG/M metagenome (GOLD analysis project Ga0209458, IMG submission 187411) | Marine gutless worms symbiont microbial communities from Max Planck institute for Marine Microbiology, Germany - Inanidrilus manae... ...
AATGATCCAGAATCCCTCCCAAAAACACCGCTCCGCCAGAGGCGCAACTCTCGGTAATGGTGGCTGGTTAACCCTTACCATGCCAGGACTTTCACCCCACCAGATGCGCCGCGCTTTGCGCGGCGCACTAACGACGCAAATCAGCCGCGCGCGCCTTTGGCGCGTCGGCTGGATTTGCCTTGTTAGGCCTTTCGTTATTACCGTAATCCGTACTAGCCAGCAGCAAACAATTTTTGGCAACGGGCTTGCTCAAACGCAACCACTTCGTTTCGACTCGTAAATATCCTATTTTCATTGAGATAGTACAAGTGAAATAATATTTCATCTGGATATGAAAGTAGTTTTTCCTTAATTTGCGATAAGGTATGATCAAGTGAATTTGATATGCTCTCATTAATTTCAGAAAAAGCATTATAAGTAAGCCCTAATGCTCTGAGGTCAACTTCACTTATATGGTTGCTGCTATTAAATTCATAGCCAAGGATAAATAGGATATGTGACAGTTTAGTAAATAAATTAAACTGGATATCAGTATCCGTCAAATATGTAATTTTATACCTTGTTAACGAGTTGTCTTTATTGCGAATTGTTATCATTACGTTGGTTGTTCCGCACAGAACCTGAACCCTGCTTTGAGGAATATTCCCTTCGGACTTGCCCTCTGCTTCCAATACGATTTTTAATTCCCGTATCATCTTGTTAATAGCAAGCATTTCTTGTTGGGCATTAATTATATGAATACTTTGAGGAATTGCTGTTATTAAATCCAATGCCAAGGCGTTTAGAGAAGACAGGAAGTTTTCAGACCGACGCTGATAGAATAGTTTAGCGGTGTCAAGCGGTGCCTGAGCGTTGATGCTTTTCTCGAAATGAGCAGCAGAGTGTATTGAATCTCCGTCAACACGCACCCATTGATCATGCGCTTCGCAACCAAACATTCCAGGCAATTCTCCACGCATAGTCCACCCAATATAGTAGACCCCATTATCCAAAAATAGAACGGGCAATTTATCTGGGTTATTTAATACACGAGCCCTGTTCAATGGATGGATAGGCTCCAGCACTTCCCATGGATCTTTCCCCATCGCAGACTTAAAACGCTGGGGCGTCCAAATAAGAGCCGAAGAAAGCAAGGTATCACCTGTTTCTCTTTGTATTGGCTCCAAAAGTTCGCGTGCTTCTCTCAATGTTTCAACACAACGCTGGCGAGATTGCGTTGGGTCTGTAATACCAGCTAGGCTTGGTGCATCTCGAATCCCTCCCATTTCCTCGCTCAGCTTTGCCAAGTATTTGTCTGATCGCCTACTTCCACGCATCAGCGTACCAATGTTTCGATACGTGTCGTGTATGTCATTGGCAGCAGAAACGACAGAAATGACCGATCCTAATATTTCTAACATAACAATCCCCAGCATATTTTTGCTCAGGCATAACGCCTACAGCACCGGCGCCGCTTTTGGCGTCCGGTGGCTGTACTTGTTAGGCCACATCTATAGCATATCAACCTTTCTAAGCGTATCAGACCGTTTAGGGCGGTTCTCATAGCTCACAGGATTATTCGTCATGCTTGTGCATTTAGTCAAAAACAATGCATCATTAAGGGCAATATCAAGCTCTTCTTTCGACACATTGATAGACGCTAGCTTTAATGAGTGTTGTCCGTCGTGCCTCGGTAGTACAGGGATAGTAACAATCGCAGCGTTTGCAACGAATTCATTAGGCAACAGCTGCGTGTTCTCCAGGTTAATAACCGTATCGTTTCCATGTGCTGTGATTGATAATGTTCCCTGCAAGTTTCCTTCTGCATTTGGAAGCACCTGTAAAATTGTGCTTGCACCAAAAAGATCTTTTTTTGAAGACGCTTCCGTTCCTGGGAGACCAATATCTGATTGAATTACGGAGAAAACATTTAAAGCGGGACCTAAGCCCGCGTTAACAATGCTCAGTTTTAAGCCGGTAACAACATCATCTCCCGTTACTATCGCCTGCACATTCTTCACAAAAACAACTGGCCGTATCCGTAGTTCCGATTCTTCTCTTGCTAAGCCGGTATCCTTTCGCATTTGAAAAAGCACGCCAAGCGAAACAAAAACCGCAATCAAAGATATGAAAACACCGGCCAAGCTTAACCAATCTTTCAGTTCCATTTTGAATGCTCGTGTGTTTATTGGCCTAACGGCTTGGCTCAGGCGCCCAATGCCGCGTGGCACCGAGCTTGAAAGTTGCTGAGGAGCCGGACCGCGGCATTGGGTCGCCTGCAGCCGAATGTTAGGCCATGACGTTGTGCTTGACATGAATTAACTAACATGACTATGCTTCCCAACATGGAGCTTAAGAACTCCAACAGGTTGGCAAAACCGCACCCCGGAAACATTGCGGTTTTTTTGTGCCCGAAATCCGGGAACTATGACCGGGAGGCTTGGTGAATAAAATACCTGCTTGCAGGAAATAGCTAAGGCAGTACCTGTTGCTGTTCTTAACCTCCTGGCCACCCTTGTCTTTAAAAGGGTATTTAGCAACGTAAGAATTGCAACAGGAGCTACCATGAAAATACGATACCTCAAAGTTCGTGATACCTATTACGAACACCATCTGAAGCAATGGCCTAGACCGCCTTCAGTTTCCATCATTCAACTCAAAGGCTATTGGCTTAATCAAATAGGCTTTGAAGTTGGCAAACAGCTGCACGTTTTACCTGGTATTGACCATTTCACAATCACTTTGGCACCAGATAAGACGCCCTGACTTTTCGAAGCCCCAGCTATATGCTGGGGCTTTTTATTGATCTAACGCTCGTACTCAACCGCCGCCCGCCGCACCGAGCGTGAAATTACCGAAAACCGTGACAGACGGTCGGTCGGCTGAAGTGCGAAGTTAGGCTATTTGCCCTTTTTACCGCCTTGATTGGGGTTCATTGCTTCAATAACTTTAGTGCGCGAAGCGCATCATAGTTGAAACTATGGACTTTAAGTCCCTTCACTTTCAGTCCGTGGCTTGTCCACGGATGAGGACTTTAGTCCTCCAGACTATGGACTTTCAGTCCATAGTGGTTGATTTCCATCTAATGGAGATTGATGTCTTTGTTGCATGAGTGTTCCTCCTTAGTAATTTCGCCTAACAACGGTGGAGCTAAGCTGCGGCATTTGCGACGCTAGTGCAGCTTACTGGAATAAACCCAATTAACAAATGGTACTAGGATTTTTACTATGCTGCACTAGGAGCAAATGCCGTCAGCTTCAGCGACTTGTTAAGCGCGCATGTTCCGCGTATTTTTAACCCAAGAAAAATGCCTTTTAGGACCAACCGATAAAAAATCAAAATCATGCATATCATCGAGCGGGGTGAAGCATCCGCTGAACGGTCTGCATCAACGCATGTTATGCTTCCGTTCAGCGGATGCTTCACCCCGCTCGATGATATGCATGATTTTGGTTTTTTGTCTATCTCTTAATAATCAACCACTATGGACTGAAAGTCCATAGTCTGGAGGACTAAAGTCCTCATCCGTGGACAAGCCACAGACTGAAAGTGAAGGGACTTAAAGTCCATAGTTTCAACTATGATGCGCTTCGCGCACTAAAGTTATTGAAGCAATGAATTTTCTTTGAATTTTTTACTGTGGTGTGAGCGCTTAACAGGTAGTAGACGGCGAGTCGCCGTGTTTAAGTACGTCGAAACGCCTGATATACTACAACGATTGCTTCTTTATCAAATTCATGACTATTTCTATCAACGCACCTAGAAACAATGCGTTAAGATCTGCGGACGACTTGTTGCCTCGGTCTCCTGAGCAAACAACTAGGGCGAACTTCCAGCTAGTTCCTGATCCCTATAGCCCGCGTAGGTTGGGGTGAGGGACGAACCCCAACGGCTTTGGTTTGGCATGGCAATTTGTTGGGGTTCACAAGCTCACCCCAACCTGCGGGCTGAGCTGTTTTAAGTCGGAAAGGAAGCTTTTTGGATCAGCATATTTTATAGAGCCCCAATTATAATGTCTTTTATTATTCCATTCACCAACTACACCTATGTGACCCTCCTTAAAAATATCCAATGTCTTTTCATAAGTGAAATATCGATATTTATTTCCCTCTTTTGTTAAAAACGCATAGACAGGATATAAAGATTACTAATGTGAAATGTTTTTTCATCTTTTCCTCTGAGATAACGTTACGATTCACCTGAGTAAAGTGAGGTTTTGCCTCAGACTGATGAAGCATGAATTTCCTGCGCAGTGTACACAAAACTTGACTCATTTGTAAAAATAAGGGTCGGTCAAAGAATTCCGGTTAATCGGTCTCGCGAAAATTATATTACGGGAGGCTCTTCCACAAGGATCGGCTTTAAGGCCTTGCCGGCCCGAAGGCATTCATCCATCGACCTCAGGCGGTAAGACGCGCGTACAGGAGCGGCAGCCGCAAGGGCAGCTCCGCAGGCCGGCGAATGACGACATAACCCCCGTTCCCGAACAGATGAGGCAGGTAGTCATTGCCGCGCTCGTCGATGGTTACACAGAATGGTGTGAGGCCGAGACGGCGCGCCTCCCGGACCGCATGGCGCGTGTCCTCGACGCCATAGCGGCCCTCGTACTGGTCGAGATCGTTGGGCTTGCCGTCGGACAGCAGCAGCAGCAGGCGGCGCCCCGCTGGCTGGTTGGTGAGCAGCTTGGTGCCGTACCGGAGCGCCGCCCCCATGCGCGTGTAGTAGCCGGGCTTCACGGTATCGATACGCCCCCGCACTACTTCCCCGTAGGTCTCGTCGAATCCCTTGAGTCTGTGTACCCGCACGGGATCGCGCCGGCGCGAGGAAAAGCCGAACATACCGAACCGGTCACCGGTCGCCGCCAGGCTCTCGGCAAACAGGAACAGGCTGTCGCGGATGACGTCGATGACCCGTGCCCGGTCATCGATCCAGGTGTCCGTCGACAGCGAGAGGTCGGCCAGCAGCAGGCAGGCGAGATCGCGCGCGCCGCTGCGCAGCTCACGATAGAGCGCATCCGCACCGGTGCCGCTGCCGGCGCGGCGGTCGGCGGCGAAGCGCAGATAGGCGTCCAGATCCACCGCTTGCCCATCCGGTTGGCCGCGGTGCCAGACGCGCGCCGGTGCCAGGACCTGGAACTGGTTGCGCAGGCGCTTGGCGGTCCGGATAAGCCGCGCGGGAAGTGGGCAGGGCGCGGCCTCGGCGGCCAGCAGCTCGACGATGCGGCAATGGCTCGCCTGTAGGCGGCGGTGCTTCCAATCCCACTCCGGTAGCAGGATGCCCTCGTTGAGCACCAGATCGTCCTCCGCCTCGGCAGGCAGGTCCAGATCGAACCTGAGCCGCGCCCCGGAGGCCTTGCGGTCCTGCGCGACGGCGATCCGGTCCATGTCGGCAGCGGCGGCGCGCGCTCGGTCCAAATCGTCCTCCTCGTCCGTGCCGCGGTCGACCTTCACGTACTCGCCCCAAGTCAGGATGTTCTCCATCCGGATGGTAACCAGACCCTGGTCCTTGTCCGGCAACTGGGCGCGCTCGCCACGCCGGCGCCGGCGCTCGCCGAGGTCCTCGGAGCGCCGATCTCCTGGGGACGGTTGTGGCTCCAGGTCGCCGCGTTTCTCGCTGCCGCTGGCAGACGGTGGGTCGGGGTGCAGCCACAGGGGCACGGGCCAGGGGGGGTGCTTGCCTGGGGGTAGCTCGGCAACGCTGCCCGGAGCGGTCAGGGCTGCGCGGATCGCTCGCTCGCGTTCGACCTCGACGGCTGGGAGGCGTGAAGGATCGGGGCGTAGGGCCAGATGGGCATCGACCAGGCGACGATAGCGGGGCCTCAGCCCCGGGAACCGGGCGAGCGTCCGGCGGGTCATCCATTGGCTGGCGGCGAGCCACGCCTGCCCTTCCGGGACTTGGTTGACCGCCAGCGCGGCCAGCCACAAGTAGAGATCCCGGTTGAGCCGGGGCTGCGCGAAGTAGTCGATGACGGGAGGCAAGCGTAGGGACCGCTCGTCCCGCCAGGCCAGCTCGACCTTTTCGCCGGCACCCGCCAAGCGTTCCAGGAAGCGCCGCCGGGCACCGTGGGCGGTAGCATCCGCGGCACAGACTTCGAGCCCGCCATCACCCCCGAGGGCACGAAAGAGGATACCGACCGTTTGCGCCACGTCACCGAGCCGCACCGCAGCCTCGGGATGGCGGCGGTCGGTGATGCGGGTGATGACCCGATGCCAAAGCGTTCCGACATGCTCTTCCATAAGAAGTGGTCAGCGTTCAGTTTTCAGTAGACAGAGGCACGCGATTTTCTCTGACTCCCACGCTTCATTGCTTCAATAACTTTAGTGCGCGAAGCGCATCATAGTTGAAACTATGGACTTTAAGTCCCTTCACTTTCAGTCCGTGGCTTGTCCACGGATGAGGATTTTAGTCCTCCAGACTATGGACTTTCAGTCCATAGTGGTTGATTGCGGACTTATTCGTGGACTTACGTTATTGGCACTGCTGTACCAGTACCCACTCTGGGACAGCCGGCCGGCAGGGGCCTCCCCACTCAGGAGAGGGTGGCATCGATAACCTCGGCCAGGGCGGCGATGGTCTCGGCGTCGTCGGTCAGCGGCTCGGCCAAGGCGGCGCGGCAGGCGGCGCGCTCGTCCATGCCGCTCGTGATCAGGGTAGCCGCGTAGACCAATAAGCGTGTGGAGGCCGCTTCCTCGAGGTCGTGGTCCTTGAGCGCCCGCAAGGCCCCCGCAAGTCTGACCAGAAGCCGCGCCCGCGCCTCGTCGATGCCGGTTTCGCGGACGAGAATCGCGACCTCCGACGCAGGTGCGGGGAAATCGAAGCTCACCGCCACAAAACGCTGCCGGGTGCTCGGCTTCATGCCCTTGAGCAGGTTCTGGTAGCCCGGATTGTAGGAGACCACGAGCATAAAGCCAGCGGGTGCGTGCAAGGTCTCGCCAGTGCGCTCCAGGGGTAGGATCCGCCGATCGTCAGTGAGCGGATGCAGGACCACCGTGGTGTCCTTGCGGGCTTCCACTACTTCATCCAGATAACAGATGGCCCCCTCGCGGACCGCCCGGGTCAGGGGGCCGTCGCTCCAGAAGGTTCCGCCATCGCCGATCAGGTGCCGGCCGACCAGATCCGCCGCGGTGAGGTCGTCGTGGCAAGCCACGGTGTAGAGTGGCCGGCCGAGCCGAGCGGCCATATACCGCACGAACCGCGTCTTGCCACAGCCGGTGGGACCCTTGATCATCAGGGGCAGGCGATTACGGAAGGCGTTCTCGAACAAAGCGACCTCGTTGCCATGGGGCCGGTAGAAGAGCGACCGAGCCTCGCCGCTGGGCTCGGCTTGCTTCTCTGCGCTCTGAGGTATCGCGTGCATGGGCTCCAACCCAGTACCATTACGCCAAGTAGACCCGTCGGTGCATGGCATCCAGTGCGGCAAGGTCGATATGATCCGATCCTTCCAGGGTGCCCTGTAACACCTTTACCGGGGAGGCGGGCCCACCGAGTCCGTCCGTCACCAGGGCCGCGGCGGAGAAATCCTGGTCTTGGGTGTAGGCGTTGACCGTCACCAGCAGGGCCTGCAGGTCGGCCCCGAGTGCGGAGCGAACGCCGTGAGCGGAGTCCTCGACGGCGACACAGGCGTGGGCCGGCAGCTGCAATTTATCCAGCGCCAGGCGAAAGATGTCCGGCGCCGGTTTTTTGGCCGGTACCATGTCGCCGGCGGCGATGACCTCGAACCAGTCGCCGATATCCGTGTCGCCGCTGCACGCTAGCAGGGTGCTGACGTTCTCCGGCGTGGTGGTGGTGGCAATGGCGAGGCGTATGCCCGCATCCCGGGCCTGGCGCAACAGGCGCGTCACCCCCTCGCGCAGGGGGATCCGGCCTTGGCCCAGGAACTCGAGGTAGTGCCGGGTCTTGCGCCGGTGGAGATCTGCAATGAATCCGTCGAGATCGTCGGGGGCTTCAAACGGGGGTCGCCAGTGCTCGATATAGTGACGAATCCGCTCCTTACCCCCCGTGACCGAGAGCAATTCCCCGTAAAGCGCCTCGGACCAGTCCCAGTCGAGACCGACCTCGGCGAAGGCTGCGTTGAATGCACAGCGATGGCCGTCCCGCTCCGTATCGGCTAGGGTCCCATCTACATCCAACAGCAAGGCGTCAAACCCATACATTTTTACTCCATCCTCTTTTCTCCGTCTCACGGCAGGCGATCACCGTACCCTCTTCCCTTCAGCGGCTACTCTGCGCTGTTCGATCAGCGCGATCACGTCGTCCACCATGGCCGCTGCGATCCGCTGGTTGCCTGCCTCGGATATATGCCAATAGTCCCAGTACAGGGGTTCTTCCAAGTCGTCAAACAGCGCGCTGATATCGTGAAACCGCGGATGGCTATTCAGGGCTTCGGATCGCCGTATTAAGTGATCTGGCCGTGATTCGTCACTTCGGCGGGATACCCCTTCTCGTCCAACAATTTGCTCAGGCACGAGGCAATGGTGTAGTCATCGCGTGCGCCCCAGCCCCACATGGTCGAACCGCCGAAGGTGAACAGGCGCACCGGCGGCGGATCGTCAGCGCCATCCCGCGGCGGTGGGTTCCAGGTTGCCCGCAGGCCGTTCTGGTTCACAGTGATGTATCGGCCTCGGTACGGGGAACTCCGCCAATAGACATACGGGGACCAAACGGATACCTCGGCCTTTCTAAGTTCCTCGAAATAATCGGGGATCCATTCAACACCGGGATAGGTGGCGACTACCGCCCGCTTGTTGATCTCGTACGCGGTCAACGGCCGCGGATGATCCATGAGCCGATCCCTGGTGGTCAGCACCAGGCGCAGCCCCGCTTCGCAGACGACGATCAGCATCAGTGTGATGCCCAGGATCAGCCAGCCCGTGCGGATGTCTGATCCGACCGCCCGCAGTAATCGCAACCGGGTCTTTGCCATATCAGACTAAGAGGCCGTCTAAAAACTAACCCATTGATTTTAAATGTTAAGAAAGAGTCATAAGATCCCTCGCCGCGCTTCGGGATGACCCAACGCGCGTTCTTGTCATTTCGAGCGCAGCGAGAAATCTTCAGGTTCAAGCGGTTGGCAAGTACTCAGGTTTTTAGACAGCCTCTAAGTCGTTCGATGCAGCCTTCGAGTCCGCGCTCGTCAACCGACCACCTCGCTATTCTCCGGGGGGAACACCCTCAGGTACAGCGCAAAGCTGGCATAAGCGAGCACCGGAAACAATATCACGAAGAGCGGTAGCATCAGGATGCCGAGCAGGGTACCGCCTGTAAGCATCAGTCCCCAGGCGATGCTGGTGAGGAAATTACCGAGCACGGCGCGTACGCTGGCGAGCACTGCCTGAACAAAATCGGTGCGTCCCTCATGCAAGAGTGGAACCGAAAATGCAGAGATGGCGAAGCTGATAAATGCCAACACCGAGCCCATGAGCGAGCCCCAGAGCGCGAAGGCGATCACCTGAGGCTCCAACCTGATCAGCCAGGGCAGCTCGTAGGGTAAGTGCTCGCTGCCGATCATCATGGCGTAGAGAACGGCCGCATCGGTGATCCAGATCAGAAACAGCAAGGTGCATAGCGAGGCGACCAGCCACAGACCGGCGGGGGCCCGAGCGAAAGCGGCGAAGGCGTCCAGCAGGCGCGCTTTACGGGCCTCCGCAGCGATTGCCGCGAGCCGGAAAAATCCGGTCAAGAGCGCCGGACCCACCAGCAGAACCCCCCCGGAGACAGGTAGCGCCATGGGGGAGAGACCGAGATAGCCGACGACTACCAACAGCACCAGACCGATCAGGGCAAATATGCCAGCGTAAGCCATGCTGGCAGTGGGCAGGGTACGGAAGATTTGCCAACCGGTTATCAACGAATCCACCAGGTCGGAGAACCTGAATGGACGCGCCGTGACCCTAGGGGTGGAAGCTACGGAGTCTGAGGCTCTGTCTGTACTCATATAACATTAAGCCAATAGGTTTCTTACAGAAGATTTATCCGCAAATCAACCACTATGGACTGAAAGTCCATAGTCTGGAGAACTAAAGTCCTCATCCGTGGACAAGCCACGGACTGAAAGTGAAGGGACTTAAAGTCCATAGCTTCAACTATGATGCGCTTCGCGCACTAAAGTTATTGAAGCAATGAAGGGCGACCATGATTGTAGTTGATACCAACATCATTTCTTATTTTTACGTTATTGAATTCAATACTGTTGTTTGCTCGCTGTGGTTTACGAAAACTTATGTATAAGACATCTGCTTCTTCGTCATAGTCAATCCACGTTTTTTGAGCATGTAGCTTCATAACATCGTTAGCCATGGCTAAACAATTCGCAACGAAATTGTTTGTTTCCTGGGTTAACGTTGTTGCCATATGATTCCTCCTTTTGGTTTTGTGGACAAGAAATACGCCGTTATAACAAAACCATCATTTCTTGATACCTCTCGATACACTGCGACCAGCCACTTCTTCTTCCCGAAGCTCTTTGCGGCCTTAAAGCTGCCACCATTTCCACAAACGATAATGTCTGGATTCTCTACGGTATCCAGAGTCTCATGAAAATAGCTCGCTGGGTCGTCATGGTTCTCAGTGATATGATACCACCTCTCGTAGTAAGCCTTATTGGCACTCCGTTTACAGAAAGTGCTATGTCCATCTATTCTCCAACTGTGGGTCAAGCGTCCGTCGTGCGCCTAACGCCCAGCCTAAGCGGCCGGGGATAGGCATGTGACCCGTCTTTGGGCGCGCGCATGTCCCCGGCCGCTTGAGGCTGATGCTATGCCTTCTCGCGCTTCACAGCGCTTCGTGAGGTTGCCGCCGTCTTTCAAGGAACAGTACCACTGTAAAGTAACATCCTTGGCTTCACCCAAATACTCGTCATGTCCCCCGACCGAATCCCGCACGAAAGCCAAGAAACCCACAGACCGCATTCCTGAAAGCAGCCTGACCTCTATGTTGTCGAAATGGGCTGGAAGAATGTATTCCTTGTTCTCCCGGATGGCGCGGGCTTGAGCGCTGCGCAGCTCATGGTTTGTCCAGACCTTCTCTGCGTACCGCTTGGAGGCGAAGAGAACGCAGTACCTTGCAGCGTCCTGGTACACATCGTCGAAATGCTGGTAGAGGTCTCGTCCCCAAAGCTGCACCTGCTCGTACTGGTCGTAGAATACGCGGACACCTTGGGAACGGAGTTTATCTGCGACTTTCTCCACATATGAGCGCTCCTCGCCGGCGAAGGAGAGACATACGTCATAATCAGGGGAACGCGATTTCGGTCTACTCTTTGCCACTTGGCTCTTCCTTACTCATCATGGTCTGGCGGGGAGTTAACCAGCAACGTCCATTGTCCCCAATGAACGGGGGCAATGGATGTTTATCTAGAAAGATACCAGAAATATCATAGCCCGTAGGATGCGGTGGGTACCTGTCTGGCGTGCAGGAACCTATCCCTGTCTGCTGGCTATGGCTGGCAGATGCCGACAGGCAGGCGCACAGGCAGACAGCAAACTGCATCTTTGGATGGTCCGTGTCCAACATCCGTCAGGGGACAGTTGCCAGTTTTCAGGGAGGCAAGTATCAGTTGTCTACCCCTGACAACTGCCTCCTGCCCCCTGAATTGTTGGGCACGGCGCACCGTCCTTGGTGCGCCTTTGCCCAACCTACCCGACTGATCGGCGCTTGCTTTGCCCATCCTACGGGTTGTGTCCTCTACGGAGCAAGCAGGCACGCACGCGCGAATGTCGGGTTACGGTGCGTTCGAAGATGTTGCATCCCTCATCATCAAAAGACGTGCCTATCCCGACCTACGCACTACCGGGCACTCCCTGTGCCCGGTGGAGAGGGGACACTCAGGCCGAGGCGGGTGAAGTAGCTGCTTCGCTGCTCGCAGCCGGCTCTTTGGCGTCTTTGGCGGCGGCGAAGAAGCTCCAGATGTAGACCCCCAGTCCGATCAGGAACACCACGCCCGTGACCTCACGCAGCCAGTAGAAGAGCGCGATCTTGTCCTGCACCAGCATGAACTGCTGGGGAGCCTCGCTGAAGCGCTGCAGGTAGACCTGCAGGATTCCCGCCGCGGTGAGGAACAGGGTGATGAAGACCATGGACACGGTCATCAGCCAGAAGCTCCACATCTCCAGCACCTGGGAACGCATGCTGTTGACCTCGCGGCCATTCAGCGATGGCATGGCGTAGGAGATGATGGTCAAGCTGATCAGGACGTAGGCGCCGAAGAAGGCCAAGTGCCCGTGTGCCGCGGTGATCTGGGTGCCATGGGTATAGAAGTTGATCGGTGCCAGGGTATGCAGGAAGCCCCAGACGCCCGCGCCGAGGAAGGCCATCACGGCGGTGCCCAAGGCCCACAGGACCGCTGCCTTGTTGGGGTGGTTGCGCCGGCGCCGGTTGACCATGTTGAAGGCGAACACGGTCATCATGAAGAAGGGGATGGGCTCCAGGGCGGAGAAGATCGAGCCCCACCACTGCCAGTACTCGGGGGCACCGATCCAGTAATAGTGGTGGCCGGTTCCGATAATGCCCGTGATCAGCGTCATGGCGATGATGACGTATAGCCACTTCTCGATCACCTCGCGGTCCACGCCCGTCGTCTTTATCAGTACGAAGGCCAGGATGGAACCTAGGATCAGCTCCCATACCCCCTCTACCCACAGATGGACGACCCACCACCAATAATACTTGTCCAGCACCAGGTTGGTCGGGTTATAAAAGGCAAACAGGAAGAATACGGCAAGTCCGGTAAGGCCGATCAGCAGCACCAGGCTCACCACCGTCTTGCGGCCCTTGAGGACGGTCAGGGCGATGTTGGCGAGAAAAGCCAGCACCACGATCACGATGCCGACCTTGGTGATGGTGGGCTGCTCCAGGAACTCCCGGCCCATGGTGGGCAGGATGGCATTGCCCGTCAGCTTTGCTAATCCCGAATAGGGCACGAAAAGGTAGCCGACAACGGTGAGGCCTGCGGCAGCGAGAAAGATCCAGAACATCGCGACCGCCAGCCAGGGTATGGCGAGCTCGCGCTCCGCCTCTTCCGGAACCAGGTAGTAGGAGGCACCCATGAAGGCCATCAGCAGCCAGACGATGAGGGCATTGGTGTGAACCATGCGGGCCACGTTGAAGGGGATCTCGGGGAACAGGAAGTCCCCGATGACGTACTGCAGGCCCATGATCAGACCGAACAGGACCTGGACCACGAACAGGGCGATGGCGGCGATGAAGTAGGGCTTGGCGACGGCTTGTGATTTATATTTCATTGCTTAGGTCTCCGGGTCCGGCAGCTCAGCCCTGGATATTCGGCGGCCAACCGGCCGTGTTAATCTCGGAGCTATATTTCAGAAATTCAGCGATGGCGTCGAGCTCCTCGTCGCTGAAGTTGAATTGCGGCATACTACGGCGTCCGGCGATGCCCTCGGCGGGACGGCTGCGGATGAAGGCCTTGATGGCGCCCTTGTTGTTGCCGAAGCGCACATAGACGTTGCCCAGCTCCGGGGCGAAGTAGGCCCCCTCGCCAAGCAGGCTGTGGCAACCGATACAGTTGTTGGTCTCCCACAGCTCTTTGCCGCGCGCGATCTTCTGGCCGATCTCGCTTGCGGGGTCGAGCTGGTCGCGCCGGTCGCGTTCCGGCAGGGCCCTGGAGGTATCGAAGGTCAGGGCCAGGAATAGCAACAGAAAGAATAGGGAGCCACCGTAGAAGATGTTTCTCGCCATCGACTTGGTGAAGGTTTGCGGCATGGGTACGAACTCTCCAAGTATAAAGTCCAAAGTAGATATTATAATTTCCGGGACTTTTAGGCCACCTTGACTCAGGTCAAACGGCGTCTCGAGTCGATGCCTCGCGGTGAGTCTGCCTATGGGTCCAAAACTCGGGCAGTGGTTAAATTTTAAGTGGCATGCTTGTGCGATGTAGCTATTCATACCCCCACCGTTTTGCCATCCCTGGCACCTATTTATGGCACTTGGGATTCCGGCCATCCCTCCCGGAATGACGCGGTCGGGGCCGGCAGACTTCACCACTTAGAATCTGTCCACTACCAAAAGGCGTTATTCCAGTCCGTTAGAGCGGCGAATGATCGAGCCGGCGATGATCGAAGCACTGCGCACCGGACCGCTGCTGTCCGAACTTACGGAGGAGCAGCTGGTACGGGTTGCAGGCCACGCCTCGCGCCTCGGACTGGACGCGGGCCAACTACTCTTCAGTCAGGGAGACCCGGCCGAACGCTTTTATCTGGTGCTCAAGGGCCAAATGCGGCTGTTTCGACTCTCGCCCGAAGGTGCGGAAAAGGTCATCGAGATCGTCACTCCGGGGCAGACCTTCGCCGAGGCCCTGATGTTCCTCAACGCCCCGCGTTACCCGGTGTGTGCGGCAGCCCTTGGTCCGACCGAGCTCATCGGCATCGATGCCCGCGACTTTGCGAGCATGTTGCGCGATTCCGTGGACACCTGCTTTGTCCTGCTGGGCAATCTGAGCCGGCGTCTGCGCGCTCTGATCGGGGAGATTGACAATCTGACCCTGCACACGGCGACCAGCCGCGTCGCCCGCTATTTGCTCATGCAGCTGCCCACGGGTTGCAGGAGCTTGGATCTGGGGATGCGTAAAGGGGTTCTTGCCTCGCGCCTCTCCATCAAACCGGAGACCTTTTCACGCGTCGAAAAGAAGCTCATCGATCAGGGCGTTATCGCGGTTCGGGGTAACCATGTCACCATTCTCGATCAAGCGGCCCTGGAGGAGATCGCAGGTCTCGGCCATGCGCAGGAGCTGACGCTGATGCCCTGTGCTGCCGCGGCGCGGCCGCTCCGGGAGCAGTGAAGTGACCACCTTTGATATATGTCAAGGCTGATGCAGGGAGCGATCTTTTACTGTGACCAGACTGCGACAATACCCGTGTCTCACAAACCCTAACGTCGCCGGGAGGATCCGACATGAACCGATTTGAACTCAAGCGTGCCGGCAGACTACTGGCGCTTCCCGGCCTCGCCTTGGCCGTCACTGCCGCCATGGCCGAATCACCCAAGGAGGGGCACGCCGGAATGAAGAAAGAGAGTATGGCCTACGAAGGGGCCCCGGCCGCGGTCGACCCGGCGACCACCAAGGACCTGATCGGCGGCGAAGGACCGGAGATGACAACCGCGGAGTTCGACCAAGCGAAGCAGATCTTCTTCCAGCGCTGCGCGGGCTGTCATGGCGTGCTGCGTAAGGGTGCCACCGGCAAGGCGCTGACCACGGACCGGACCCGGCAGCTCGGCAGCCCCTATCTCAAGGCCATGATCACCTATGGTTCGCCGGGAGGCATGCCCAACTGGGGCACGTCCGGGGATCTCAGCGAGACCGAGATCGACCTCATGGCCCGTTACCTTCAGCACGAGCCGCCGGTGCCACCGGAATATGGCATGCGGAAGATGAAGGAAACCTGGCAGGTCCTAGTGCCGCCGGAGCAGCGGCCGACCAAACAGATGAACAGCCTCAAGCTGGACAATCTGTTCTCCGTGACCTTGCGCGACGCAGGTAAGATCGCGCTCATCGACGGCGACAGCAAAGCGATCGTCACCACCATCGACACCGGCTACGCGGTACATATTTCCCGCCTCTCCGCTTCGGGACGCTATCTGTTCGTGATCGGCCGCGACGCCAAGATCAATCTGATCGACCTGTGGATGGACCCGCCGCAGAACGTGGCCGAGATGAAGGTCGGTCTGGAGGCGCGCTCGGTGGAGACCTCCAAATTCAAGGGCATGGAAGACAAGTACGCCATTGTCGGAACCTATTGGCCGCCCCAGTATGTGATTATGAAGGGCGATACCCTGGAGCCGCTGAAGATCGTCTCCACCCGTGGCATGACCGTCGACACGCAGGAGTACCATCCCGAGCCGCGGGTGGCGGCTATCGTCGCTTCCCATCAGCACCCGGAGTTCATTGTCAATGTCAAGGAGACCGGCAAGGTGCTGCTAGTGAGCTACGAAGACTTGGGCAACCTCAAGGTGACCGAGATCGCCGCCGCGCCCTTCCTGCATGACGGCGGGTGGGACGCCACCCAGCGTTATTTCCTCACCGCTGCCAACAAGTCCAACAAGATCGCCGTGGTGGACTCCAAGGAGCAGAAGCTGGCAGCCCTGATCGAGGTCGGCGCCACCCCCCACCCGGGGCGCGGAGCGAACTTCGTCGACCCCGAGCACGGTCCGGTATGGGCGACCAGCCATCTCGGGGATGACTCCGTGGTGCTCATCGGCACCGACCCCAAGGGCCACCCCGACCAGGCCTGGAAGGTGGTGCGCAAGCTGGAGGGTCAGGGCGGTGGTTCCTTGTTCATCAAGACCCATCCCAACTCCAAGCACCTGTATGTGGATACCGCCCTCAACTCGGTCGAAAAGCTGAGCCAGACGGTTGCCGTGTTCGACATCGACAATCTGGAGGCGAAGTACAAGGTACTGCCGATCGCCGAGTGGGCCGATGCCGGCGAGGGGCCCAAGCGCGTGGTACAGCCCGAATACAACAAGGCCGGCGACGAAGTCTGGTTCTCGGTCTGGAACGCAAAGGACAAGCAGTCGGCCATCGTGATCGTGGACGACAAGACCCTGAAGCCCAAACACATCATCAAGGACGACCGACTCATCACCCCGACCGGTAAGTTCAACGTCTACAACACCGTGCACGATGTGTACTAGCGAGGCTTCCCCTCAGACCGACGAGTCGAGATAAAGCGTACCAGGGACGGTGCGCCGTGCCCAACAATTCAGGGGGCAGGGGACAGTTGTCAGGGGGTAGGTATCGGCTGTCTGCCCCTGTCTCCTGATAACTGACAGCTGCTCCCCTTCCCTCTGGCTCTCACGCTCCAGCGTCGAAAGGCGTCGCGGCATGCTCGTAGCGGGCGCATGGAAGCTGAATTAACATCGGGCTGGCGGAGCCCAGTATTCCCGTAGCGAACCGTAGGAAGGGATCTTTCTCTTGCCGCGCCAATGGCGTTTGGTCGGGAAGTTGATGATATAGCCCGTAGGCTGGGTTGAGGAACGAAACCCAGCGACGCCGAGTGCCGGGTTCGTCCCTGAACCCAGCCTACAGCTCACGGCTTGGGCCTTTCCCAGCGGTCACACCCTGAGGGCCACCGTGGTCTACGGCTTCCTCGCCGTGGTGCTCGCCGGCGGCATGACTCCGACCTGGCGGTGGCTGCCCTATGCCTGGGCCGGCATGCTCATCACCCTGGTGGGCAGCTCCCAGCTCTACTTCGGCGCCCACTGGCTCACCGACGTCCTGGGCAGCCTCACCCTCGGCCTGGCCTGGGTCGCCACCTTGGGACTGGCCTATCGCCGCCACCGGGGGAGCGAGACCGATTGGCATCGGCTCGGTGCCATCGCTTTGGAACCTGTGTCGTCGCCTTCGGTCTCCAGGGCATCCTGTCTCAGGGTCCTGAGCTTGCCTTCCACGACCGATCCCCCGCGACCACCGCCATCACTGAGGCCGATTGAAGAACCAGGATCTGGCGTACCCTGCCGCAGATCCGGGACGACCTGCGCAAGACCGGCCACCATCCCTTGAACCTCCAGTATGCCGGTCGGCTCGCCGACCTGTACGGCCAGCTCGCCGACCAGGGCTGGGAACCGGGACCCCGGCTGAGCTGGGGTACGGCCATCAAGCTGCTGTCCTCTCCCCTACCCCTCACGGAGCTTCCCGTCATCCCCCATGTCCACCAGGGTCGCTACGAGACCTTGACCCTGGTCAAGCACAGCTCCCCTAATAGCCGACTAGTACTGCGCCTGTGGCCGACCGGTTATCGCATCGACGGCAAGACGCCCCTGTGGATCGGCAACATCACCACTCAACATAAGCGGGTCATTCTCGATCTGCTCGCGGCACCGACCACGGATACCGACACCCGAAGCCCGCTGGATTCCGTGCAAGAAGATTTCTCCGCGCTGCATCCCTTCCGCCCGGACCGGACCGCTCCCCTTCTGCTGCAAATCCCCCGAACCTCGGCTCACCGGATTTTTTCCGCAATCAACCACTATGGACTGAAAGTCCATAGTCTGGAGGACTAAAGTCCTCATCCGTGGACAAGCCACGGACTGAAAGTGAAGGGACTTAAAGTCCATAGTTTCAACTATGATGCGCTTCGCGCACTAAAGTTATTGAAGCAATGAAATAATCTGCGAGAATCTGCATAATCTGCGGATTCAAAAAAGCGATCTCTATAAATCGCACGAATCATACGGTCTATCGAATCCGCGGATAACGCCGCTATGCAGCCGGCTTCTTTGAATCTGCGTCCTTTATGGGGCAAGCAAGCCGCGCACGTTCGAATGTCGGGTTACGGCGCGTTCGAGGGTGTTTGTATCCCTCACCATCGGAAGGACGCGCCTAACCCGACCTACAAGACCCTTGCCCGGCGGATGTGGATCAAACGATAAAGCATAACCCGACGGCGACCCATGCGCGATAGTCGGCGGATTACACACCGCTGCGCGGGGCTAATCCGGTTTACCAGAAAGCACTGTGGTACGCGCAGATATGGCCGTCTTGTGCGAGGATCCGCATATGCTCAGATGGTGCCGGCTTTCGGCCGACGGTTGGCTCCGATCAATGACTCGTCCCGCGCGACCGGGTCAGCTTGTTGTGGACATTGTATTTGCCGGAGGGCTTCTTCATCGGCAGGCGCTTGATCTCTTTCAAGCTCAAAGCGTCGTAGACGACGAGCGCCCCGTCCATATCCCAGATGCTGACCAGGGCGTAGCGTCCGTCCTTGGTGAATTCCACATGGGCCGAGGTCTTGCCGGGCGCGGGCCGCAGGGTCTTGACCACCTTGAGGGTCTGCTTGTCGATCACCTGCATAGCGTCCTTATCCTTGCCGAAAAAGACGTCCACCCAGGCATAGGGTGAGTTCTCGTGGCTGCGCATGAAGAAACCGGGGCCCAGGGTCGGTATCTCCTTGACGAGCTCCCAGGTCTTGGTGTCCAGGACGGTGACCTTGGACTCCTTGATGCTCGGGGTGGCGAGCACGACCCGGTCCTGCCAGAGCCAAGTGATACCGGAACTCAGGTGGGGCAGGCCGGGGAGCGCAAGCTCGGTCACCGCGCGGCTCAGATTCAGGTCCACCACTTGGCCCTTACCGTCGCGGGAGCTACCGGCGATCCGCACATAGTCCTGGTCGATGAAGAAGTCGTCGAGTATGCCCGCGACCCGGATGCGCCGAATCGGGAAGGGCTCGAGTGCGGCCTCTTCGCCCGAATCTTCACGATAGTCGTGGACCCACCGTCCGAAACCCCGCGGCGGAGGGATCCGGTAGCTGATCTCCCACACCTCGGGCAGGTCCTTGAGGGCTACGATGAAGCTGGATCTGGGGTCCGCCGTGTAGACGGCGCTGACCCGGGAGTTTTTCCCCTGGTGGTCCGTTACCGGGATGACCTTGACCGGGGACAGGTCGTGGGCGTCCAGCACCACCAGGGAGTGGGGCAGGTAGTTGGCCACCATGACGAAGCGCCCATCGTGAGACACCGCCAGGTTGCGGGTATTGATGCCGACCCGTATCTCGGCCACATAGGCCAGATTGTAGATATCGTACTTGCTGATCCAGCCGTCGCGGGAGGCGAAATAGACATAACGCCCGCCCGCGGCGTACTTGGGCCCGCCGTGCAGGGCGAAGCGGGTGGGAAAGCGGTGGATGGGCTCGAAGCGGTCGCCGTCGAGTAGGGTCGCGTGGTGGTCGCCCAGCTCCACGACCACGAACAGGTTCTCGATATCGGCGTCGAAGACGGGCCGGTCTTGCAGCGGCTTAGCGGGCAGGTGCAGGATGCGACTCGCGGTGATCTCTTCCAGGCCCCAGCGCGGGATCTCGGGCAGTGGCGTGTAGATCAGGTCGACCAGGCGCCGGATCTGTTCGTCGCTGAGCCGGTCCGCGAAGGGGGGCATCTGGGTGGCCGGGCGTCCCTCGCGGATGACCGGAGCGGCGGCCTGCTTCCTGAGGCGCTTGAGGTTCTCCGGCAACAGGGCGGGACCGATCCGGCCGAGCCGATCCGGGCCATGGCACTCGCCGCAGTGCTGCAGGTACAGGGTATCGGCGTCATCGGCCCGTGCGGATCCCTGGGGAAAAGCGGGGATCGCCAGGACACAGCTCAAAACAACAGACAGGCTCACTGGTACGGCAGTGCCAAAGTACCGATAATATCGATTTAGTTCATTCATTGCTTCAATAACTTTAGTGCGCGAAGCGCATCATAGTTGAAACTATGGACTTTAAGTCCCTTCACTTTCAATCCGTGGCTTGTCCACGGATGAGGACTTTAGTCCTCCAGACTATGGACTTTCAGTCCATAATGGTTGATTGACACTATAGTCATGCTTCGTGATGAGGGGGTATTTCTGCTTACCATAAGTGGTGGTGATCCATTCCTACACCCGGAAATAGACAAAATGCTCGTTTTGACACACGAAACTTTCGAGCATGTCAGTGTGCTTACAAACGGCACAACATTGAATGACACTCACTTTGATACCATACGGCGCACAGTAAATGCGAAGGGTGCTTTCCCTATCCAAGTGTTTCTCGACTCAATTGATCCTGAGATCAATGACGATACTCGTGGCCTGACAATGGATGTTCTGGAAAATATCGGGAAACTAAGCGACATCTGTGCAACGATAACGATTGCGATCTTGAACGCGGACAAGGTGACGGCGTTGAGGATATTGCGCGGTATTGGGGAGAAACGAGTATTAATGAGATGCATGATCGAATACTCTCGTGGAAACAGTAGCAATCTCAAGGAGACATCCGCCATCAAGCATCACGGAAAAGTCTGACGTTGTGCCCCAACCGACCGCCCGGGGGGAAAAGGAGTCAGGCTCAATTGACGGGTCGTTTTTCACGGCTCGTTCGCCTAACATTCGGCTGCAAGCGACCCAATGCCGCGGTCCAGCTCCTCAGCAACCTTTAAGCTCAGTGCCAGGCGGCATTGGGCGCCTGAGCCCAAACGATAAGCGGCGCGTCCCTGCGCCGCTTATCGGGGAGCTAACCAGCAGGTGCACTATAAAAAGTATTACTAGCAGGAAAGCACACAGGAACATGCCCAGCGGCGCTTTGATATCCCAACCGTTTCAGACCCCAAAACAGGAAATCGCCTGATAAAAACGTCAGTGCAACATCAGACGCGCCGCCTATCAAGACGCTGAGCGCAGACAAACATCCATTGCCCCCGTCCATGGGGGCAATAGATGTTGCTGGTTAGCTCCCCGTTATGCGCCTAGGAGAAAAAAACGTGAATGTTAAAGAAGCGGTTCAATCTGCACTAGAGCACGTCACAGGATTATTCGATCTAGACTCAGCCTCAAACGTAGGCCTGGAAGAAGTCGAATACATATTGCAGCCATCTGGCTGGCTCATCACTGTAGGGTCTTCCCGGCCATGGGATCATCAGCGCCCAGGAATTGGAACTGCTGTACAACCATTACAACCTAAGCGCCAATATCGAGTGGTAAAGATTCTTGAGAGTGGCGAAATTAAATCAGTAAAAATCCGCGAAACTGATGCCTAAAAGCTTGCTCATAGATACAAACTTGCTTGTAGTTTTGGTGGTTGGACTTACCGATCAAAATCAAATCGGGAAGCACAAGCGCACTCAAGCTTATACTCAAGAAGATTTTTTAGTCCTGTATTCCACACTGGAATCCTATCAAGAGCTGTGGATAACGGCTCAGGCAGTAGCTGAGTGTTCTAACTTATTACGGCAAACGAACCGCCCAAAGTGCTGCGAGCGGAGCGAGCGGCACTTTGGGCAGCGGCTGAGGCTTACGTCAATGCCATTAAGTTAAGCGTCACCGACCGTTTGTTATTGATCGTACGCTGCTTTTGTTCGCCCTTTCCCCAAGCCCCCCTCGCTGCGCTCGGGGCAGGCTCTCTCCCGCCGGGAGAGGGGCTTTGAGGCTTAACTTAATGGCATTGATCTCAGCGCTAGGAGATAAGAGGACAAATTATGGGTATATCTGAAATAGTTACACCAATACTAATGTTTGTAGGTTTGGTGTACACCGGGATTCAAATCCAACTCTTACGGAAAACGCACAAAGACAACCATGATTGGAATCGCAGAAATGCCGCCTAACAAGCGATTTTATCATTTAGCACTAGCGTCATGGGAGTTGAAAAGTTAAATCACGCGTTAGGATTTTTAAATACAATCGAGCCGATTCCATTAAAAACTGTCCTTTCTACTTTTGAAAAAATTCTGAGTTAGAAATGATTTGTTATAGATTGTTGACGTTTTATGAGGGATTGGTGCGAGGAATTAGATAAGGCGTATGTGATGAAGAAGTTATCAAGATAGCTCGACGCCAAACAATGATAAGAACATATGAAAGTTTTAAGCCGTATTAATAGGAGAAAAGCGTCCATCCTGTAGCTTTTACCCAATTTGAATTGATAGCCAATAAATGGCGTAGCGACAACATTCATGAAGGTGAACGCCAACCAACAGATGCAAACTCTTGAAGAAAAGGGGCCAGGCTCAATTGACGGGCCGTTTTCACAACTTATTCGCCTAACATTTGGCTGCAAGCGACCCAATGCCGCAATCCGGCTCCTCAGCAACTTTACAAGCTCAATGCTACGCGGCATTGGGCGCCTGAGCCAAACCGTTAGGACGGGTAGATAACGAAATAATAGGTGCAGCCATGAAAGAAACACTCACAGCGGTATTCGAGAAATCCCCGTATGGTTATATCGGATACGTCGAAGAACTCCCTGGGGCGAATACTCAGGGAGAAACATTGGAAGAAACACGAAATAACATAATAAGAGGCGATCGAATTAGTCATCCAATCTAACCGCCAGCTTGCTGAAGAAGAATTATCTCTGCAACCCGATGTAATCAAGGAGCAACTTGGCAATATCGCCGTATGAAGTGCAGGAACCTCATACGACACATCGAGAACCTCGGCTGTGAGATGCTGCGTGAAGGGGGCAACCATACGAGCGAACGATGGATTTTGCCTTAACAGACTCAAGGAGAGGATCAGGAAAGACAAAGCTATTGAAATAGCAATAGCATTAAAACAACAAAATGTTGAAATCTCGATTATTGCCAAAGCCTCTGGATTACCGGAAAAAGAAATTGAAGAGTTGTAACAATCAACCACTATGGACTGAAAGTCCATAGTCTGGAGGACTAAAGTCCTCATCCGTGGACAAGCCACGGACTGAAAGTGAAGGGACTTAAAGTCCATAGTTTCAACTATGATGCGTTTCGCGCACTAAAGTTATTGAAGCAATGAAATTGGCTATTTTGTGTATCTTATCTATCCTTACTTAACCTAAGGAGTCATAAACGATGGATTGGTCCGCAGTCATCAAAAACCCCTTCCTCAAGAACCTTCCCTTTAAGATTGAACTCAATAAATGGGGTCAGATTCTCATGAGTCCGGCCAGCAACAACTACGGGAATCTTCAGTTTAAAGCTGGCTCTAGAATCCATGATGCTAAAAAGGGTCGTGGCGAAATAATCATCGAATGCTCAATCAATACAAGCCAGGGTGTTAAAGCTCAATCTTTTCATCAATTTCACCCTTTGGGTTGGATGGAGAAACCACTTCAACGCAAATTTCCGGCGCGCGATTATATGGGGTTTCGAATCCATGTTTTTGATTGACCGTTCTTAGATTTTGGTTAGGTGTGGTGGTATCCGATATGGTAGTGGATAAATTTTAAGTGACGAAGTCTGCCAGCCCTTCCCGCGTCATTCCGGCAGGGAGTGCCGGAATCCAGGGCCAAGGAGGGCAAAAACAGTGGGGGTTTGAAGCGTTGTGTCGCACAACCATGCCACTTTAAATTTAACCACTACCTGGCGTTGGTTGTGAGAAAAGATCCCTCCTGCGTTGGGACAAGTTTGACGTGTTGGGTTACGGCGCGTTCGGCCCTGTCACTGTACTTCAGGATCGGCCAGCGCGCCTAACCCAACCTACACTTAACGCGAGGTTGGCGCATTTGGGAGGCTCTGAGAATGCAAAATAAGGCGGAAAGGGGTACTAGCTTGCTGACCTACTGTCGCTCTTTGGTCCCGATTCCCAATGCGCGCAGTTTTCGGTACAGGTGGGTACGTTCCATGCCTGCCTCCTTGGCCAACTTGCTGACGTTACCGCCGTGCTTTGCCAGCTGGTATTCTAGATAGCGCTTCTCGAACTGCTCGCGGGCCTGCCGCAAAGGCTGCTCGAAGGAGACCTTATCCCCCGCCGGTTTGGAGGGAGCGGCCGGGGTCGAGCCAAGGGCGGTTTCGACCTCGTCCTGGGTGATTTCGTACCCGGCCCCCAGGATCAATACCCGTTGTACCAGGTTCTTGATCTCGCGTACGTTTCCGGGCCAGTTGTAGTTACGCATGAAATTCTGGGCCCCGACGCTGAACCGGCGATAGGGTAGCTTCTCGTGGGTGGCGAAATAGTCCACGTAGTAGCTCAGTAGCTTGGGGACGTCTTCCTTGTGCTCACGTAGCGGCAGGATGTGTAGGGGCACCACGTTCAGATGGTAGAAGAGGTCTTCGCGAAAGCGCCCGCCGCGCACCTCTTTTTCCAACTCGTGTTGGGTGGCGGCGACGATGCGCACATCGATTTGCACCGGCTCGGAGCCCCCGACCCGGAGGAAGGAGCCGGTATCCAGGGCACCCAGAAGCTGGCCCTGGATCTGCCGGTCCATGTCCGCGACCTCTTCGAGCAGCAGGGTACCACCAGCGGCCTGTTCCAGGCTGCCGTAGTGGATGTATCCGTCCTCTTCGGTCCCGAACAGCTCCCGCGCGGCGTTGTTGCGGGCAATGGCGGAGACCCCCAGGGCCACGAAGGGGCGGTCCTTGCGGGTACTCTGGGCGTGGAGATAACGGGCGAAGGTCTCGCGTCCGCTGCCCGCCTCACCGGTGATCAGCACCCAGGTGTCGTGTTGAGCGATGCGCCTGACTTGCTCACGCAGCCGTTGCATGGCAGTGCTGTGGCCGACCGGCTCGTGGGTGACGGTGGTGCGTCGCTTCAGGCCCGCGTATTCTTTCTGCAGCTTATCCGCTTCCAGGGCCCGTCCCACCGTCAGCAGGAGCTTGGCCATAGACAGGGGCTTTTCCAGGAAGTCGTAAGCGCCGAGGCGGGTGGCCTCGACCGCGGTCTCCACCGTGCCATGGCCGGACATCATAATCACCGGACAGGGCAGACCATCTTCTTGCGCCCACTCCTTGAGGAGGCTGATGCCATCGTAGTCCGGCATCCAGATGTCGAGCAGCATGAGATCGGGCCGGCGGTCGCGCAGGGCGTGGCGGGCCGCCGCGCCGTTTTCGGCGCAGATAACGGCGTAATTTTCGTCTTCCAGGATCTCCTGAACCAGGGTTCGGATATCCGGTTCGTCGTCTACTACCAGGATATGTGGTGAGCTCATGCGTTCCTAAGTCCTGTTGATCGGGTAGCAATGGTATCCGCGGCGCTTGGTGGGTCGGAGTGGCCGGCCTCACCCTGCCAGAGGGGCAGCCGTGCCGTGAAGCGGGCCCCGGCATCCGCATTTTCCACCCAAATGATACCGCCGTGCTCTTCGATAATCTTCTTGACGATGGCCAGTCCCAGGCCGGTCCCTTTTGCCTTGGTGGTGACATAGGGATCGAAGATGGTGCCCAGCAGGTCCTCGGCAACGCCCCCCCCGTTGTCCCGGACCCATAATTCCACGCAGTGCTGTTCGGCGTGCTCGACCTGGGAGGTGGCGACCAGGATGCGCGATTCGGCACGGCCCTCCACGGCCTCCTGGGCGTTCTTCACCAGGTTATGGATGACCTGGCGTAGGCGTCGCGGATCACCCATGATCCGGACGCCTGGGGCCTCTAGTCTCAGTTCCAGGTGGCTGCTCGAGCCGGCGGCGCGGTAGAGGTCCATGACCTCCGCGACCAAAGTATCCAGACCCAGAGGTTCAGCCTCCATCCTAGGCGTACGGGCATAACTGGAGAAGTCGTTGACCATCCCCTGCATGGCCTCTACCTGGGTAATGATGGTGTGGGTGGCCCGGTCGACGATGTCCGCGTCCCGGTCCCGGAGCTTGGGTAACAGCTTGTGGCGCAGGCGCTCGGCGGACAACTGGATGGGGGTTAGCGGGTTCTTGATCTCATGGGCCAGGCGGCGGGCTACCTCGCCCCAGGCGGCGTCGCGCTGGGCCCTGATCAGGGTCGTGATGTCGTCGAAGACCACCACATGCCCATACTCATCGTCGTCCGGGCGTAGCAGGGGGCTACCCCGACAGAGGAGCACTTGTCGGCCCTCGCCGCCGAACAGCGTGATTTCGGTCCGCCACTCCTTGGGGTCGTCCAGGTGCTCCTGCACCGTCTCCACCCAGCGCGAGACCTGCGGATACCGCCGGGTGAGCCCGGCCAGGTCCTGTTCCTGCATCTCGGCGAGGGACAGGCCTAGGATATGGGATGCAGCGGGGTTGGCGGTACGCAGCCGCTGGGCGGGGTCGATGGAGACGACCCCGGAGGATAGCCTGCCGAGCACTGTCTCCAGATAGGCCCGCTGGGCCTCGACTGCCCGCTGGCTGCGGTCCGCGGTGTCGCGAGCCTGGGCGATACGCTGGGTCATGGCGTTGAATGAGGCCACCAGGAAGGCGAGCTCGTCGTCGTGACGCGGCACCGGGAGTTGCTGCTCATAGTCACCCGCGGCCACGGCCCGGGTACCGCGGGCGATGTCCGCTATCGGCGCCACCAGGCGCCGGGCCGTATGGAAGGCAGCAATCAGGGCTGCCATCAGGCCGAAGCCCAATACCAGCGACAGGGTGACAGAGAAGCTGAGTTTTAGGGACTGGCGCAGATAAGCGAGCTCGGCATAGCGGTTATAGGCGTCCTCCAGGCGTTGCGAGAGCCCGCTGATATGCTCGGAGGTCGGAAAGACGAGCTGTAGCTTGGGCGAGTGGTCGATGGGATCCACCACCAGCACCCGTACCACCAGCTCGCTGCCGGCGCGGGTCTCCAGCCCGACATAGTTGGCGCCGGGGCGCACCCGCTGCAGGATTTCCCGATGCGGGTGATCCGGGACCAATTGCGTCGGGTCCTCGTTGGCATAGCCCCGGACCTCCCCGCCGGGACCGAGGAACAAGGCCTCCAGCGCACCGGCCTGGCGTCTGAGTGTCTCCAGGCTCGGCGCCGGTGCCGCCGTGGCGTTGTCTTCAAGGCTTGCGAGCAGCTGCTCGGAGTACTTGAGCAGCACCCGTTGATTGAGGTCGAGGGAGGCCTGGTTGAGTGCGATCGCATCTTTCATGGCGCGGTCTATCTCCACGTCGAACCAGCTATCGATCCCATGCAGCAGGAAACCGAGTGAATAATAGTAGACCACGCCCACCGGCAGCAGGGAGAGCAACACGAAGCGGATCAGAATGCGACCGGTCAGGCGCGAGCCAGCGGCCTGCTGGCGGTGGCGGCGCACGAGCTTGACGACATTGACGATTACCATCACCGCCAGGATCAAGAGTCCCAGGAGCACCAGGAAGAGTAGGGGTAAGAAGGTGCGGTTCAGGTCCTCGGAGTTCCGGACCGCGCCGCTCATGAGGTCCAGAGCGACGAACAGGACGATCATCAGGGCCGCGACCGGGAGCATTCCCGGATAGCGCAGGCGTTTCAGGGTTGTAAGGGCCATTGCGTCCAACCACTGGAGAGCTGCCAAGCCGGAAACAGATAGGCGATGGGCCGCAAGGGGAGGGGGAGTTCCTCGATGTCCAGGGAGGCCTTGATCCAGAGATCGAATGCCCCACCTGTCTTGTGAAGCCGTTCCCTGGACACCAGCTGGAGGCCATCGATCCTCCCCAGGGCGGCGATGGCCGCGTCCCGTGTCACATAGTCGGAGCCCATGCCACTGTCACCTGGAAGCGGGGATGCCAGGTAGCGCTCGGACAGGGGCTTGTAGCGGATGCGGTAACGCAGCCGTTGGTCGACCAGGCTCCGGTCCCACACCCAGTCATCGACACCCCGTAACCGGATATGGACCTCGATGGTCAGGGGAACACCATTGTCCAGGGCCTCCAGGGCTTCCGCACTGAAGCCATAGCCGATGTCAGCGTCCATGACCAGCATCCCCCCTTCGTCCCTGGTTTGCACCGCGACGACGGTGAACTCCGCCACAGCCAAGGAGGCCGTGGTCAGTGTCCAGAGGACGAGCAGTACCGAGGAGGGGTGTCGCATGTCAGGGCAACCGAAAGATAACCAGGATTCCTTGAGGGACCTGCACCTTTACTAACTCGTAGGCTAGGTTCAGGGACGAACCCGGCACTTGGCATACGGGCTACGGGCTCGTCTCGCCCGCTAATAGTACAGGATTAACAGGATGCTCAGGATTAACAGGATTTTTTTATTGCGAAGGGGGTTTGCTGGTTTGGTCAGGGCATGATCAGGTGTAGCAGATTCAGGAACGACAAGAATCCTGCAAATCCTGTGTAATCCTGTCCGATTGGGGTTTTGCGACGCAGCTCGAGTTGGGCACTCGTCGGTCTGAGGCCAAACCTCGCTAGAGGTATGAAGTAGCGTTGCGTGCTCTGCATCAGCCGGATTTCTCCAACAGCGCGTAATAGAAGCCGTCGGGTCCTCCCTCTCGGGGTAGGGTTTGACGCCCGTAGGGACGTGCTATTCCCCAGGTCTCTTCCAGCGGACGCGCGTGGGCATCATTCCGGCGTCCGATGAAGGCCCGGATTTGATCCTCGTTCTCCACCGGCAGGAGCGAGCAGGTGGCATAGAGCAGAATACCGCCAGGGACCAGCAGGGGCCACAAGGCGTCCAGCATACGTGCCTGCACGCCGCAGAGCGCGGGGAGATCACTGGGCCTGCGTAACCATTTGATGTCCGGATGGCGGCGGATGACCCCAGTCGTGGAGCAGGGTGCATCCAGGAGGATACGGTGGTAGCGTATCTGGGCCCAAGTGCCGCCGGGGGTCGTGGCATCGCCCTGGACGATCCGGGCCGAGAGGGAGAGCCGACGCAGGTTGACCCGCACTTGCTCCAGGCGTACCGGATCGACATCCAAGGCCGTGAGATCCAGATTTCCTCCCACGCGTTCCAGAATATGGGCGCTCTTGCCGCCTGGGGCGGCACAGGCATCGAGCACGCGCTCCCCGGGTTGGGCATCCAGCAGCTCTGCTGCGAGCTGGGCGCCGGCGTCCTGGACCGAGACCAGGCCATCCGCGAAACCGGGCAGCTTGGCAGTAGACACCGGCCGCTCCAACGCGAGTCCGTGGATAGTGTCTCGGCTCGGACGGGCCGTCAAGCCGGCGCTGCTGAGCTGCCGCGCATACCGGGTGCGGGTGGTCTTGAGACAGTTCACACGCAGGGTCATGGGGGGCCGGGCATTGCTGGCGGTGACGATCTGGCGCCAGTGCTGCGGCCAGGCTGTCCAGAGCTGTTCCAGGAGCCAGCGTGGGAATAGCCAACGGACCTCGGGGGCCGGATCGGGTGGGTCGAGCAAGCGCGCGCGTTCGCGCTGAAAGCGGCGGAGTAGGGCATTGACCAAGGCCGGTGCCCAGGCCTTGCCCAAGATCCGGGCCGCATCCACGGTTGCTGCGATCGCGGCATGGGGAGGAATCCGGGTGTCCGTAAGCTGGTACAGACCCACCAGGATCAAGGCCTCCAGATCCCGGTCCGCGCGCTTGAGTGGCCGGTGCAGCAAGGCACCGGCCAGATGCTCCTGACGCGGCAGAGTACGCAGAACCCCGTAGCAGAGCGCCTGGACCAGAGAGCGATCACGCTGGTCGTCCAGATCTCCGAGCCCCGCCAGGACAGCGTCGAGGGAGCGCCCCTGATCTCGAACCGCATGCACGGCCAAGGCTGCCGTCGCCCGTACCCTAGCACCCTGTTTCGCTTCATTTCTCAGTTTCTTGAACTCCCAAATGCGTCAAGGAAAAACACCGCACGCAGGGAATTGCTCACTTGATTGCCAGGCGTTGTAATGCGGCATCGGTGCATTGGGGGGCTCCCTTCGGATGGGGTTAGGTGGTGTTCTCAATTGTTGATTGAGAACACCACCTTAGGAAGAATAATGACCTATTTTGAGGCGAAGTCTACAAGCAGGGTATACATCAGGGCCAGGTCTCCAGGGTGAGCGCGTATAAATCCTCCCGAAAACATCGTGTTGGCAGATCGGTTTTCCTGGTGCTGGAACACTCCCGGTCGGGTAGGCGCGGGCAAGCCCCGCACCTATCGCTGCCGCCCGGTCGGTCGACGGCGATAGGTGCGGGGCTTGCCCGCGCTTTCCTGGGCATTTGCCCGCCCGGCGCGGTGGCTTTCCAGTCAAGCGCCAGCAAGCCGGCGCCTACCGCGCAGGGCGGACTACCCTGGTGCGATCCTGAATGATTTGGCATTGTCCGGAGGATTTGAATTTCCGCTACAATCCCTTCCTCGGCATTTGCCTTTTCAAGGATCAACCCATGTCCCTCAGCCAACAGGCACGGACCCTCTCGGCGAAGACATCCTGCTGCTGCGTTCCATGCGCGGGCACGAGCATCTGAGCACCCTGTTCGAGTACGAACTGGAACTCATCAGCGAGTCCCGCCAACCGATCAAACACGAGGATCTGCTGGGCCAGCCGGTCACGGTCCAGCTCGAATTCCCCAATTGCCAGACCCGTTATTTCAACGGCATCGTCAGCCGTTTCTCCCATACCGGCTTCGACGGGGCGGTTGCCCCCTACCAGGCCACCCTGGTCCCCTGGTTCTGGTTTCTCACCCGCACCAGCGACTGCCGCATCTTCCAGGACCGGACCGTCCCGGACATCGTCAAAGACATCTTCCGCGAGCACGGCTACACCGACTTCCAGGAATTCCTGGTCGAGCCGCACCAGTCCTGGAACTATTGTGTGCAGTATCAGGAAACGGATTTCGCGTTCATCAGCCGGTTGCTGGAGCAGGAAGGCATCTACTACTTCTTCCGGCACGAAGCCGACAAACATACCCTGGTCCTGACCGACGACTATGGTGCCCACCGCACCGTCGCCGGCTACGAGGAAATTCCCTACTATCCCCCCGATGAGACCGCACTGCGGGAGCGGGACCATATCTTCGACTGGTCCGTGGCCGGAGCGGTCCAGTCCGGGGCCTTCGTCCACACTGACTTCGACTATAAGGCACCCAGGAAACCGCTGATGACCGGGCGGAACCACCTCCATGAGCACGCCCGCTCGGATCTGGAAGTCTACGACTATCCGGGTGGCTACACCCAGTACGATCAGGGCGACGGCTGGGTACGGGCGCGCATCGAAGAACTGCATGTGGACTACGAGACCGTAAAGGGCACCGGCAATGCCCGTGGGCTCGCCACCGGAGCGCTCTTTAAGCTGACCAAATATCCCCGCCCGGACCAGAACCGGGAATACCTGCTTGTCTCAGCCAACTATGAGCTCAATCCGATGTCTTCGGCTCCTCCGGAACGCCGAGCGCCGGCCCCGTCTTCCAGTGCTGGTTTACCGCCCTGGATGCTCAAACGCCCTACCGTCCCCCACGCAAAACCCCCAAGGCCCGGGGCCAGGGCCCCCAGACCGCTATCGTCGTCGGCAAAGAAGGCGAAGAGATCTGGACCGACCAATACGGCCGAGTCAAGATCCAGTTTCATTGGGACCGCTATGGTAAATCCGACCAGCACAGCTCCTGCTGGGTGCGTGTCTCCCACCCCTGGGCCGGTAAGAACTGGGGTGCCGTGGCCATCCCCCGCATCGGCCAGGAAGTCATCGTCGACTTCCTTCCTGGAAGGCGATCCCGACCGGCCCATCATCACCGGCCGGGTCTACAACGGCGTCAACAAGCCGCCCTACGGCCTCCCCGCCGGCGCCGCCGTCAGCAGACTCATGTCCAACAGCACCAAGGGCGGCAGTGACTACAACGAATATATCATGGACGATACCAAAGGCAACGATCTCATCCGTGAGCATGGTCAATACGACAAAGACAGCACCATCGAGCACGACCTGCGCGAGCACGTGCTGCATGATCGCAGTCGGGATGTCACCAACGACGAGACCATTCAGGTCGGAAATGATCGCTCTAAGACCGTCGGTAGGGATGAGACCACCAGCATCGGCCATGACCGCAGCGAGACTGTTGCCAATGATGAAACCATCAATATCGGCCATGATCGGGTCGCAACCGTAACCAACAACGAGACCATGACCATTGGCTCCAACCGGAGCGAAAATGTCGGCAACAACGAAGTCGTTACCGTCGCGCTGACACGCACCCATAGCGTCGGTGTCAATGATATGCTCAATGTAGGTGGAGCAAACGAGGTCACTGTGGGTGGCGCCCAGGCGATTACCGTCGGCCTGGCGCAAGCCGTATCCGTGGGCATGAATCAGGCCACCAACGTCGGTAAAAACCTGACGATCGACGCCGGAGATTCGATCAACATCAAGACCGGAAAGGCCAGCATCTCCATGAAAAAAGACGGTATCATCACCATCCAGGGTAAGGACATCACCGTCAAGGGTTCCGGCAGTATCGACGTGAAGGCGAACAAGAACGTTGTCATCAAAGGCAAAAAGATCCTGGAGAACTGAACCCATGGAAATGCATCGAAACCAAAATCGAGCGGAGACCGCCGGGGCGGGGCCTATCGAGACCGCCCAAGGCTACGACGGCGTGGTCATCGGCATTCTGCTCGGATTCCATGACGACGGAGCCCCACTCGTCGCCTTCCCCGGCAACCCGCAAGAGACGGCCCGCAAGGCCCGTGCCGCGACCACACTTCAAGGCACGGACGTCGGCCGCGAAGTCGTCCTCCTGTTCGAAGGCGGCGACCCCCGCCTGCCCCTAGTCATCGGGGTGATACAGCATCCGGGGCAAAAGACCCAAGCCCCCGACACCCTTCACCGCCGATCTCGACGGAGAGCGCATCCTGCTCTCCGCACAGAAAGAGATCGTCCTCGAGTGCGGCAAATCCAGCATTACCCTCACCCGCGCGGGCAAGATCCTGATTCGCGGCGCCTACCTATCCAGCCGATCCTAGGGCGTCAACCAAATTAGGGGCGCAGTAACCGACATCAACTAACCGCCGTCGGCGCAAGTAGACAGGAAACCCAGATGTGGGAATTGAACAACCAGACCCCTTACGCGGCTGAGCGTGGCTTCGTGCGCGACCACGACGGCGGCGAGGTCTGGATCGTCCTGGTCAAGGCGACTTTCGATCTGAGTCCCGACGGCAAGCTGCAATGCGCCGCCGAGCAGCCGCCGGTGGATCTGGAGCCGGTCTACCGCGACTCACCGGCAGGACCCTATTTGTGGCGCGACACCGCCTTGCTACCGACCAAACCCGGCACCGAGATCCTGATCGAAGGCTCGGCCTGCGCCCCCGGAGGTCAGCGCGTAAGCGCGCTGGAAGTCGGATTCCGGATCGGGCCGTCCGCAAACGCCTACGCGTGATCGGGGACAGATACTGGCGCTACGGAGCCGACGGCCCGGTGCTCAGTCGGCCGCAACCTTTCTCGCGCATGCCCCTCTGCTACGAGCGCGCCCTCGGTGGCGTGGCCGGTCATGATTCTGAGACCGCACCCGTGCCCAACCCCTTCAACCCGGTCGGAACCGGCCATGCGCTCCGCAAGCAGCATCTGCCCGGTACCGCGGCACCGAACATCGAGCAACCCGGCGCCACCGCCTCGGATTGGGCACGCCAATGCCCACCCGCCGGCTTCGGTCCCATCGCCCGGCACTGGACCCCACGGCGCGGGCTGGCCGGTACCTTCGATGCCGCCTGGTCCCGAACGCGCCAACCGCTGCTGCCCGAGGACTTCGACGAGCGTTTCTATTTCAGCGCCCCGGCCGATCAATGCTTCAAGGGTTTTCTCCGTGGTGGTGAGCCGATGATCCTGCATGGCCTGTCTCCCGACGGCGACATCCGGTTTCCGATCCCGAGCCTCCCCCTAGATTGCCGGACATCAATGGCCGGCCAGACGCAATCGCACACGGGTCAGCTGCACGGCATTCTGGTCGACACTGACGCCATGCTGGTCGCCTGTCTGTGGCAGAGTCGCCTGCGCTGTCATGGCCGCGACACCTGATTGAGGGCACCAGGCTCACCCTGGTGGATAGCGCATCAACCACTATGGACTGAAAGTCCATAGTCTGGAGGACTAAAGTCCTCATCCGTGGACAAGCCACGGACTGAAAGTGAAGGGACTTAAAGTCCATAGTTTCAACTATGATGCGCTTCGCGCAC
>Ga0209458_1000166_pt1 | contig 33666 bp, 35 predicted proteins | sample WorMetLIZAISLAND_FD_187411 | JGI IMG/M metagenome (GOLD analysis project Ga0209458, IMG submission 187411) | Marine gutless worms symbiont microbial communities from Max Planck institute for Marine Microbiology, Germany - Inanidrilus manae... ...
TTAGTGCGCGAAGCGCATCATAGTTGAAACTATGGACTTTAAGTCCCTTCACTTTCAGTCCGTGGCTTGTCCACGGATGAGGACTTTAGTCCTCCAGACTATGGACTTTCAGTCCATAGTGGTTGATCGGCTCCTGCCCTCTAGGGGAAACCCCTTGTAGGCGCCGGCTTGTCGGCGCAAAAGCGCGGGCAAGCCCGCGCCTACGGGAAGGGGATCGAGCCAACTCTGCCTTTTTAGACCGTCTCTAAATATAAACACCACCTAGGCTCACCAACAACCCGGAACTATGTGGGAGCCCGTCACATGCCCAACGTGATGATCAGGACCAACGACGCCGGAAACCTGCTCTTCTACGTCGCGAAAAAGGACCTGAAAGCGACCGTCGTCGCGGTGGAGGTCGACACGGAGTCCGCCTGGGGCGGGACGGTAGAGCTCACGGACGGCTCCAAGTGGTACATCGACCCGGTGCGCCCACGGCCCGAGTTTCCGGCCACCCTGCGCTTTAAACGCGGGGGGTAGTGGATAAATTATAAGTGGTGAAGTCTGCCAGCCCCGACCTCGTCATTCCGACAGGGATTGTCGGAATCCAGGTGCCAGGGATGGCAAAAACAGTGAGGGTCAAATCATGACTTCGCACAACCATGACACTTATAATTTAACCACTACCACGCGGGGAATGATGCCGACCCTGCCCCGTCCCGGCGCTCGGTTCGGCGGTTTCCGACCAACACGCATACCAGGAGACCCAGCGTGGCCTTAAAGATCGTGCGCGATATCTGCACCGCCTGTGGCGACTGCGAGCCGCTTTGCCCGACCAACTCCATCACGCCTTTTAAGGGCGTCTACCAGATCAATGCCGAGACCTGCACCGAGTGCGAGGACGAGTTCGACATGCCCCAATGTCTCGATGCTTGTATGGAAGACGGCTGCATCGTCCCGGCGTAGGATGGGCAAAGCAAGCGCCCCTCAAGATGGTTTTAAGGCGCGGTCATTCCACGGTGGTTTCTTAAACCGCGACTGCTTGATCGGACGCACCAAGCGCAGCGTGCCCATCAATGATAGGCACCTCCCGGCAGTGGACGGCACCGTGCCCAACAAGATCCCTCGCTTCGCTCGGGATGACAAGAATGTTGGGCCGGACCATCCAAAGATGCGGTTCGCTGCCTGCCTGTGTGTCCATGCCTGTTTGCGTGCTGGGACGCACAGGCAGGCATACAGACAGGCGCTCACCGCATCCTACGGGCTTTGTCCAACCTGTGGGACTAACTGCCAGACTCCAGTACGGATGCTCTCAACTACCAATAACGTTGAATAAGCAGGATCTTCACCGAAAAGTTAGCCGCAAATAAACGCAAATCGGACATAGTTTAATTTGCGTCCATTTGCGTTGATTTGCGGCAAAAAAACCGGCCGAGCACTTCCTGATGAACCTGTTCCCAAACTGCCTCGAAGGCGGCCTTCTCCGGCAGACTGAAACCTTGATGAAGAAATGACTCAAGCCCCCATTTCCGATGCGATTACGGACGTGGACCCACCGCCGGTGGAGCCCTACGCGGAAGGGGACATGCCGGATTCGATCCGCGTCGCCTGCGCGTCGGACACGGACGACCTGCTCGACGGGCACTTCGGCCAGGCCCGGCGTTTCCTGATCTACCAGGTATCGGCCCAGGAGGATCGGTTGATCGCTGTGCGTGTACCCGAAGATATACATGGCGACAACGCGCAGGCCGGGGACAAGACCGCCGAGCGGGTGCGGCTGATCCGGGATTGTCAGCTCCTCTATGTCGCCTCCATCGGCGGTCCGGCGGCGGCCCAGGTGGTCAAGGCGAACATCCATCCCATCAAGGACACCCAGGGTGGCCCGGCCCGCGAGCGTATCCTTGCCCTGCGCCAGGTACTGGCGTCGAAGATACCGCCATGGCTGGCCAAGCGCATGGGCCGGCCCCCCGAGGAACGCATCCGCTTTGAACGCCAGGAACCCGAAGTATGATCCCTCCCGAACGGCTGGCACCGATAACCGGCAGCATGGAAGACGCCGGGCCTGGTAACCAGGGCAAGCTTTCGTTGTCAGCACGTATCGCCGACGCCTGTGATCGGGAGCTCACAGCCGTCTCGCCGCCGGCCATCCTGGCCCAGCTCCAGGAGCGGGTCCCGGAGCTCCGGCTACACCACGCCATGACCCGGACCGGTTGGCATCGCCTCGGCGGCGTCGTGGACGTGGACCACCGGCCCGTGGCCCCGCACATCGACACCTGGGCGCAGGAGCAGTCCGGCGGTGACCTGGAGCGACTGTTAGACCAGTGCGCCGCGAGCAGCGGCTTCGTGACCAGACTGGAAGGTCGTACCCATTACCGCACAGCGGTCACCGGCAAACGGGCGCGGGATTACATCCAGATCGAGGTCGAGCAGGTTCAGGAGGTCATCGAGCGTCCCCTGTGGACTCCGGACTGGATGCCGGACGATCTCGAAGACTTCATCGATCCCCTGGATGCCCCGCGCCTGGCGCCCGAGCCGGTGGTGCCGCCACGCCTGCTGTTCCGCCGCCTCGTGCGCGTGGCGGACTTCATCGAGTCGGAGGATGCGGGCACCAGCATCCGACGTTTCTTAAGCGATTGGGATCGCAGCAGTGCCGGCGAGTCCGCCTGCTTCTGCGACTACTGGATCCTGAGCATCCGCGACTATCGAGACACCCAGGGTGACGACCGGCTGAGCGCCAAGCCGGTCCTGCTGCCGCGCGGAGACATACCGGACCTGCCCGACGCGCTCGTCACCCGCGGTGCGCCCCTGGCCAACCTGATCCATGACTTCGACCGGCGCATCGGTTACCACTTCGCCTGGTACTTCCACATGCTGACCCGGCGCCAGGTCTCCTACCAACTGGCCGAGGCGGTACACGCGGACCTGAGGGACGACTACGACTATCTGCCGGCGCGGGATGTCGCGGTGCTGCGGGATTGGTGCGACACTCCTTACAGCGTTTGACCACCCCGGTCGGGCCCCGAGCCAAGCGCATAGATTGGGGTGAGGTCGCCCCCGGCAGGGGGTGACAAACCCCAACGAGAGAAAAACTACGAATCACGCGAATCTGCGCGAATTGGATTGTTTGTGCCCACGGGAACATTCGTGTCGATTCGTGTGATTCGCGGTTAAAACAATATCCTTTCAAAAATCGCCGCGTCTTCATTAGCTGGAAACTTAATTGAGCTTGGCCCCTTTTCTCTGCTGAATCCTAACCGTTCAGCCCTTACCCCGTCATTCCGGCAGGGATTACCGGAATCCAGGTGCCAGGGATGGCAAAATAGACGGTTACGCTGAATCTCCGCTGTGTGGCCAAGACTTGTTCAGCAGTTGCGGGGTGAACGGTCGTAAGCTGGAAGCAGGCCGCGGCACGGGTTTTCGGCGAGTCTGGTCCAACGACGAGCCAGCACCAGGGACATAGCGAGCAGGGATCCCATGGCCAGCCAGACCAGGGCCGCACCCCAGTGACTGCCGAGCATAGCGACGAGGAAGGCGTGAGAACCCGCATAGGCCTCCTGCCCCAGGGCCCCGAAAAGCCAGGTACCGGGGATAAGAGATATCAAGACTATCCATTTTTCAGAGTCCCACATGCCATCCCTGGTGAGGAAGGCAGACCCCCCGATTGAAAAGACAAGCAGCAGTACCGCGGCCACCAGAAAACCAATGTGCCATCCCGTGAACCCGGGGACGACATCTTGCGGCCCTTCGATTTCTACTGAGCCGAGCAGGAAAACGGCCAAGGCGTAGACCCCCGGCGCCGCAAGCGCTCCATAGAGGACGATATAGGGAGCTTCTAGGGGGGACCGCCAGGAGAAGGTCCAGAACAGGAGCCACAGGATTGTGATCGGCAGGACCAGCATCTTCATCAGCAGCCAGGCGTTCGGCCAGGAGAAAATGACAGATACCTGCGCCAGCTCCAGGCCCGCCGGGATCGCGACCCCCAAGGAGACGAGTAGGAACAGGACCAGCTGACCACGAAAGAGCCAGCTTTCTTCACAACTGAAGCTTACCGGACGGAATATGTTGCGCCAATCGCCCTCCGTTGCTCGACGCCGCCAGCTCGGAATTACTGTTTTTTCGATGAAATGCCCTCGACTTTTTTCGGGTATGGAGTTGACCAGGGTCCAGAAAAGCGGGCATGTTGACAGCTAATCCTTGAGCCCAGCCAATGCCTTTGCGGTCAGAGCCGGATCGTCCTTTATTGCACGGAAAAGTCTTGCGACTTCCCACTCATTGATATACACAGAGAGAGTGCGCTGCCCCGCCATTTTCCATAGCTCAGCGTACTGCTCGAACTCATCCCTTGACTCGTAGATGTTCGGCCTATCGAAACCTCCGGGGCTCCCCAGGCGGGCGAGCGCGTGGGCCAGTCGCTCGTCGATTTGGAAGTGTTCCGCCGGCAGCTCGTCGTCCGGCGAGTGGTCCATCAGGAAGGCCATGCGTCCCATAATCGGGATGAGCGGGGACCCTGTGTCCTCCACGAACGGCGCCCAGACCCAGTCGTAGCAGGGGAAGGCCTGCGCGTCCCGGTACATGGGATCCAGCCGGATACGGGCGAGTGCCGATTCGATCGCCGGATTCGCAATCAGGCCCGCAAGGTTCCAGGCTGCGGCCCTGGCCGTGCGCTGGTCCTGGTGCCATAGCATCGAGGCCAGGCTCGCCGCCGCCGCGGGGGTCCCGATTACCCTCAGCTGACCCATTGCCGCCGCGTCGCCGTCCGATGCCATCCTTCCCAGTGCGGAAACGGCCAGGTCACCCATGTGCAGCGGGGCCTCCCGACACTCGGACGATGCCTGGTAATGCCGCCCCAGGATCTCCGCGGCCTCCAGCAGGTTGGTCGCCGCCAGCGCATCGGCGCCGGCCCTGAGCTTGACCGACTCGTCACTGCTCAGACACTCGGCCAGCAGTGACAGTGCCCGCCGGCCGCGGGGTCTCTGATCCGCCGCCACGGCAGAGAACGCCGTCAGCACGCCGTCTTGGCGCGACTCATCGGCCAAGGCCGGCGTGAATTCGTCGAGGATGCGGTCGGCCAGCTCGGTCTCTACCTCCTGGGCATCCGCCAGGCATTCGAACGCGGCCAGGGGATGGATCCTGTGGACCTTCTCGATCAGTGCGCTGCTGTTGGACGCAAGCCCGCACCAGAGCTTCACCGGCTCGAGCTATCCGTCGGGGTCCTGGGCAAAATGCTCGAACAATTGCGCGTAGTCGTTCTGCAGGCGGTCGGCGGCGAAGTATTCCTGCAGTGTCAGGTGCGCAAACTGGTAGCGCTCATCTCCGTCGATGGACAACAACAGACCGCTGCGCTCGACGATCTCCTGCAGGACCCTGTCCGCCTCGCCTGCATCCAGGTGCAGGTCCGGCAGCATGGTACGCACCTCGCGCAACACGTCGCCGAAGCTCATGCTGCGCCGGTCCTGGTCGGACCCTTTCATCGCGTTGAGTTGGTTGAAGACCGCCAGGTGTTGGAGAATCCTGCGCTTCACGGGAGCGGGGAACCGGTTGCGATGAAAGTGGTGATGACGCAACAGGACCTCGGTCGCCTCCTGGTAGAACTCCGCCCGCGAATGGGGCAGGACGAACTTCGGGTCCTCATAGAGCACCGCGATGATGGTCAGCATCAGTGGGTTGCGCGCGATGTGCTTGATCCGCGGGCGCGCGCCCATGGCCGCCATCAGCTGCGCTACCGAGTGCCCCGGAGGCATGTGCTCCTCCCAATGGGAGAGGAAGCTGTACATTTCCTGGTCGGAGAACTCGACGATCTCCAGGCGCTGGTCTACCAGGTCCGCAAACTCCTCCCGGTAGACCGCGCTGCGGCAGGTGATGATCACACGGCATCGGTGGTATTGCTGCAGAAGCGCGCGGATTTGCCTGACGACGTCATCGCGTTGCCCCGGCTCCTTGCCCGAGGCGACCTCGTCGAGCCCGTCCAGCAGCAACAGGGCCTGACCGGATCCGAGCAAGACGTCCAGATAGAGCCCGGCACTGGGAAATCGATTGCGCTTCTCCAGCTCGTCAATGAGGTGCTCTCGTAGCGGCTTGGTCTCGCCGCTGCAATGGCGCAGCTCGAGCAGGACGGGTATCGGGTTTTCCGGCAGCTCCGCCAATGCGCCCGTCGCCCATTTCAGTGCAATGTGCTTGAGCAGCATGGATTTGCCGGAGCCAGGCGGGCCGACGATCGTCAGCCGGCGATGCTCCACCACCGCCGCCAGCGCCGCGACCTCTGCCGTCCGTGCCCCCTCGCGGGCACGCAGGGAAACGAAGATCTCACCCAACCCTGAAGCGGATGAGGGTCCGACGCACCGATCGCTGTGGCGCAGCTGGCAAGCAAGAGCAGGAGGGCGAAGAGACGCCGCCCCGGTCGTCTCAGCGCGGCGATTCGCCGCGCGTCGCCGGACTCCAACGCGGCGCGGGATGGAACGCGGAGTAAAACTTACGATACCATATCCGTCCATGCGACAAACAGGGGAATTTTAGTGTAACCGAGCCGGCCATCCGCAACACGTATCAATCGTTGCGGTAGTGGTAAATTTCTAAGAGGGTGTACGAAAAGTCTCTCCGTGGGCCATTGTGGTGTGGAAACGGAATATCGCAATTTCACGTTTCCTTTATTTTCAATTGGTTGCAATATCCAAAAATGATGGTCCATCCTTTTCGTACACCCTCTAAGTGGTCAGAGTAGAAAGGTTTCTTGACTGCTCCCCATGTCTTTTTTGATCCCCTCTCCCCGACCCTCTCCCGGCGGGAGCCCGCGTAGGTTGGGGTGAGGAACGAACCCCAACAGCTGTGGTTCGACATGGCGATTTGTTGGGGTTCGCAAGCTCACCCCAACCTACGGCTTTGCCCAACCACACTGCCAGCGGATGTGAATGTTGGGCACACCGCCGTCCAAAGATGCGGTTCGCGGCCGGGGTTGGCGTAGTTCTGCTATGGCATACCGCGCTCACCACATCCTACCCTTTGCCCAACCTACACTGCCGGCGACTGAGAGCTGGTAGCCGGTAGCTGGGTGCACTTTACGCCTTTGCGGTTCACAGCGCAGTCATCCAGCCGATTCAAGCCGCGGCCATGCCTGGGGGTCCGGGCATCGTCCCCTCAAAGTCGACCCGCTCATAAGAGATCCGGACCGCTTCGGGGCCCAGCAGCTGGCGCAGCCGCTTGAGGAGTTCATCCGTAGGTCGTACCCGCCAGTCCTTGCCCATCAGCAGGCGACCCCGGGCCTCGGGACGGTAGTAATGGATGTAGACCGGCAGTCCCGTTCCGGTGAAGGTATGGAGGATGGTGCGTAGCTCTCCGACCAAGGCTTGGCCCCGGGCGTGGGCGTCCGGGTCGCTGAGATCCAATACCAGGGTGAGGTGATTCGCCAGATCCGTCCGTGCCTGCTCCAGGGTCCGTACCTGTTCGGCGCGTAGGGACCAGCTGTCGCGGTAGTCGTCGAAGCTCAGGGTGCCGCTGACGACCAGGATGTTGTCCGCTACCAGGAGATCGCGCGCCTCCTGGTAGACTTCGGAGAAGCAAGTGGCCTCGATCCGCCCGGTACTGTCGTCCAGTATCACCGAACCCATGCGCCCGCGCTGCGTCTTGCCGTGGCGCACGCCGACGACCAACCCCGCGACCGTCCGTCTCTCGCCGTCGTTGGCGCCGCGGCCCGACTGCAGGAGCGCGCCGATGCGGGCGCCGGTCATGGCGTCGAGCTCCATCGCGACCCTGCGGATGGGGTGCCCGGTCAGGTAGAGACCCAGGGTCTCTTTCTCACCCTGAAGGCGTTGTTCTTCCTCCCACTCGCCCCAGGTGCGGGAGACGAGCTGGGCATCGGGCCGGGCCACGGCACTCGCGTCGAGGGTCCCGAACAGGTCTGTCTGCCCGGCCGTTTCCGTCTCCTTGTGCTGCTCGGCCAGCTTGAGGGCCATGGGCAGCTGGGCGGTCAGGGTCGCCCGATTCTCCCCCAGCTCATCCAAGGCCCCGGCCCGGATCAGGGCCTCCAGTACCCGGCGGTTGGCCTTGTGCAGATCGATGCGCCGGCAGAGGTCCCAAATGTCTTTGAAGGGTCCGTCCTTCCGGTGCGCCTGGAGCATGGCCTCGATGGCGGACTCGCCGACACCCTTGATGGCACCGATGCCGTAGGCGATAGTCCCCGCGTCCCGGACCGTGAACCTGTATTCGGACCGGTTGATAGCCGGGGGCTCGATCTTGAGCTGCATCTCTCGGCAGGTGTCGATCAGGGTCACGACCTTGTCGGTGTTGTCCATGTCGGCGCTGAGCACCGCCGCCATGAAGGCCGCCAGATAGTGGGCCTTGAGCCACAGAGTCTGGTAGGCGACCAGGGCGTAGGCGGCGCTGTGAGACCGGTTGAATCCGTACCCCGCGAACTTCTCCATCAGGTCGAAGATGTAGGTAGCGGTCTCCGGGTTGACGCCGCGTTCCACCGCACCGTCCACGAAAACAGTCCGCTGTTTGGCCATCTCCGCGGGCTTTTTTTTGCCCATCGCCCGGCGCAACAGATCCGCTCCCCCCAGGGTGTAGCCCGCCAGTACCTGGGCGATCTGCATGACCTGCTCCTGGTAGAGGATGACGCCGTAGGTGGGCTTGAGGATGGATTCGAGGGCGGGGTGGGGATAAGCGACCTTGGCCCGTCCGTGCTTGCGGTCGATGAAGTCGTCCACCATGCCGGACTGGAGGGGGCCGGGGCGGAACAGGGCTACCAGGGCCGTGATGTCGTCGAAGCAGTCCGGTTGCAGCTTTTTGATCAGCTCCTTCATGCCGCGGGACTCGAGCTGGAAGACCGCGGTGGTCTCGCAGCTTTTAAGCAGGGTAAAGGCATCGGCGTCGTCCATGGGGATGGCGCCGATGTCGATGGGAGGCTCGCCGGCCTGGTGCCGGACCGCGTTGACGGTCTTGAGTGCCCAAGCGATGATGGTCAGGGTGCGCAGCCCGAGAAAGTCGAACTTGACGAGTCCCGCCTGCTCCACGTCGTCCTTGTCGAACTGGGTGACCAGATTCTCGCCGCCGGGCTCGCAGTAGAGGGGCGCGAAATCCGTCAGCCTGGTCGGTGCGATGACCACGCCGCCGGCGTGTTTACCGGCATTGCGGGCCAGGCCCTCCAGCTTGCGGGCCAGGTTGATGATGGCCTGGACCTCTTCTTCGTCCTGGTAGGCGGCCTTGAGGTCGTCATTTTCCTCCAGGGCCTTGTCGAGGGTCATGCCCAGCTCGAAGGGCACCATCTTGGCGATCCGATCCACCATCCCGTAGGGGTGGCCCATGACCCGACCCACGTCACGCACCACGGCCTTGGCCGCCATGGTGCCGAAGGTGATGATCTGGGACACGGCATCGCGGCCGTAACGCTCGGCAACATAGTCGATGACCCGGTCCCGGTTCTCCATGCAGAAGTCCACGTCGAAATCCGGCATCGAGACACGCTCGGGATTCAGGAAGCGCTCGAACAGCAGGTCGTGCTCGATGGGGTCCAGATCTGTGATCTCGAGGGCATAGGCCACCAGGGAGCCGGCGCCGGACCCCCGTCCCGGCCCCACCGGGATGCCGTTGTCCTTGGCCCAGCGGATAAAGTCGGCGACGATCAGAAAGTAGCCCGCAAAGCCCATCTGATTGATGACGCCGAGCTCGAGTTCCAGGCGCTCGTCGTAGACCTTGCGCCGAGCGCCGAAATCCGGTGTGTCGTGGCCGCTGATGCGCTCCAATCGCCGCTCCAGCCCCCGCCTGGATTCCGCGGCGAAGAACGTCTCCGTGGTCATCCCTTCCGGGATCGGGAAATCCGGGAGAAAGCTCTGGCCCAGGTCGAGTTCCAGGTTGCAGCGCCTGGCGATCTCGACGCTGTTCTCCAGGGCCTCCGGGAGATCGGTGAAGCGTTCGGCCATCTCTTCGGGGGTGCGTAGATACTGCTCTGCACTGTAGAGCCGGGGGCGGCGCGGGTCGTTCAGGGTACGGCCATCGTGGATACAGACCCGGGCCTCGTGGGCCTCGAAGTCCTCGGCGTCGAGAAACCGCACGTCGTTGGTCGCTACCACCGGTACGCCCTTGCGGGCGGCCAACTCGACGCAACGCTCGATGCACTCGGACTCGTTTTCGCGCCCGGTGCGGATCAGCTCCAGGTAATAGCGATCGCCGAAGACCCCGAGCCAGCGGTCGAGCAGCGCCTCGGCCCGATCCTGATGGCCGGCCAGGAGGGCCCGCGCCACATCGCCGTGCGGGCCGCCTGAGAGGGCAATGAGGCCGTCAGTCGCTGCTTCGACCCAGGCCCGTTCCACTTGCGGCATGCCCAGGTGTTGGCCCTCCAGATAGCCGCGAGAGATGAGCCTGGTCAGATTCAGATAGCCGGTCCGGTTCTGGACCAACACCAGCAGCCGGTGAGGCTGGTTGGCATCGTCCTGGTTGCGGACCCACAGCTCCGAGCCGGCGATGGGCTTGATGCCTGCCGCCACGGCGGCCTGGTAAAAACGTACCAGGCAAAACAGGTTGCACTGATCGGTGACCGCGACCGCAGGCATACCCTTGGCCGCCGTCGCCTTGACCAAGGGCTTGATGCGCACCAGGCCGTCGACCAGCGAGTACTCCGAATGGAGGTGCAGGTGAACGAATTGGGGGGTCGGTGCCATGGGAGCGATTTCGTACGCCTGCGCGTAATTAAGTCAGGTAAACCCCCGGCTATGCCGGGGGACTCTCAGGGGTTTGACCGTTCCTACGGTCTATCCTTCGAGGCTCGACCAAAAGCACGAAGGAGAACCCAAAATGAGAGAGTATCAGAGTCTGGCACACACGAAATGGGACTGTAAGTACTGTCAAGTCCCGCCAGATTATAGACTCTTTTTTTGAACAGATTGGGTTGTTTTTAGGACCAGTTTTTCATCGCCTGAAGGGGTGGAATGTGGCCCAATGCCTTTTGGGGAATGTGTTGATTGTAGACCTGGACGTAGCGTTTGATGGTATCAGCTAAGTGCTCGGTGGAGTCGAAGCGGGTGGTGGCTAAGACCTCGGCGATACGGCCGTTGAAGCGTTCGACCATACCGTTGGTTTGGGGGGTTCTGGGTTTGGTCAGGCGATGGTCGATGCAGTTGTCGGCACAGACCTGATCGAAGGCGTGGGTGCCAGTCGGTTGGCGCTCGCCGGTGGCGCAGAAGCGGTCGGTAAACTCCTTGCCGTTGTCGGTGAGGAGCGTGGTGATGGTAAACGGAGCGTGGTCGATCAGACGCTTGAGGAAGCCGCTCGCGGAGCGCGCCGACTTGTCCTGGAGGATCTCCACGTAGACCCAGCGGGTGGCACGATCAATGGCCGCGAACAGGTAAGTCCGTTGGTCCTGGTCCGGCATTTGCGGCCGATACTTGACATCGACGTGCACAAAACCCGGTGCGTAATCTTTGAAGGTCTTCACCGGCGTCTTGGTACCTTCCTCCTTCGGCATCAGCGCCTTGAGGTTAGAAACCCCGTGGCGGCGCAGACAGCGGTCCAGGCCGGAGCGGGAGACCTGAACTCACGGGTCACTGCCAACAGGTCATCTAGGGGCAACAGGAGGGTCTCTCGCAACGCCACCACCGCCTCCTGGGCCGCATTGAGGGTGGTGTGAAGCCGCTGGGGGCGGTGCGAAGCATCTTCCGTCCCTTCGCGCTAACGCCATTTCGCAACCGTGTGGCGGTTGAGCTTGTAAGCTGCTGCTAACTCCCGGTTGCTCACCGACTCAGGTTGAGCCTGGATTTCCAGACGAATCGCCGGCGTGGTTCGTGCATTCTGGTGGAGTTGGATGTTCATGATGGAGAATGACGCTACTCCGGTTTCGTGGTACGGTGAAAGGCGGTTATACCTACTGGCTTGCTTCTCGGCTGCCTTCGCGTTTCCCTGGGTTCCCGCTCCCGCGAGCAGGCGTAACACCTCCTTCGCCTGCAACAGCGGATAACTCCTCCTCGGTATATAATCACACGGGACCTGACAATTAAATGAGTATAATATTCTAATTCTGTGAAAAATACAAAATTGACGCAGGTTGTGCTAACGTTAAATTCTGCTAATAGTAGCCACGCGGCGGAGTCTGATCGCATGTAATGTGGTTACTCATCTGTTCGAGAAATCAAACCAATTGTCGAGATGAAACACTTGAGCATTCGGACTCGTCTCTTCATTGCTTCAATAACTTTAGTGCGCGAAGCGCATCATAGTTGAAACTATGGACTTTAAGTCCCTTCACTTTCAGTCCGTGGCTTGTCCACGGATGAGGACTTTAGTCCTCCAGACTATGGACTTTCAGTCCATAGTGGTTGATTCCCGCAATGGCGCTCGTCTGCACCGGCATGACCACTATAGTCTCGGCGGCCCCCACTGTTGTGTTGGACCGGTGGTTCGATCTGGACCGTTACGGTGGTTGTGAGTACCGTCACGACTATCTAGGCCCAACCTGGGATCGCGTCTGCACGCTCAACGGCGTGAAGGGAAAGTTTGAAGGCCGCGGCGAGTACGGCGTCGTCTACCGCAGTGGCTCGTACTGGTATTTCAGAGGCAACTCCTGCCAACCCGACGTTGAGTTCTGGTGATGTGCTTCCGCTAACGTCGACCAGCTCACCGAGTCTGACGCGGCTTCGAACTACGCTCACGTCCACGACGGAAAAGTGCGACCGTCCCACCAGCTTCAATCGGCGTGGCGGTCGCGTCGCGTCCTCTGTCGGGCCCTGCTCTACCAGGGGCCATGGCTCAAGAGTCAACATCGAGGCAGACATATGAACAAGCGTATCGCACTCTCTCTGACCGGAATTGCCGCCGCATCGGTCGTGGGCCTTCTGACGGTGGCGCTCACCGACGATGACAAACAGGCGGCAAGTGTTGTCACCCAGGCCCCTGCGAATGCAACCGCTCCCTTGGCCGAGGTCGCCGTCCGGAATCCTCGGGGCAATTCCATGGAACAGGCAATGGAAGCCAAGATCTCGATGCTGACCAAGTAGATATCCCAATTGGAGCGAGAGGTTGCGTCACTCAGCAAACGGCTCGAACAGCGTCCGGAGCCACTGCCAACCGCCAGCAACGCCAATCACAAAAGTCTGGACGACCAGTTCTTTAACAATTCCGAGGTGCAGGAGGCCATAATAGCCCACGATGGCCACGACGCAACCGACATCGCGAGGCGCTTCGAGGACGAGTTGGTAGAAGCGGCTTGGTCCAAATCCACAACAGGCGTCATTCTGCGCGCCATTGATCAAAGCGATTTCCCTCAATCCGCCGTGCTTTCGCTGGATTGCCGCTCCACCATCTGCCGCGCAGAGGTTGAGGCCGAGAGCCCCGAGCAACGACAAGGTTTTCTCCAGGATCTGCCGATGCGGATAGGTGATTCGTTGCCGCTGAACGAGTTATCCGCCACCTACGACGAGGACGACCCGACTGGGGCAATGGTTCTACACCTGAGCTTTGCGGACTCGGGCTACCGATAGAGGAGAAATAGGGAACAGTCCGCGTAGGGTGTGGTGAGCACAGCGAACCGCATCGATTTGAACTGCTCCGAGACCAGCGTCGAGATCCTGCTCATGAATGACCTCAACCCTCCGCAAATGCCCCCGAAGGGGTCCCATCATAGGGCGTAGCCCACGTAGGGCGGATCAGGCCAGGGACGGCCCCCACCTGCCACTTGCGACCACCCCCGACGGTGGGTGACAAGATGTCAGAGGATGTTGGGGTTCGTCCCTTACCCCGACCTACGCAGGTTTGTCAGCCGATATTTTTCAGATCCAGTCGTTTAACATAGACGAGACGGTGCCCTAACATATCCACCGCAGCTTGTGATTGCTCCAATGGGATATAGCCTAACAATGGTTCATATTCACCGTTTTCCGGTTCCATTTTTATAAATATAATTTCCGTGAACATAGGCTTGAATCCTTCTATTTGCATTCTGACCGGACCACATACGCTTCCCGTTTCCGTTTTCTGAATCGCGGTCTCCAGTTCGACGGTTCGAATCTCTTCGAGATCGCCAAGCCTTTCTCTCCATGCAACGGGTAGTACGAGATGTGAAACACCCGTGTCCACAAGCGCATCGATTCGAATCTTTTTTCTTTATCTTCGAGGTTGGAAATCGTTAGTGATGCTATGATACGTCCCATAATTTACCTCCGTATGCGTCTCGCTTTTGGTATAAACCGTCAGGATTTCATCATCTGCTCATAAAGCGTGCTGAAAAACTGAATTTTTCGAGCTCCCCCTTGTTTTTGCTATCCCTGGCACCTGGATTCCGGCACTCCCTGCCGGAATGACGAGGGAGAGGCTGGCAGACTTCATCACTTAGGATTTAGCCACTATCACCGCACCATTGCAATCAGCAGGACGACGAGCCCCACCACCAGGGTCAGGGGCAGCAGCACTGCCTGCCAGTCTCCCTTCTGGGCCTTGGGTCCCTGTTCCTGCCAGTGCTGGTAGGCCCGCCAGGCGTAGAAGACCATCATGCCCATGGCTGCGGCCGCGATGATCTTGAGGAACAGATCCATCGGTTCACCTCCGGTTCGGGAACGAAAAACCCCGGCACCGGGGCCGGGGTCGATCACAGGTTGCGGAGCAGTCCGTCATTCGTCGCCCATGATGCCGAGAATCTGGAGCAGACTGATGAAGATGTTGAAGATACTCAGATACAACCCGTAGGTAGCCATGATGTAGTTGGTCTCGCCACCATTGATGATGCGGCTGGTATCGAAGAGGATAAAGCCGCTCATGAGCAGGATGATGGCACCGGAGATGGCCAGCGACAGGGCGGGCAGGGCCAGAAAGAGGTTGGCGATGGCGACGATGAAGACGACCATAATGCCGGCGAACAGAAAGCCGCCCATGAAGCTGAAGTCCCGCTTGCTGGTCAGGGCATAGCCGGAAAGACCCAGAAAGATCAGGCCCGTCCCGGCGAAGGCCGTGCCGATGATCTGCGGTCCCTTGGGCAGAGAAAGATACATGGTCAGGATGGCGCCAAGCCCGAATCCGAGCAGGCCGGTGATCAGAAAGATCATGCCGATGCCGGTGCTGGCATTGGCGGTCCGCGGCAACACGAATATACCGAGCACCATGGCACCGATGACTGAGACCAGGTACATCCAGGTCGGAACCGCCAGCATGATGGACAGGCCCGCCATCAGGGCGCTGAAGACCAGGGTGGCGGAAAGCAGCATATAGGTGTTCTTCAACACCTTGTTCGTGGCGACTGCATGTGCGGAGCCGCGTACGATGGTGTAGTCGGTGTTAGGCATTGGTTTTCTCACTCCTCCGGTTGAAGCAACCTGGTGTCTGTATGAGGGTCTTGAAAAACCTCTTCCACGAGGGTTTTCAATATACGCAATCGGAAGCGGGCTTTCGACTTTGCTGCCCCTGATCGTAACGGAAATGGCCCAGCGTCGAATCCTACAATTATAAGCATACCGAAGGCGGACCGAACTGCAAACGGCCTGCTCCCCCTCGCACCCGGATTGTCCGTCGCGCTGCATGCGCTAGAGCAGATTTGGGGGCGGTAGGTCCCAATGCAAGATTCTTGTCGAGTCCCGCCGGATTATAGACTTTTTTTATTCAACATGATGTAGCCAACGTCTGCGACGGGTACCAGCAGGCCTTGCCACCCATCAGGTCCTCACTTACACAGTTGTCGGTTGGTCCTATTGTATCGAGCCATAAGCAGACCTGGTGCGGTGATCCCCGGCGAGTCGGCATGTGCCGGGGACAATCCACTGTAGTATCCTGCAACGCGAAGACCAACAACTTACCGCGACTTGCCTCCGGAATACGCCTGGTGACGGAACTCAAGAAGGATACCTTGCTACGCGCCCTGCTGCGCCGACGTGTGGATTACACGCCGGTGTGGATCATGCGTCAGGCGGGGCGTTATCTACCCGAGTATCGAGCCACCCGCGCCCGTGCCGGTAGCTTTTTGGCGCTGTGCCGGAACCCGGAGCTGGCCTGCGAGGTGACCCTGCAGCCCCTGGAGCGGTTTCCCTTGGATGCGGCCATCCTGTTCTCCGACATCTTGACGATCCCGGACGCCATGGGGCTCGGGCTCTACTTCAGCGGGGGGGAGGGTCCCGCTTTCGAGCGCCCGATTCGTGATGCCACCGCTGTGCAACGCTTGGCGGTCCCCGATATGGAGGACGAATTGGGCTATGTGATGGACGCGGTGGGCATGGTCCGGCGTGAGCTGGATGGCCGGGTACCCCTGATCGGCTTCTCGGGCAGCCCTTGGACCCTGGCCGTCTATATGGTGGAAGGCGGCGGCACCAAGGATTTTGCCCGCTCCAAGGCCATGCTGTTTGAGCGTCCCGAGCTGATGCACGCCTTGCTGGCCAAGCTCTCCGAGGCGGTTACCGCCTATCTCAATGCCCAGGTAGCGCGCGGTGCCCAGGCCCTGATGATCTTCGACACCTGGGGGGGAGTCCTGACCCCGCGTGCTTACCGGGAGTTCTCGCTCGCTTACATGACCCGCATCATCGCCGGGCTCACCCGCGAGGCAGAGGGGCGGCGGGTCCCGGTCATCCTCTTTACCAAGGGTGGCGGCCACTGGCTGGATCGGATGGCGGAGAGCGGCTGCGATGCCCTGGGGGTGGACTGGACCCTGGATCTGGCCGAGGCCCGGCAACTGGTCGGGGACCGGGTGGCCCTACAGGGCAATCTGGACCCCAGCATCCTCTATGCCGCGCCGGAACGCATCCGAGAAGAGGTCGGCCGGGTGCTCGCCAGCTATGGCCAAGGCCCCGGCCATGTCTTCAACCTGGGCCACGGAATCCACCCGGACGTAGATCCCGACCGGGTCGCTGCGCTGGTAGATGCGATCCATGCCCTCAGCTCTAGGTATCATGTTGATAGTTGATGTTTCGCTGTCTTTTGGTACTCATGTCCGTAGTTGCAACCCCGACCTTCGGTGCTACCGCCACCGAGGTTTTCCATCAGGGGACCGGGTTCGATGTCTACCGGTTAGACAGCGGAGAAGAACAGCGACTAGAGTTCTTCTGGAAACGCAAGGACGGTAAGCCCTACGGCAGCATCCACGCCCTGCGCCGTGCCTTGGCGACCGCGGGTCGAAAGTTGGTCTTCGCGGTCAATGGCGGGATCTATTCGGAGCAGTTCACGCCACTCGGTTTGTACATCGAGAACGGAAAGCGCTACTACCAGCCCACGCGAGGGGAGGGCGGGGGAAACTTCTTTCTATTGCCCAACGGTGTCTTCTACATCACCGAGGAAGGCGCGCGTGTCGTCGCGACCAAGGATTACCAACCCCAGAGCCGGGTTATCAACGCCATCCAGTCAGGGCCTATGTTGGTAATCAACGGACGCCTGCATCCCCGCTTCATCGAGGGTTACCACAGCAAATACATCCGCAATGGGGTGGGTGTCGACCGGAAGGGTCGCGTGGTCTTCGCCATCTCCGGCGAGCCGGTGAATTTCCACACTTTCGGCACCCTGTTCAAGGACCGACTCCAGTGCCCCAATGCCCTCTATCTGGATGGAAACATCTCCGCGATGTATGCGCCCGAGCTCCATCGTTACGGCGGCTGGCTATGGCGCCGGTTCGCGACCATGATCGGGATAACCTCCGAGACATCCGATCCGGTGGGGCCTTAGAGGCTGTCTAAAAAATAAGCCATTGATTTTAATGCGGAATCAACCCCGCCGCCAGGTCGTCCCAGCTGCTCCATCCTCCAGCAAGATACCGGCGGCCTGGAGCTCGTCGCGGGTGCGATCGGCCGTGGCCCAGTCCTTCGCCTTGCGGGCCGCGACGCGCCGGTCGATCAGCGCCTGGATCTGTGCATCGGTCAGACCTGCGTTGAAATTCTCCCCACGCAGATAAACCTCCGGGTCATCCTGGAGGATCCCCAAAACCCCGCCTAGGGCCTTGAGTTCCGCGCCCAAGGCCGCGGCCGACCGCTCGTCGGCTGCTCGTATGTCCTTGGTCCGCACCCGGTTGATCTCCCGCGCCAGGTCGAACAGTACTGCCAGGGCCTCCGGGGTGTTGAAATCGTCGTCCATGGCGGCGTGGAAACGCTTGCGGAAGTCCTCGCCGCCGGCGGGATTTGCCGCCGGCAGGCCCCGCAGCGCCGTATAGAAGCGGGTGAGTGCGCCGCGGGCATGGTCCAGGTGCTCGTCGTCATAGTTGAGCGGGCTGCGGTAATGGCTGGTGAGGATAAAGTAACGTACCTCCTCGGGACGGTAGCGGGACAGGATCTCGCGCACCGTAAAGAAGTTGCCCAGGGATTTGGACATCTTCTCCTCGTTTACGCGCACGAAGCCGTTGTGCATCCAGCAATTGACGAAGGGCTCGCCGGTGGCGCCCTCGGACTGGGCGATCTCGTTCTCATGGTGAGGAAACTGCAAGTCCGCGCCGCCACCGTGGATGTCAAAGTGGTTGCCGAGGCAGGCTGTGGACATGGCCGAGCACTCGATGTGCCAGCCGGGCCGGCCCGCGCCCCAGGGGGAGTCCCAGGCCGGCTCTCCCGGCTTGGATGCCTTCCACAGGGCGAAGTCCAGCGGATCGCGCTTGGCCTCTCCCACCTCGACCCGGGCACCCGCGCGCAGCTCCCGCGGGTCCTTGCCCGAGAGCCTGCCGTAGCCGTCGAAGCTGGCCACCGCATAGTAGACATCGCCGTTAGCGGCCACATAGGCATGGCCCTTGTCCACCAGGACTCGGATCATGGCTAGAATCTCTTCCATGTGGGCGGTGGCCCTGGGCTCCTGAGTCGGAGGCAGGATGCCCAAGGCGTCCGCATCCTCATGCATGGCGGTGATGAAACGCTCGGTGAGCGCGCCGCAAGATTCCCCCCGCTCGTTGGCCCGGTCGATGATCTTGTCGTCGATATCGGTGATATTGCGAACATACTCGACCGCATACCCGCGCGCGCGCAGATAACGGTAGACCACGTCGAACACCACCATGACCCGGGCATGACCCAGATGGCACAGGTCGTAGACGGTCATGCCGCACACATACATGCGTACCCGACCGGGCTCGATGGGTACGAACTCCTCTTTCTGTCTGGTCCGGCTGTTGTAGATCTGAAGCATCTTGGGAGGTAAGGAAAAATCCATAAACCCGGCGAATGGTAACAAAGCCCTGACGCGTCGCAAAACGGGGCACGTCCCTATCTAAGGGGATAATGGTTCAGAGCCCCGCTGTGGTTGCCATCCCTGGCCCTGGATTCCGGCATTCCCTGCCGGGATGACGCGGTGCTGCCGAAAGGATTCCAACCTTTTTGCGCGATTCGTAGTTTTCCCCCAGCCTGCCGGATCAGGCTTGCATATTCGATCTTTCCGGGGAACTATAGCCTCCGTATACAGGGTTTCGCGGCACAGGGTATAAACCGAGTGGAGGAGGTCGCCATGTCCTACGCCGAGGTCTATTCACGCTCACTTGCCGATCCGGAGGGGTTCTGGAGCGAGGCGGCGCGGTCGATCCACTGGGAGAAGCCCTGGGGTCGCGTGCTCGACGACACCACCCCGCCGTTCTATCGCTGGTTCGTAGGTGGGGAGCTCAATACCTGCTACAACGCATTGGACCGCCACCTGGAGGCGGGACGGGGTGAGCAGGCGGCCCTGATCTACGACAGTCCGGTCACGGGCACCAAACGCACCTACAGCTACCGGGCGTTGCGGGATGAGGTCGCCCGGTTCGCCGGAGTCCTGGCCGGGCTGGGGGTAACCAAGGGGGATCGGGTCATCATCTACATGCCCATGGTACCCGAGGCGCCCATTGCCATGCTTGCCTGCGCGCGCCTGGGGGCGATCCACTCCGTCGTCTTCGGCGGCTTCTCGTCCGGGGAGCTCGCTACCCGCATCGAGGATGCGAAACCCAAGGTCATCGTGGCCGGCTCCTGCGGTATCGAGCCGGGCCGGGTGGTGCCTTACAAGCCCTTGGTGGATCAAGCCATCGCCCTGTCCAATCACCAGCCGGAACATTGCGTCCTGCTGCAGCGCGAGCAGGGACCCGGCACCCTGGTCGCGGGCCGGGACCTGGACTGGGCCGAGGCCATGGCCGGCGCCCGGCCCCACCCTTGCGTGCCGGTGGCGGCCACTGATCCCCTCTATATCCTCTATACCTCCGGAACCACCGGCACCCCCAAGGGTGTGGTGCACGACAACGGCGGGCACGCGGTGGCTATGCACTGGAGCATGCAGTACATCTACGGCATGACGCCGGGAGAGGTCTTCTGGGCCGCCTCGGACGTGGGCTGGGTCGTGGGCCATTCCTACATCGTCTATGCGCCTCTGCTCTACGGGTGCACCACCCTGGTCTACGAGGGCAAGCCGGTGGGGACCCCGGACGCCGGCGCCTTCTGGCGCGTGATCAGCGAGCACCAGGTCGCGGTCATGTTCACCGCCCCGACGGCGCTGCGGGCCATCAAGCGGGTGGACTCGCGCGGGGAGTTCCTCGGGAACTACGACATGAGCGGCTATCGGGCCCTGTTCCTGGCCGGCGAACGCTGCGATCCGGATACCCTCACCTGGGCCGAGCGGCTCCTCGGCGTCCCGGTGATCGACCATTGGTGGCAGACCGAGACCGCCTGGGCTATCGCCGCCAACTTCCTCGGCATCGAGCAGCTGCCGGTCAAACCCGGATCGCCCACCAAGGCCGTACCCGGCTATGACGTGAGGATCCTGGACGGGGAGGGGACGCAACAGGGGCCAGGCCGGTTTGGGCGCATCATGATCAAGCTGCCCCTGCCCCCCGGCTGTCTGACCACCCTGTGGCAGAACGACGACCGCTACCGCAACGCCTATCTGAGCGCCCAGCCCGGCTACTACCTGACCGGCGACGCGGGCCTGAAGGACGAGGACGGCTATCTGTTCATCATGAGTCGCACCGACGATATCATCAACGTGGCCGGACATCGGCTCTCCACCGGCGCCATCGAGGAGGTCCTGGCCTCCCATGCGGACGTGGCCGAGTGTGCCGTCATCGGTGCGGCGGACGCCCTCAAGGGCGAGCTGCCGGTGGGTATGGTGGTGCTCAAGGAAGGCGTGCACCGGGAGGTCGCGGGGCTCCTCCAGGAACTGGTCGATCTGGTGCGCGCGAAGATCGGCCCGGTGGCCGCCTTCAAACAGGTGACGGTGGTGGCACGTCTACCCAAGACCCGCTCCGGCAAGGTCCTGCGCGGTACCATGAAACGCATCGCCGATGGCCAAGACTACAAGATGCCGGCGACGATCGACGACCCCGAGATCCTGAACGAGATCGAGATGGCGCTGCGGAACATCGGATACGCCAAGCACCGGTAAAACCTGGAATCCGAGCAGCTGCGAAAATCCGCGTAATCTGCGTAAAGGACAGGACCGAAAGGACAAGACAGCCAGGGGCCTAGGGGGGGCTCAATCAACAACCTGAATCCGTGAGGTAAGCTCCAAGGTTGAACTTAACTCGATGGTTTTGCTGATATTAGAAATGGGCCACGACATCCGCCGGATGACCCGGGCAATCTTAGTCTATCGAGTAAAATCATCGTGTTACCCCTAATTGAGAACATCCCCTAGTACATCATTTCGACTGATATTGCGGGCATAATCCCTTAAGCTTGATGTGCGCCTCCTCCGAGAAATTTGCAATATCAGTCGAAACCGGGTACTAGGGCGAGCGCGTATAAATTTGTTGTCGATTAACAGGTTGCTGCCAGCTTCCAGTCGTCAGCCGCACCTGCGGTGGTTCACCATGACCGGTAGGCGCCGGCTTGCTGGCGCTGGGCTGGAAGGCAACCAAGCCGGCCGGTCGAACTTCAGGAAAGCGCGGGCAAGCCAAAGCGCGGGCAAGCCCGCGCCTACGAGACTGGGAAGCGTTCCAGCGCGGGGAAAACCGATCCGGCAACATCATGTTTTCAGGAAGATTTATACGCGCTCGCCCTGGCCAGGGGCCAGCGGAGTCTTTTCCAATCCTTAAGTGGACGGCTATACTATGGGGTTCGTACTGAACTCCTGGAGATCAGGACAGGATGGCTCGTAGCTGGGACAAAAATCGCCGGTCGCTCGAAGAAACGGATGTCCTCGCCGAGATCGCGGTCCTGCGCACCGCGGCGGACGAGTCCGCACGCCATGTGCACGGGCTCTATGTCACCTTTCTCCTGTTCGTCTTCTATGTGGCGGTCATCGTTTTTTCGACCACCGACGAGCAGCTCCTGAAAGAGACCGGCGCCCGCCTGCCGCTGCTCAATGTTGATCTGCCTCTGCTCGGGTTTTATATTTTCATTGCTTCAATAACTTTAGTGCGCGAAGCGCATCATAGTTGAAACTATGGACTTTAAGTCCCTTCACTTTCAGTCCGTGGCTTGTCCACGGATGAGGACTTTAGTCCTCCAGACTATGGACTTTCAGTCCATAGTGGTTGATTCCCTGGCTGGTGTTGTTATTCCATACCCATCTGCTCAACCAGTTCTTCCTGCTGTCACGCAAGCTGTTCAACTTCGACCATGCACTCAGGTCGTTGCCGCCGGAGTTGCAGCGCACCCAGCGGGAGCTACCCTTCCCCCTGACCTTCAGCTACGTGATCATCGGCACCCACTATCCATGGCCGGTCCGCTGGCCGTTCAGGATGGTGGTCATCGTTATCATCTTGCTGGCTCCCATCGCCCTGCTGTTAGCCATCCAATATAAGTTCCTGCCCTATCACAGCGAGGGGGTCACACTCATTCACCAACTGGTCTTCACCCTTGACCTGTTAGTCCTGTGGATCTTTTGGCCGCGTCTGTTCTCCCACTCCGATCGTTGGCGGATCTGGTGGCCCTGGTCTGGGCACCTGCTTGGGAAAACTGTGTGCTTCGTTCGACCCCGACGCCGACGTCAATCCCGATACATGTGGCGGAGCATGGTGTCTACCTTCCTGCTGCTCATTGGTAGCTGGGGCCTATTGGTTCCGCCCGGCGGCGGCATTGAACAGTGGGTCGGATACCAGAAGTGGCTGGACGGGATGATTCATCGGAATCTAGCGTTGCAAGATCAGACCCTGATGCGTAAGAAGCCCCCGGTCGAACTCTTATCTGCCGCTCGTGAGAAGGACCCCGAAGCAGAAGCGAAGATCTGGCTAAATGGTGGCGAGGCACTGAACCTGCGCGGTCGGGATCTGTGCTACGCCGATTTCTCCGGCAGCACTTTCTGGAATGCGGGCCTTCGGAATGCACGACTAGAGGGCGCAAAGCTACAGGGGACAAAACTACAGGGCGCGAGTCTTGAGGAGGCAGATCTGCATAACGCGAATCTCTAGGGAGCGCAGCTGAAGGGCGTGAATCTCCAGCAGGCACAGATGAAAGACGTGGACCTTCGGGGAGCGCAGTTGCAAGACGCGAATATTTCCTTGGCACAACTGCAGCATGCGGATCTCGGGAAGATAGAATTGCAGAATGGGAACATCCAGCGGACGGATCTGCAAGGTGCGAACCTCCAGGAGGCGCAACTACAAGGTGCGGATCTCCGATGGGCAAAGCTGCAGGGTGCGAATCTCCAGGCAGTGCAATTGCAGGGCGTAAGTCTCCAGTGGGCACAGCTGCAGGGCGCGGATCTCCGATGGGCAAAGCTACAGGGTGCGAATCTCCAGGCGGCGCAGTTGGAGGGTGCGAATTTCTGGAGGGCGCAGCTACAGGGCGCGAATCTCGGGGGGATGGAATTGGAGAATGGGAATGTCCAGCGGACGCAGCTGCAAGGCGCAGATCTCAGGTACGCGGTGGTCTGTGGAACCAAGTTCCGGGGGGCGGAGCTTTCACTCACCAATCTGCAGAGCCTGCGCTCATTGCCTGTCGGATGGGAAGATCCGTCGGAATTAATATTTTGTCTGTCAGGCGAACCGTACCGGAGACCATTCTCAGAGATTGAGGAGCTGGAAGCCAAGCTGAGGCAGGAGGGAGAACACTGGTCCCAGGAGGGGTGGGAACGGGTCGAGCAGGCCATTGATCGTTTCTGGTCTGTCGCCCTCCTACCCTTGGAATCGATGGTGATCCCGCCGCCCCAGGAACCCGACGTTATGTACGATCAATAGGGTCCGTTCAAGGATTGGCCGGCACCACCGAATGCGGCCGAGTTCAAACAGGCGCGTGCGGACTATCGCGCCGGCCTCGCCTGTGACGACCGCTATATCTCTGAAAGGATGTGGCGGCAGGCCTATCAAGATTCGGCCAATTCGGAGTTGGAACAGGCGCTCCGGGACAAGGCCGAGTGGGGGGATTGTCCCGTTCTGGCCGAGGTGCTTGCTGAACTTACCTGCACTAACCGCCACATCGCCAAAAGCAGGTGGCGGCAGGCCGAGGATGATTCGGCGTTGGCAGAGGCACTCCGCGCCAAGGCCGAATCCGGGGATTGTCCCGTTCTGGCCAAGGTGCTTAAGGAAAACCAGTGATCGTCTTGACCAGGTAGGTTGGGCAAAGCCGCCAGGGACGGCGGCGTGCCCAACGATTCAGGGGGTAGTTGTCAGGGGCAGACAACTGATACCTGCCCCCTGATAACTGACAACTACGGATATAGGGGCAACCCCCCGCGTGTTCTTACAGATACTATGTTCCGCAGCCCGATAAGCGCCTCGAGAGAAGGATTATTCATCATAGTCTCGGGCGTTTTGATGTTTTTTGCGACGCAGAGTTACTCGGCGAATGTCAGAAAAATCGCACAGCCAGACCCAAGATTCAAACTCGAGCAACTAGCCCGATGCCTGGGCGTGCCCTGGGGCCTTGCCTTTGTCGACGCTACGCGACTGATGTTTACCGAGCGCGGCGGTGGCATCGGCATACTCGATTTGAACACACTGCGCATAACCCGTGTCGAAGGTGCACCCAAGGTTATCGCCGACGACCAGGGTGGTTTGCTCGACGTTGCGATTGGCCCCAACTACAAAACCGGCGGCTGGATTTATTTCACCTACAGTGAACCCGCCAGCAGGCGCGCGGTGCCGACGCTTGCGCGCGCAAAACTCGAAGGCGCACGACTACAACAATGGCAGGACCTGCTGGTCAGCGATTCGGCGAGCGATACGTCGCGACATTTCGGTAGCCGTATAACGTTCGACGACGACGGCCATGTTTTTTTCAGCATCGGCGACCGCGGCGAGGCGTTTGTTTCATGGCGCGGCAACCTGTTTGCCGACGCGCTCAAATTACGCCATTTAAACCGCATTGTACTGCCGGTCGATGGTCAGGCCATCGACGAAGAACGCCAGCTTGAAGATTTCGGCGAGCGCATACGCGCGCTAGCAACAAGCCCCGAGGGCTGGATTTACCTTTCCACCGACAGCGGTCAAATACTGCGCATGAGGCCCGTAGAATGAGCAAAGAGGCAAGGTGATCGGCAACCGGCAAAGGTTTCCCTGCCGATGTGAGCTGCCCCGTGGTTTATGGGGGCGACCAGATCAATTTTCCTATGCTCAACCAGGTCCCTTGGTCCAGCTACCAGCGGCGTATTCCCACACCCGTGGAGGAAAACCGCCGGTGACCGGCGACTGGCAGCTGGCGATTGGTAGCTAAGGCGATTTCTGTCAAATGACAGACCAGCCTGCTTGTCTTTTCGTCCGTCTTCTATGTCGCGACAACAGTTACATCGCACAACGATGTGCCTGTTGTCGCTCCTTGAAGACGAACGAATCGCCGACCCATCCTGGTCTATCATTTTCCGGCAATCGCCTAAAAGCCAGAACAGCCAAAGTTAGCGGTTGACACCATTGCCCCATATCCCTATACTTCTCTAGCTTAATCGAGCTGGTAGTCCGCACCCGCTCCTTTTGTTTTCTGCCGGGCGTCCAACGTCCGGATTCCTCTGAGGTCAACCACGAGAGGCCTGATGTCGTCGCCGTATCTCTGGTTCGGCGACAAAGGTGGTTTTGCCTCTCGGTTTTCCCCGTGGTAGGCGTCTTGGCGCCGGTGGAGATGGTTACGAATGGCGACGATCAACCAGTTGGTGCGCAAGCCGCGTAAACGCAAGGTTGCCAAGACCAATGTGCCCGCGTTGGAGGCCTGTCCCCAAAAACGCGGTGTGTGCACACGTGTCTATACCACCACGCCGAAGAAGCCGAATTCGGCCCTGCGCAAGGTGGCGCGCGTACGCTTGACCAATGGTTACGAGGTCACTTCCTATATCGGGGGCGAAGGACACAATCTGCAGGAGCACTCGGTGGTGCTCATCCGTGGTGGACGTGTGAAGGACCTGCCGGGGGTGCGTTACCACACGGTCCGGGGGACCCTGGATACGACCGGGGTGGAGAACCGTCGTCAGGGTCGCTCCAAGTACGGCGCCAAGCGCCCGAAGAGCTAAGTTCGATCTCCACGAGGATAAGGGCGCCTTGGGAACCTGGTACAGATGCTCTCAAAGCTACCGAATAACATTGAGCTGGCAAGATTCCCACGGAAAATTCAGCCGCAAATAAACGCAAATGGCCGCAAATCAATGGAAATGGACCAAGAACCGTCGATGATGGCGAACCGACCCCGACTGATTTGCGTTCATTGGCGTTCATTTGCGGCAAAAAAAATTCCCAGTTGAAGTCGAGTGGTTCGGAGCTTTTAGTCATGCCGAGAAGACGCATCGTTGCCCGCCGTCAGGTCCTGCCGGATCCCAAGTTCGGGAGCGAGCTGCTTGCCAGATTCATCAATATGCTCATGGAAGACGGCAAGAAGTCGGTTGCCGAGCGCATCATCTACGGCGCCCTCGATCAGGTGGCCGAAAGGAAGGGAGAAGAACCCCTGGATTTGTTGGATCAGGCGATGGAAAAGGTGCGTCCGGTGGTGGAGGTCAAATCCCGCCGGGTCGGCGGCGCCACCTATCAGGTGCCCGTCGAGGTACGGCCGACGCGCCGTAACTCCTTGGCGATGCGCTGGATCATCGATGCCGCGCGTAAGCGCTCGGAGAAATCCATGGCCCTGCGCCTGGCCGGCGAGCTGATGGACGCGGCGGACGCCCGGGGTACCGCATTCAAAAAGAAGGAAGACACCCATCGGATGGCGGAGGCCAACAAGGCCTTCTCTCACTATCGTTGGTGACTTGCGTCGGATTCTCAAGGTTCATTTCGGGCGGATAGACGCGTGGCACGCAATACACCGATCGATCGCTATCGTAATCTCGGCATCATGGCACACATCGATGCGGGGAAGACCACGACCACCGAGCGTATCCTGTTCTATACCGGTATCTCCTACAAGCTCGGAGAGGTCCACGACGGCGCTGCTACCATGGATTGGATGGCGCAGGAGCAGGAACGCGGTATCACCATTACCTCCGCGGCGACCACCTGCTTCTGGAAGGGCATGGATATGCAGTATCCGGAGCACCGCATCAATATCATCGATACCCCAGGGCACGTGGACTTCACCATCGAGGTAGAACGTTCTCTGCGGGTCCTCGACGGCGCCTGTGCCGTCTTCTGCGCCGTCGGCGGTGTGGAGCCTCAATCCGAGACCGTGTGGCGCCAGGCCGACCGCTACGGAGTGCCGCGGTTGGCGTTCGTGAACAAGATGGACCGCATGGGCGCCGACTTTCTGCGCGTCGTCAAACAGGTGAAGGAGCGCCTGGGCGGCAATGCGGTGCCCATTCAGCTCCCGATCGGCGCGGAAGAGGACTTCAAGGGTGTCGTCGATCTGGTCGGTATGCGGGCCATCGTCTGGGACGAGGAGTCCCGGGGGATGAACTATGCGCTCCGGGAGATCCCCGAGGAGCTGGCCGAACCGTGCAGGGAGTGGCGCGAGGTCCTGATCGAGGCGGCCGCCGAGGCCAATGAAGCGGTCATGGAGAAATACCTGGAAGGGGAGGAACTCAGTGAGCAAGAGCTCAAGGCGGGCCTGCGCGCGCGGACGCTGAACAATGAGATCGTCCCGATCCTATGTGGCTCCGCATTCAAAAACAAGGGCGTGCAGGCGGTGTTGGACGCAGTGATCGACTATATGCCCTCACCCATCGACGTGCCCGCCATCAAAGGGATTGCTGGCGGTGCCACCGAGCGGGAAGAGGAACGCCCGTCGACCGATGAGGCCCCCTTCGCCGCCTTGGCGTTCAAGATCGCCACGGATCCCTTCGTAGGCAGCCTGACCTTCTTTCGGGTTTATTCCGGTGTGCTCAAGTCCGGCGACACTGTTTTCAATCCGGTCAAGGGCAAGCGCGAGCGCTTCGGCCGCATCCTGCAGATGCACGCCAACGACCGGGAGGAGATCAAGGAGGTCCGCGCCGGTGACATCGCTGCCGCTGTCGGTCTGAAGGACGTCACCACCGGCGACACCCTGTGTGCCCAGGATGCCGTTATTACCCTGGAACGCATGGAGTTTCCCGAGCCGGTTATCTCGGTGGCGGTGGAGCCCAAGACCAAGGGCGACCAGGAGAAGATGGGTGTCGCCCTCTTCAAGCTCGCCCAGGAAGACCCCTCCTTCCGAGTGCGTACCGACGAGGAGTCGGGCCAGACCATCATCTCCGGTATGGGCGAGCTGCACCTGGAGATCATCGTCGATCGCATGAAACGTGAGTTTAATGTCGAGGCCAATGTAGGGACGCCCCAGGTCAGCTATCGCGAGACCATCCGTACCCAGGTCGAGCAAGAGGGCAGGTTTGTCCGCCAGTCCGGCGGTCGCGGACAGTACGGGCACGTGTATCTGCGCCTCGAGCCCCAGGAGCCGGGCGCGGGCTTCGAGTTCGTCAACGAGATCGTCGGCGGCGTGGTACCCAAGGAGTACATCCCTGCGGTGGGCAAGGGCGTCGAGGAGGCCATGGCGAGCGGGATCCTGGCGGGCTTTCCGGTGGTAGACGTGAAGGTTACCCTTTACGATGGCTCCTACCACGAGGTGGATTCGAGCGAGATGGCCTTCAAGATCGCGGGCTCCATGGGCTTCAAGGAAGGGGCCGCGAAAGCCAGGCCAGTCCTGCTGGAACCGATCATGAAGGTAGAGGTCGTCACACCCGAGGATTACATGGGCGACGTCATGGGCGACCTCAACAGCCGGCGCGGCATGGTGCAAGGTATGGATGACGCGCCCTCGGGAAAGATCATTCGCGCCGAGGTGCCCTTGGCAGAGATGTTCGGTTATGCCACGGACCTGCGCTCCGCCACCCAGGGGCGGGCCACCTACAGCATGGAGTTCGCTAAATATAATGAAGTCCCGGCCGGCATCGCTGAGGCCATCTCCAAGCAATAGTCATCACGATAGGGGAAGAGCGGGATGTCCAAAGAGAAATTCGAACGCACCAAGCCGCACGTCAACGTCGGGACGATCGGGCACGTGGACCATGGCAAGACGACGCTGACGGCGGCGATCACCAAGGTGATGGCCGCGCAGCACGGCGGTGAGGTCAAGGCCTTCGACCAGATCGACAATGCCCCGGAAGAGCGCGAGCGCGGCATCACCATCGCCACCGCCCACGTGGAGTACGAGAGTGACGCGCGTCACTATGCCCACGTGGACTGTCCGGGCCATGCCGACTACGTGAAGAACATGATCACCGGGGCGGCCCAGATGGATGGGGCGGTGCTGGTGGTGTCCGCCGCCGACGGTCCCATGCCGCAGACCCGCGAACACATCCTGCTGGCGCGCCAGGTGGGGGTGCCTTACATCGTGGTCTACCTGAACAAGGCCGACATGGTGGACGACGCGGAGCTGCTGGAGCTGGTGGAGATGGAGGTCCGCGAGCTGTTGGACAGCTACGAATTTCCCGGCGACGACACCCCGATCATCACCGGGTCGGCGTTGCAGGCGCTGGAAGGCGACGAGGGTGAATTGGGTGCGGAGTCCGTCCGGAAGCTCATTGCAGCCATGGACAGCTACATCCCGGAGCCGGAGCGTGACATTGACCAGCCGTACCTGATGCCAATCGAGGATGTCTTCTCGATCTCCGGTCGGGGCACGGTGGTGACCGGTCGGGTGGAGCGCGGCGTAATCAAGGTTGGTGAAGAGGTCGAAATCGTCGGCATCAAAGAAACGGCCAAGACCACCTGCACGGGCGTTGAGATGTTCCGCAAGCTGCTGGATCAGGGGCAGGCGGGCGACAACGTGGGGGTATTACTGCGGGGCACCAAGCGCGACGAGGTCGAGCGTGGTCAGGTGTTGGCCAAGCCGGGGACCATTACCCCGCACACCCACTTCGAGTGCGAGGTGTACGTGTTGAGCAAGGAGGAAGGCGGTCGTCACACACCTTTCTTCAACGGCTATCGTCCGCAGTTCTACTTTCGGACCACGGACGTGACGGGAGCGTGCGAGCTGTCGGAAGGCATCGAGATGGTGATGCCGGGTGACAATGTGAAGATGACGGTCAAGCTGATTGCGCCGATCGCCATGGAAGAGGGGCTGCGCTTTGCGGTACGCGAAGGTGGGCGCACGGTCGGGGCCGGTGTGGTCGCCAAGATTATCGAGTAGGGTAGGCTGTGCCCACCGGAGCGCGTAGGATGCGGTGAGCGCATATCGGACGTTCAGGACAGCACCGACCCGGACCGCGAACTGCATCAATGGACGCTCAGTGAAATTCAAGTGATATAAATGGCCAACCAGAGAATTCGGATCCGCCTCAAGGCATTCGACCACCGGCTGATCGACCAGTCGGCGCGAGAGATCGTCGATACGGCGAAGCGAACCGGGGCCCAGATTCGAGGCCCGGTACCCTTGCCGTCCAAGAAGGAGCGCTTCACCGTGCTGATCTCGCCCCACGTTAACAAGGATGCCCGGGACCAATATGAGCTGCGCACCCATAAGCGCCTGATGGACATCATCGATCCCACCGACAAGACGGTGGATGCCCTGATGAAGCTGGATCTGGCCGCCGGTGTGGATGTGCAGATCAAGCTGAGCTGAGCTGGGGAAACGACCATGACGATTGGGGTGATCGGACGCAAGGCGGGCATGACCCGGATTTTCACCGAGGAGGATGTCACGGTTCCCGTGACGGTCATTGCGGTGCCGCCGAACCGCATATCCCAGGTCAAGACCGAGGACAAGGACGGGTATCGAGCGGTACAGGTGACCCTCGGCTCGCGCAAACCATCGCGTGTCAATAAACCGGCGGCGGGTCATTTTCGCAAAGCCGGGGTAGCGGCCGGGGATACACTGGGAGAGCTCCGTCTCGACGAGCACGAGGGTGCCGACCTGGCTGCCGGTCAAGAGATCAGGGTCGACATGTTCGAGATCGGGCAGAAAGTCGATGTGCGCGGCGTATCCAAAGGGCGGGGGTTCGCCGGCGGTATCCGCCGTCACAACTTTCGGAGCCAGGACGATAGCCATGGTAACTCCGTCTCGCATCGGGCCCCCGGCTCGATCGGTCAGTGCCAGACGCCCGGACGTGTGTTCAAGGGTAAGCGCATGGCTGGTCAGATGGGTAATGTCAACCGTTGCCAGCAGAACCTCGAGGTCGTGCGTGTCGATACCGACCGCAACCTGCTCCTGGTAAAGGGCGGAGTTCCAGGCCCGGTCGGGGGGCGCTTGATTATCGTGCCGTCCATCAAACAAGCTCCGTCCGTTAAGAAATAAGAGTGGTCGGACATGGATCTCGCGATTCACAACGACAGCGCTGCTGCCGGTCTGCAGGTTTCGGACCAGGTGTTCGGCGCCGAGTACAAGCCAGGCCTTATCCACCAGGTGGTGACCGCTTATATGGCGGGCGCGCGTGCGGGTACCAAGGCCCAGAAAAACCGCTCCGCGGTCGCCGGCGGCAGCGGCAAGCCCTACCGGCAGAAGGGTACCGGTCGTGCTCGGGCGGGCACCACGCGTAGCCCCATATGGCGCGGTGGGGGCGTGACCTTTGCCGCCCGGCCGCGGGATTACACCCGGAAAGTGAACCGCAAGATGTATCGCGGTGCTGTCCGCTCGATCCTCTCGGAGCTGGTCCGGCAAGATCGTCTGTTGGTATTGCCCGAGCTCAGACTTACTGCGCCCAAAACCAAGGAACTGGTGCGGAAGCTAGAGGAGTTGGGCGTCACGGATGTCCTGCTCGTAACCGAAGGGTTCGATGAGCATTTGTTCCTGGCGGCACGCAATCTCGCCCTGGTAGACGTGATGACGGTCCAGGAGGTGGATCCGGTGAGCATGATCGCGTTCGACAAGCTGGTCCTCACCGAAAGTGCGATCCGCAAACTGGAGGAACGGTTGGCATGAACCGCGAGCGCCTGATGCAGATACTGCTGAGTCCGATCATCTCCGAGAAGGCCACCATCGCCACGGAGACGGGTAATCAGCATGTGTTTCGGGTCGCCCCGGACGCCGACAAGCGCGAGATCGGCCGAGCCGTGGAGCTGATGTTCGACGTCAAGGTCGACCGGGTGCAGGTGCTCAACGTCAAGGGCAAGCGCAAACGCTTCCGGCAACGCCTGGGTAAGCGACCGGGCTGGCGCAAGGCCTATGTGCGGCTGCAGCCCGGCCATGAGATCGACTTCGGCGGCGGGGCTTGAGGCTTGGTTTGAAGAGAACTTTTTGAAATTTTGATCTGCCTTCCAATAGTACAGGATTAACAAGAGTTTCAGGATTAACAGAATTTTTCACTGCTGGCTCCCGCGCTCCAGCGTCGGTAAGCGATCAGGTAACACAGCCAGCACCTAGCGGACATAAATTTTATGACGTTGGTGAGTATGAGGAGGTAAAGATGAAACTACCAAAGTGGGAAGCTTTAAAAGCACACTATCTAGCGCTTGAGGCTGGAATGGTTTTTAAAAGGATCGGAGGGAAAGTAAAATTGAATTATGATGTTCGTGTTTTTAATAATGCTTGTGCAACTAGAGTATCTAAAGCACTTAATGGATCTGGTGGAGTTCACCGCATTCCATTTTTTAAAGATATTGGTCCAAGTGGAAAGTTGGAACCGCAGGTTTCGTCTGGGAAAGATAAAACTGGTATATTTTTAGATTAAAGATGATCGCGGCGATGGACTCCGTTGGCGGTGATTATACTGCGGAACGTGAACATTTGTTCCAGGATATGACGGTAGGAGAAATCATTGCAGAAATAAAAGCGAGACGCACTAAAGAGGTAGTCGGATGAAAGGTGTGCAGTTTGTAGTTAACGAACGTGGAGAAAAGAAGGCGGTTCTGATCAACCTGGAAAAGAACAAGCAACTATGGGAAGACTTCTATGATATGGCTATTGCTAAAGAAAGGGAATTGGAAACGCGTGAATCGCTCGAAGATGTACGAAACAAGGTTCTGGGAAAATAACCATTGGAATACGAAATCGTATTTGCCAAGTCAGCGCGACGTGAGCTAGAACGCCTCCAACGGAACATAGCCGAGCGCATTTTGGCACAAATTGAGTCCTTATCATGTGACGTCAGACCGCATGGAAGCGTTAAATTGAAAGGAAGTAAGGATTTGTGGCGCATTCGCTCGGGTGATTATCGTACGATTTATCGAGTTGATGACAATAAGTTACTTGTAGATATCATAGCGGTTAGGCATCGCAGTAATGCATATAGAAACATTTGGCAACACTGTCTTTGAGGAAGAAGAGCCAGTAATGGAGGCCTTTGTTGCAGAAGCAGGGATTTCTGTTTGATGCCTGAATTTTCTATGGAATACAAAAATATCTTAAAATATCAACCTGTTATCAACTGGTACAACTCTAGTTGCTCCTTAACGATTGAACCAATCCAAAAGGCGGAGAACAGAAATCAACCACTATGGACTGAAAGTCCATAGTCTGGAGGACTAAAGTCCTCATCCGTGGACAAGCCACGGACTGAAAGTGAAGGGACTTAAAGTCCATAGTTTCAACTATGATGCGCTTCGCGCACTAA